>Ga0182007_10001264_pt1 | contig 13731 bp, 16 predicted proteins | sample Sormic07211113_1_FD_123023 | JGI IMG/M metagenome (GOLD analysis project Ga0182007, IMG submission 123023) | Rhizosphere microbial communities from Sorghum bicolor, Mead, Nebraska, USA - 072115-113_1 MetaG | ecosystem: Host-associated > Plants > Roots > Rhizosphere | place: USA: Nebraska... | reverse complement strand
TGATGCCATCGCCGGCAGTTGCCGGCAGTCCTTCATTCAGGGTGTGGTTACCAATATTGGCAACCCCAAGTCCATGGCTTTCTATGCCGCTGTCTTTTCAGCCGCAGCCCCCGCCCACGTTTCACCAGGCACGTTTTTGTCGATGCTGGCAGTTGTCGTGGTGATTTCAATGACCTGGTATGGAATGGTTGCAATCACTCTTTCGCAACCCAAGATTGCGTCCGCGTATCAAGGGAGGAAAAAAGCTATCGATCGACTGTGCGGCGGTTTGATTTTGTCTCTGGGGGTCCGCCAGTTGGTTTAGCAATCCCACGATTGATTCGCACTTCCTGCGCTGCGACGCCCGCCAACGGATTTACTGGGAGGTTCGCACTGGCGCGGCACTGCTGGCACCTCTGCAGGACCGATAGCCGGCTGCGTTGTCAGGGAAAACTGGCTTTTGCATCAGGTAGATAACGGCCAAAAGCAGCCATTCGGCTAGATACTTTCGACCCTTCCGGTTCCTCGTGTCTGCGAGCTAACGCCATTTCTTAGCGTCCGAGTGAGGGCGGCCCATAGAGCTCAGTTTCCCAGTCTTCAAGAGGTGGCGTTACTTTGAAAGATGGGTCGCAGTATGACCTTAAGTAGTCAGTCGCTCTCCTTTGGGCGTAGGTGAAATTGAGCACGCTGCCTTCACTGTCCATCTCTATCACGTTCGCGAATATCGCGAAAACCATCTCAATTGCACTCGGCTCAGAGCCATAAATGTCGAGGTACTCAACGTTTTCAAGCATGTAATGGCTTCCACTTGCCATGAAGTATGCAAACGTTCGGAGTGCTCCACTGAAATCATTACTAAGCTTCTTCATGTACATTTTCTTTTAGTAAAAATTTTGGATTTAACTGCTTCATAATCAAGCATCTGCTTCTTTGCCGTTTTATTGCGGTCGAGACAGGCCGGAACCGGCCAGAAGCTGTCCCTCCTCTGACAAAATCCCCTACCCCGCACTCAATTCCCACAGCACATCCAGCACATGTTGCGTAGGCCGTTCGATGTCTCGACTACGGTGGGCAATACCCAGTTGCCGCCACAATAAGGGCTTTAATGGCCGCATGACGATCCTGGTATCGGGCAATGGCGTGGAGGCTTCATGCGGCAACAACGTCGCACCATAGCCAGCCGCCACCAGGCTTTTGATCGCATCGTTGTAGTTCAGTTGAATACGCGGCGCAGGCTGCGGCCCACCACTGGCGAACCACTCCGCAGTCAAACGCGAAAGACGAGTGGTGTTGTCATTCAGAATCAATGGCTGAGTGGACAGCCAGTCGGGGGTCACAACCTCCGGGGATTCCCAGCGAGCCGGCAGGAAGGCCATGACCGGGTCCCGTCGCCATGGCTCGATCCGCAAGCCCTTCACCGGGGACTGCGGCAGCGCGACCAAACCGATTTCCAACGAGCCCTCGGCAAGCTTCTTCAGAGTTTCCTGCGACGTGAGCACCGCGACCTGCACATCGATAGCGGGATGGCGCTGGCTCAACGTCTCCAAAGCGTGCGGCATCAACTGTGCGATGGCCCCCGTGGAGGCGCCTAGCCGCACACGCCCGGCCAATCCCTGTACCTGACGTTCCACGTCCTCAAGCGCCTGCTCCGCATCCGCCAACAGACGCCGCGCACGTTCCACCAGTGTGTTCCCAATCGCCGAAGGCTGAACGCGCCCACGCGTGCGCGACAACAGCTTGCCGCCCACGCGCGCCTCCAGGTCGGCGATATGCAAACTGACCGTGGGTGGCGCCAAGTGCAGCACGCGGGCCGCCTCGGCAAACGAACCCAGGTCGGCAATCGCCACCAGCGTGCGCAGACGGTCCAGGCTGATTTCGCGCATGAGTGACTCCTCGTTCAGAAAAACTGAATTTCATCGTTTATAAATTCAACTTTTCCTATCTTAGCGCCTCACTGAAGATTGGAACTCCTGATTTCCTATGTCCGAGAGCATTCCATGGCAAGTCCCCTTGTATTCATCGATGGCGACCAAGGCACCACCGGGTTGCAAATCCATCAACGCCTACGCGACCGCAGCGATCTGCGGCTTATCACACTCAGCCCCGACTATCGCAAGGATCCGCAACGTCGCGCCGAAGCCATCAATAACTGCGACATCGCGATTCTGTGCTTGCCCGACCAAGCCGCGCGCGACGCTGTAGCGACCATTGAAAACCCCGCCGTGCGGGTGATCGATGCGAGTTCGGCGCACCGCACCCATCCAGACTGGACCTATGGTTTCGCGGAGATGAATCCGCAGCAGAGCCAACGCATCGCCGCCGCACGACGGGTCAGCAATCCCGGTTGCTATCCAACGGGGGCCATAGGGTTGCTGCGCCCTTTACTGGAGGCCGGATTACTGCCCAAGGATTACCCGATGAACATTCATGCCGTGTCGGGTTATTCCGGGAAAGGACGTGTCGGGGTGGAAGAGCATGAGGGAGAAGACGCAGCACAGGCGTCGGCGTTTCAGGTCTATGGGCTGGGGTTGGCACACAAACATATTCCAGAGATTCAACAACAAAGCGGTCTGACGGAGCGGCCGATGTTTGTGCCGGCCTATGGCGCTTTTCGGCAGGGGATCGTGCTGACCATCCCCTTGCAAACCCGGTTGTTGGCGCCAAGTGTGGGTGCGGTGCAGTTACATGCGTGTCTGATGCAGCACTACGCCGATACGAGCCATGTACAGGTGATGTCGATGCTGGAGGCTAAAGGGCTGACGTCCCTTGATCCTCAGGCACTTAACGGGACTGATGATCTGCGACTGTCTGTGTTTGAGAATGACGAAACGGGCCAGGTTTTGTTGGCTGCGGTGTTTGACAATCTTGGGAAGGGAGCAGCTGGAGCTGCAGTGCAGAATCTGGATTTGATGCTTGCAGGAACATGACTCCGATGACCCGCGCAAATTAGCGTGATGCCCTCGTCCCGAGCCGGGATATAGAGGTCAGGCCAGGTTCGTACCTGAAGCCGTGAACCCATTTAACGGTAATATTCAGACTAAAACACCGACTTCAACTTGTAGAGAAAACATCTTGTTTGGGCATAAAAAATCGAGCAAACAGCTCGGATTGTGACTTGATATTTAATTTGGCATAAATATTGCGCCGATGAACCTTTATCGTTTCCACCGAGAGGGAAAGCTTTCCGGCTATCTCTTTATTAGAGAAGCCACTGAGCAACAATCTGAGCACATCACTTTCGCGCGCTGTTATTTGCGTGCCCAGCTGGGTAATCGTTTCTGGCCATAGAGGTGGCTCAGCGAGATTTTTCTCTACATCAATTTCAAAACACATGCGCTGATGCATTAATGCAGTCACCCATGGCTTGATAATATCAAGCATTGTTATTTGTTCTTGATTAAAACGGACTTTGCTACCAACGGAAATACATAACGTTCTATCGGCGTCGAGCTGAACATTGTACTGAGCCTCATCAACAGAGATATATTGTGCAAAATATTGATGATAATACTCAGTTTCAAGAAAGTATTCCGGCGCAATATCCAGCAAATGAAAGAAACCGCTCTGGGGGTTTTCTCGATTAGCTATATAAAATGGATCCAGCAGGTAAAGCCCCTTCACATAGCGATGAATGAACGCGTCTACCTCTTCAACATCTGCGACTTCAGGAAGACTAACGACTTGCACTTGTTGATTGCTAAAGATCAATACAACCCAATTATCGATTTGCACGTATTCGTTTAATATACGAACAAGCGAACTCCAGAATTCTGGACGGTTCAACTGCATGATCAGCTTCCCAATCGATCGGTGCCAAGCCAGGCTATGAAGGTCGAACGGCATTTTCTACCCCTTTAGGGTTAGGGATTCGTAGGTCAGAGGTAAGTATTCGTAGGTATTTACTATTCGGTAACGCCCGGTATATTCGCTGGCAGGACTTACGATGGCCATGAGGGCACATCGTCTTGATAAGGATGTTGCATGAGAAAATCACGTTTGCGAACCATTTTTTCGGCCTCGCTTCTCTGTGCTGGGATGAGCACATCAGTGGGAGCTGTAGAGCCTGGGGTGCATCTGTACAACTGGTTCGGGCTTCTCGCACCGGAGACCCCAAAGGAGTTTGAGCAGGCAACTGGCACCAGAGTGCATATGGATGCTTTCGACAGCGCCGAAATCATGCAGAGCAAAGTAATGGCTGGGCGCACGGGGTATGACGTGGTTGTGGCCACCTCCAATGTGTTGCCAAGCCTGATCCAGGCGGGAGTACTTCAGCCGCTGGATCGTAATCAACTGAGTAATTTGTCCCATATCGATCCTGATATCTTGTCCCAGGTCGCGGTCAATGATCCTGGTAATCGCTACGCTGTGCCCTATCTATGGGGTACTACCGGCATTGGCTATGACGTTGACAAAGTCAAAGCGGCATTGGGTGATAATGCTCCGGTGAATAGCTGGGATTTGATCTTCAAAGAAGAAAACATCAGTAAGCTCCAGTCGTGTGGTGTGGCAATGCTTGACTCTCCAAGTGAGATCATTTCGATTGCGTTGCATTACCTTGGGCTCCCCAGCAACAGCAGGAACCCGGATGATTACCAGAAAGCTCAAGCCCTACTGTTAAAAATCCGCCCCTACGTCCTCTATTTCGACTCCTCCCGAATTGACGCTGACCTGGCTGACGGCAATATTTGTGCAGTCGTGGGATGGGCTAATGGTGCCCTTGCTGCGCAGGCCATCAACGAGAAGACCAACACTGGACGCAAGATTACCTACAGCCTTCCTCGCGAAGGAGCGCTGGTCTGGTCGGAAAATCTGGTTCTTCTAAAAGACGCGCCCCACCCAAAGGAAGGTATGGCGTTTATTAATTACATGTTGCGACCAGAAGTTATTGCCAAGACCTCAAACCACACTCTCTACCCTAACGCTAACAAAGATGCCGCTGAGTTTGTCGAACAGAAGTTGCGAGACAACCCCTGGATTTATCCAGACAAAAAGACCATTGCCACACTTATCCCACTTGAGCTGCCATTGAAGCTGGAGCGAATCCGCACGCGGATCTGGACCAAAGTGAAGAGTGGTGTGTGATCTGACTTGATTTGTCGCCTGTTGCTCTATGCATGTCTTTATTTTATACGCGGACGTGCTTGAGCAGCAGGTTGAGGCTATTTATGTCCGGAAAGTAAGACGCAAACGCCAATATACAAGAGCGCCAAATTAGTGGATTAGTGCCTGTTATAGGCTCTTGCCCTGAGCTGGACTTACCCGGCTTCCTGACATTGACATCTGCGACAGCCCCGATTCAACACTTTATGCAAGAAGAGAACAGTGGATGTTCAGCCCAGCCAATCAGACGTCTTTCAGTTTGACCATCGACGGTTTTGCGCACGATTTTCAAGTACTCGCATTCACCGGAGATGAGGCGATCAGCAGGCCTTACCTCTTCAACGTGGAGCTTGTTAGCGAGCGGTCTGACCTGGATCTCGAAAGCCTCTTCGACGTAGAGGCTTTTCTGACCTTCGACGCGAAGGGCAACGGCGTCCATGGACGGATCTATCACATCGCCCAAAGCGGTAATCATCAGCGTTTGACGCACTACAATCTGGCCCTCGTACCGCACCTGTCCTACTTGCGCCACCGCATCAACCAGAGGATCTATCAACAGTTCTCGGTGCCGAAAATCGTCGCCTTGATACTGGAAGAACACGGGATTGTGGGTGAGGCTTATCGGTTTCATCTGGGGTCGACCTACCCCGAGCGTGACTACTGTACCCAGTACGATGAAACGGATTTGCACTTTATTCAGCGCTTGTGCGAAGAAGAAGGTATCCACTTCCACTTCCAACACAGCGCTCAAGGCCACGTGCTGGTCTTTGGCGATGACCAGGCGGCTTTTCCCAGGATTGGGCAACCCACTGCTTATGGACAAGAGAGCGATAGAGTGGCCAACGAGCCACTGATCAAGCGCTTCAACCTACGTCTGGGGAGAAACGAGCAACAGCCAGGCATGGAAAACGATGACAAGCTGAAGCCTTTCACAAGCCATGAGCACGGCAAGCAGATAAGTCTGCGTGCTATGGAGCGCCGCCATGCGGCTTATCGTCAAGCCGAAGGGCAAGGTGACCAGACCCGGTTAGTCAGTGGCCATGTTCTGGAGATCTCTGGCCACCCGCGCCAGGAATGGAACGACCGATGGTTACTGACTCAGATCATCCACGAAGGCAAGCAACCACAGGTATTGAGCGAGAACGTCGCCAGTGGCAACACAGACAACGAGGATGACTTTCATCAGGGTTACCGCAACCGCTTTATCGTTCTTCCGTGGGACGTGTCCTATCGTCCACCTTTGGCTCACAAGAAACCTCAGGTACCAAGTAACCACACCGCTGTGATCATCGCTCTGGAAGACGAGGAGATCCAGGGTGATAGGCGCCTCGGAAGGGTCAAGGTCAAGTTCCCCTGGGACCGCGAAGGTAGATTTGACGACAAGAGTTGTTGTTGGCTGAGGGGGACCTCCAATTGGAGTTGTGGAATGACGCCCCCCCGAACGGGTATGGAAGTCATGGTTACATTTCTCGAAAGCGACCCCGATCAACCGCTGATCAGCGGTTGCCTGTGCTGCCGCTAACCGCAAACCCTATAAGAGCAGCAACCGTCAGGTTGAAATTTGCCCCTGCAATTACTTAGTCAAGGGCTCAAGCCAGCAGGTCGGCGATCCACCGGGCCTGCCGGGCGACGTCCTGCACCTTCTCCTCGGGCACGGCCTGCCGCGCCTTGGCGAAGCTGCTCAGGGTCCGCTGCTTCTCGCGCAACAGGCGCTGCCACTTGATCAGGAATGCCGAGCTGCGTGCCTGCATCTGCAGCGGACCGAAATACAGCTCCTCGGCGGTGTACATCACCGGCCCGGTGCGCTCGGCGACGATGATTTCGTAGTCGAAGCGGTTTTCCCGCAGCACTTCCTCGCAGAGGATGCAGTAACCATTTTCCATCAGCCATTGGCGCAGTGGCTGCTCGCCGCCGTTGGGTTGAAGGATCAGGCGCTCCTGGCCGCTCAGACGTGCCTTGCCGCAGTCGAGGATGTCGCGGATCGTCTCGCCGCCCATGCCGCAGATGCTGATTGCCGTGATCCCGTCTCCCGGCTCGATTGCCGTCAGGCCATCGGCCAGGCGCACGGTGATCCACTGGTCCAGGTCGTTCTCGCGCACGGTGCGTTCGGCCGAGCGAAATGGCGTCAATGCCACCTCGCCGGCCACCGCCGCCACGATGGCGCCACGGCGCATCAATGCCACAGGCAGGTAGCCGTGATCCGAGCCGATATCGGCCAGGCGCGCACCTGCTGGCACATGTGCCGCCACGCGTTCCAGGCGCATGGACAATGTCTGTTGGTTCAACTGTTGCCCCTTTTCACCACGAACGTCCGGCACCTTTGACCGGATCGGCCCGCGATTCTGGCGAGCAACGCTGTGCATTTCAAATTTATGCGACCAGGATCATGGCTCGACCCGCACCTGCCGCTTGAGTATCGGCCCAAAGCGAGCCCTGGTAATGGATCGCTTTGGGCCGACCTGAGCCCTACTGCCGAGCTGTCCAAACGGCCAGTTCATAGCCATCCGGATCAATGAAGTGGAACCTGCTTCCACCGGGGAACGAAAATATTTCGCGGCTGATAACAGCGCCCAAGGCTTTGAGCCGTTGCTGCGCCTCATCGAGATCATCCGAATACAAAATGATCAAAGGGCCACCAGGTCGAACCGGCTCTCCCGTAGTGAAGCCACCGGTAAGGCGGCCATCACTGAATTCCGTATAGGTCGGGCCGTAGTCGACGAATGTCCAGCCGAACGCACTGCCGTAGAAAGCTTTGCTGCGAGCAATGTCGTCGACATTAAATTCAATATTGTCGATCTGCCGGTCTTTACCACGCACACTCATGGATGCCTCCTTGGCTGATATTAAAGGAACAATGATATTGCAGCTGCCGGCAAGGAGCAGCCCCCCTTCGGCGAAATGCAGACTTTAACGCTGGCACGCGGTTATGATCCGGGATAATCAGGTTCCCTTGGATCCACGCTTATGCCCACCTCGAAAATCCGCCCCTCACCCGCGCCGCTGCTCAAACCAGGAGAGACGGTGGTCTTGTTCGACGGTGTCTGCAAGCTGTGCAATGGTTGGGCGAGGGTCTTGATTCGCCATGACCGCCAGCAGCGCGTGCGGTTGGCGGCGGTTCAGTCACCCGAGGGGCAAGTCCTGCTCGCGTGGGCAGGTTTGCCCGTGGATCAGTTCGACACCATGGCGGTGATCCGCGACCGACACTTCTGGGAGCGTTCGGATGCATTTTTCGAAGTCATCGCCCAGTTGCCCGCTCTCTGGCGCCCAGTGAACCTGTTGCGCATCTTCCCTCGCATGCTTCGAGATTGGGCATACGACCGCATTGCGCTTAATCGTTATCGGCTCTTCGGGAAATACGACACGTGCCTGCTGCCGGATCCTGATCATGAACAACGCTTTTTGAAAGCGCCCCTATGAACGCCCTCACACGTATTAACTGGATCGCCCGTGGGGGGCTGGCGTTCATGTTTGGCTACCACGGTCTGATTCCCAAGTTGCTGTGGCTAAGCCCTGGCGAGCGAACAATGATCCAGTCTCACGGGATCACTCAGGTTGAGCTGTTCGCCAATATTGCCGGGGTCGCAGAAATTGCGCTGGCCTTATGGATACTGATCGCACCGCGCAGTGCCTGGCCTCTTGCCGTCGCCGCGGCGGCGCTGTTTGGCCTGCTGCTGGATGTAGCAATTTTCAATCCATCAATGCTCAAGGAGGCCTTCAATCCAGTCTCGTTGAATGTGGCGGGACTTACCCTGTGCGCAGTGGCCTGGAACACCAAGACTTGAGCCAGCCGATCCTGCTATCCCAATAGCCCAACCAGTTGCACCGGCGTCATCTTCGTCACCATCATCAGCACAATCACAAACATCCCGACAAAACCGACTACCCCCATCCACCACCATTTTTTGTACACGGATCGGTATTCATCATCGAGTCCGCTTCCAGCCTCAACTGCGCACGACGCCATCAGGTACAGCCGCTTCTGCAACACCAGCACCGGCAGCCAAAGCGAACCCACGCAGAAGAAGATAATCAACGAAGTCAGTACCCACTCCGTGGTCATGGGTAGTCCGGAGAGCCTCATCAGCAGGTAGCCCGTGATGATCTGAACAAAGCCTGCCGGCGTGGTAATCCAGGTGTCGAAGCGCACGACCATCCGGGCCACATGCGCGATCACTTGAGGGTTGGCCGTGCGGCTGGCGGCGATCAGATAGAGGTAGGAACCCATGCCGAATCCGAACAGGAAAATCGCGGCAATGATGTGGAGGTACTTCAGGCATAGATAGAGCATGTCAGCGCAGCTCGCCAGAGAACTGCACAGACAGGCTCAAATTGTCCGGATCGTTGATCGCTGCCATGTATTCATCGACGGTAATTTCGCCCACGCAAGCCCTGGCACCGGGATGCGGCACATAGCCCTGGGCCATTTTTGCGGCCAAGGCTACAGATGCGCAGCTTGGGATTTGCGGACCTTTGTCATTGGTGGCCGTCAGTTGCACCGTCATGGCCAGCGGTTTCCCATCAACTCCCTTGCCCTGAACGTCGATGTACATCGCGCTTTTGCCATCGCCGAAACGTTCAAACCGGGTCCCCAGCCGATGCAGTCTGGCGGCCCAAAGGGCATGGTCGCGAACCAGCCCGATCTTCAACGCCTGAGCCAGCAGATAGTTGGCGACACCACCAAGCTTCAAGCCCGCGCCGGCCTTGAAGCTCAGGGTTTGCGCGCCATAGCGGCTGGCGAAAATATCCATGTCCGGCACATCGACATTGGCCAGCACGCGAGTGCCCAGATGCGGCATCTTGCGCAGCGTCAGATCCTGCCAACCCGACACTTCATGCACCTTGCCATTCTTGAGTTGCCTGATCGGTTTACCCGCGTAGGCGAGTACGCCTTCGACGGTCGACAATCCCGGCATCTTCGCCGAAGAGGAAATGCCATGCTCGATCGAGTCGATACGACTGAAGCGATAGCGCTGCTGATCGATGATGGCTGACGATAGCGTCGGCACCGAACTGCAGCCACTGAGGATCGCCACTCCTGCCTGTTTCGCCAAGGCATCGAGTACGCCAACGCCGTTGACGAAGGTTCGGCAGTCAGACAGGTCGCAGTAGTTCACGCCAGCCTCGATGCAGCTCTCGGCGACCGCATAGGATTGCCCCTGAAACGGGCCGCCAGTATGGATGACCAACTGGATGTCCATCGAGCGCAAAACGGATTTGAACTCAGTGCCCATGGCATTGCCGCACCAACTTTCGGCGACAGTGCCCGATTGGCTTTTCAACTCATCGACTTTGCGCTGCAACTTGTGTGGATCGCGGCCCGAGATCACCAGTTCCACATCTGGCATTACCGCCAAATGCCTGCAAACGATGCTACCGAAGTTTCCGTAGCCACCGACCACCATCACCCTGAACACCATTCAACTCTTCCCTAACTGACAGGCTGCTTTCAGCCAATAATGACTGCTTTATGCCTGTAATGTCAGGCGGCTTCGCTACCCTTCATTGAGTCCCTCCCCGCACCGACCGTCGAACTTCAGCCTGTATGGCATAAGCCGGCGCCTCCACAGCATTGAAATCTTGTGTATAGCGCTGGGCAAATCCTTCTACCCCCCATTCCCGAAACTGCTGCACGTGCTTCAGTTCGTGAGCCCAGAGCGCGATGTCCTGTTCTGCGGTTTGAGTGTCCCGGAAGAGGATGATGTCGATCAGCGTCACGGCACCGACGTCGGGGTTTTGCAGCATGGAAGTGGCGGCGCTGAATTGGCCGTTGTCGCTCACTTTGTAGTGCGCGGCATCAAGGACGCTGGGGTCGTACCAGCGCAGCAGTTGCTCCCGGATGTGCGGTGGAATGGGTTGGATCTCGGCGCTGGCTGCTTCAGCGCGGGCTTGGGTCAGCCACAGCGCCAGGGCAGGTGCCGCGACCTGGTAGACGCCATCAGTCACCTGCCCCAGATCTGGCAGGCAGATGCAGCCGTTCAGGCACACTTGTTTCTCGCCAGGTGGGCAGGCGTTAGTCTGGGCTTGTACTACAGGAGTCAGGCCAAGAACAGACAGCGCCACCAGACATGTGATGATGGGCGGCATTGGGCCCTCCAGGGACGGAAGCAGCGCGAACAGCGAATCACAATTGATCGATGACCCGCATAACTTTAGCGCACCCTTGTCGGGTCTCTTCTCGATGATTGCCTGGGGGTAATTGCTGCCCTCACAACGACAGCAACAGTCGATCAGAAGTGATCGGACTGGGTATACGGTGTCTCATGGTGGAAGAGATCGCATTGGCCAACCCAAAACGTACCTTGAGCAAACGCGGCTAGGCGCGTTTACACCGCTATAGTCGATTCTATTGCCGACCGTACTTCCAGGAGCCTTTTCCCAGTGTCTGACATGCCGAGCAACTTCGCCTACACAAAACGCTTCAACGCCGTACTCGCCTACATCGATGCCAATCTTGAAGGTGACTTGTCGGTGAAGACGTTGAGTCATGTGGCGAACTTTTCGGTGTTTCACTTCCATCGACAATTCAGCGCGTTCGCAGGTGTGCCGGTCTCACGTTATGTGCAACTGATGCGGCTACGACGCGCGGCACATCGCCTGGCCTCCCTCGCTGATCACTCGGTACTGGACGCGGCACTCGGTGCCGGCTTTGAAAGCCCCGAGGCATTTTGCAGGGCGTTCAGGCGGGCGTTCGGTATGACCCCGAGTGCGTTCAGGAAGGAACCGAACTGGCAGGTCTGGAATGCGGTATTCGCAATCCCTCATTTTTCCAGGACTATCATCATGCAAGTACGAATCGTGGAATTCCCAGAAGTCAGGGTCGCAGCGCTTGAGCACTGCGGACCACCCGGGCTCGTCAATGAGAGCGTGCGCAAGTTCATCGAGTGGCGCATGCAGAGCGGACAGTCGCCGGTGGCATCGAGTCGCAGCTTTGGCATTCCCTATGGCAACCCCGACACGACACCTGCACAAGCATTCCGCTTCGCCATCTGCGGCGAGATTCACGAGGCTGTGGCGCCGAATGAGTTCGGCGTGCGCGAGATCGTCATTCCTGGCGGTCGCTGCGTCGTGGTGCGACATACGGGGTCACCGGATCACATCGGCGAAACGATCTATCCGATTTACCGCGATTGGCTTCCTGCCAGTGGCGAGGAACTCCGTGACCACCCGCTGTTCTTCAATTACCTGAGCGTCTATCCCGAGACGCCGCAGGATCAATGGCAAACTGACGTGTATGTTCCGCTTCAATAGCGGAGCAAGCAGCTTTCGACCCTGACGGACATTGACGAGTGTCCGCTCAGGGTTGGCATCCACATCAACGACGACAGCTTCTTTGCCCGTAACCCAGGGCCTGTTAACGCTTCGCGACAAAGTCAATGAGGGGAAAGCGCAAACCCGCGAAATCCTCGACTGCAGAAAGCCATCCTGACCGGTCGCTTTCCAGTCCCATTGGCAAGTTTTCAAACCCTGTACTACTGTCATCTCGTGCTGGATGCTCGGGATCGCGGACGTTCGATCTCCCCCAAGGTCATGGAATGAAGACCCCATCGTGAACACACAAGTGTTCCAACCGCTGTGCATACGACGTGTACGACGAGCCCAATGTGGCTCCGGTTCACAGGGAGGTGCTTATGGTGGCTTCAGGTCTAAAGTCTCGGCAGCAAATGCTGAGCATTCGCCATTGTATTGATACGAAACACGCTGCTTCCCTCCCCTGGCATCCCGGCTCCCGATTTCAGCCCGCTAAGTACCAGTAACTGAACATGCGCAGCATGCATTGCCTGAGCATGTGCCTGGCGCTGTTGCCTGCCGGCACGGTTATGGCTGACTCTCTTCCCGGATTATCGGCGTCTTGTACGGAGCAAGCCGTAGATAACCTGCTGGGGCTTCCGCCCATACCAGATGCCTCGTCACCTGAGCATCTGGTGGAAAAAATCCAGCTTGGCAAAACGCTGTTCTTTGACAAGCGTCTGAGTGCTGACGGCTCGATCAGCTGTGCCTCTTGCCATAATCCCGAACGAGGCTTCATCGACGGTTTGCCGCGCGCCCAGGGCATCCATCGCCAGCTTGGAACACGCAACACACCTACCCTCGTCAATGCGGCTATTGCCGGAACTCAGTTCTGGGACGGGCGCCGTGACAGCCTCAAGTCGCAGGCTACGGATCCCCTCTTTAACCCGATCGAACACGCCGTGAATGATGAGGCGCAGTTACTCCATACCATTCGGCAGGACATTCAGTATGTTGCGGCTTTCGAGAAGGTGTATGCGGCCTCCCCTGAGACGTTAATGGCCACGCAAGTTGCACAAGCCATCGCGGCCTACGAACGCACCCTGGTGGCTGGTAACTCTGCATTTGATCGTTATCGCTATGGACACGACAAAACAGCTCATCCAAGCCAGTCGCCCTCTGGTTCTGACGCCCCTGGAAAAACCGATTTGGTGGCGTTTATCTAACCAGTTGACGGCATGGAGCGGTGCCTCCTTGCTGTATGACGCCAACGGCAATATGACCAGTGACGGCAGCAACACTTACACCTGGGATTCGCGCCAGCGCCTGAGCACGCTCACGGGCACCGTATCCGGGAGTTTCAGTTATGACGCGGCCAACAGGCGCAGCCAGAAGACAATTTCCGGCCAGACCACCAGTTATGTC
>Ga0182007_10001261_pt1 | contig 13748 bp, 11 predicted proteins | sample Sormic07211113_1_FD_123023 | JGI IMG/M metagenome (GOLD analysis project Ga0182007, IMG submission 123023) | Rhizosphere microbial communities from Sorghum bicolor, Mead, Nebraska, USA - 072115-113_1 MetaG | ecosystem: Host-associated > Plants > Roots > Rhizosphere | place: USA: Nebraska... | reverse complement strand
TGTGGGGGATCGTCCGTGAACTGGTCTGCGACGGGGTCACCGTCTTCCTCACCACCCAGTACCTGGAGGAGGCCGACGAACCCGCCGACCGGATCGCCGTGTTGAACGGCGGGCGGATCGTCGCCGAAAGCAGGGACGACGAGTCCCTCGCCCTGCAGATCCTCAGCGACGGCAGCCAGCGCGAGCTGCGCTCCCTCCTCGACCGGCACGGCCCACGTGGACGCCCTCGCGTTTCAGCATGGCGTGTACCCGTAGTGACCCGTAGACGCCACCGAGCCGGTATGGATCGCCTTGATCTGCTCGGTGAGCCCGACATCCCGGCGCCGCCGCTCGCAGGGCTCCTTCTCGGCGCGGCGCCAGCGGTAGTAGGTGGAGGAGGCGATGGAAAGCTCCCGAAGTACGCACTCGACTCCCAGGTGTGGATGCTCATCGAGGAGCGCAGTCACCTGGGCCGGGTCGGGTCGAGTTGCGCCGCGAAAAACGCCGTTGTCAGGGTGACAGGCCCGTGCATGCGGTGAGGAAGGTGTGGAACTTGGCCGAGGTCTCGTCGAGTTCGGCCGTCGGGTCGGACCCGGCGACGATCCCGGCGCCCGCGAACAGGCGCAGGGTGTTCCCGCGGGCTTCCGCGCAGCAGAGGGTGACGGCCCATTCGCCGTTTCCAGCGGCGTCGCACCAGCCGACGGCGCCGATGAACCAGCCGCGTTCGAAGGGCTCCAGTTCGCGGATCAGCGCCTGCGCGCGGTCCGGTGGTGTGCCGCACACGGCCGGGTCCAGGCCCGCGACGGCCTGCTTCAACTCCGGCTGCGGCACACCGTAGGCGCTCAGCATGCGGCTGGCTTCCTCGCGGTCGGGGACGTCGTTTCCGTCAGTGTTGGCGAGGTCGAGCTCGGCTTCGAGGGCCTGGTCGATGACCTGCATGAACTTGTTCTGCTGAGCGCCGGCGAAGGCCGTCTCGAACTCCTGCTTCGCAACCTGGCCGTCGCCGTCGCTGTCGGCCAGCTCGGCGAGCCTCTGCCAGCACTTGGTCTAGGTGTTGCGGACCTTGGCGGCGGCCGGCGCCGTCTCGTCGAACGACTGGATGAAGCGCTCGGCAATGCGCTCGAAGTCGTCCGCGGCGATGACGCCGCTGTTGTCCTCGTCGATCGCGTCGAAGACGCGGTGGGACTTGTTCCGGATCGTGGTGGCGACCATGCGGAGACCTCTCCATGGACTACGTGGCGGCGAGACGGAGTAGCGGAGTCACGCTCCGCATCTCCTCGGACACGACTCGCGTTTGGCAGGTGCATGCAACCATGTAGCAGTCGCGCACGCATCCGCTGACACGAGGTCGTCGGCGGTGATCACCGGCTCCCCCGGCGGACGCTCATAGGAGAACGGGGCGCCCTCTCAGCCAGGGACTACCTCCATCAGGCCAACCGGTGCCTGCGGCAGGTGAAGCGCATGGAGCCGCAGGCCTGCGCGGGCGTAGAGTCCTTCGAACTCCGCGCGACTGCGGACCCGGGCGCTGCCCATGCACATCTGGAACAGGTCGACCGTGCGGCCCATGTGGAAGGGGTGCCCCGACGAACCGGTGTCGGTGGGGTGGTCCGCCAGGCAGTCGAGGACCAAGACCCGCCCGCGTACGGGGAGCACGGCCGCCACATTGCGCAACAGCCGCTCCGCGTGTTCGTCGTCCCAGTCCATCAGCACGAAGGACAGCAGATAGGTGTCGCCGCCTGAGGATACGGCCTGGAACATGTCGCCCCCCGCCACGGAGCACCGGTCTGCCAGCCCCGCGTCCGCCAGTGCCTGAGCGGCGTCGGCGATGGTGGCCGGCTGATCGAAGAGTGTGCCGTCGATGTGGGGGTTGGCGTTGAGGATCGCAGTCAGCACCTGCCCGAGGCCACCGCCGATGTCGACGATCCGGCGTACGTTTCGATAGTCGTAGGAGAGTGCGGTGGGGATCTGGAGAGCCTTGGCCACCGACACCATCCCGGCATCGAATACCTGCCGCTCCTCGGGCCGACCGTGCAACCAGGTCCAGTAGCAGTCGGCGCCGAGGACGTCCTGGATGGGGGCGTCACCGGTGGAGACCGCGTGCTGGAGCTGTTCGAAGACCCGCCACATCCACGGCCGGCTCTGGAGCACCGCGAGGTCTCGCATGGACTGGGGGTGGTCGGTGCGGAGGAGCTGTCCCAGCTCGCCGAGGGCGAACACGGCGGGCGAGACCTCACGGACGACTCCGACACCGGTCAGCGAACTCAGCAGCCGGCACAGTCCTCGGGGATCGCAGTCGGTTCGGGCGGCCAGATCATCCACGGTCCGGTGCTGACCGGCGAACGCGTCCGCGATGCCCAGTCGTGCGAACGCACCCACGGCCTGCCCGATCCAGAACCCCAGAGTGATCTCCACCAGCCGCACCGCGGCTGGGTCGTGCACCTGAGTTCCCATGTCGTATGACCGGCTGCCGACATTCGTCGTGGTCATGGATTCGCCACCGCCTTCCCTGCATGCAATTGGAGTGCAAATCCGAGATATACATGCACCCCTGCGGGTTACCTCCGCCGACACACGGCCCTGCATGAAGAAATTTTGATTTCAAGCACGCGCCAAGAAGGAGCGGACTTCACTGACCATTTGCTCGACGGATTGCGCGACGAACAACCGCCCCTGGTAAGTGGAGATGTCGTAATCTGATGCGATCATTTCCTGGATGGAGAATTCCTCGACCAGGCAGGAGTCGAGCTTGGCGAGTTCTCCGCTCGATGACAGGAGGGCCGCTCCGTATGCTTTGGTCCGGCCGTCCTCCTGCACGAGACCTGTCTCCATCGTGAACCAGAAGACCTGGCTGATCGCCTGGAGGTCCTGCTCGGAAGTGGCGTTGTTCGCTGCTTTTCCGAACAGCCGGTAGAGATCGGCGAACTGCGGGTCGGCCAGCATGACGACATGACCGACGAGCTCGTGCAGCATGTCGGGCTCGGGGCTGTAGTGGGGCTGGCTGGGGCAACGCAGATACATGGTTGTCGAGAAGATGTCGTCGCCGAAGCGCCCGTAGAAGTCCCTTACCGGGGCCAGCCCGTCGACCGGGAGCAGGCGGAACCCCGTGAGGTTGTTCAGGCGCCGCCCGAGGTCGTCGATCCTGGGCGTGTGGGTGACGGGCAGCGGCAGCCGCTCCTTGGCCCGGAGGTAGCGCGAACTGGCGACGCGGGAGTGCATGGCGTTGAGCTTCGACACCATCGTGCCCCACAGCTCGTCTTCCTCTGTGCTGTAGGTCACCGGGTGCGAGTTGAGCCCGCCCGCCCTGCGGATCGCCTGCGTAATTTCTCTCCTCCGCCGAGCACAGGGCTCGTCAATCCGTCCTCCCGTCTCCGCGCGGTGCTCATTCGCAGGAGTCATAACTGGTCACCCATTCCCGTTCCACTGTTTTAAGGACGTTGCGCACGAGGAACTCTTCCACTCGGGGCGCCCGGTTGAGGGATCCCACGCCGGGCACCTGCGACCTCGTCAGACGACCGAATAGGGTGAACTCCCGCCTTTTGGCTCTGCCTTCTCGCCCAGGGGTGCTTGTCTGAGCACCGCAGCCATTCTCGCGCAGATCGCCGGGCGCTGCGGTATGAAAAAAGCCCGACTCTAGGGGAGTCGGGCTGGGAATGCACGCCAATCATTTGGAGTACGGTGTCGGGAAGCAGTGTCGTACGTGGGCATATGACGCCCGATGAGTTCCGCCGCTACGGCCGGCAGGTGATCGACTGGATCGCCGCCTACCAGGAGAAGATCGAGTCGTACCCCGTGCGGTCCCAACTCGTACCGGGTGAGGTGTTGGACGCGCTGCCGCAGAGCCCGCCGGAGACCGGTGAGGGGTTCGAGGGGGTCATGGCGGACTTGGACCGGGTGCTGCTGCCCGGCATCACGCACTGGCAGCATCCTTCGTTCTTCGCGTACTTCCCGGCCAACGCCAGCGGTCCGGCGATTCTGGGCGACCTTCTCTCGTCCGGGCTGGGCGTTCAGGGCATGCTGTGGGCGACCAGTCCGGCCTGCACCGAGCTCGAGACCCGGGTGATGGACTGGCTGGTGCACCTGTTGGGACTGCCGGACACGTTCCGGGGGAACGGGGTCATCCAGGACTCGGCGTCCAGCGCAGCGCTGGTGGCAGTCGTCGCCGCGCTGCACCGGGCCGGCGATGGGAAGCCGAGGCGGGAGGGCATCACCGCGCGGTACACGATCTACACCAGCTCGGAGACGCACTCCTCGCTGGTGAAGGCCGCACGGATCTGTGGGATCGGCGCGGCTGCCGTGCGGGTGGTGGACGTCGATCAGCAGACCCTGGGGATGGACCCGGCCTCTCTGGAGACGATGATCGCCCAGGACCGCGCGGCCGGTGCCGTTCCGCTGCTGGTGTGCGCAACCGTCGGCACCACCTCCACTACCGCGATCGACCCGGTTCCCGAGGTCGGCGCGGTGTGCCGCGACAACGGCGCCTGGCTGCACGTGGACGCGGCCTATGCGGGCGTGGCGGCGGTGTGCCCGGAACTGCGGTGGCTCAACGATGGACTGGCTCAGTACGCCGACTCCTACGTCACCAACCCGCACAAGTGGATGCTCACCAACTTCGACTGCACCGCGATGTGGGTGGCCGACCGCGCACCGCTGGTGGGCGCGCTCTCGGTCCTCCCCGAATACCTGCGCAACCAGGCCACCGCCTCCGGCGAGGTCATCGACTACCGCGACTGGCAGATCCCGCTCGGCCGCCGCTTCCGAGCGCTCAAGCTGTGGTCGGTGATCCGCTGGTACGGCGCGCAGGGGCTGCGGGCACACATCCGCAGCGGCATCGGCCTGGCGCGGGAGCTGGCCGGGTGGATCGAGGCCGACACGGCGTTCCACCTGCACCCGCACCACCCGCTGGGCCTGGTCTGCTTTCGCCCGCTGTGGCCTCGGCTGTCCGACACGGAGGCGGACGCGGCCACGCTGCGGGTGATGCAGCGGCTGAACGACTCCGGCGATCTGTACTTCACCCACACCAAGGCCGGCGGCCGGGTACTGCTGCGCATGGCCATCGGCGCGCCGGGCACCGAGCCGCGGCACGTGCGACTGGCCTGGGACCGGATCGCCGCCGAGGTGCGCGCCGAGACCGCCCCCTGACCCCCGGCGAGGCGACCGAGCCGCTTCGCACCACGCGCCGAAACCTCGGCCGACCCTTCAGGAGCACACATGCACGACGTGATCATCATCGGCGGCGGCATCTCCGGCGCCACCGCCGCACGCGAACTGGGGACAGCCGGGCATTCCGTGGTGCTGCTGGAAGCCCGCGACCGCCTCGGGGGGCGCACCTGGACCTGTACCTTCCCCGGCACCGGCACAGCCGTCGACCTCGGCGGCATGTGGCTGGGCCGCCGCGACACCTTCCGCCACATCTACGTCGAGGCCGACCGCTATCACCTGCCCGTCGTCCAAAGCCCCAGTACGACCGTCAGCAGCCTGATCATCGACGGCATGCGCCACACTGACCCGCAGGCCCTGCCCCCCGGCTACGGTGCCGAAATCGATGAGGCTGTCCGGCGCATCACCGAGACTGCCCAGGCCACTCTCCCCTACCTCCACGTCCCCGACCGCACGCGTCCGCTGGACGTGCCGGTCCGCCAGTACCTGGGCACGCTCGGCCTGTCCGCCACAGTGGTCGCCACGCTCAGTCAGCAGGCGTCGGTGCACTACGGGGCCCCCGCCGACGAGATCTCCGCCCTGTACCTCCTCGGCGAGATCGCCAGCCGCTACACCCCCTTCGCGCAGCAGACGCTGGCCCTCGATGTCCTCGACAGCTTCCGCGACGGGACGAAGGCACTCCTGGACGCCCTCATCGCCGATGCCGGCGCCGAGGTCCACCTCTCCTCACCCGTTCGCCGTGTCGCCCAGACCTCCGACCACGTCGAGGTCATCACCGACGCCGAGGAGCGGTTCCTCGCCCGCACCGCGATCGTCGCCACTCCATTGAACTGCTGGCAGGGCATCGACTTCAGCCCGGCCCTGCACCCCGCGAAGCAGGCCGTCACCGCCGAGGGGCACGCCGGTCACTTCGCCAAGGTCTGGCTGCTGGCCGAGGGCCTGCCCGAGCCGCACTTCTTCGCCGCGGGAAGTCCGGACGGATTCCAGTGGATCCGCACCGAAAGGGTCACCGACCAGGGCAGCCTGCTCACCGGCTTCGGTGACCCCGTGGCCTCCCCCGACCTGTACACCCTGGGCGGGGCGCAAAAAGCCCTGGCCGCCTACGCGCCCGCAGCCCGTGTCACGGCGGTGCACAGCCACGACTGGAACCACGACCCCTACGCCCGCGGTACCTGGATCGCCTACCGCCCCGGCTGGCTCACCACGCACGGGCCCGCCATCAGCGCCCCAGAAGGACGCATCGCCTTCGCCGGAGGTGACACCTCCACCAGCTACAACGCCTTGTGGATGGACGGCGCCGTCGAAACCGGCATCCGCGCCGCCGCCCACACCCGCGCTCTGCTCAACACACCGGTCTCCACCGCTCGTGTCTGACGCGGCGTCGAGAGAGCGTACGTGAATGCCCGGCGCTCAGCGCGCGCCGGGTCCCGGACCGTCGCCGAACGGCAGCAGATTGCCCGCGATGCGAGGTACGCAGCGGTCGAGGCCGGCGCCGCGGCCGGCGAGCACCTCGAAGCCGGTGGGCCGCAGCCGCAGCTCGATCGCCCGCAGGCGGTCGAGGTTTCCCAACTCGCGGACGCGGTGCCGCAGGGCCGGTCGGTCGAAGAGGTCCTCGGGGCGCACGAATACTGCGCCACCGTTGGTTTCCGCCTCCTCGCCCGCGAGGTCGACGAGGCCGATGCCGCCCGGGTGGTAGACGCGGTCCGCGGCCAGCCAGGTCACCGGCAGGCCCGCGAACAGCTCGGGCATGTCGGCGAAGCGCATCGGCTGGACGACGGGGTTGAGGTACGCGTCGGCGTCCGCGACGTCCTGTTCGGCAGGGGTGAGCGGGGTACCGGTCCAGCCGGCGGGGAAGCCGTAGTCCGCGAGGGACAGTTCGAGTCCGAGGTCGCGGATCGTGGCGAGCCCGCCCTCGTGGCTGCCGGGCGGCGTGAGCAGTCGCACGAGCTCCCGGTCCAGCATCCGGCTGTGTTCGCCGACCGCGTCGTACAGCCACAGATGGATCAATCCGTCGTTCGCCATGTGCTCGGTGAGCCACTGCAACCCGGCCCGCGGTGAGGGGAGATGATGCAGGACTCCGCAGCAGACCACGAGGTCGAACCGGCGCCGCAGGTCCAGTTCGGGCATGCTGCCGTGCACGAGTTCGACGTTGGTCACCCCGTGCCACTCGGCGCTCCGCCGCGCGATCTCGATGGAGCGGCGGCAGGCGTCCACCCCCGTGAACCGGGCCCGGGGGTACCGCCGGGCGAGCGCCAGCAGGATGGAGCCGGTGCCGCACCCGGCATCGAGCACCTCCCAGCCCTCCAGTCCCGAGTCGCGCAGGACGAAGGGGAGTTGGTCGGCGATCATGTCCATGAGCGGAGCGTCCTCCGCCGGGGACGGGAACGGAAAGTATTCGTAGAGGCTTGCCACATCGGTTGTCGTCATGTCGGGTGCCGCCTTCGTGCTGTCGAATGTGAGGCCGTTATCGGAGGTGGCGATTCCCGAAGACTGCCGGGCATTCTGGGCCGATATCCGAAACCGCCACAGAAAGAGCCTCGGAGCAGGACAGCATCCGGGTTAGTCATGTTCGGCCGGTCGGACGAATCGTGTAACCCCGGGGCATGAAGCATGCGCCCACGGGCACACACCGCTGTAAACCTCCGGCCACCGCTGAGGCCACTGGTGAGCGTTGCTGGGGCAGGCTGCTGCCCCGTTGCGGAAGCCCAAGGGGAACTGAGGAACCCACCCTTGGTGAAGCCTGAAAAGCCACTTCACAATCCACCCGTTCGCCTACGGTACGGGGGGCGCAGAAGAGACACCTCAAAGAAGAGAGAATATGAAATGCTGATCTGCGGGTTGAAGCTCACCCATGACGGTGGGATCGCCGTCATCGAGAACGGCAAACTGCTGTGCAGCATCGAGATGGAGAAACTGGCGGGCAACCCACGCTTCCAGCCGCTGGATCGGCTGGAAGTCGTCGAGGAAGTACTGGCCGGGGAAGGCGTGGGACTGTCCGACCTCGATGCCGTGGCGGTCGACGGGTGGATGGCGGCACCGGGCGAGCCCGCACCGATCCTGCGGGAGGTCACGCACCACGGGCGGCCCCTAGCCCTCGAGGTGGCACCGTACAGCGAAGAGGACGCCGCCTCCGGGGTGGCGCTGAGCCGCTACGAGTTCGCCGGCCTGCCGCTGGGAGACGGCGTCACCCCGTACGCCAGTTATCACCACGTGACGCAGCACCTGCTCGGCGCTTACTGCACCAGCCCGTTCGCCGCCCGCGGCGAGGCCGCACTGGCGATCGTCTGGGACGGCGGCACCGTTCCCCGGCTGTACCGGGTGGACGCCTCGCCGTTTCAGGTACGGAGCCTGGGTCCCCTCTTCCCCGTCTACGGCAACGCCTTCGCCGACTACTGCGCCCAGTGGGACCCGTTCCGCTCCCCGGACGCGGCGCGACAGCACGAGCAGGAGATCAGCAATGCCGCGGTACCCCGGAACCTCGACGTCGCGGGCAAGGCAATGGCGTATGCCGCCCTGGGACGGGACGAGCCGGACCTGTACCGGGTCTTCGACACCCAACTGGACCGCATTCCACTCACTTTCGACACCGGGATCGAACTGGCCGAGTGGTTCCGCGACCACCGTGCCGCGGTGTGGCCTGGCGGCTCGGACGCCGACTTCATCGCGAGCTTCCAGGGTTATCTCGGCACCAGGCTGCTGACCGCGGTGCGCGAGCGCATGGCGGAGCTCGCTCCCGACGTGCGCAGCCCGAATCTCTGTATGTCGGGCGGGTGCGCCCTCAACATCAAGTGGAACAGTCTGATCCGGACCAGCGGCCTCTTCCGCGAGGTATGGATTCCGCCGTTCCCGAACGACTCCGGTGCCGCGATCGGCACGGCGGTCGCGGAGATGGTCTGTCAGGAGGGCAGAACCGCTTTGGACTGGGGCGTGTTCAGCGGCCCGCGGCTGCTGCCGGTGACCGACGTGCAGGGGTGGACATGGGAGCCGTGCGACGCCGCCGGGCTCGCCAAGGTGCTCCACGAGACCGCGGAGCCGGTCGTGGTCCTCAACGGGCGGGCCGAGTTGGGGCCTCGCGCGCTCGGAGGCCGCAGCATCCTCGCCCCGGCCACTGACCCCAAAATGAAGGACCGGCTCAACGACATCAAGAGCCGCGCCGACTACCGTCCGGTCGCCCCCATCTGCTTGGAACACCGGGCACCCGAGATCTTCTCCCCCGGCTGCCCCGACCCGTACATGCTCTTCGACCACGCGGTGCGCCCCGGGTGGCACGAGAAGATCCCGGCCGTCGTCCACCTCGACGGCACGGCCCGGCTCCAGACCGTGACCGAGCGCGACAACCCGCTGCTGGCGGCGGTTCTCATGGAGTACGAGCAGCTCAGCGGCGTACCGGTGCTGTGCAACACCAGTGCCAACGACAAGGGACACGGCTTCTTCCCCGACGTGCGCACGGCAGCACGCTGGGGCCGCGCAGACCTGCTGTGGTCGGACGGGCGCCTGTACTCCCGGCGGTGACCACGCACATCGCCGCTCGACCACGCCACACACCGGAACACAGGGTCCGGTGACAAGAACTCACGTCCGACAGGGAGTGCAGCACAGTTCAGTGCGCCCTTGACGCAGCATCAGATCAGCATCTGTTCACCTGTCGCCGCCTACACCAGGCCTCGCCCGGTGTGGGCAGCGACAGAGCACCACACCATGGGAAGAACACAGGCTCGTTCATGCCGAACACTGCGGGCGCGGGCTGCCCCGGGCCGACGATCGGCTTCGCATACAGCTTGCCGACCTCGCTCGCCGCAACGTTCCAGGGCGTGGACCAGGACGTTCGCCCGCGGAATCCGGAGCACGAGGGGCGTCCCTGTGTCCCTCCTGGTCAGAGCTCGAGCCGGTCTGGGGCCCGTAGCGGGTGGCCTCGTGCCGCCGCCACGCGCGGCCGGCCAGTGCACCAGTCCGCTTCGATACCTGATCGACTGGGGAGTGTAGACCGAAAAGTCTAAAACAATCACACTACCTGGCGTTCTTTGCCCAGACGCAGCTATTTAGCAGCTCTTGTCAACGATCTTGTGGTTAGCCTCGTGGCGGGGGCGCCAGAGTGCCCCACCACCTCACTCCCGGAAGGGCAATCATGACCACTACCGCCACCGACCCGATCACTCTCAAGCTTGAAGCGCTGTTCAAAGCGACCGACACCGACAACGACGGCTACGTCGACTGGAGCGACTACCAGCGGATCATCGACCGCTACCTCAGCGCGTACAAGATCGACAAGAAGGACCGCAAGGCGCAGTCGCTGACGATCGCGTACCAGATGTACTGGACGGAGCTCCTGCGCCACGCGGGCGGCAACGACCGCCTGGACCGGGAGCAGTACGCCCACGCCAACCGCGCGGCGAGCGTCGACACCAGCCGCTACAACATGATGGAGTGCATCCCGCACGCCATCTTCGACATCGCGGACACCGACGGCGATAACGCCATCAGCAAGTCGGAGTTCAAGCAGTTCCTGGACCTGTTGTGGGGCAGCAAGGCGCCGGACGCGATGGACACCTTCGCGCGGCTGGACACCGACGGTGACGGCGTCATCAGCCGCCACGAGTACATCCGCGCGATCAGGGAGTTCTTCCACTCGCCGGACCTGGATGCCCCCGGCAGCCTGTTCTTCGGGCACCTGTCCGCCTGACGCACGGTCCGCAGCCAGCACGGCGGACCCTGCCGGATACTCGCTTGCTGTGATGCGGCGCGGTCGTTGACGTGCGCAGCCGCTTGGCCGGCGTCCACGCAGCGTTCCGGCCCGGAACCATGAATGGTGGCTCCGGGCCGGAACGCTGCGGACTGTACGGGTCTCGTCATCGGTCTTCGGTGCGCGCAACAGCAGCGGCCCCGGCGCCGGAGGCGACCTGGACATACGCCGCATGCAGGGCGGGGGCGAGTTCTGCAAGGTGTCCGGCCGGTTCGCTCTCCAGCCCGAGCGCGGCGAGCACCTTCGGCACGGCGGCCGTCCATCTGTCCCCGGCCAGTAGCTTCGCGCGGGGAACCTCCAGCGGTCACCGTGCTTGACGAACACATCCCGCCGGCGCAGCGAACGGTGCAGGTGCTCCAGGAGGTGAGAGGGGCGTTACCGGGCGAGGATGACGCTGACCTCATCAGCCGCATGACGACCGCTGTGCACTGCGCCCTCGATCCAGATGCGCCAGACCGAGTCGTCGAGATCGGTTCCGGCGAACACGACACGTCCCTCCGGCTCATTCATCGCATGCAGGAAGTCGTACGCCTGCCCAGGGGGGTCGATGCGGTAGGTCCCGTCGAACAGCGGGTCGGCGTTCCAGTCGTAGGCGTCCACTGCCAGCACCTCGGCCTCGGGGTAGTACTCGCGCACGGCGTCCTCGACCTGCTCCCGATTCCTCAGGTCGAGCTTGGTGCGTTCCCCGCCGAAGCCCATGAGCAGGCATGAACCGTCCGGGTACTCGTGGCCGAGACACAGAGCCTGCAAGGTGCCCAGGCCGAGTGCGAACGGCCGGGCCGGGACGTGCCGCACCAGCATTGAAGGCTTGGTGGCGCGGCCGACGTGGTTCTCCTTGAGGAAGCGCTGCTTGTCGCCGGCCAGGCCGGGCCGGAAGTCGATGTGGCGAAGGACGTTGGTGGGCACGGCCACGACGCACGAGCGAGCCCGCACGCACTCACCGTGGCGCGTGCGGACCGTCACCCCGTCCTCACCCTGCTCGATCTGCGCGACGTGGTGGTCCAGGCGGATTTCAAGGCGGGACTGTTCGACCATGCGGTCGAGCAGCGTCTCGGCACCGCCGACGATGCGTTCCGTCAGCGCGCCGAAGAAGCCGTACGGGCTGTGGCCGAACCCGGCTGTCTGGGCAATGAAGCCGAGCATCGACACCTTGCGCGGATCCGCTCCGGCGTACCAGGCCAGCGCCGCGTAGACCAGGTCCCGCGTGGCTGGTCCCAGCTGGAGGGGGGCCATGAATTCGTCCGCCGAGACGTCCAGGTCGCGGATCGGCTGTCTGCTGAGGCGTTGGGAGGGTGCGATCCGTTTCGACGCGTCCCTCAGGTGCCCGACGACACGCTCCAGGTCCGGGATCTCGCCTGCGGGCACTGGGAACGAACGCAGGACACCGTCGGTGATGAATGCGGCGCTTGCGGGCATCGCGTCCTCGGCCAGCGCGATACCGTAGCGACCGATCTCGCGCCGGATCTCGGGCTGCAGTTCACGGTTGACCCAGCTGCCGCCAAGATCGACAGTCAGGTCCTCCTGTCCCTTGAACGGACGTGTGTACGTGCGGCCGCCGATGCGTGTTCCCGCTTCGAGGAGCACGACGGAGCGTCCGCGGTCGACGAGGTCACGGGCTGCCGTGACCCCGGCGAAGCCTCCTCCCACCACTACCGCGTCATACGTTGCGTTCACTGGGCGATCTTTCTGCCGGTGCTGTGTGCCGATGAGAGTGGTTCCCCAAGCCGAACAGGCCCGCGCGTGACGCAGAACGTGATGAGCAACTTGATGCGGCCGAGCTTACTCATGGCCGGGCTTGCGCGTGGCGGTGTGGGCGGGGCCTACTGGGTGAAGTTCTCGGCGAAGCGGCCGTGCGGAGGTACGGCACGATGCGCGCCAATCTCGCCATGAGGTCGGAGCGTTGAGACTCGATACGACCTCTCCGCGGCCGGTATGCGCCTTGGGCTCCCAGCTCTGCCCTCAGCGTTTGGCTCGCCAAGAGCCGCCTCGGTGACCGCGCCTGCCGCACTGTCGCCCCCTCCTCGCCTGCTGCGGGGGATTCACCAGTACGGCCCAACGAGGGTTCCAGAATTCCTGGACGTCAGGTTGTAGGAAGTCGTATGCGAATACTGAATCCTAGGCTTCTTGTGTACGGGTTGGTGGCGGCCGCTCGCCTCATCGGGGTAGCTTCGCGGTGCGTTCGGGGTGGGCCGCGGTGATGTACCGCATTGCGGTGTGAGAGGAGATGCCGAACAGGCGCATCAGGTGAAGCGGGTCATCGACCTCGAATGCCTCGTCGCGGATCCGGTCCTGCCGCAGCGTGGGCATCGTGAATCCGGTGGGGCGGAAGATGGCGGTGAAGGTGGTGCCGATGGGCGAGTGAGTGGTGTCTACCGCCGTCCAGCGGTTGATCAGCAGATGCGGGTTGGTAGTCACCGGCCGGCGGCGGTGTCGTTCACGGACCCAGGCAGAGGCGCAGCGGTAGGTGAGTTCGTCAAGGTAGATGATGTGCCGTTTGCCGGGGCGCCGGACGATGAGGCGCTCACGGGACAGGTCGAGGTCGGCGAGCAGCAGGTGGCGTATGTCGGTGCCGCTGAGTGCGTGGACGCAGACCGGAGACATACGCGATCTTCGTCATGACGTAGTCGCGGCAGGCAACGGCGTACTTCCGGGCGGACGGCAACTGCTCCCGCCAGCGGGCGAAGAACTCCTTCATCGCCGTCTGCGAGGGTGGGATCCGCAGCCCGAAGTCCCCACGGTGGACACGCCTCATGACAGCGCACCCCGGATCCGCCGGCTCCCGTACCCAGGGAGCCGGCGGATCCGTCTGTGGGGCTGCACAGAGCCGTCCAAGAAACACCGCCGAACCCGCACCAACTCCCCGAGCACGCAC
>Ga0182007_10001260_pt1 | contig 13759 bp, 15 predicted proteins | sample Sormic07211113_1_FD_123023 | JGI IMG/M metagenome (GOLD analysis project Ga0182007, IMG submission 123023) | Rhizosphere microbial communities from Sorghum bicolor, Mead, Nebraska, USA - 072115-113_1 MetaG | ecosystem: Host-associated > Plants > Roots > Rhizosphere | place: USA: Nebraska... | reverse complement strand
CCAAAATTAGAGGCTAATAAAAAATAGTGGTATCCACGCAGAAATAAAGCTTCTCCTTTAATGATCTTCCGTCTTTCCTCATTCATGGTCGGCTTATCAATATTTGCGATAAGCAAGTTGGCTCTGTAAATACCTCTGTACAGCGCAGTCCAGAAGGCTCTGATCTCGGGTGTGGATGCATTATATTCGTAGTAAGCATAGGCCAATGCACCGCTGGAAAGCCATATATTGAAGGCAGCTTCATCTGATTGGGCGTTATAGGCATAGAGCATGTCTCTTCCATAGAGTTCGTTACTTCCTAAATTATCATAAACTCCATTTAGTCCATTTTGAAGTTCTTCCTCTGTAGAATAGTAATTTTTTTCTAATGTGAAGTCGGTAGGCTCAGCATCTAAAATTTTAGTGCACGACATCGATAACGATGCTAGTGCTATGATGGCAATTATTGATTTTAATTTCATAACTAGTGGAGATTAAAAAGATAGATTAAGTCCAAATGTAATTGTCTTTGCACGAGGGTAAGCTGCATAGTCAAAGCCTTGTGTAAGGGTCGAGTATCCGACTGAAACATCTGGATCTGGTCCGGAGTAATTCGTCCACGTATACAAGTTTTGTGCTGAAGCATATAATCTTAGATTTTTTATGCCGTGTTTTTTTCCAAATTCAGGCGAAATATTGTAGCCTAGGGAAACCGTTTTTAATCTGAGATAAGAACCATCTTCAATCACCCTATCTGAAAAATGCGCAGGACCTTGTCCGTTTGCAGCTGGAATTACACTGGTTTGATTGTCAAATCGCCACCGGTCAGCATAGGAGGCAAACTGGTTCAGATTTTTACGGCTACTTCCTTCAAATAAATAACGATTACCATTGATGAGGTCATTGCCGTAGGACCATTGTAAGAGTACGTTTAAATCGAAGTTTCTGTAGGTGAAATTATTTGTAAATCCCCCGGTATGAATTGGTAAACTTCTACCTACTATCGTATAGTCACTGGTATTGATGATACCGTCGTCATTTAAATCTTTATATTTTATATGGCCTGGTTTAATTACGGTACTGACGTTCCCATTTGTAGGAATATTGTTTTTTAACACATAATTACCTGTGCCATCAATATTGAATTCATCAACCTGGTAAACCCCATCAAATAACAGCCCGTACATTTGACCGATCGGTTGGCCCAGTATGGATACATAGGAATATAATGCACTATATGAATTGTTGAAATTAACAGATGCAGGCAAGGCATTTTGGTTCTCTGCCAATGATAGTACTTCGTTTTTATTAAAGCTGATGTTGAAATTAGATGTCCATTTAAAGTTTTTCGCATTAACATTTACGGTATTTAAGCTAATCTCCAGCCCTCTGTTAGACATCTTGCCAACATTTTTAAATGCTGTCAAGATACCGATTGTTCGGGGTACATCTGCCAATAGTAGTAAATCATCAGTAACCTTATCATATAAGTCTATACCCAAAGTAATTCTTTCCCTTAAAAAACCCATATCCACACCAAGATCGGCTTGCCTGGTAGTTTCCCACTTTAACAGGGGATTTCCTATGGAATTGATAACCGCTCCTTTGGATGGCGTTGCGTTGTTATAAGAATACCCTCCGGATATCGGAAAAGTAAGGGCGGTTAGGTAGTCAAAGTCTCCAATTCTGTTGTTACCGGTAAGACCGTAACTTGCCCTAAACTTAAGTGTGCTTACTACATTTTGTTTCTTAAAAAAATCTTCTTTACTAACTACCCAGGAAAATGCAGCAGATGGGAAGTATCCCCAGCGATTTTCTTCAACGAATTTAGAAGAACCATCTGCCCTGAAAGTGGCAGTGAACAAATATTTACTATTGTAAGCGTAATTTACACGACCTAAGTACGACATCAATCCCCAGCTAGAACTTCCAGCCACTCCAATATTTGTGGTCGATTCGTCTAAACCATCGATGCCTAAGTTTTCATTAGGAACCAACAACGCGGTAAAACCCCTTCTACTGGTTTTATTTGTTTGCATGGTATAGCCGGCAACAGCATTAATCTTATGTACTTTATTAAATACTTTAATATAACTTAAAGTGTTCTCATTTAACAGATTTGAAGCGGTTGAGCTATTTACCGATCCATTTACACCTCGCGAAGGGTTGATGATAAAGTTTCCCCCCAGGGTATTCGAATTGTTAAATGATTCACTTGTGCCAAACCTATTCGTTAAACCGCCAGTTACTTTTAATTTTAAATTTCTGGTGAACGCATATTCCGCATAGCCATTTGCATACAACATATAACTGACCGATTTTCTTAGCTCGTTTTTTGCAGAAAAAATGGGATTGAAGCGATAATCGTCGCCTGATCCGGAAGGGTCAAAGACTTCATCCTCTAAATCCAGTTCTTCGGTACCGGTAACCGGGCGAAATCCCCATACAGAATACATTTGATTTAACGATGGATTAGAACTTGCACCATTTTGGATCGTACCGTAATTCTCGTTTCTGCTATAATTAATGTTAGTTCCAATGCTAAGCCTTTTATTTACAGTTTGATCCAATGTTATTCTGCCTTGATATCGTTTCAAACCTGAGTTAATTACAATACCTTGCATATCACGGTAATTTCCTGAAATAGAATACAGCGTTTTATCTGAGCCTCCTCTAACCGAGAGATCATAATTTTGAACCGCAGCTGTTCTGAAATACTGATCCGCCAAATAAAGACCATCGACATTCGTATATGATTCTAGGGTATTGCCTTTGGCATCGAAATAAGCATCCGTTGATGGCAATTCCCCAGGGGTATACGTTTGCGCAGGCGTTTTCACCGTAGCCGAGCCACCGCCGAGTTCAAGTTGTAACTTAACAAATTCATAAGGGCTTAATGTCTTTACGGTATGCGTGTTTTTCTGTAAGCCATAGTAAGAATTTAAATTGATCACTGGCTCGCCCTTTTTACCTTTTTTTGTGGTGATGATGATGACGCCATTAGCCCCTCTCGAACCATAAATAGCAGTTGCAGATGCATCTTTTAAGATGTCGATAGATTCTATATCGTTAGGACTGACAGAACTATTATCTGAATCTTCCATCGGAAAACCATCTATAACATATAGTGGCGAATTGTCTTGAGTAATGGAACCGGGACCACGGATAACTATATTATTCATACCTCCTGGCTGGCCATCTGCTCCGGAAACCGTAACCCCGGCGACGCGGCCAGCTAACGCTTCGTCAAAACTGGTAACAGGTGCTTTAGCGAGATCCGCCACATTAACCGAAGCAACTGATCCGGTTAAGTCGCTACGCTGCACGCTGCCATAACCGATAACCACAATTTCATCTAATTTTTTTTGGTCCTCAACCAGGTTTACATTGATTACCACTTTTCCGTTTGTGGGAATTTCCTGTGTCTGGTAACCTAAAAAAGAAAAGACCAGGACAGCGGTTTGATCGTCTGGCACACCAATACTATACAATCCATTGGCATTGGTAACAACTGCCACCGAAGTGTTTTTTAATTTCACCATGACGCCATGGAACGCTGCGCCTTTTTCATCTGTGACTTTGCCAGTAATAGTTGCTTTTTTTTGCCTGGATGCTTTCTGAGCCTTAATAATAATAGTTTTTGCTACTATTTGATACGTAAATGGCTGATTTTTAAAACATTCTTCTAGTGTTCTTTCCAGAGAAGCATTTTTTAAATTTAGCGTCACCGGTCTGGCAATATCAAGATAATCTAAATCATAAAATACGGCATAGCCGCTTTGTTTCTCGATTTGCTTTAAAACTTTCGCAATCGAGGCATTTTTTTCTGAAATATTTATCTGTGAAAACGACGCCGCACTTACTAATGAAGAGGTGGCAACGGTCAATATAAACGCGAATACATTCATGAAGATGATTTTGTTCTTAAAAAAGTTGCCTTTTCTAATAATTTTCAGACATAACAATTCAATGCTATGAATATTAAAATCCATATATTTGTGATTAGGTGGTTAGATAATAATTGAATATTCAGGTTTTGTCTTACACTTTTAGGCCGGATAAGTTGCGAGCTTTCCGGCTTTGTGTTTTTGGGTAAAAGTTATTTCATCGTTACGCTCCTTCCTTCGATTTTAAAATTAAGGTTACTGGTTAATTCAATCATAGACAGTACTTCTGAAAGCTTAACGTTCCTGGAAATGGTACCGTTAAATTTTTTATCTGGAATCATGGTGTCATCAACATCTACGTCGTACCAACGTTCTATCTGGCGCATGATACTTTTCAGGTCCGTGTTATTGAAGTTAAAGGAACCATCTTTCCATGCTGTGATGGATGCTGTGTCTATGTTATTTTTTACCCGTATAAAGGTTTGAGAACTAATTTCACCTTGTTCGCCAGGCTTTAACAGCGCTGTGGAATTACCACTCGATACTTTCACACTGCCTTCCAATAGGGTAACATCGGTTGATAATTCATCGGCATAGCTATTCACATTAAAATGTGTGCCTAACACTTCAACCGTAGCATTATTTGCGACTACCTTGAATTTGTTAGTGGATTTGGCGACTTCAAAATAACCTTCACCAGTTAACTCTACCATTCTGACCGACTTGTTAAATGCCAATGGGAACCGAAGTGAAGATGCTGCATTGAGCCACACCTTGCTGCCATCAGGCAAAATAATGCTGTAAATGCCTCCTCTTGGCGTAGTGATTGTATTAAAAGCCTTCGAAACATCAGTTGTGCTGCTCGACTTCACAACGTATGTAATATTGCCATCTGCATCATTTACTATTTCTAAGCCCGACTCTTTAATGGTTGTTTTGGCAGCAGTGTCTAAGAGAACTTTTCTTCCGTCCGATAAAATTAACGTAGCAAGGCTCTTTCCAGCTAGCTTATCGGAAACAGCATACACTTCCGTCTTCGGTTGTTGATTGTTATGACGGAAGATCATCATCGCAAGTCCTGCCATCAACAAAATAGATGCCGCTACAGTAAATCGTCTCCAAACAGCCATTTTGCGCTGCTGTCGGTGTAAATCAAGCCGCTGACGAATGCTGATTAAATCTTCTAAAAGTTCCTCATCAGTTAAGTCAAAGCCAAAATCTGCACCATTTAAAATCCAGCCCTCTACCTCCTCCTTTTCCTCAGTGGTAGCGCTGCCTTCGATATATTTATTTAAGCGTTCTTCTCCAGTTGTACGATTCATGATTATACAAGTTGACTTCTAATAGATAGAACAGTTAGCTCAAATCAATGGGTGAGTGGAAAAAGAAAATATTTGTTTTATTTGAATTAGAGAAAAAAGAAATATAGGTTTCCCAATCTTACTTTTAATACCTGTAGTGCCGTGTGCATATGGCTTTTGACTGTTTCTTCAGCTATCCCTAATGCTGCGGCGATCTCCTTACGGCTAAGATTTGTTTTCCTGCTTAGTTCGAATACTTTTCGCGTTCTGGGATTTAAATTGGCGATCTCTTTTTCTATGATCTCATGCATATCCTTATGCCTGACTAAAAAATCTGCATTATTATTGGACAGCTGGACGAGGTAGGAATCGAAAGATTCTATATATCTTATTGAAACTTTTTGATGAGCAATTAGATTAATTATCCTGTTCCTGAGAGAGGTATATAGATAGGCGGCCAATACAAACCTTTCAGCAATCATTTCACGATCGGTCCAAAGTTTAAGAAACAACTCATGTATTAAGTCCTTAGCCTCTTCCCGATTTTTTAATCGACGGTAGGCAAAAACATACAACTGCGCGTGATAGCGGTCGTATATCTCGGTATATGCACGGTGGTCACCACTTTTTAATAAAAGTAAGATGTCGACATCAGAATAATTGATGTATGCAGCCATTTACAGTTTCAATTTGGTTAGCTTGGGTAGGCGTAAATTAGTTGTTTTTTAATTAAGGCGCAATGTAAAATCGCTAAGAATTACCGAAGGCTTAAAAAAATAAACTTGAATATAGATCTCGACAGTACATTTGAGTTCAAAAAGGTTTATTAATCTTGTTTATTTTCGATTTTAAATTTTTTCAATTCACTTACACGATAAGGTTTTTCGCAAGCTTTGTGGGCGGCATTTTGCGCCATGTCTGCTTGATACTTGGTTACATTTTCAGGATAAAAAGTATTTCCAATTACCTTAGTTTTAAAAATCATTTCATACCAGGTACAGGAAGCAATATACCTTCCCAGGTATAAACTTAAATGAAGATCATCTCGATTAAGGTTGTCCCGCATAAAGGATGTTCTTGCATTTTGAATAGCTGTTCCTGAAGGGATGACCATGTCAAAATTATATTTCTTCTTTATTTTCTTCGTGGTTGTAACTATAGCTTTATACATGTTTTCCTGGCTGTTTCCATATTTTTCAAACCTTAGCACAGGAGATGCTTTTCGGTATGCCCAAGTTTGATGTAAAATGTACTTAGTACCTACACCGCTCTTACTTTTAACGTAATCAAGCAAATTGCTTAATGGGCTTAAATAAGTTTCATATAGTCCAGATTTGGTACTTACTTGTTGAAAACTAATGTAATCCCATTTTTCATCAGCTAGCGCTGTGGCTATAGAAATCCCTGGTGTCTTTACCTTTTCACCGTTTGTACTTATTTTTCTGTAGTTATATTTACCTAAATCACCGGACGCATTTTTCCAATGCATGTCTAAATCTGATGCTCCGATAAATAAATTTCCAATGATAATTTTCTTCCCGTCAGCTTTTGCTAAGCCAAATAAAAAGTGCTCCATTGCATCTTCAGAAAAGCTATTTCCAATAGCTAGTATTCTTACGATGCTATCGGTCTGATGCTTAACAGGGCTTTGAATAATTAGGCTAGCACTTTGAGCGGAAGAAAATGGAAGGAGACAGAATAAAACGAATATTAATTTCAATGTCTTTAATAGTTTCATACTTATTAAGATGTTTTATTTGTAGTTAAAGGTGTTTAAATTAATAAACTTTATGAAAAAATCGAGTGTTTTTTCAAAATCTTTATAAAATGATAAACAGTTACTAGTTTTAATACCTTCGATTTCCAGCAGATCTTGCATTTTTTAGGTGATGAGTAAATTTCTCTATCGTCAAGTGTGGACAACCTTAAGTCCTTAAACAAAAACAGGGCAATCCTTCCGGATTGCCCTGTTTTATCATTCTTAACGAGATCCCTTACCTGGCAGGCAAGCGCTCTTATCTGCAATTAAAGCTTTAATTACGATACTTTGATCTCAATTTCTTTTACTTTGTTTTCGTCTTTTTTGCCAATGGTAATGTTCAGGATACCATTTACATATTCAGCAGCAATTTTCTCTGCATCTACGGTTTCTGGTAAAACAAATGACCTGGCGAAAGAATGATAATCAAACTCTTTACGGGAATAATCTTTCACCTCACCTTCAACTGGTTTTTTTTCTGCCCATACAGACAAGGTATCTTTCTTCAAATTGATTTGGAAATCTTCTTTTGTTAAGCCCGGTGCAGCGACTTCAATTTTATAATCTTCAGCGCTTTCTAAAATATTTACCCCTGGAACTTTATTCACTACAAGGTTCTTATTCAAAGCGTCGCTAAACAATGAGTCGAATACATTGTTAAAGTAAGGTGCTGTGTTACGGGTTCTGTTTTGAAAATTTACTAGTGTCATAATTAATTCTCCTTTATTTATTTTAAGTTTTTAAATTTATATAGCTAATTCTTCTTATTCAACTCTTGTACCAACCCTACTTTCTATGATATTCAAGACATTTTGGCGTAAAAAAGAAAAACAAGCAGACAAAAAGGCAGACGTCATCAATCATTTCGACAATTACAAGTATAAAACTACCATCGAAACCCGTTTCGCAGATTTCGACATGATGGGCCACGCCAACAATTCTGTCTACTTCACTTACCTTGAAATTGCCCGCACCAAATACTGGCACCATGCCATTAACTGGGACTGGAAGAAAACTGGTGTCGTGATTGCCCGCGCAGCCTTAGATTACATAGTGCCAATTTTCCTTGAAGATAAACTCATTATTTATGTCCGCACTTCCAGAATTGGCAAAACCAGTTTTGACCTCGAATATTTAATCGTGAAACTGGCCGCAGGCAAAGAAGTGATCTGCAGCAAAGGCAAAACAGTTTGTGTGGCTTTTGATTATCCCACTCAAACTGCTGTTGCCATTCCTATTAGGGAAAGGGAGAAAATGATGGCCTTTGAACAACTTACCGAGACTGTATAATGACACCACGTTGAATGCACATTCCATCTAGGGTGTATCTACGTGCTATCCACCCTACATCCACCCTAACTTAACGACCGTCTGACGACAAAAAAAAGCTATGCCCCCAGATAGGAAGCATAGCTTTTTCATGTAAGTATTTAGCGGATTAAAATATCTTTCCGGGATTTAAGATGTTGTTCGGGTCAAAAACCTGTTTGATGCCGCGCATCAGGTTGAGGTTGATCTCGCTGTACTTAATGGGCATGAATTCTTTCTGCACCAGGCCGATGCCATGTTCTCCTGAAATTGTACCTCCTAAGGCGGTAGTCAACTCAAAAATCTCCACGATGCCATCTTTCAGCTTGTTTTTCCAGTCTTCATCGCTCATTCCTGCTTTGATGATATTGATGTGCAGGTTGCCATCACCGGCATGACCATAACAAACACTTTCGAAACCGTAGTTGTGACCGATTTCCTTGATGCCGTTGATCAGCTTTGGCAAGGCTGCCCTAGGTACTACCGTATCTTCTTCTTTATAAACGGAATTCGATTTTACGGATTCGGCCATCGTCCGGCGCATGCGCCATAAATCTTCTTTCTGCTGTGCAGTATCTGCGAAAAGCACATCACTGCAATTGAACTGCTCTAATACCAGGTTCGTTTTTTCGCAATCCCTGAAAATGGTATCCATATCGTCGCCATCAAATTCAATCATTAGAAAGGCATTGACGCCATCCTTCAGGTCAAATTTAATATCGTCGTATTTGATCACCCACTCCACTCCTTTTCTTTCCATGAACTCTAATGCAGATGGTGTAATACCTGCCCTGAAGATGGCGGAAACTGCGGCACAGGCAGATTCATTTTCGGAGAAGGACCCGAGCATCAGCACCGTTTGTGTAGGCCTGGGGATCAGTTTGGTAACTATTTTAGTCACCACCCCCAATGTTCCTTCCGAGCCAATCATCAGCTGCGTCAGGTTATAACCGGAAGAATATTTTAAGGTATTCGCTCCTGTCCAGATCACCTCTCCCGAAGGAAGGACAACTTCCAGGTTTAAGATATACTCCCTGATGGTGCCATATTTAACTACCCTTGGTCCGCCGGAACAATGGGCTACATTACCGCCAATGAAGCAGGAACCTTTACTGGAAGGATCCACAGGATACAATAATCCGACTTCAGCTACCGCATTGATGAACTCTTCAGTGATCACACCGGGCTCTACCGTGGCCTGCAGGTTCGCTGTATCAATATCGATAATGGCTTTGAATTTCTCCATAGACATCAACACACCGCCAAATATAGGTAAGGCAGCACCACTTAAACCGGTCCCTCCACCACGGGGGGTAACAGGAATATGATTTTCTGAACATAGTTTCAGTAATGCAGAAACTGCCGCGGTATCCATCGGTTTAACTACTACTTCCGGGTAGTATTTTAAATCTTCCGTTTCGTCATGGGCATAATTGCTCAATGATTCTTCATCGGTGAATACATTGGCCGCACCTACAGCGCTCTTTATTTCATCAAGTAAATCAACAGTGATCTTAGTGTATTGCATTAGTGGTTTAAATTGTATGTATTAAGGTGTAACTTTCTTTGCTATTTATATAAGTTGAGCATCTAAATTGGTTGTATGCTTTCATACGTAGTATGGCTGCATTTGAATTACTGAACCGGAATTGCCTGCATCAAAAATATCGAATAAATGATTCAAACCTCGCAAATTGCGATAAGATTTATCAATTGCATTTTGTTGATCAAGTTCCTACGCTTCAACTATTATTTTTTTTGAACGGTGATTCGGGATTTCAAGGAGATGACACGGTTGTAGCCACAGACATCAAAACGATTTGTAATAGGTATCGCTTTGCTCGGATGCGGTGTAGTGTAATTGCACAAAAGAATGGTTGACTGCACCGGGCATGCATGGGTTTAATTTTTTGATACCTACTTCAATCGTCAGTAAAAATGGAAAAGCATGAAGGATGCGGTGCAGGATGTTTTTCACTACGGTTTCCAACAGCTGCTGCGTCTTTACCATTTCCTCGTTCATGATATCATTCAGCACCTCATAATTAACCGTATGGTGCAAAGCTTCAGAATCTTCTGAAGGTAAGAATGTGACCGTGGCGCTCACTAAAAAATGGCTGCCAATAAGCTGTTCTTCAGGGTAATAACCATGAAATGAGAAGAATTTTACATCCTTTAATGCGACGGTTTGTATAAACATAAGACTGTATCTTTACGCAAATTTAATTTTTTAATGGCATCTTGCCACCCATTACGCTAATTTATTAACTTTGATTGTTAAAGACCGGAATTTTGGCTGTACCAAATGAAACAAACCTATCCCGCTAAACCTTCTTTAAATTAATTTTTTTTATCAAAATAGCTAAGGAATGACGACTATGTTAAGGAAGGCTTTGCTCATGATCACTTCGTAACTTATGATAAACAAATAATAATATTGGTGAAACCATCAGGAGTAGATAGCATACTGATGAACAAACTAACAGCAGCAGACAAAGACGAAATTATAAATTATCCCACATCAAAAATCAACCAGATAATGAACAAATCCGCAAAAAAAGACCTCTACGAATCACCTGATTATTACCAGTTAGATGAATTATTAACGGAAGAACACCGCTTGATAAGGGCTTCGGCGCGCGACTGGGTGAAAAAAGAGGTAAGTCCAATCATAGAAGATTATGCACAAAGGGCTGAATTTCCTAAACAGCTGATTAAAGGCCTGGCCGATATTGGTGCTTTTGGCCCTACAATTCCTCATGAATATGGTGGCGCAGGTCTGGATTACATCGCTTATGGAATTTTAATGCAGGAAATTGAACGTGGCGACTCCGGCATACGATCTACGGCTTCTGTACAAGGATCTTTGGTGATGTACCCGATTTACGCTTATGGTACAGAAGAGCAGCGAAAAAAATACCTTCCCAAACTGGCTTCCGGTGAGTTAATGGGTTGTTTTGGCCTTACGGAGCCTGACCATGGATCTAATCCGGGTGGGATGGTCACGAACATCAAGGATCATGGCGACCATTATATCCTGAACGGTGCCAAAATGTGGATTTCTAACGCCCCTTTCGCGGATATAGCCGTGGTTTGGGCAAAGGATGAAACTGGTAAAATAAGGGGGCTTGTGGTGGAACGTGGCATGGAAGGTTTCACAACACCTGAAACACATAACAAATGGAGCTTAAGGGCTTCGGCGACAGGCGAGTTGGTATTCGACAATGTGAAAGTGCCTAAAGAAAATATTTTCCCGGATATCCGCGGATTAAAAGGTCCTTTGGGTTGCCTGAACCAGGCACGTTATGGTATTGCATGGGGTGCTTTAGGGGCTGCCATGGATTGTTATGACACCGCTTTACGCTATTCGAAAGAAAGGATTCAGTTTGGCAAGCCTATCGGTGGTTTCCAGCTGCAGCAGAAGAAACTGGCCGAGATGGTGACTGAAATTACCAAAGCGCAGTTAATGGTATGGCGCCTGGGTGTGCTGAAAAGTGAAAACCGGGCTTCAGCTGAACAAATTTCCATGGCCAAAAGAAATAGCGTAGAGATCGCTCTTGATATTGCCAGAAACGCAAGACAAATGCTTGGCGGCATGGGCATCACCGGCGAATACTCCATTATGCGTCACATGATGAACCTGGAATCTGTGGTAACCTATGAGGGTACACATGATATACATTTATTGATCACTGGTATGGATGTGACGGGATTAAACGCTTTTAAATAACAAGCTTATGATAGCTTCATTACCGTTAAAAAACAAATTATTCTCAAATGAAACCATCATAAGCTTACAGCATACAAAAAGCAATGAACAAGCTTATGATAGCTTCATTACCGTTAAAAAACAATTATTCTCAAATGAAAACCTTTAAAAAATATTACTCCTTCCCTGCTCCTCCTGAAGAGGTGTATCTGGCCATGACCAAAGCACAAAGTATACAGTTGTGGACTGGCGCTGAAGCTGAATTTATAGAGGAAGTGGGTGCTGAATTTTCTTTCTGGGAAGGCGATATCGTAGGTAAAAACCTCGAACTGGACTATGGTAAGAAAATTGTTCAACAATGGTATTTCGGTGAAGACAATGAACCTTCTATTGTGACCATTAAACTTCACGCGGATAAAAAAGGAACTTCCCTGGAGTTTTTACAAACAAATATCCCGGAGGAAGATTATGACGACTTTACTGCTGGTTTAAATGAACACTATTTTGGTGGTCTCCAGGATTTCTTCGAAGAGGAATAAGATGTTGCAGGTTAACTGTATCTTTTGAGTGACTGCCTTTTAAAATGCAGTCACGACAAAATCAGGAGAGATGACGCACAATTCATATCAATTAAGCGCTTGATCTTTGATTAATCACCATATTGGTTTAATTAATCAGGACATCATTGGTTTAATTATCACGACATCGGTTAATTAATAGGATAATCGAAACAGAAAAGCTTGGCCGTTGTTCTATCAGAGAATTTAATGCTTAATATTTAATTAATCGCAATTATGAACAAAAACATCGGACTCATTTTTATCGTGATTGGAGCCATTCTCCTCATCTGGACAGGTTTCACTTACACTTCGAAAGAAAAAATCGTTGACGCCGGCCCCATCCAGATCTCTGCAGACAGAGAAAAAAGTGTGAACTGGTCACCTTATGCCGGCGGACTAATTTTAGTCGCAGGTATTGTTATTTTAGTGACCTCAAAAAACAAAGCTTAGAAAAAACATTACAGATGAAGCCATCATAAGCGATATGACTCATGATGGCTTCATTAATTGTGCTAGCTTCAGTATCTTTGAGAAAAATAGTGATGATATAGCTTCATCACCTTTAATGAAACAACAATACAGATGAACAACGAAAATCCTTACCAACTTTTTAATGCGCAGATTTTAGAAGATTGGAAAAAAAATGGTGTTAAATATATCAAACTGGTGGAGTTGGAGAGCGATTTGTCTGTAAAGTTTTTCGAGCTTATTCCCGATTCTGAAATCCCCGATGAAGAAGACACCATTTACCCGATTGATTCGGAGGAAATAGATGAACTGCTGGAACCTGAACCAAAAATCAAATTCCTGGTCCATCGGGTATACCTGGAAGAAGACATTTAACAAACCCTGTTTAGGCTCTTTTTTCTCCACTGATTCAATTCAGCCAGACTATTCGTTTACCCTAAATTCCTCCCCGGCCTTTATCCGCTGAGGCGTTTTCCTTTGCGGATAAAATATTTTCTACTAAAACCAATTGATTGAAGTGCAAACCTTCCTTCATTGGGTTGTTCGCTTATACGGATGTTTCCCTAATTCTAGTTATTTTAAATTATTAATTAAACAACAAGGATTACCTTAAATTATAAATTAATAAATAACTATCTTTATATCTCTCGCAAAGGATAAAGCTGCCCCCTTCTCTTTTACATTTTCGCAATATTTCTGTAACTCAAAAAATGTATTATGAAAACGACATCCTTAAACAAATGGGTCATCTTCATACCCTTGTTTGTAGCTGTATTATTCAGCGCATG
>Ga0182007_10001256_pt1 | contig 13788 bp, 12 predicted proteins | sample Sormic07211113_1_FD_123023 | JGI IMG/M metagenome (GOLD analysis project Ga0182007, IMG submission 123023) | Rhizosphere microbial communities from Sorghum bicolor, Mead, Nebraska, USA - 072115-113_1 MetaG | ecosystem: Host-associated > Plants > Roots > Rhizosphere | place: USA: Nebraska... | reverse complement strand
GCCGACGTCTGGCAGGGGTGACTGCGGCGAAGCGCCCGTTGCCAAAGTCTCCTTCACCGAAAGAAGTTGAAGTCTTCTGCAGTACAGAGACGATGAAGCTCCCGGTACGTGGGTTCTCTACCCAAGAACCGTCCCTACCGGAGACCGTGCCTGTTCGTCTACGAGCCCCGCGGTGCGGCCCCGCCCCACGTAGCCAGCCGCCTTGAGGCTCGGCAGAGCAGCTCGGAATCCTCCTGGCCGAGGGCTCACGGGAGTCGGTACCCAAGTGGCAACCGGCGGCCTGCCCTGGCGGTATGGGACCGACGGTTTCGTGGCCATCGCCTCTCCGCCCAAGGAGACGCGTCTGTTCGCCGGCCGCCCGCATGTCCAGGAAACCGGCACCACCACGGACTTCGCCCTGGTACATGCCTGGCGAGAGCTCAGCGTTCGACGGTGCCGATGAGTCGGCCGCGGGCGAGGACAGGCGCAGTGATGGAGGGTAGAAGGACGTTGGACCTTGCGCTCTCCGTTGCGGTCTTGCCCGCGGTCGCGGCCAGTGTGGTGGCAAGGGCGAAGAGTTGGAAGGTGTAGTGGTGGGGGCCGTGGCCCTTGATGGGTGCGGGTCCTTGGTATCCGCGTCCGACGACGGAGCGCAGTAAAGTGACGCCGGGGGCCGGCTCTTTCACGGCGAGGGCACCGGGGGCGAGGGAGCGTACGTCGGGGTCGATCAGGACGACGCAGTGGACCGCGGGTTTGGGAGTGGGTACGTCGGTGTCCTCCACGACCAGCAGGAGCTGGGCGGTGCCGGTCGGCGGTGGATTCCAGGCAAGGTGGGGGGAAACGTTCTGGCCGCCTGCGTACTTGGCGTGGTGCTCCAGCGGCATCGCGCCGAGGTGGTCGAAGCTGCGGCTCCTGAGCTCCAGTAGTTCGGGCCCGTGGAGGTTCGGGCGATTCCACGCGGCGTGGGCATCGCCTGACCTGCGGTTCTTCAGAAGTCGGCCGAGGATGCGCATGGTCGTGCTCCCAGCATGTCGAGGTCTGATCGTGGGTTGCGGTCTTGCACCGCGTTGAGGAAGACGCGGTTGGTGCGGTGGCGTGTCTCGGTGTCCGGGCCGGTGCTGGTGCCGGTGCTGGTGGGTCGACGTGTGTGGCGTGGGTGCGGACGCCACACGCCGGCTGTCCCTCACTGGCGCGTCAGACGGTCTGAGGTGGTTTGGCGGTTTCCGGCTCTGGCTTCTTGGGCGTTCCCGTCGAGGTGCGGCCTGGAAGCAGCAGGCTCAGGAGGAGGGAGAGAGCGGTGAAGCCGGCTGCCCACCAGAACGCCCGATCGACGAGGAACACCGCCAGCGCGAACATCCACACCCGCCTGCCGCCGAAGCGGGACTGTGCCCAGCCCGCCAGCGGGATGGACACACCGAGCGCCAACAGGTAGCCGGTGCTCACCCACTGGATCGTGGAGATCGGCACATGCAGCTCCTGCGAGAGGGTCTGCAGCGCCACGCTGACGATCGTGGTGTCGAACACCACGGCCAACGAGCCGACAATGAGTGCGACGGCAACTTTCATGACTTTCGGATCGATGCGATCCCCTGCCGTTGCCTTGGCCACGCGGCCCCTGCCTCTCCTTCTCCTACTGGGACCGGATGCCAGTCCTGGAAGAGCGCGTCGACCGCCCCGACCCCGCTTCCCGTTCGGTCAGGGATCAGATCCTTTGTGCCAGCCGATCGAGCAGCGGCGCGGCCACCGCGAGCTGTTCCAGCTCCGACGGTGTGAAGCCGTCCGCAAGGGCCCGCGCGACCTGTTCGGTGCAGGCACTGCGCTTGTCCGCCAGCGCCTGCCTACCTGCGTCGGTCAGCGCCAGCAGCACGCGCCTGCCGTCCCGCGGATCGGCGCCACGCTCGACCAGTCCGCGCGCTTGGAGACCGCGGAGTGTGGCCCCCATCGCCTGCGCGGTGATCTGCTCATGGCGGGCCAGCTCCGCAGACGTTGTCGGGCCAATACGAAACCCCCAGATCGCACGGGTTGATTGGACGCGCCGCCTGCCTGTCGTCAAACGATCGTTTGACGACAGGGCCCCCGGAATAGGCCCGTCCCGGTCGGGTCGGGTCGCCCGCGGCACGGGTGGGCCGCTTCTACACCGCCGCCCGCCGCCATCCCTGGGTGCTGGGCAGGATCGCCGACTGGAGGATCCACCTCGGCCCCTACGCCTCCGCGCAGATCGCGGTCGCCGTCGGCCGCGGCTTCCTCCTGATCAAAACCATCGGCAGGTGATCGTGGATGGGGCCGGTCCCCATCGTCGGGTGGGCCCTGGTCATCTGGGCGGTGCGCCGGCCGAGAATCCGGGGCCGCGCCCCGATGCAGGCCGCACTCGGCTGGATGCTGCTTACCTGGCAGCCGAGCGGCGGGCGGATCGGCGGACGGGCCGCCCGCGACGGCACGCCCCACCCACTGCTCGACGGCTTCACCATCGAAGACACGCCCGCACCCGGCCCCGCGTGGCAATCGTCGGTGGCGTCGTCGGCCATGGGGCTGGAACGGGTTCGCGAAGGCCACCGGCTGGGGAGCCGTCGGCGGCCTTGGGTCGCGGGCATTGGCTCGTCCGAGAAGCACGCCACGTCGGATTCGCGTCACCAGGCGGGCCACCCGTCACACTGGACTAGACTCACCGCATTGATCTATTTTTTGTGTTTATCGGACGGGCCCGTGCCCAGCCACCCATTCCAGGTGGGTCTTTCATGGGGGACGCGTGGGCCATCGACACAATCAAGCTGCACCGCAGCGTAGATCCAGTACCCGCGCCACAGAACTGATCCTGGTCTTGGGTGCCGTGCTCATCTGCGGATTCGGGTACGCCGAGACGGCGCTGGCCACCGGCGGAAGGCTCTCCACCACCCTGCTGGGCCATGTTGCGGCCCTCGCCGCGCTGCCCGTGGCCGCCCACCTGGTGGTACGGCGGTTCGCTCCCCATGCCGATCCGCTGATCCTGCCGCTGGCCACCTTACTCACCGGCCTGGGCCTGGTCCTCATCCACCGCCTCGACCTCGCCTACCGGGACGCCTACAACTCACCGGCGGCGGCACCGGGGCAGCTGGTGTGGAGCGGGGTCGCGGCCGCCGTGTTCGCCGCGCTGATCATCGCGCTCAAGGACCACCGCCGACTGGCGCGCTATCCGTATCTCACCGTCGCTGTCGCCCTGGTGCTGCTGATGGCACCGGCCTTCTACCCCGGCGACGTCTACGGCGCCAAACGGTGGATCTTCCTCGGGCCGCTGTCCTTCCAGCCCGGCGAGTTCGTGAAGATCGTCATCGTGCTGTTCTTCGCCGGCTACCTGACCCTGCGCCGCGACGCGCTCGCCCTCGCCGGACGCCGCTTGCTGGGCCTGTACCTGCCCCGCGGACGCCAGCTCGGCCCTGTCGCCGCGGTGTGGATCCTCAGCCTGCTGGTGCTGATCTTCGAACGCGACCTGGGCACTTCGCTGATCTTCTTCGGGCTGTTCGTGATCATGCTCTACATCGCCACCGAACGCACCAGCTGGGTCGTCCTCGGCATCCTGCTGTTCGCCGCCGGGGCGTTCGTCGTGGGCTCCTTCGAACCGCACGTCCACGGCCGCGTGGTCGCCTGGCTCCACCCCATGGACATCTACCTGCCACCCGACCAGCGCCCCGCCGGCCTGGTCTCCGACCAGGCCGCCCAAGCCCTGTTCAGCTTCGGCTCCGGCGGCATGCTCGGCACCGGTCTCGGCCAGGGCCATCCCGAACTCATCGGCTTCGCCGGGCGCAGCGACTTCATCCTGACCACCGTCGGCGAGGAACTCGGCATGGTCGGCGTCACCGCCGTCCTGCTGCTCTACACGCTGCTGGCCGAACGGGGCCTGCGCACTGCCCTCACCGTCACCGACCCCTTCGGCAAACTCCTCGCCGCCGGCCTGGCCACCGCCCTGATCCTCCAGGTCTTCGTCGTCGCCGGCGGCGTCACCGGCCTCATCCCGCTCACCGGCAAGGCCCTGCCCTTCCTCGCCCAGGGCGGCTCCGCCCTCGTCGCCAACTGGCTCCTGACCGCCATCCTGATCAAGATCAGCGACAGCGCCCGCCGACCTCCGGCCGCCCCGCCACTGGACCTGAGCGCTGCCGAGACACAGGCACTGCGCCCGTGGCGAGTGCACACGGACGAGACTGCGCCCGAACGAAAGGCAACGAGAGAGGAACGGGTTGTGGCGGGATCCCGCCGCCCGTTCACAGGTGCTTCCCTGAAGTACCCTCCGTTTCTCCCGACGGGCCTTCGTGTCTGTCCAAGGCTGGGCAGGGTCAGCCGGTGAAGGCGCAGAGGCCCTCGGGGGTGCCCCAGCCGGTCGGGCGTCGTATCCCGGTAGAGCGATGCACAGATAATTGGTCAAGCAGGTGCCGTTGTTGCCGCTGATCACCTCGTTCAGCGCGCTGTGATCCACGAAGGATCGTTGATGAGCTCTTACCGCTGTCTTCCCGGCCGGGCGCCTTCCGCTGCATAGAGTTGCCCTGGCGGGCGGTGGCTACCTGCCGGGGACTTCGACCAGGTGAGGAAGGCCATGGCAAGCAGTCGCCGAGCGGTACTGGCGGCCATGGCGGGAGGCTTGCTCGCAGGCTGCGCGGGCCCGCAGGCCAAGACAGGCGACCGGATGGACACAGCCGCCTCGCCCTCCGTGCCGACATGGACCGCCAAGGCGACCCCGACTGTCCATCCCTCGCCCACGGCCCCCTCCGCCGTCCCCCCGGCCACCCGGGCCGAGATCGTAGCCCGCTACGGACACGCCGTCCCACGCACCTGGGGCTTCGACGCGCCCGGAGTTCTGCACACGCTGCCGTCCTCAAGCAAACGTGAGATCGCGCTGACCTTCGACGCCTGCGGCGGCCGGGGCGGCAGCGGCTACGACCGCGCCCTGATCGACTTCCTCCGCAGACGCGAGATACCGGCGACCCTGTTCCTCAACTCCCGCTGGATCGACGCCAACCCGGTTGTCTTCCGACACCTGGCCGCCGAGCCGCTCTTCGAGATCGCCAACCACGGCACCCGCCACCTCCCCCTCTCCGTCACCGGCCGCTCCGCCTACGGCATCCCCGGCACCCGCAGCGCCGCCGAGGTCTACGACGAGATCGCCGGCAACCGGGCGAAGCTCGCCCGCCTGCTGGGCAGCCCACCGCGTTTCTTCCGCTCCGGCACCGCGTACTGCGACGACGTCGCGGCCGACATCGTCACCGCGCTGGGCGAACGGTTCGTCGGCTTCTCCGTCAATGGCGACGCGGGCGCCACCTTCAGCCCCGAACAGGTCGACACCACCGTCGGCGCCGCCCCGGCCGGCTCCATAGTCATCTGCCACATGAACCATCCCGAGGGTGGCACCGCCCGCGGCATCGCCGCCGCCGCACCCCGGCTGCTGGCCTCCGGCCACACCTTCGCCCACCTCTCGGACGTGCGCTGAAAGAGCACCACGTCCAGCGCACGGTCGACCGCGACCAAGATGAGCGGGACCAGACGCTGGACGAACCCAGCCCGGCGCAGACCCTGCTGAGCTCACCTCGATCCGGCGGTGCTCAGTCGTTCCGCCCTCCGTACGCCATCGAGACCTCCAGTTGGCGTGCAATCTGGCCAGGTACCCCGGCGACTGGCCGCCCCTTCTCGCACCGTGGGCGAGGGCGAGCATGTTGTCCGGGGTGAGCTGGAGCGATTCCGCGGCCTACGCCTGAGGCTGCGCGGGGCCCGTGTCTGCCAGGCGCTGGAGGACCTGGGCCTGGCTTGCCAGGGCCACTCGCCCAGACCGGACTCCTCGCCCTCGTCGTTACTGACGACCGCGACGGTTCCCGCAGGGACGCGAGGAAGGATGGCCAGGCGTGTACTTCGCCTCGCCTTCCGCGTCGACCAGGCCGGCCCGTCGGGCCGCAGTCTCCTCCAGTTCTGGCCGGTGACGGCCACCGGCACCGGTGCCCGACTGCAGGTAGACGGTGAGCCGATGCCCCACGCCCCCGTCCTTGTGCAGCGCGAACACGGCCGCACCGCCCGAACGGAAAGCACAATCCGTCACGAGACGTGACCGAGAAGGGTTGATTGAGCCCGCTCGGAATTGATTACGCCCTTGGATCTGACTGGCTGATCAACCACCCGCCCCCGAGATTCGGTCGTGCCTGAACCCAACCGGACAGAAGGGAGCGGGGCCATGTCCCGTTCAATCCGTAAGAGAATCGCCGGCGCCCTGGCCGTGGCCGCCCTCGCGGGTGGGTCGCTGACCCTGGCCGCCGGTGAGGCCAGTGCCGTCCCCGTCCCCAGCCCGCACTGCAACTCCCCCGCCTTCACCGCCTGCGTCGCGATCTCCAACCACAGCGTGGACGCGCACAGCTGGCGTATCAGCGTCACCGAGCCCAACGGCCACCGGTGGAACCGCTGCCTCACGGGCAGCGAGCCCCACGACACGAGCCACTGGCCGAGCGTGTGGTTCTCCAACAGCGACAAGGTCTCGCTGACGGCCTACCGCGCCGGCAACTGCGAGGGATGGAGCCGTAACGACGACTGGTGGGGCGACTGGCGCTCGACCCCGGACCAGTACCACCTGATCGTCGTCAACAGGCACTGACCGCCGCACACCGCTCGCACCCCCCGAACCCTCATCCCCTTTCATTCCCCGCAAGGAGCCACCGACGTGCGCCCCCACGCTCTGACGACCCCCGAAGCAACGCCCACAATGACAAAGAAGAGCAAGCACCGCCGCTGGCTGGCACCGGTGCTGAGCCTGGGTCTCGCCCCGCTCGTCCTGCTGGCCTCGCCCGGCTCCGCCTCGGCGGACACCTGGTGCTGGAAGCCGGACGGCTACAACGTCCGCAAGGGCGACACCACCTGGGCGAAGCCCCAGATCCAGGCCGCCAAGACCTATCAGGACTGGGTGTGGCGCGGGCCCACCTTCCGCTGCCCCCCGAACTCACCCGGCTGCGGCTACCGCTGGGACCAGTCGAAGACGACGGGCTGGCAGTGGTCGGTCGGCGTCAGCGTCAGCAACCCCGTCCCGTGGCTCAACCAGGTGCTGGCCGGCGTCACCCCCTCCTACGGGCGCAACGGCTCCACGTCCACCACCTTCGGCTTCAGCACAGACCTGAGACCGGGGCAGTACGCCCAGCCGATCCAAGTGGTGGAGCGCCGCTGGACGAAGGGCACCTTCGTCGGCGCCTTCCGGACCGACCACTCCGGCTGTGAGCACGGCTCGGAGCGGTACTGGTGGGACGGCAACTACGAGTGGGGCTCGTGGCAGGCCAACCTCAGGGTCAACGACTACGGCACGTACAACATCTGGAACTGACCCCCAAAACCGGCCCGGCCCCGGTGTTCTGCACATCACCGGGGCCGGGACTCCTTCCTGTTCGACCTCCGACCTCCGACCTCCGACCTCCTGAGGAACTCCGGCCATGTACCCGCCCCGTCTCCCCCGCACCGCCGCTCCCGCGGCCGTCGCTCCCGCGGCCGTCGCTCCCGCGGCCGTCGCTCTCCTGTGCGCTCTGCTGGCCTCCTGTTCCTCGGGCAGCACGTCCCCGGCCGCCTCCGGAGCTTCCCCCGCCGGTGCGGCTCAGGCGACGACCGTCTCGCCCGGCCCCGCCGTCGCCCCTTCCGTCACGTCCTCGCCCAAGACGCTGCCCCCTTCCCGCCTGTGCGCCGTCCTCGACCGGTCCGCCGCCCGGCAGGTGCTGACCGACCCGAGGCTGGTTCCCCGCGTCGCACCCGGCAAGGGCACGGCTCCGGACTCGTGCAGCTACGTCTCCGGCAACGGGATGAACCTGCTCACCCTCAACCCGTCCGCACGCTCCTACGACGCCGAGGTCTCCGCCTCGCACAGCCTGGTCCGCGACCCCGCGTCGGCGGGCATGCGCGACGTGAAGGCCACCGCGGTCACCGGACTGGGGCAGAGCGCCTTCCGTGAGACGGCTGTGGTGCTGCAGCCGCGGCAGAACGTCGCCTACGTGGTGTGGCGCGCAGGTTCCAAGACCTGGGTGCTCACCCTCGCGGAGACAGGCGGGGCGAAGGCCGCCGACCGTCTCGTGTCGCTGGCCCGGCAGATCACCCCCCGGCTCCCCGGCTGACCCCGCACGCCCGCCGAGAGGGTGTGTCCGGCAGATACGTCCGCCCCTGCCAGCAGGGGCAGAGGCGGGACGGGCATCACCGCGGGGCGGGATCGCGGAAGACGGCCACGTCGACTGGGGGCAGGGCGCTTGTCAGCCGGTCGTGGCCGCCGCCTGCAAACCGCTTTGGCTCATGACCACTACCGCGGGTTCGGTGCTGCTCCTCACTCGGTCGATACAGGCCGACCTGCGGTGCCTGCTCAGCCTGCCCGCGGGTCAGCGGGCTAAAGTGCAGGCCGGCACAGCACCGCGGTCAGCGCCTCCCGCAGCAGCCGGGTCGCCTCGGTGATGTCGGCGGCTCCGCTCGGCCGACGCCAGGCCACGTAGCCGTCGGGGCGGATCAGCAGCACACCCTCCTCGTCGATCTCCGCTCGGCGGCTCCACTCGCCGTACACGTCGTGCGCGTCGCGGTCGATGACGACGCCGCGCAGGGCGAGGCCCAGTTCCTGGGCCAGGGTGTCGGCGGCGTCGGCCCATGGGGTGCCGGCCAGGCCGGTCAGGACGGAGAACCTGCCTTTGCCGACGAGGTCGAGCGTGGAGATCCGCCTGCCGTTCGGGTCGACGAGCCAGGCGTGCGGCAGCTTGGCGCCGGGGCGGGAGGTCGGGTGTCCGAAGAGTTCGCGGTCGCGGTGCGTCGTTTCCGTGGTGCCGTCGGGGATGACGGACGCCGACTGATAGCGCTGGTTGTGCTCGACGCCGTGGGCGTTGAACTCGTAGTGCTTCAGCTCGATCGCCTCGCGGATGGCCCGCCGCTTCTTCGCCCCCTCGGCGTCCGGCTGCCGTGCCGCGTGCAGGGCCTTGGTGATGCCCTCCTCGTCTCCGCCCACGACGCCGAGTGCCTCGAACAGGGGAAGGAACTGGTCCCGGGAGAGGTTCGCGCGTTCGACGATCTGCTTCGCGACCGGGGCTCGCTCGTCGGAGTACGTGTCCAGCAGCTCGGGCCCGGCATGTCCCTTGAGCACGGCCGCCAGCTTCCACGCCAGGTTGTAGGAGTCCTGGACGGAGGTGTTGGAGCCGAGGCCGTTGGACGGCGGGTGCCGGTGGACGGCGTCCCCGGCGCAGAAGACGCGGCCGGTGTGCAGACGGGTGGCGTAGGCGTGGTTGACGGTCCACAGGGAGGCGCTGTCGATCCGCACGTCGAGTTCGTCGTCGCCCACCAGGTCACGGACGATCGCCGCCGCCACTTCGTCGGTGACCTCCGGCGGGGGGTTGTCGATGTCGTAGCCCCAGACGATGAGCCACTCGTTCCAGGGCCGGACCATCCGCAGCAGGCCCATCCCGATCCCGCCGACATCGGCTCCCGGGCGCATGATCCAGTACAGGACGCTGGGCCGGTGCTCGACGTACTGCGTGAGGTCGGCCCTGAAGACGATGTTCATGCTGCCCGCCTTGCCCATCTGCCCCTCCGTCGGCAGACCGAGCTTGTCCGCGACGATGCTGCGGCCGCCGTCGGCCCCGATCATGTAACGGGCGCGGACGGTGTGTTCAGTGCCGCTGGGCCGGTCGCGCAGGCGCGCGGTCACGCCGTCGGCGTCCTGCTCGAAGTCGACGAGCTCGGTGTTGAGCCGGACCACGGCGCCGCGCTTGGCGGCGTTGGACAGGAGGATGGGCTCCAGATAGGTCTGCGGGAGGTCGATCATCCCGCAAGGGCTCTGGGAGGCGTACTCGGTCAGGCTCTCGTCGCCGGTGCCCCAGGTGCGGATGCGGCCGATCTCGTCGCCCAGGAGGGAGGTGGCGAAGACGGTGTCGCCCATCAGGTGGCTCGGTGTGCCCTTCTCCAGTGCCTCCTGCTCGATCCCGAGATCGCGGAAGACCTCCATGGCACGCTGGTTGGTGATGTGGGCGCGCGGTGTGTCGGCCAGCCATCCGTACTTGGTGACCAGGTGGGTGCGCACACCGTAGGTCGCCAGGAGCAGGGCCGCGGTGCCGCCGGCGGGTCCGCTGCCGATGACCAGGACGTCGGTGTCGTACTTCTCAGGCGTGCTCATGCTGTCTGTCTCCGGGAAGCTGGGGAAAATCGTCAGGGGGTCGCGGGCTGGGCGGCGCCCGAGGCGTGGTCAGTCGCCGAGGCGCGCGATGCGGAAGGTGAACTCGAGCAGGCGCCACTCGCCGTCGACGGGCCGACCGTCGGGCGTCGGGCCGGTTCGCGGGACGAAGTCGGTGATCAGGTCGTCCTTGACGCCGAAGACCGCGTCCCGCTGCCCGGGGGCTCCGTCGAGGTAGGCCCCGCCCCGGACGAACAGCTGGGTGATCAGCGGCTGGTGGCCGGGGGCGTCGATCAGGAAGTGCACGTGCGGGGCGCGGTAGGGGTGGCGGCCCACGGCGGAGAGCATCCTGCCGACCGGGCCGTCGTCCGGGATCGGGTATGCCGAGGGAAGGATCGACCAGAACGTGAACCGCCCGTCGGCGTCCGTGGTGAACCGGGCGCGCAGCACCGGCCCGTCGAGATCCGGGAGTTGGACGTCGTAGAAGCCGTCCTCGTTGGACTGCCACACGTCCACCACGGCGCCGGCGACCGGCTCCCCTTCCTGGTCGGTCACCTGGATGTCCGCCCACATCGGTGTGCCCGTGAGCCCTCCGGCGATGTCGCTGCCGTGTTCGGCGGCGGGCGGCCCGGCCACGTAGAAGGGGCCGAGGATCGCGGAGGAAGTGGTGCCGGGCGTACGGGAGTTGGCGAGGGCGTCGACCACGCTGGACAGGCCGAGGGTGTCGGAGAGCAGGATGAACTCCTGCCTGGTGTCGGTGGTGATGTGGCCGGCCTCGGTGAGGAAGCCGATGGCCCGCTGCCACTCCTGCGGGGTCAGGTCGTTGCGCAGGGTGTAGGCGTGCAGGGTGCGGGCGAGATCGGTGAGCAGCTGCTTCAGGCGCGGGTCCGTACAGCCGTCGAAGCTCGCCACGACCTCGTCGGTCAGCGGGCGCAGGTCGGGTGCGGAGCCGGCCGCCGCCTGCGGGCGGCGGCCGTGCCAGGCGTCCCCCAGCAGGTCCGCGAGGCCGCTGCGGGTCAGCTCGCGCGGGTTCGGATACGGCTGTGCGGTGGCCAGTTCCGCCGCGCGGTCCAGGTCGGCCTCGGCCATGCCGAGATCGCGCAGCGACGTCGGGCCGCCGACCCGGCGGATCAGGTCGTAGACACCGGTGGGCGCATCGGGGGTGCCCAAGGCGCGCGCGATACGGGCCATCGCCTCGGGTGCCGCGGGCGCGTTGTACGCCATGGCGTGGGGAAGGACCACGGTGTGGGTGTCGGCGTGCGGCAGACCGAAGGTGCCGCCCAGCGTGTGGCAGAGCTTGTGGTGCAGGCCCATGCCGACGGCGCCGAGGCAGGTGCCCGCCAGCCAGGCCGCCTGCAGCAGTTCTGCCCGTGCCTCGATGTCGGAGGGGTCGTCGTGGAGGGCGGGAAGGGCATGGGCGACGGCGGTGACCGCCTCCAGGGCCATGGCGTCGGTGACCGGAGTGGCGTCCGGTGAGTAGAGGGCTTCCACGGCGTGGGCCAGTGCGTTGACGCCGCTGGTCACCGACATCGGAAGCGGTAGCCCGAGGGTGAGCTCGACGTCGTATACGACCGTTTCCGGCAGGATCGCCGGGGCGGACCGGGTGACCTTGCGGCCGTCCATCGTCTCGCCGAGCACGGGGGTGACCTCGGAGCCGGCGTAGGTGGTCGGCACGATCACCTGGGGCAGATCGGTGCGTACGGCCAGCGCCTTCGCGAGGCCGGTCGTCGAACCTCCGCCGATCGCCACCAGGCAGTCCACGTCCCGCTCGCGCAGCAGGCCCAAGGCTTGTTCGGTCACCTCGACGGGCGTGTGCATGGCCGCGCCGTCGAACTCGGCCACCGCCAGGTGGCCCAGGGCTTCGCGGAGCCGTTCGGTGTCCTTGCGCAGCGCCGGTGATCCGTCGGACAGGAGCAGTACCCGAGCGGCTCCGAGACGCTCGGCCTCGGCGCGGACCTGCGAGAGCGTACCTTGGCCGAAGACCACCCGGCTCGGGCCGGTGGTGTGCACAAAACTCCTCATGAAGCTGCTCTCCGTGCTTCGGGGTCAGGGGGCCTGCCGCAGTATTCGGGTTGGTGGGCCGGCCGTTCCTGCATAATTTCGGCATCGCCTTGCACGAAAACGGCGTCGACAGCGGCCCGTTCCGTGATTGCCCGCCGGCGTCGGAGGGCAGCGGGACCGTGCCCCGAAGGAGGGCCTCATGAGCGAGATGGGCCTCGGTGACACCCACGGCATCCTGACGCGGCCCGGGGTGCGTCCCCTCCGCACCAGCACGGGACTCGGCTGGGAGCAGCTGTATCTGTCGACGCAGCGCGAACTGCCGTATCGGGACGCCTTTCAGGGAGCCGGCAGCCACCTGCTGATCCTGCATCTGGACGGCCCCGTCACGGTCAGGAGGGGGCGCCGGGGGTTGACGGCCGCACGGCAGGTTCCACCCGGTGGTCTGTTCCTGCATCCGGCGGACACGGAGCTGGACGTGGAACTCGGCGGTCATCTGAACACGGTGCACGTCTACCTGTCGGACGAGGCCCTCCAAGCGACGTCGGAGACCGCGAAGGAGGGCCGGCCGGTGCGGCTGAAGGAGGAGTTCGGCACCACGGATCCGCTGCTGGAGCAGCTCGTTCTGGCGCTCGACGGTGTCGTACGGCACTGGGAGCCCAGCGGGAGCACCTATGCGGACCAGCTCGCGCTCATGACCGCCGCCCAGCTGGCCCGCCGCCACAGCGTGCACCACCTCGACGCCGAGCCGACGCAGCGGCAAGCAGGGCTGACGGCCCGTCAGTTCATGGCCGTTCGGGAGCTCATGGACGCCCGGCTCTCGGAGCCGCTGTCGCTGGAGGACCTCGCCTCGGCCGCAGGGCTCGGTGTCAGCCAGTTCGCCCGGTGTTTCAGGGCTCGCACGGGGTGCCCTCCGCACCGGTACCTCGTGCGGCTGCGCGTGGAGCGGGCCGCCCGCCTCCTGCGCGCCGGATCCATGCCGATCGCCCAGGTGGCGGCCGCCTGCGGCTTCTCCCACCAGGAACACCTGACCCGGGTGATCCGCTCCCACCTCGGCACGACGCCGGCCGCACTGCGCCGCGAGGGCTGACACGGCTGCGGTGATCCGCGCGGCTGTGGTTCCCCGGCATCGAACGAAGGGAGCGACGATGGTCGCCCGCCTGACCGGGTTTCGTCCCGGCGACATGAGCGAGGAACAAGCCGCGCTCTACCGGTCGATCTCCGGAGGTCCACGCGCCGCCGGCCCCCAGCTCTTCCCCCTCACCGACAGCGAGGGACGGCTTCGGGGGCCGTTCAACGCGATGCTGCTCAGCCCTCCGGTGGGAGCCGCGCTGCAGGCCGTCGGCGCGGCCGTGCGCTACCGGTCCTCTCTCAGCGACCGCGTCCGTGAAATGGCCGTACTCCTCGTCGCCGCGCACTGGGGCAGCGCGTTCGAACGAGAGGCACACGAATCCGTGGGGCGCGCCTGCGGTCTGACCGAGGAGGAACTCGACTCACTGCGCTCCGGTGTGCTGCCGGAGGTCACCGACCCGGACGAGACGGCCGCACTGCGGACCACGGCCTCCCTGCTGCGCTCCGGCAACCTGGACGACGACGAGTACCGCACGGCGGTGTCGGCGATCGGTGAACGCGGCCTGTTCGAGCTGACGACCCTGGTGGGCTACTACTCCACCCTCGCCCTGCAGCTCCGCGTCTTC
>Ga0182007_10001253_pt1 | contig 13797 bp, 9 predicted proteins | sample Sormic07211113_1_FD_123023 | JGI IMG/M metagenome (GOLD analysis project Ga0182007, IMG submission 123023) | Rhizosphere microbial communities from Sorghum bicolor, Mead, Nebraska, USA - 072115-113_1 MetaG | ecosystem: Host-associated > Plants > Roots > Rhizosphere | place: USA: Nebraska... | reverse complement strand
ATGATGGGCGTGCCGACGGCGATGTTCACGCCGCTGTTCGTCATTGCCCGTACCAGCGGCTGGGCCGCGCACGTCATCGAGCAGCGCATCGACAACAAGATCATCCGCCCGAGTGCCATCTACACCGGTCCCGAGGACCTGGCGTTCCTGCCCATCGGCGATCGCCGCTGACAGGAACCGCGCATTAACACCTCGTACCGCAAGAAGCTCCCGGGCACGTCGCTGGACTATTTCGACGCCCGCGAAGCCGTCGACGCCCTTCGGCCCGGCGCCTGGGCCGGGCTGCCCTACACCTCGCGCGTGCATGCCGAGAACCTGGTGCGCCGCTGCGACCCGGCCATCCTCGACGACTCGCTGCTGCAGTTGATCGAACGCCGGCGCGACCGGGACTTTCCCTGGTTTCCGGCCCGCGTGGTGTGCCACGACATCCTGGGACAGACCGCACTGGTGGACCTGGCCGGCCTGCGCGATGCCATCGCCGACAGGGGCGGCGATCCGGCCCAGGTGAACCCTGTGGTGCAGACCCAGTTGATCGTGGACCACTCGCTGGCGGTCGAGTTCGCGGGCTTCGATCCGGATGCGTTCGCCAAGAACCGCGCCATCGAAGACCGTCGCAACGAAGACCGGTTCCACTTCATCGAGTGGACCCGGAAGGCCTTCAAGAACGTCGAGGTGATCCCGCCGGGGAACGGGATCATGCATCAGATCAACCTCGAGCGGATGTCGCCGGTCGTCCATGCCAGGGACGGCGTGGCCTTCCCCGACACGCTGGTCGGCACCGACAGCCACACCCCCCACGTGGACGCGCTGGGCGTGATCGCGATCGGCGTCGGCGGGCTCGAAGCCGAAAGCGTGATGCTGGGCCGCGCTTCCTGGATGCGGCTGCCCGACATCGTCGGCGTCGAGCTCAGCGGCAAGCCAGGGCCCGGCATCACGGCGACCGACATCGTGCTGGCGCTGACGGAGTTCCTGCGCCAGCAGAAGGTGGTGGGCGCCTATCTCGAATTCCATGGCGAAGGCGCCTCGGCATTGACCCTGGGCGACCGGGCCACGATCTCCAACATGACGCCCGAGTTCGGCGCCACGGCGGCGATGTTCTCGATCGACCGGATGACCATCGACTACCTGCGCCTCACCGGACGCACGGACGAACAGGTTCGCCTCGTCGAGACCTACGCGAAGGAAGTGGGACTCTGGTCGGACGCATTGGCCAGCGCGGAATACGAGCGCGTGCTGCGCTTCGACCTGCGCGCGGTGGTGCGCAACATGGCCGGCCCGTCCAACCCGCACAAGCGCCTGCCGACCTCCGAGCTGGCCGCGCGCGGGATCGCTGCCGAGCGGGAGGACGTGCCGGGCCGGATGCCCGACGGCGCAGTGATCATCGCGGCCATCACCAGCTGCACCAACACCAGCAACCCGCGCAACGTGATCGCCGCCGGCCTGCTGGCGCGCAATGCCAATGCGCGCGGTCTCGTGCGCAAGCCCTGGGTCAAGTCGTCGCTCGCGCCCGGCTCCAAGGCGGTGCAGCTGTACCTGGAAGAGGCCGGCCTGCTGCGCGAACTGGAACGGCTGGGCTTCGGCATCGTGGCCTTTGCCTGCACCACCTGCAACGGCATGTCCGGTGCGCTGGACCCTGCGTTCCAGCAGGAGGTCATCGACCGCGACCTGTACGCCACGGCCGTGCTGTCGGGCAACCGCAATTTCGACGGCCGGATCCATCCCTATGCCAAACAGGCCTTCCTGGCGTCTCCGCCGCTGGTCGTGGCCTACGCGATCGCCGGCACCGTGCGCTTCGACATCGAGAAGGATGTGCTCGGCATCGACGCCGACGGCTTGGCCGTGACGCTGAAGGACATCTGGCCGAGCGATGCCGAGATCGACGCCGTGGTCGCCGCCAGCGTCAAGCCCGAGCACTTCCGCCGCGTCTACGATCCGATGTTCAAGATCGGCGTGGCCGGCCACGCGCCGATCAGCCCGCTGTACGACTGGCGCCCGCAGAGCACCTACATCCGCCGCCCCCCGTACTGGGAGGGTGCGCTGGCCGGCGAACGCACGCTGCGTGGACTGCGCCCGCTGGCCTTGCTGCCCGACAACATCACGACCGACCATCTGTCGCCGTCCAACGCCATCCTGCGCGACAGCGCGGCGGGCGAGTACCTGCACCGGATGGGCCTTCCCGAGGAAGACTTCAATTCCTACGCCACGCACCGCGGCGACCACCTGACGGCGCAGCGCGCGACCTTCGCCAATCCGCAGCTCGTCAACGAGATGGCCGTGGTCGACGGCAAGGTCCGGAAGGGCTCGCTCGCCCGGATCGAACCCGAGGGCCGGGTGGTTCGCATGTGGGAAGCCATCGAGACCTACATGCAGCGCAAGCAGCCGTTGATCATCATCGCCGGCGCCGACTACGGCCAGGGCAGTTCGCGCGACTGGGCGGCCAAGGGCGTTCGGCTGGCAGGCGTGGAAGCGATCGCGGCCGAGGGCTTCGAGCGCATCCATCGCACCAACCTGATCGGCATGGGCGTGCTGCCGCTGGAGTTCAAGCCCGGCGTGAATCGCCTGACGCTGGGCCTGGACGGCACCGAGACCTACGACGTCGTGGGTGAGCGTCGACCGCGCGCCGACCTGGGCCTGGTGATCCGCCGCCGCAACGGCGATGTCGTCGAGCTGCCGATGACCTGCCGGCTCGACACCGCCGAGGAGCTCTCGATCTACGAAGCCGGTGGCGTGCTGCAGCGATTTGCGCAAGACTTCCTTGCTTCCACGGAACCGGCCTGATGTCACACACGCCACAAATCAAGATCCCGGCGACCTGCATGCGCGGCGGCACCAGCAAGGGCGTGTTCTTCCGCCTGCAGGACCTGCCGGAGGTGGCGCAGCGCCCCGGGCCGGCACGCGACGCTCTGCTGCTCCGCGTGATCGGCAGCCCGGACCCTTACGGCAAGCAGATCGACGGCATGGGCGGCGCGACCTCCAGCACCAGCAAGGCGGTGATCCTGTCGCGCAGCAGCCGGCCCGGCCATGATGTCGACTACCTGTTCGGCCAGGTGGCCATCGACCGGCCCTTCGTCGACTGGAGCGGCAACTGCGGCAACCTTTCCGCCGCCGTGGGGCCCTTCGCGATCGCCAACGGACTGGTCGATGCCAGCCGGCTGCCGCGCAACGGCATGGCGACGGTGCGGATCTGGCAGGCCAACATCGGCAAGACCATCGTCGCGCACGTGCCCATGAGCTACGGCGCCGTCCAGGAGACGGGCGACTTCGAACTCGACGGCGTGACATTCCCGGCGGCCGAGGTGCAGCTGGAATTCATCGACCCGGCCGACGAGGGTGACGGCGAGGCCGGCGGCACCATGTTTCCGACCGGCAACCTGGTGGACGACCTGGAAGTGCCCGGTGTCGGCACCTTGAAGGCGACGCTGATCAACGCCGGCATCCCGACCATCTTCGTCAATGCGGATGCCGTCGGCTACGCCGGCACCGAGCTGCAGGATGCGATCAACGGCAGCGACGCCGCGCTGGCGATGTTCGAAGCCATTCGCGCGCACGGCGCCGTGCGCATGGGGCTGATCCGGGACATCGCCGAGGCCGGCCTGCGCCAGCACACACCCAAGGTGGCCTTCGTGGCGCCTCCCGCGGCCTACACGGCCTCCAGCGGCAAGCCGGTGAACGCGGCCGATGTCGACCTGCTGGTGCGCGCACTGTCCATGGGCAAGCTGCACCACGCGATGATGGGCACCGCGGCGGTGGCCATCGGCACCGCGGCCGCCATCCCCGGCACCTTGGTGAACCTGGCGGCCGGTGGCGGCGAACGCACCGCCGTGCGCTTCGGCCACCCCTCGGGCACGCTGCGCGTCGGCGCCGAAGCCAGGCAGGTCGACGGCCGGTGGACGGTCACCAAGGCCTTGATGAGCCGCAGCGCCCGCGTGCTGATGGAAGGCCAGGTCCGCGTACCCGGCGACAGTTTTTGAATCTCAGGAGTCTTTCCAGTGTCCACTCGCAAGCAACTCAGATCGCTGGTCGAAGCCCGTCGCGGCGTGATCGTCCCGGGCGCCTTCAACGCGCTGTCCGCCAGGGTCATCGAAGACCTGGGGTACGAAGCCATCTACGTCACGGGCGCCGGCGTCACCAACATGTGGTTCGGCATGCCGGACCAGGGCTTCATGGGCCTGCACGAGATCGCGGACCACACCGCGCGCATCCGCGATGCGGTCGAGCTGCCCCTGATCGTCGACGCCGACACCGGCTTCGGCAACGCGCTCAACGTGCGTCACACCGTGCGTGTGCTCGAGCGGGCCGGCGCCGACTGCATCCAGCTCGAGGACCAGCTGGCGCCCAAGCGCTGCGGCCACTTCTCGGGCAAGGAAGTCATTTCCACCGAAGAGGCGGTGAGCAAGATCAAGGCGGCGGTCGATGCGCGGCACGATCCGGACTTTTTGATCATGGCGCGCACCGACGCCTGCGCCACGCAGGGTTTCGAGGCCGCCCTCGAACGCGCCCAGTTGTTCGCGCAGGCGGGTGCCGACATCCTGTTCGTCGAGGCTGTCACCACCGCGGAAGAGATCCGCGCGCTGCCGGGGCGATTGGGCAAGCCGCAGCTGATGAACATGGTGATCGGCGGCAAGACGCCGATCGTCGGCGCCGACGAGCTGGGCCGCCTCGGCTACGGCATCGTGCTCTACGCCAATGCGGCGCTGCAGGGTGCGGTGGCGGGCATGCAGAAGGCGCTGACGGTGCTGCGCGATGCCAGGCGCGTCGACGAGGACCCGGCGCTGGTCGTGCCGTTCGCGGAGCGGCAGCGCCTGGTCGGCAAGCCGGTCTGGGATGCGCTGGAAAAGCGCTACACCTGATCGCCCGCGCGGATCGCCGTCGTGGCCGCGTGCGGCCGCGCAGCGGCGTCAGAGCAGAGGGTAGGGCTGGTCGTCCGGTGTGCCGAGTGCCAACTCGCGATAGAAGTCCCAGCCCCGCTCGCCGGCGTAGGTGCCTCGGTCCCGCTCGGCGAGGTAGCGCACGATGTCGAAGTGGTTGAGCCTGCCGTCGACCGGTTCCATGTCCAGCTGCGCCGTGCCGCGGATGTGCGACATGACGGATCGCGCCATCAGCATGAAAGCCCAGGGCGCGGCGCCGATGCCGTCCAGTCCCACGCCCGGGAAATAGAGGTCCGGCGCATCCAGGCTGCGGAAGATGCAGGCGCAGCGCGAGGCCAGTTCGGCGACGGTTCGCACGCGTGCAATGCGCGGCTCCTCGAAGTACGAGAGGTCGGTCTGGTAGCCCGTGCCCCAGAGGAGCACGTCCCCCGCGAGCCGCGTGCCGTCCGACAGCGTCACGTGGCGCCCCTCGATCTTCTCGACGCTGCCCGGATACCGCTCCAACGCGGCAAAGCTGGCCAGCATGCGTGCGCGGCCGGGTATGAGCTGGTCTTGCCGCACGTCCAGCAAGCGCTGGGGTCGGATCGACTGGATGCCGAACTTCTCGTAGCGGGACAGCAGGTCGGCGCCGATCGTCTCGTTCTGCTGCGTGACGGTCATGCCGCTCGCCTGCATCTTCGCGTAGGGCCGCACGCTGCCGGCGATCGCCTTCGGCTTTCCGGTCGGCGTGAACCAGCGCAAGCCCCGGTACACCCATGCGATCCGGCGCGCCTTGTGCTCCAGGCACAGGTCCAGCAAGTCGAAGGCCGAGGCGCCGCCGCCGACCACGATCACTTCGCGTCCGGTCAGCTCGGTCGGGTCGCGCAGGGCGCTGGAATGCAGCTCTCGCAATTCGCTGTCGCGACGAATCGCATCGGGTATGGCGGGCGTGTTGTGGCCCCCGGTGGCCGCCACCAGATGACGCGCCCGCACCGTGCCGCCTGGCGTGTCGAGCTCCCAGCAGGTGCCGGTGTAACGCGCACGAGACACCGGGCTGTCGAGCCGGATGCGGTCAGCCAGGTCGAAGCGCTCGACCCATGCCTCGATGTTGGCGAGGATGCACGGCTGCTTCGGGCCACCCATCGGCAGATCGCCGAGGGTCCAGTCGGCCGGGCTGATCTGGATGTCCTGCCACGCCGGAAGCTGGCGCCACAGGCCGCCGACGCCGCCCTGCTTTTCGAGCAGCAGCGAATCGAGGCCCGACTGCCGCGCGTAGTGCAGGTGGATGACGCCGGCGACCCCTCCGCCGACGATGGCCAGGTCGAGCAATGGGGTGGCTTGCATGGATGCTCCTCCTCATGGCCCAAGGGCGCGGTGCACGGAAGGAGATCGCCTGGCAGCCGAGTGGGCCGATGATGCACCCGACGTTCGCGGCGTGGCAAAAGCGGGCCTGGAACGGCCGCCGAGGGCTGCGACGGAGGCACGCGCGAAATTGCCCCTAAGTGCAGTAGACGCCGCCGTCGAAGCAGCACATAGTGCGCGCACGAGGCTGGCGAATCTGTCTTCGTCGTCTCCCGAGCCCGATCCGCATCGGTTTCATCCACCTTGTACCGGAGTCCAATTCATGAAAGTGCGCCTCTTCTCCTTGTTTTCCGCATTTGTAATGGCTGTCCTTCTCACCGCTTGCGCCGCGCCGGGATCGCAGCAAGGGTCGATGACTATCCGGCAGGGCAAGATCGAGCAGATCATGCCGACGGAGATCCCGACTTCTCACCATACCGGTGTGGGGGCCGTGCTCGGCGGCCTCGCCGGCGTGGGCGTCGGCAGTCTGATCGGCGGCGGTACCGGCCGCGATGTCGCCATGGTGGTGGGCGCGATCGGCGGCAGCGTTGCGGGCAGCCAGATCGCCGAGCGCTACAGCAGGCCGCTGGAAGGCCAGCAGATCTTCGTTCGCACCGACAGTGGCGTGCTGGTCGAAGTGACGCAGCCGGTGACTCCCGGCCTGCGAGTGGGCCAGCGGGTCTTCATCCAGGGCAACGGCGAGGGCGCCCGCGTGATGCCTCAGTGAAGCTGCCTCAATGAAGCTGCCGCTGCGTGAGTCGCTCTCACGCTCGCGGCCGGGCGGCTTCGCGTCCGGTCCGCGTCAGGCCGACGGCAGCAGCTGACCGACCGTGGCCGACGGCGGACCCATGGCCACCGGCGCCGGCACCATCTCGCCCCATTGCGCGGCCGCGGCCTGCAGGGCCTGCATCAGGTCCTTGGCCATGGCTTCCAGCAGACGAACCTCGCTCTGGCTGAGCGCGCGGGGTTCGACATCCAGCAGACACAGCGTTCCCAGCACGTGGCCGCCCGGTCCGCGCAGCGGCGCGCCCGCATAGAAGCGCAGCCCCTTGCCCTGCAGCGCGGGGTTGCCGGCGAAGCGCAGGTCCCTCGACACATCGGGCACCACCAGCGTCTGTGCGTTCGCGACCACATGGCCGCACATCGACAGCTCGCGCGGCATGCCGAGGTCGACGCCGCGCAGCGGTGCGGCATCCGGGCTGGCCGGCGCGCGCAACTCGCCGTAGGCGCCGCGCACCTCCTGCGTGCTCTCCTCGATCAGCGACACCATGGCCATCGGCACGTCGAACACGTCGGCCGCGCGCTGCGTGGCGGCATCGAAGAGCTCCTTCGCGCGCGGATCGAGCGCGCCGCTGGCACGCAGGGCGTGGAGCCTGTCGGCATCCGCCTCGGGGCGCGCCGCCTGCATGAAGCCCTCGGCCGGCTGGGTGCCGGTCAGTGCGGCGATCGCGACCACCGCCTCGCCGACCGAGGTGACGACGCCGTCCGCGCCGAGGTTGCGGATCGCTTCCTCGCCCAACAGCTCCGGTGGCGCGTTCCACAGGCCCAGCACGACCCGCGTGCCTGGCCAGCGACGCTTCAGCCGCCGGCAGAAGTGGCGCGCCGCCACCTGCGGGTCGGGGCTGAAGTACGAGATGCACACGCACTCCACGCCGCCCAGGTCGAGCCCCGTGATGAAGTCCGCGTTGACCGCGCCGGCCCCGTGCGGCAGGGCGACGCAGCCCTGCATCGACAGGGCATGCGCCAGCATGCGCGCCGCCAGGCTATCGACTTCCCATTTGCCCCCGATGCACACCACCGCGGCGGGCGCGGAGGCCGCGTGCGGTTCGGGATGAAGCTCTCGCATCTCGTCGATCAGGGCCTCGATGCCGATCACCACGCGGTGCCGGTGCTCGGCACGCGCGACGTTGGCGTGGTCGCTCGAGGCCATGCGCAGCACCTGCAGCCCGGTCTCGTTGTAGAAGCCGAGCACGTTGTGGTCGACGACCTGGTCGGTCGCGAGCTCGATGGCTTCCTCGACATCGTCGGCGATCAGGCGCTGGTAGATGCGCGTCGGCGCGTCGAGGGCGGGCTGGCTCCCGAGCAGGACGTCCAGGAAGCGCAGCCGTGGCAGGTGCCGGCCGATGACCATCAGGCAGACCGTCAGCGGCGTCGACATGATGAGCCCCAGAGGGCCCCACAGCGCGGTCCAGAAAGTCGCCGCGACCATCAGCGACATGGCCGAGAGTCCGGTGCTCGCGCCGTACAGCCAGGGCTCGATCACGTTGTTGCTCAGCATCTCGAGCGCGATGATGAGACCGATGGTCCACAGCACCATGCTCCAGCCGGGATCGACCGCGAAGGCCAGCGCGATCGGGAACACGGCGGAGATCATCGGCCCCACGTACGGAACGAAACGCATCACCGCCGCCACCGCGCCCCAGAGCATCGCGCCCGGCACGCCGATGAACCACAGGCCGAGCGCCATCGGCACGCCATAGCTGAAATTCACCACCAGCTGCATCGTGAGGTATTTGCTGATGCGCTGGCCGGCCTCGTCCATGGCATCGGTCGAGCGATGCAGGCTGCCGCCCCAGAGTCGAACCAGGCGATCGCGCAAGTCCAGCCGATCCAGCAGGATCAGCACCACGAAGACCAGCACGATGCCGGCGGTCGCCAGCGGCGCGCTCGCCATCTCGAGCAACGAGATGCCTTGCTGGAAGGACGAGGGCGTCTTCTCGACCAGCTGCACGGCTTGCGCCGGCGCGGGCGCCGTGTTGCCGGTGGCGCCCCTGGCGCCCGCGCGAGCCGGGGCCGGGGCTTGCGGTGCGTCCTCGACCTCCTTCTTGAACGTGTCGAAGGTCTTGATGACGCCGTCGAACATCCCGGGGCCGCTGGCCCGGGCGCGGAGCTCGCTGAGCTTGGTCTTGATGTTGTTCTGGTAGGTCGGAAGTTCGGCGCTCAGGGTACTGACCTGACTGCCGAGCAGCAGGCCCGCCATGCCCATCGTGCCGAGGGCCAGCAGCACCACGAGCATCACCGCGGGCGCGCGCGGCAGGCCCAGCCGCTTGAGGCGCATCACGAGCGGGTCGAGCACGAAGCCCAGCAGGAAGGCGAGGGCCAGCGGCATCAGGATGTCGCGGCCGAAATAGAGGGCCGCGATCACCACCGTTGCCGTCACCGCGCCGGCCATTGTCCTCAGTTCCGGCACCAGCGAGACCAGGGCGAGGGCAGTGGAAGGCGCGGCGGCGTCCGGTGCCGCGCTCGCGGCAGCACCGTGCTCAGGGCCGGCGCCCGACTCTCGCGAATTGGCGCTGGCCATCGATGTCGGTGGGCTCACGCGGATTCCTTGATTGTCGACGGGTGGCCCAGCTTGTGGCCGAGCAGCACCGGGCAGGGTCGGCCAATGGCCCGCCGGGAGGTAGGCAGCCAGCCAGCGCTTCAGGGCCCTGAACGGGGCGGGCTCCATTTCGGCAGCGCACGGAAGGCGCATGATGGAGCTTTTCGGGCGACTCTCGACGACGTGCGGGAGGCGCCGAACTTTCCCGCTGAGCGCTTCGACCGGGTTGAAGCGCGAGGCTATCGCTGGAGGACCCCATGCACCGATTCCTCTACAACCATCGCGACGAGCTCATTGAGCGGTGCAAGGCAAAGGTCGCTCGGCGGCCCAGGCGAGAAGCCACGGCCGCCCAACTCGCCAACGGCGTGCCCATCTTTCTGGACCAGTTGACGAGAACGCTGGAGGCGCAGGAAAACGGCGAGGTCGACGAGAGTTTCCGTATTTCAGGTGCCGCCGGGGGTGGCGCAAGAACGGCCCTGTCCGAGATGGGCCTGAGCGCTGCTGCGCATGGCAAGGAACTGCTGGCGCTCGGCTTTTCCGTCGACCAGGTGGTGCACGACTACGGCGACCTTTGCCAGGCCATCACCGACCTCGCCGTCGAACTCGATGCGCCGTTTTCTGTCGACGAGTTTCGCACCTTGAACCGTTGCCTCGACAACGCCATTGCCGATGCGGTGACGGAGTTCGGCATCTGGCGGGACGCCGGCGTCGCACTTCAGCAGACCGCCGACGAGAACGAGCGCCTGGGCGTGCTGGTGCACGAACTGCGAAACTACCTGCACACCGCAACGCTTGCGTTCACGGTGCTCGAATCGGGAAAGGTTCCGATCGGCGGTGCGACCGGCGCCGTGTTGAAAAGGAGCCTGTCTTCGTTGGCGACCCTGCTCAACCTGTCGCTGTCCCAGGTCAGGGGCACGGCCGAAGCGTCACAGGAGACGGCTTTTCCGGTCGCGTCGCTTGTCGCGGAAGCCAGGAATGGCGCCGCGCTCGATGCCAGCGCCAGGGGCTGCACGCTCTTGGTCCGCGATGTCGATCCCGCGCTGGCCATTTCGGGCAATCGGGAGCGGCTCCTGGCGGCTTTGGCGAACCTGCTGCAGAACGCGCTGAAGTTCACCCACGCCGATTCCGAAGTCACACTGAGTGCCCACGCCGAAGGCGACCATGTCCTGGTCGACGTCGAGGATCATTGCGGAGGACTGCCGCCAGGCGCTGCCTCGCGCATCTTCCAGCCCTTCGTACAAGTCGGCGACAACAAGACCGGGCTGGGACTCGGTCTTTCCATCGCGCGCCGAAGCGTCGAGGCCGATGGCGGCGTCCTGACCGTTCGGGATGTGCCGGGCACAGGATGCGTCTTCACCATCAAGCTGCCCCGAAGAACGCTGGGCTAGGCGCCGGCCCGGCGGTCCCGCCGCGCTCTCGTCCTCACAGCTGTTTCGACAGCCATGCTGCGACGTGCTCCATGGCTTTCTCCGTGAGAGGCCGGTCTCGCCACGCCGCCAGCGTGAGCTGCCTGGATTGCTTCAGGTCCGCCTCGAACTGGGCGGTCTGTGCCGCCGCGAAATCCTCGTCGTAGATGTTCAGGTTGGCTTCGTCGTTGAGCCTGAAGGAGCGGTTGTCGAAGTTCGTGGAGCCGACCGAGACCAGCAGCCCGTCGACCGTGAAGACCTTGCAATGGAACATCGTCGGCTGGTACTCGCTCATCTGCGCGCCCGCCTCCAGCAGCGGTCCCCATGACGCTCGCGATGCCCCACGGACCGTCTGCGAGTCGATGATGGGTCCCGGCGTGATGATCCGCACGCGCACCCCTCGTCGCATGGCGGCCACCAGCGCGTCCACCGTCAGGTCGTCGGGCACGAAGTACGCGCTCGACAGGTCGATGGTCCGTGTCGCCGCGGCGATCGACAGCAGGTACATGAGGTGCATGCTCTCGCTGCCGCCGGATGGCGAGCTGCTGAACATCTGGGCGCGTCCCTCGCCCATGGGTTCGATCGGCGGAAAGTAGCGTCGGCCATGGAGGACGTCGCCCGAGACCTTGATCCAGTTGTCCATGAAGACGGCCTGCATCTGCGCGACGACCGGCCCCTCGACCTTGAAGTGGGAGTCGCGCCAGTGCTCGGCGTCCTGCGCGCTGCCGGTCCAGTTCGGCGCGATGCCGACGCCGCCGGTGAAGCCGATTCGTCCGTCGACGACCAGCAGCTTGCGGTGGGTGCGGTTGTTCATGCGGGCGATGTCGTACCAGTCGGGCTTGTGGAACTTCCGGATCTCGACGCCGGCATCCTCCATCTCGCGCAGGAATGCCTCGTCCACCTTGGCGCTGCCGAGCCAGTCCAGCAGCACGTGCACCTTGACCCCCGCGCGGGCCCTTTCGGCGAGGGCGTCGGCGAAGGCCTTGCCGATGTCGCCGGACCAGTAGATGTAGGTCTCGAAGGTGATGCTCTGCCGTGCCCCGCGAATGGCGGCCAGCATCGGGGGAAAGATCTGGTCCCCGTTGTAGAGGGCCTCGAAGCGATTGCCGTGCGTGATCGGGGGGCCCAGCATGACGCCCAGCACGTGCTGGTACTGCGGATCGTGCAGCGCGTACTCGCGCCTCACCTGCTCGTCGAGCTTTTTCTCGCCGCTGCGGAAGTTGAGGACGAGCAGCGTGGCGGACAGCGTGAGGACGAAGGTCCAGGCGATGGCTTTCAGGTGGCGTCTCATGCGGCCCTGTCGCGCGTGTCGAAGAAAGTTGACAAGAGGTACTCCGTTGGCTTGGACCAAGCCCTGCCGCGTATGTTGGCGCCAGGCGGCCTGCGCGCGAATCGTCCTCGGGAGTCAACGCATGTAGGCCGGCGAGCCGACCCGTCGAGGGTCCGCGTCAGCCCGCCCCCTTGTCCAGCTTCAGGAACAGGTCCCGGTCGGGCGCGAAGTTGGCATGCAGCGGCAGCAGCGCACCGCCGAGCGCGCGGGCGTCCGAGCCGGTGGTGCCGGGCAGCAGCTGCGGACATTCGACGCCTTCCCAGCTGTAGCGGCTGCGCGCGGCCGACACCGCGTCGAGCAGCGCCTCGAGCAGCTCGCGGCTGAACGAGCCGTCGATGATCACGCCTTCGAGATCGAGCAGGCAGGCGGCGTCGTGGATGGCCAGCACGATCGCCGGTGCGGCCTCGTCCAGCCAGGCTTGCGTGATCGGTTGCCAGGGCGCCTGCAGCGCCCGCCGGTCGGACACCGCGTCCGGGTCCAGCCCGGCTTGCTCGAAGCGCCGCTCCAGCATGATCAGCGAGGCCACGCTGAGCAGTTGCGGCGGCGGCGCGGTGTCGCCCGGCATCGCCCGGTGCAGGGCCAGCGAGCCGATCGCGCCCGCGTTGCCGTTGAGTCCGCCGCGCAGGTGGCTGTCGATCACCAGTCCGCCGCCCACGAAGGTGTCGACGAAGATGTAGACGAAGCTGCGCACGCTGCGGCCGCGCCCGGCCACCAGCTCGGCCACGCAGGCGGCCGCGGTGTCCTTGACGAAGCTCACCGGCAAGGTCGACAGCGCCGCCACCCGCGCCCGCACGTCGGTGCGGTTCCAGGCCGCGGCGCGGTCGGCCTCGACGCCCAGCAATGCCTGCCAGCCGCCCAGCGACAGCGGCGCCGCGATGCCGATGCCCTGCAGCCGCTCCTGCTCGGCGGCACCCAGCAGCGCATGGAACTCGGCCAGCCGGGCGGCAATCTCGCCGAACACCGCCTCGGGCCGGGGATAGTCGTAGCTCAGGCTGCGCCGCGCCCGCACCGCGCCGGTGAAGTCGACCAGCAGCATGTCGAGGCTGCGCCTGCCGAGCTTGATGCCGATCGAGAAGGCGCCGTCCGGGTTCAGCGCCAGCGGCACCGAGGGCTGTCCGACCTTGCCGCGCAGCAGGGCGCCGCGCAGCAGCAGGCCGTCGTCGATCAGCCGCTTGGTGATCAGCGAGATGGTCTGCGGCGTCAGCCGGGTCAGCCGCGCCAGCTCGGCGCCGGGCATCGGGCCGTGGTTGCGGATCGCCTGCAGCACCACGCGCTCGTTGTACTGGCGCAGGCCGCCCTGGCTCGAGCCGCGCGGGCGCAGCCGGGTCGTCTCCTGCGACCCGTCGTCGGCCGAGGGTGGCATCGTCATCGCATGCACCGCCCCGCTCACGCCAGGCATTCGGCGGGCAACTGCTCGGGCGGCAAGGCCCCGGTCATCACCGCGACCGTGTCGCTCATGCTGATCTTCTTCGGGTTCAGCACCGCGCCGCGCTTGCCCAGGCGGGCCACGTGGATGCGGTCGGCGATCTCGAACACGTGCGGCATGTTGTGGCT
>Ga0182007_10001250_pt1 | contig 13805 bp, 14 predicted proteins | sample Sormic07211113_1_FD_123023 | JGI IMG/M metagenome (GOLD analysis project Ga0182007, IMG submission 123023) | Rhizosphere microbial communities from Sorghum bicolor, Mead, Nebraska, USA - 072115-113_1 MetaG | ecosystem: Host-associated > Plants > Roots > Rhizosphere | place: USA: Nebraska... | reverse complement strand
CTGGGCCGCGGCGCGGGCGATATCCCAGCGGCCGCCATAGTTGAAGCAGACGTTGAGCACCAGCCGGGTGTTGTGTGCGGTCGCCGTCTCGGCCTGGACCAGGCCCGCGATCATCTTGTCGGACAGCCCGCCGCGCTCGCCGATGAAGTGCAGCCGCACCCCGTCCTGGCTCAGCTTCGGCACCTCGCGGCCCAGGGCGCCGACCATGAGGTCCATCAGGCCCGACACCTCCTCGACCGGCCGGTTCCAGTTCTCGGACGAGAAGGCGAACACGGTCAGCACCCGGACGTCGCGTGCCACGCAGGCCTTGACGCAGCGCCGCAGGGACTCGACACCCTGCTTGTGCCCCGCCACCCGGGGCAGGAAGCGGCGCGTCGCCCAGCGGCCATTGCCATCCATGACGATGGCGATGTGATGGGGAACCGCTGGTGCGACTTGCTTCATGTCAGACGGCCATGATCTCGGCTTCTTTGGCCGTTACCAGGCGGTCGATTTCCGCGATGTGGCGGTCGGTGACCTTCTGGATCTCGGTCTCGGCGCGTTTCTGGTCGTCTTCCGAGGCCAGCTTGTCCTTGACCAGCTTCTTGATCGCGTCGTTGGCGTCGCGGCGCAGATTGCGGGTCGCGATCTTGGCGCCCTCGCCTTCGTTGCGAACCAGCTTGGTCATTTCCTTGCGGCGCTCTTCGCTCATCGGCGGCAGCGGCACGCGGATCAGGTCGCCCATCGACGCCGGGTTCAGGCCCAGGTCGCTTTCGCGGATGGCCTTCTCGATCTTGGCGCCCATGCCCTTCTCCCAGGGCTGGACGCTGATCGTGCGGGAATCGAGCAGCGACACGTTCGCCACCTGCGACAGCGGCACGGCGGAGCCGTAGTAGTCGACATGGATCGAGTCCAGCAGCGCCGGGTTGGCACGGCCGGTGCGGATCTTGGTCAGGTTGTTCTGGAAGGCGGCGAGCGACTGGTTCATCTTGGCGTCGGTCGCGCTGCGGATTTCTGCAATGGTGGTGGTCATGGATTCATTTTCCTCAAGCGTGCACGAGGGTACCTTCGTCCTCGCCCATCACGACGCGCTTGAGGGCGCCGTTCTTGAAGATCGAGAACACCTTGATCGGCAGGTTCTGGTCGCGGCACAGCGCGAAAGCCGTAGCGTCCATGATGCCGAGGTTTTGTGCGATGGCTTCGTCGAAGCTCAGGTTGGTGTAGCGCGTCGCTTCCGGGTCCTTCTTGGGGTCGGCGGTGTAGACGCCGTCGACCTTGGTCGCCTTCAGCACCAGCTCGGCGCCGATCTCGGCGCCGCGCAGCGCAGCGGCGGTGTCGGTCGTGAAGAAGGGGTTGCCGGTGCCGGCCGCGAAGATCACGACCTTGCCCTCCTCGAGGTACTGCAAGGCCTTGGGACGCACGTAGGGCTCGACCACCTGCTCGATCGCGATGGCCGACATCACGCGGGCGATCAGGCCCTGCTTGTTCATTGCGTCGGCCAGCGCCAGCGCGTTCATGACCGTGGCCAGCATGCCCATGTAGTCGGCCGTGGCGCGATCCATGCCCACGGAGCCGCCGGCGACGCCGCGGAAGATGTTGCCACCGCCGATCACGACCGCCACCTCGACGCCCATGTTCACGACCTCGGCCACCTCGCCCACCATGCGCACGATGGTCGCGCGGTTGATGCCGAAGGCGTCGTCACCCATCAGCGCCTCGCCCGACAGCTTCAACAAGATTCGCTTGTGGGCCGGGCGAGCTTCTGACATGGATGGATCCTTTGGAGTTGGCGGGGGCGAGTGTAAGACGTGACTGTGAAAAAGCGGCAGCGCGTCACGGGCGCTGCCGCCCTGCGGCGTGACTCAGGCCGCAGCCTTGGCGGCCGCGACCTGCGCAGCCACTTCGGCCGCGAAGTCGTCGACCTTCTTCTCGATGCCTTCGCCGACGACGTAGAGCGTGAAGCCCTTGATCGAGGTGCTGGCGGCCTTGAGCATCTGCTCGACGGTCTGCTTGTCGTTCTTGACGAAAGGCTGGTTGTGCAGCGAGACCTCCTTGAGGTACTTCTGCACGCCGCCTTCGATGCGCTTGGCGACGATGTCGGCCGGCTGCGGCTGCTTGCCGGCGGCTTCGGCGACCTTGCGGTCTTCCTCGGCCTTGCCGGCGGCAACCGCGCGTTCCTTTTCGATCAGGTCGGCGGGCACGTCCGAGGCCGAGATCGCGACCGGCTTCATGGCGGCGATGTGCATCGCGACGTCCTTGGCCGAGGTGTCGTCGCCTTCGAACTCGACCATCACGCCGATGCGCGTGCCGTGCAGGTAAGACGCGAGCTTGCCGTTGCCGGCGAAGCGCTTGAAGCGGCGGAAGCTCATGTTCTCGCCGATCTTGCCGATCAGGCCCTTGCGCACGTCTTCGAGCGTGGGGCCGAAGCCGTCCTGCTCGTAGGCCAGGGCGCCCAGCGCGGCCAGGTCGGCCGGGTTGTTCTTGGCGACCAGCATGGCGGCGGCGTTGGCCATCGCGAGGAAGCTGTCGTTCTTGGTGACGAAGTCGGTCTCGCAGTTGATCTCGATCATCGCGCCGGCATCGCCGTCGACGAAGGCCGTGACCACGCCTTCGGCCGTGATGCGGCCGGAGGCCTTGCCAGCCTTGTTGCCGAGCTTGATGCGCAGCAGCTCTTCGGCCTTGTCCATGTTGCCGTCGGCCTCGGTCAGGGCCTTCTTGCACTCCATCATCGGGGCGTCGGTTTTTGCGCGCAGTTCGCCAACCATGCTTGCGGTGATCGTTGCCATGAGTGTTCTCCGTTCGGTTTGTCAGTGGCGGGCGCCCTGGGGCGGCCGCGAAAATCAGATTAAAAAAAAGGGGCGACAAGCCCCTTCTTCAGGCTCGAGCGAGCTCGAATCAGGCCGAAGCGCCCTCTTCGACTTCGACGAATTCGTCGCCGCTGCCTTCAGCCACGGCCTTGACCACGTCGTTCACGCCGCTGTTGCGGCCTTCGATGATGGCGTCGGCGATGCCGCGGGCGTACAGCGTGACGGCCTTCGACGAGTCGTCGTTGCCCGGGATCACGTAGTCGATGCCTTCAGGCGAGTGGTTCGAGTCGACCACGCCGATCAGCGGGATGCCGAGCTTCTTGGCTTCGGCGACGGCGATCTTGTGGAAGCCCACGTCGATCACGAAGATGGCGTCGGGCAGCGCGGTCATGTCCTGGATGCCGCCGATGTCCTTTTCGAGCTTGGCGATCTCGCGCGAGAAGGTCAGCTGCTCTTTCTTGCTCAGGCTGTCGAGGCCGGCTTCCTGCTGGGCCTTCATGTCCTTCAGGCGCTTGATCGAGGTCTTGACGGTCTTGAAGTTGGTCAGCATGCCGCCGAGCCAGCGGGTGTCGACGAAGGGCACGCCGGCGCGACGGGCTTCGGCAGCCACGATTTCGCGGGCCTGGCGCTTGGTGCCGACCATCAGGATGGTGCCGCGGTTGGCGGTGAGCTGCTTGGCGTACTTCATCGCATCCTGGAACATCGGAAGCGACTTTTCCAGGTTGATGATGTGGATCTTGTTGCGATGGCCGAAGATGTACGGGGCCATCTTGGGGTTCCAGAAGCGGGTCTGGTGACCGAAATGGACACCGGCTTCCAGCATTTCGCGCATGGTGGTCGACATAGGAATAACTCCAAAGGTTGGGTCTAAAATCCAGCCCGTTTTGCGCGTCCTTCCACTCGGGAAAGCCTCACAACACCTTGATTGGGCTGGTTTGCGGATACGTCTCGCTTGGGCAAGCCTTGGCAAACCTTAGCGGCCAGTGGGCGAAACCCAAGGAGTATAGCACGCCGCGCCCCTCGCACCCCCCTCTTCCAACCCCTGCCCGCCCTCTCTCCATGCGCCCAGACCTGCACGCCACCCGCCTCGCCCTGCTGACGAACTCTTCGGACGCACGCACCGAAATGGCGCACAGCCTGGCCGCCGCCGCCGCTCCGGCCTGCGCTCATGCCTTCACGCGCCTCCTGTCGGAGGAAGCCGCCCGGGAAGCCGTGGCGGCCCGTCCGAGCCAACCGCTCGCCGGGCTGGCTTTCTCGGTCAAGGACCTGTTCGACGTTGCCGGGCAGCCCACGCCGGCCGGGTCGGTGGTGCTGGCCCATTCGCCGGCCGCCCGCGCCGACGCGGTCGCCGTGGCGCGCCTGCGGGCCGCCGGCGGCGCCCTGCTGGGCCGCACCAACATGACCGAGTTCGCCTTCTCGGGCGTCGGCATCAACCCGCACCACGGCACGCCAGCCAACGTCTGCGATCCCGCCACGGCGCGGATCCCGGGTGGCTCCTCGTCCGGCGCCGCAATCTCGGTGGCCAGCGGCGCGGCCTTCGTCGGACTCGGTTCCGATACCGGGGGCTCGATCCGGATCCCGGCGGCGCTCAACGGCATTGTCGGCTTCAAGAGCACCGCCCGGCTGGTGCCGACGCAGGGCGCCCTGCCCCTGTCGACCACGCTCGACACCGTCTGCGCCATGACGCGCTCGGTGCGGGATGCGGTCACGGCGCACGAAATCCTCGCAGCACGCCGCGTGACGCCGGGCGCCGCGCCGCTGGCCGCCTACCGCCTGGCCGTGTCACGTTCCCTGTTCCAGGACGGCCTCGACCCCGTGGTCGCCAAGGCCTTCGAACGAAGCCTGGGCCGCCTCGCCACGGCCGGCGCCCGAATCGAGGAGATCGACCTGCCGGCGCTGGCCGACCTGCCGGCGATCAATGCCACCGGCGGCTTCTCGCCCGCCGAGGCCTACGCCTGGCACCGCCTGCTGCTGGAGCGCAGCGGCGCCGGCTACGACCCGCGCGTGGCGCGGCGGATCCTGCAGGGCGCGACGATGAAGGCCTACGAGTACCTCGACCTGGTCCGGGCCCGGCACGAATGGATCGGCCGCATGGAGCGCGCGCTCTCGCCTTTTGACGCCGTGCTGTCGCCCACCGTGCCGGTCACGGCGCCGCCGATCGCCGAGGTCGCGCCCGGCGAGGCGCGCGACGACGCGTTCTTCCGCCTGAACGCCTTGCTGCTGCGCAACCCCTCGGTGGTCAACATGCTCGACGGCTGCGCCATTTCGCTGCCTTGCCAGGCCGCGGACGAGTTGCCGGTGGGCCTGATGCTGTGGCATGCGGCGCTGCACGACGACGCCGTGCTCGCCGTCGCCCGGCAGGTCGAGCGGGCGCTATAAAGTCGGCAGGGTCGGCGTGGCTTCTGGAGGAAGCGCCGACCCACAATTTCACCGCCAAAGAAACGAATGAAAATCGCGATCGTGGGAGCCGGGATCATCGGCGTCACCACAGCATGGGAGCTGGCCTCGGACGGCCACGAGGTGGCCGTCTTCGAGCGCCGCGGCGCCGCCGCCGAGGAATCGAGCTTCGCCAACGCGGGCGTGGTGGCGCCCGGCTATGTCACCCCCTGGGCCGGCCCGGGCATGCGCGGCAAGGTGCTGCGCTCGCTGCTGTCCACGCATGGCGCGATCAAGCTGCGCTGGCCCCTGTCGTCCCGGGACCTCGGCTTCATGGCGCGCTGGCAGCGCGCCTGCAAGCTCGAGACCTACCTGGCCAACCGCTCGCGGATGCAGCGCCTGGCCTTCTACAGCCGCAACCGCCTGCACGCGATCACCGAGGCCTGCGAACTCGAGTACGAGCGCAGCGACGGCTACATGGTGCTGCTGCGCTCCAAGCGCGAGAAAAAACTGGTGCAGGCCGGACTCGACGTGCTGCGGGCCGCGGGCACCAGCTTCCGCGAGCTCGACGCCGACGAGGCCCGCAAGATCGAGCCGGCGCTCAGCACGGACACTGCGCTGGCCGGCGCGATCCACCTGCCGGACGACGAAGTCGCCAACTGCCGGCAGTTCGCCCTGCTGCTCAAGTGGGAGGCCGAGGCGCTCGGCGCCCAGTTCCATTTCAATTGCGACCTGGCACCGATGAACCGCTCGGCCCCGACCTCGCTGTCGCTGGCGGCGGGTTCCGAGGCGCATCGCTTCGACGCCGTGGTGGTCTGCGCCGGGGTCGACTCGGCCGCGCTGCTGAAGCCGCTGGGCTTGCGCATCCCGCTGGCGCCGGTGTACGGCCATTCGGTCAGTGCCCAGATCCGCGAGCCGCTCAACGCGCCGCGCAGCGCCGTGATGGACGAGCGCTACAAGGTGGCGATCTCGCGGCTCGGACTGCGCGTGCGGGTGGCCGGGAGCGCCGAGCTCGGCGGTTCCGGGGCCAAGCTGAATCCGGCCTCGCTCCAGACGCTCTACAAGGTGCTGCAGGACTGGTTCCCGGGCGCGGTGACGCTGCGCTCCGGCGTCCAGCAGTGGAAAGGCGCACGCCCGATGCTGCCGGACGGCCCGCCGATCCTCGGCGCCAGCGGCGTGCCCGGCGTCTGGCTCAACCTCGGCCATGGCTCGAGCGGCTGGGCGCTGTCCTGCGGCAGTGCGCGGGTGCTGGCCGACCTCATCGCCGGCCAGGATCCCGGCATCGACCTCGAAGGGCTCGGCATCGAGCGCCTGCTGCAACACTGAGGCGCCCCATGCACCGCATCACCTCCGCCAGCGCCGGCTACCTGTTCGACATCGCGGCCACGCGGCGGATCGAGCAGGCGGCGGCGGCCGCCCTGCCGCCCCACACGCTGATGCAGCGCGCCGGCCTGGCGGTGGCGCGCCTCGCCATGGCCATCGCGCCGCAGGCACGCACGATCTGGATCGCCTGCGGCCCCGGCAACAACGGCGGCGACGGCTTCGAGGCCGCGGCGCAACTGCGCGCGCGCGGTTTCGCACCGGTCGTCAGCTGCATCGGCGACGACGCGCGGCGGCCGGCCGATGCCCGCGCGTCGCTGCAGCGCGCGCGCAACGCCGGTGTCGTCTTCGCCGAAACGCCGCCGCCGCACTGCGAGCTGGCGATCGACGCCCTGCTGGGCATCGGCGCCGCCCGGGCGCCCGAAGGCCGGATGCTCGAATGGCTGCGCCGCATGCACGCCGGCCCCGTGCCGGTGCTGTGCGTGGACACGCCCTCGGGCCTGGACACCGACTCCGGCGTCCTGTCGTTCGAATTTCCGCCCCCGGCGCCAGCGTCGATGTCACCTCGTCGACTCTGCCTGAGCCTGTTGACCTTGAAGCCCGGCCTCTTCACCGCGCAAGGGCGCGATGCCGCTGGCGAGGTCTGGTTCGACGACCTGGGGCTGCCCCCGGGTGCCGAAGCGCCGGTGGCGCGGCTGCCCGGGGCGACGCAGGCCACCGTCCGGCGGCAGTCCTCTCACAAGGGCAGCTACGGCGATGTCGCGATCGTCGGCGGTGCGCCCGGCATGGCCGGCGCCGCCCTGCTGGCGGCCACGGCCGCGCTCTCGGCCGGCGCCGGGCGGGTCTTCGTCGCCGCCCTGGACGGCAGCATCGCGCCGATCGACCCGCTGCGGCCCGAGCTGATGTTCCGCCGCCCCGAAGCGCTGGACCTGGGTCCGATGACGGTGGTCTGCGGCTGCGGCGGCGGCAGCCCGGTCGCCGCCGTGCTGCCGCGCGTGCTCGCCGAGGCGGGCACGCTGGTGCTCGATGCGGACGCCCTCAACGCCGTGGCCGGCGACGCCGGCCTGCAGGCGCAGCTGCTGGCCCGGCAACAGGCCGGCCGGGCGACGGTCATGACCCCGCATCCGCTCGAGGCGGCGCGCCTGCTCGGCACGAGCACCGCGAAGGTCCAGGCCGACCGCCTCGGCGCGGCCTCGCAGCTGGCGGCGCGCTTCGGCGCGGTGGTGGTACTGAAAGGCTCCGGCACGGTCGTCGCCGCAGCCGGCGAACTGCCGGTGATCAATCACAGCGGCAACGCGCGGCTCGCCACGGCCGGCACCGGCGACGTGCTGGCGGGCATGGTCGGCGCCCGGCTGGCGGCCGGCCGGCCGGCGCAGGCCGCGGCCTGCGAAGCCGTCTGGACGCACGGCGATCTGGCCGACCGCTGGCCCGCCGGCATCCCGCTCACCGCCGGGGCGCTGGCGGCCGGTGGCCTGCCCTCGCGCTAGCCTCGCCCGACGAAAGGCATCTTGGTCGCCATGATGGTGTGGAACAACACGTTGGCTTCCAGCGGCAGGTTGGCCATGTAGAGCACCGATTGCCCGACGATGGCGACATCGATCACGGGCTCGATCGCGATCTCGCCGCTGGCTTGCGGCACGCCCTTGGTCATCCGGGCGGCCAGTTCGGTCATCGCGTTGCCGACGTCGACCTGTCCGACCGCGATGTCGTACTTGCGACCGTCCAGCGAAGCGGTCTTGGTCAGCCCCTTCACGGCGTGCTTGGTCGCCGTGTAGGCGATCGAGTTGGGCCGCGGCGTGGTGGCCGAGATCGAGCCGTTGTTGATGATGCGGCCGCCGCGCGGCGTCTGCGCCTTCATGGTGCGGAAGGCCTGCTGGATGCAGAAGAACATGCCTGTCAGGTTGATGTCGACCACGCCCTGCCACTGCTCGGGCGTCCAGTCCTCGAACGGCCCCGGCGGATTGCCGACGCCGGCGTTGTTGAACAGCAGGTCGACGCGCCCGAAGCGTTCGACGGCCGCGTCGAACAGCGCCTTGACCGAAGCCGCATCGGCGACGTCGGTGGGCACCGCCAGCGCCCTGGCGGCAGCGCCCGATTCCTTGGCGACCTGCTCCAGCGGCTCCGGCCGGCGGCCGGCCAGCACCACGCTCCAGCCATCGGCCAGCAGGGCCAGCGCGGCCGCCCGCCCGATGCCGCTGCCGGCGCCCGTGACGACCGCGATGCGGCTTGTCTTGTCTCCACTCATTCGTGTGCTCCTTGTTTCAGCGGCGCGGCTTGCGCCCCTTCATCTTGTTGGCCGCCTTCTTGACGGCGGTTCTGAATGCCTGCATCGCGGATTGTGGCGCCGCCGCAGCGACGTGCTCCACCCGCTCGGACCGATCGCCGCGCTCCGCGCGTTCACCCCGCTCGGAGGGTGCCTCGGCCTTGCTGCGCGAGCGCTTGGTCGAGGCCTTGGCCGGCACGCCGCCGGTGGATGCGCCCTTGTCCTTCATGGCGCGCGCGGTCAGCTCCTCGCCTTCGCGCATCAGGCGGAAATCGATCTTGCGGCCATCGAGGTCGACCCGGCTCACCTGCACCCGCACCCGGGTGCCGATCGCATAGCGGATGCCGGTGCGCTCGCCGCGCAGTTCCTGGCGGTGCTCGTCGAACTTGAAGTATTCGCCGCCGAGCTCGGTGATGTGCACCAGGCCTTCGACATACATGGCGTCGAGCGTGACGAAGATGCCGAAGGTGGTCGCGGCCGTGACCACGCCGCCGTACTCCTCGCCCAGGTGCTCGCGCATGTACTTGCACTTGAGCCAGGCCTCGACGTCGCGGCTGGCTTCGTCGGCGCGCCGTTCGTTGGCGCTGCAATGCAGGCCCGCGGCCTCCCAGGCCAGCGTCTCCTTGGTCGGTGCGACGGTCGCCTTCTGCGGCTTGCTGGTGGGCGCCTTCACGCGCGAGGCCAGCCGCTTCGCCAGCTTGGCATGCGCCTCGCCCGGCGTCGGCAGCATCGGCAGCTGGTACTTGGTCTTGCCGAGGATCGCCTTGATCACGCGATGCACCAGCAGGTCGGGATAGCGGCGGATCGGGCTCGTGAAGTGGGTGTAGGCCTCGTAGGCCAGGCCGAAGTGGCCGCTGTTGATCGGCGTGTAGATGGCCTGCTGCATCGAGCGCAGCAGCATCGTGTGGATCTGCTGCGAGTCGGGCCGGTCCTTGGTCGCCTCGGCGATCGCCTGGAACTCGCCCGGCTTCGGGTCGTCGGTGATCGACAGGCCCACGCCCATGGCCTTCAGGTAGCCGCGCAGGATTTCCTTCTTCTCGGGCGTCGGGCCCTCGTGCACGCGGTAGAGGCCCGGATGCTTGCCCTCGGCGATGAAGTCGGCGCTGCAGACGTTGGCAGCCAGCATGGCTTCCTCGATCAGCCGGTGCGCCTCGTTGCGCGTGCGCGGCACGATCTTCTCGATGCGGCCAGCGTCGTCGCAGATGATCTGCGTCTCGGTGGTCTCGAAGTCGACCGCGCCACGCTTGCCGCGCTGCTTCAGCAGCGCGCGATAGACGTCGTGCAGGTTCAGCAGGTCCTTGACGCGCTCCTTGCGCTTCAGGGCCTCCGGCCCGCGCGTGTTGCCGAGGATTGCCGCCACCTCGGTGTAGGTGAAGCGCGCATGGCTCCACATCACGGCCGGGTAGAACTGGTAGGCATAGATCTCCCCGTCGGCCGCCACGAGCATGTCGCACACCATGCAAAGACGCTCGACTTCGGGGTTGAGCGAGCACAGGCCGTTCGACAGCTTCTCGGGCAGCATCGGAATCACGCGGCGCGGGAAGTAGACGCTGGTCGCGCGGTCGTAGGCATCGATGTCGATCGCCGATCCGGTCTGCACATAGGCGCTGACGTCGGCGATCGCGACCAGCAGGCGCCAGCCCTTGCCGCGGCCGACCTTGGCCGGCTCGCAATACACGGCATCGTCGAAGTCGCGCGCGTCCTCGCCGTCGATGGTGACCAGCGGCACGTCGGTGAGGTCGATGCGGCCGTGCTTGTCGGCCGGGCGCACCTTGTCGGGAATCGCCTTCGCTTCGGCCAGGCAGGCCTCGGAGAACTCATGCGGCACGCCGTACTTGCGCACCGCGATCTCGATCTCCATGCCCGGGTCGTCGATCTCGCCGAGCACTTCCTTGACTCTGCCGACCGGCTGGCCGAACAGCGCGGGCGGCTCGGTGAGCTGCACCACGACCACTTGACCGACCTTCGCGGTGCCGGTCGCGCCCTTCGGAATCAGGACGTCCTGACCGTAGCGCTTGTCTTCTGGCGCGACCAGCCAGACGCCGCCTTCATGCAACAGGCGCCCGATGATCGGCTGCTCGGGCCGTTCGATGATTTCGACCACGCGCCCCTCGGGACGGCCGCGCCGGTCCTGACGCACGATCCGCGCCTTGACGCGGTCCTTGTGCAGCACCGCGCGCATTTCGTTGGGGGGCAGATAGATGTCGGCATCGCCGTCATCGCGTTGTACGAAACCGTGCCCGTCGCGATGTCCTTGGACGGTTCCTTCAATTTCATCCAGCAAGGCGCCGGAATGGCCAATATTTTTGATATGATCTCCTTCGTTCCTGAAATTCAAAACCTGCTGCAAGGATTCATTCCAAGCAGCATGTGGGCCCAGATGGCGGAATTGGTAGACGCACTAGTTTCAGGTACTAGCGAGTAACATCGTGGAGGTTCGAGTCCTCTTCTGGGCACCATAGCGATAGCACAAGAACCCCGGCCAGTCTTCGACTTGCCGGGGTTTTTTGTTTCCAGCGCACGCACGGCCAAAAAACGGCCCTCTTCGCCCGCAGCACCACATCCGACGACGCCTTTCGAAACCCGCAGCCCTTCGCTCCACGCCATGGTTCGCGCGCCGCACGGGGTGGCGGTGGCCAAGGACACGGATTCAGGCAAGTGGAACGGGCTTCGTCTCATGAAGTGATGCAAGGCGCCTCCCGCGAGCGAGAGGCATTCCGACATTCTGACGCACGATATCAATGAATGGATCGCGCGCAGCCTGAACATCCGGGTTCGCGCAACGGTGAACCTGGCGCTCGGCCTGATGCGCGCGGCGTTCAACCATGCGGTCAAGGATCGGAAGTGGATGGAAGTGGGCCCCGGCCGTAAGGCCCGAAGCGCGGGCGGGCTCGCAAGAGGCCCGCTGCGTACGACTCAAGAGACGCGCGGTTTGCGCATCTCCACCGGCCGTGACGCCGACCTGCACCTTAACACGTCGATTGCCCGGGCAGTCGCGCGCCCATGGCCGACTCAAAAGAGCGACGACTGCGGCGGCGGCTCCGGAGCCGCTCGCGCCGGCCTCGGCTTCGCCTGCGCCGGCGGCAGTGCTTCGGCGACCATCGCCAACCGCTCGGCCGGGAACTGGTTCATGAAATCCATCGAGCGCTGCGCCGGTGCGTCCAGCCAGGCCTCGTACTGGGCTTCCGGCAGGATCACCACCATGCGCTTGTCCTGCGCGTGCAGCGGCCGCGCCGGATCGGGCCGGTGCATCTCCTTGAACATCGGGTGCGTGTCGGCATTGATCGTCAGCATCGTGAAGCTGTCGGCCCACTTTCCCGTGGCCGGGTCCTTCCATGGCGCCCAGAGGCCGGCGACGCCCAGGGTTTCGTCGTTGGCGGCCGTGAAGCGGGTCGGGACATGGGTCCCAGTGCGCCAGTCGGGCTCGTAGATCGCCTCGCAGGGCACGATGCAATGCCTCGCCTGGGCCCAGGCGTGCTTGAAGCTGGCGAGCTGGTCGACGGTCTCGACGCGGGCGTTGTAGGTGCGCACGCCGTATTTCACGTCTTTCGCGAAGCCCGGGAGCAAGCCGAAATGGCCTTCGACGATCTCCATCGCCGGCACCGCGTCGTCGCCCGAATCGCGCTCGCGGGGCCGCCGGATGAAGGGCGCCAGCTGGGTCGGGTAGATGTGCAGGCCGCCGGGCGGCGGCTCCCAACTCGGCGGCAGTCGGATGCCGAAGTGCTTCTCGATCTGCTTGCGGCGCTTCTCTGCTTGGTAGTGGCTGCACATGTCCGAAATGTACCGCCCGACGCCCGCGGTCCGGCGCTACCAGAGCCGCCACCAGGGCCGCGCCCGCGAGCACGGCACGGCGTCCAGCCCGGCCGCCACGGTGGACGGCGCGCCGAAGCGCCGCTGGAGTTCCTTTTCCATCCGGTGCGCGACCGCGCCGGCGCGCGGCTCGCCCTGCAGCGACCGCCGCCGCCACGCGAAGGCCAACGCAGCCAGTTGATCGTCACTGAGCTTGTCCATGAGGAATTCTCCCATCGGGCTCAGCGCTCGCCCATACGCCGTTCGGCGACCTCGGGCCGGCGCGGCGGGTGCGCGACAGGCGCGAGCCACGCCACGGCGGCCTCCGCTGGCGCCATGGCGCGCAGGCGCGGGTCGCGCCACAGATCGGCCGCCACCTCGTCGAGCTGATCGGGGTCCACGGTGCGCCATTGGCGCTGCAGCTGGTGGGCACAGACTGCAATCCAGTCATCTCGTTCCATGCGCCCAGAATAACAAAGTACTGTTTTTTTATCCAGTCTTTGACGCCGCATCGCCTCGGGCAGAATTCCCGGGATGCCCCAACTCAAGATCACCGTCGTCAACCTCACAGGCCAACCCCAGCTGGTGCATGTCTTCGACACGCTCAACGGCGGCACGCGTCCGGTCGAGGGCAACCCGTTCGAACTGGCGAACGGCGAGCGTTCGACGGTCTTCGGCGTCAACTCGGACGCGCGCGGCCGCGGAATCCTGGCCTATCGCAGCCGCAGCGGCATCGTGCGCAGCGGCATCGACGTGACGGACGGCGCCGGCGTCGAGATCCGCTGAGCCATGGCCGCCGCCCCGGGTCGGGTGCAGAATCGGCAGGCTCTTCGTTCAACCCTCTTCTGTCAGGCAGTCCCGCCATGCGCTTGAAAACCGGCCTCCTGGCCATCACGCTCCTCGTTCTGGCCAACGCGTCGTTCGCCCAGGCGGCAGAACCCACCGACGCCGCCAGCTGCAAGGCCGAGGAAGCCAGCCTCGACCAGGACATCGCGCAGGCGCGCGCCCGCGGACAGATGCTTCGGCGCCGCCAGCTCAGCGACGCCCTGGTCGCCTTGCAGGCTCACTGCGATGCGATGATGGCGGCCAAGGATCCGGCGACGCAGATCAAGCGCCAGGAGCAGGAAGTGCAGCAGCTGCGCCTCGAGCTCGAACGCGCCGAAGCGCAGCTGCGCAAGCTCAAGGCGGCTCAGAAGTCCTGAGCGCCCTCGGCGCACATTCGGTCAGATGGGCAGCGCGATCAGGTCGTGGCCCTCGGCGCCGACGATCCG
>Ga0182007_10001249_pt1 | contig 13819 bp, 8 predicted proteins | sample Sormic07211113_1_FD_123023 | JGI IMG/M metagenome (GOLD analysis project Ga0182007, IMG submission 123023) | Rhizosphere microbial communities from Sorghum bicolor, Mead, Nebraska, USA - 072115-113_1 MetaG | ecosystem: Host-associated > Plants > Roots > Rhizosphere | place: USA: Nebraska... | reverse complement strand
GCGCATTCCCTCGTTCAGGGTGCCAGTTCCATCCGGTTGCCCGTCACGACCAATTTGACGGGGTCCGTCTTCTTCCACTTCGACTTCGGAATCACCAGTTGCCATTCGGCGCCACGCTGATCGCGAAAGAACCCGGCCACACCCACGGCTTGCGCGTCGGCTGCCATCGGCGCGGACAGCGTCACCGTGGCGCCAGGCACGAGCGTGGCTTCCATGCTGTCGAGCAGATCGGCCCTCAGTAACGCATTGTCGTCATCAAGCAGCGAGACGTAAGCCGCGCTCTCGAAAACCTTCACATCCTTCAACTGATAGATGCGCATCACGACCGGTAGAGATTGTCCCTGCTCGTTCTCGTTGAGCGCGGCGCGGCTTTCGATCACGAGGTTCATCTGCTTGACCTTCGTGACGAAAATCGCGTGTGTCATGCCCGCGGTCGTCTCTTTCATCGATTGCCACAACCCGCAGCCAGACAGCAACGCGGCCGTCGTTGCAGTAGCAGCCGCGAATCGAACGCTTCGCATCATCGGATGTGCTCGCGGCGTCACAGCCAGTCTCCCGTCTTGATCGTGCATGGATAGCGCCGGCTCGGGCCGCCCACGCCTTCATACAGCACGAGCCGCACCGAAAAATGGAAGCACGCATAGCGGCCGACGAAGCGACTGAGTACGTCACCGAACAGCGCGACGTCGCCCGGCCCGGCAAACCCGGACGGCTCGATACCCACGTTCACATTCACGATACGGTCGACGCGCGCCCCCACCCGTTCCGTTTCCTCATCGAGCCAAACGTGATGAATCGCGTCGATGCGTCGCCGGTTATCGCCCTCTCGCGTCCAGTCGTACAACGACAGCGCGCCGCGCAGCACATTCGCGTCCATCATGTTCAGCTCGGTGGTGCCGGCCCCATTGAAGTGAGAAATCACCCGCCAGTCATAGTCGCCACCGCGCGGCGGATACAGCGGCATCGTCGGGGCTGTCAAGTTGTGCACGCGCTCGACACCATTGAAGGTCGAAGCAGGCGTGGCAATCATCGATTCACGCAGCGCCATGCGCGGCAGCCGCCCGTTGTTCGCCAATACGCGGACCGTTACGTGTGCGTCCGGCAAGCTGCCCGGTTCCGCCCACAGATGCCCGCCCAACGTCACGACCATCTCGCGCTGGCCCGTTACGCCCTGCCGAATCGAAGCGTGGTAGTACCGATCCGGCGACTCGTGCCGCATCATCCCGCCGCGGTGCCGGAATGCCTTGATCGACTGATACGGGTATTGCCTCGCGGTGCCCGGATCGGTCGCCACGACCGACAGTACATCGTAGGGCTCGACGTGCTCGCCCGCGGAGGTCGGGGCGCGCACCGGATAGTCGCGGTCATGCGCATTAGGGCGGATTGCCTGGGCGTCCAGTTCGAGCAGATTGATCACCGGCGTGCAGAACAGCCGGATGTTGTCCGCACCGAACGTGGCGTCACCGGGGATTCGGTCTCGAATCACGATTTCGAATTCAAGACGCGTTTCACCCGGTGGCACGCTGGCCGCGTCGAAACCGCACAAGTCCACGAAGTGGAACTTCTCGGGGAACGCGAAATATTCGAGCATCGTCTGCTCGCGGTCGAGATCGACGTCGCGTACATCGAGGTCGGTCGACCACAGTCGCGCCTGTGCGCCGAAGCCCGCTGCCTCGATCGTCATCGCCGGGCGTGGTTGTAGCTGGCCGTCGAGCACGCGCGGCATGCGCACGCCGATCGACTCCACCTGGCGCGTGAAAACCGCGTACAGCGCCGATGCAGTCGGCCGGTCGCCATGCAGGTATAGCCGGATACGCGACAGGTCGTCCAGCAATCGCTGCTCGCGGTGCAGCAGGTCGAACGCGAGACGGATGACCGTGCGGCCGTCCTCGCGCATGCGTGCGCCCGCCTCGCGCACGTTGAGCGGTAGCAAGTGTATCGCTCGAGTGGTTCGATAGACACATATAGTCCCGTCCGGTCCGACCGGTGTCGAACGTACCTGCAACCCGGGCGGTAACGTATCGAGTACGCGCGCCTCGCCGCTGCGCGGCACGCACTCGAGGATGGTCAGCGACGGAATCGTGCGGCCTGTATGCGGCCACAGATGATCGAGCAGTGGATCGGTGATTTCCGGCGCTGCGTCGTCGAGCTTCATCCGCAGCCGGCTCGTGAGGAACGCGAAAGCCTCGTAGGTCTGCTCGACACTGTCGTGACGCGCGCCAGGCATCGTCATTCCGACCCGGCGGGCTCCGTGTGGCTGGGACCGCGCGAACTCCCTCCCCGCCTCGCGCAGATAACGCATCTCCGCATCGAAGTAGCGCAGGTATCGATCGTCATCCACACCGAAACCGCTCCCTGCAGGCTTCGTCGGATGGTTGTCGTCTTCACTCATGGTTGTCGTCTTCACTCATGGCTGGAAATCCTGTGGCAGCGGCGGAAGAAGCGGCGGCGTCGGCACGGCGCCCGCCTTGCCGACGACGAAAATGCGATCCGGCATGCGAAACCCGCGCAGTTTCAGCAAGTCGATCGGCCCGGCGCCGACCCGCGTACGCAACACGTACGACAGCGGCTCGCCGCTCCCCGTGTTCCACGTGAGCCGATAGCGTGCGCCATCGAGCGGCTTGATCTCCGCCTCGCTCAGCAGACGCAGGAATGCCCAATCGCCGGTCGAATCAAATGCCTGTCGCAAGCCTGCGTCGAGCGTCTGCCATGTGAGCCTCGCGTGCCCGTTCAAGCCGTTGCCGGGCCACGCCAGCGGGGTCCAGCGCTCCTGCTGATTGAAATAGACGATCTGCATGCCATCGACCGACAGTTCCGATCGCGTCACGTTCGGCGTCGGCAGCGCCATCATGTCGAATTTCTCTCCGGCATCGGCCTGCGGGTAGAGCTGTGCCCCAACCGCCGACAACTGCCGGACGGCGCTCAGGAATGTCGGATCAAACTGCAAGGCCTGCGGTGCAAGTTCGCTGGGCGCCCAACGATCACCCTCGAGTTTCATCACGCCGGCCAGTTGGGTCGTGATGAAACGCGAAATCAATCCGGTATCGGGTCGTACATAGCGGCCGAGCTCGGCGAAGGACGCATCGGCCTGCGTATCGAAGAACGGATAGCGGCCGCTCATCGCTGCGTTGAACGGTGCGGCAACACCGGCTCGCCATGCGTCATTCAAGCTCGCGGCGGCCGGTTGCAGGATCGTCTGCCATGCGGTTTCGAGCGGCTGCGCAAACACCGTATCGCCGAAGCCCGCCCACGCCGTACCCAGGCTCGCGGCCGTGAGCGCCGCGTCGTTGCGCGCCTGGGACAATTCCGACAACTTGCCTTGAAACACGGCCTGGGCGAGCGAGCGTGCCATGACCTGAGCGTCCGGACTGCCCGCGATCTGCTGCAGTTTCAGCCGCATCGTCGTGACCGCCGTCAGATAGCGCGACAAGCTGACACCGCTTAGCGCGATGTCGGCTGGCGTGGCGCGCTTCCCGTTTTCCGCGGCAGACGATGCGCCCGTGTCGCCCATCAGCACCAGCAGCGGGCCAAACGCCTTGTCGAGCGGGTTGACGACGGTCGCCCCTGCCTGCTCGTCAGCCCCGATCAGGTTTTGCGCCTTTCTCACCAGGGTGGCGGCCAGCGCCTGCGACGGCCGCCCCGCTTGCGCCTGATACTGCACGGATTTCATCAGCGCGATCAACGGGGACGTCTGCGCGTCTGCCAGTCGGGAAAGCTGCTCGACCGCGCCACCGAGGTTGGACGTCGGTTGCCACTGCAGGCTATTGAGCATGCGCTGCCATGCCGCCGTGTACTCGCCAAAATACCGGGCCGTCAATCGTTGCTTCAGTTCCTCGGCTGCGCGCTTCTCGTCGTCGATCGCCGTGGTTCGGGTCATGCCCTGCGCGAGCGTATTGCCGATCGTCTGCGAAGCCTGCGAGCCGGACAACACCCAGTCACTACTGATCCGGCGTTCATGCGACGCCTTGTCGATTGCCGAGGCGACCATGCCGTCCCATGCCGCACGCGTATAGATCCCCGGGACGGTCTGTGATGCCTTGAACATTCCATGCGCATCGGCGCCATTCAGCAGCGTTTCGAGCGACGCGTCGGCGTATTTGTTTTTGACTTCGTCGACGATACGTTGGTACACCGTGTCATCAGCCGACGCGAGCCCCATTTGCGTGACCAGCATGTTGCGGGTCGAGGTCACGATGCGGTCGTTCGTCGCTATCCGCCATTCGGGATGCGCTTTCAGGTGATCGGCGTAGAAGCCTGCAAGCCGTCTGCCGGTATCGTCACGCTCGCCGAGCGGCATCTCGACCGGCCGCGCCCACAGGGTGACGAGCATGCGCTTCAGAAATGCGGGTTCGGCGCGCGATGGCTCGCCGAGCATCAGATAAGTCTTGAACGCGTTGTAGGTACTAGCTCGCGCGTCCTGCGATTGCAGGCTATCGGCGCGCGCCTCATCTGCTGCCTTCAACAGTTCGTCGATTGTTTGCACGACAGGCACTTGCAAGTTGCGGGTCGCAGCGATTCGGTACGGTTGCCAGAGACCTGCGAGGATATCGTCATTGCGGGACAGGCCCGCCCGCAGGTGCCACGGTACGCCATGCTGCTGCCGGTATTCGAGCTTTTCCATCAACTGCTGTAGCCCCAGTTGCGCGCGCCAGGCGGCTGCGGTCCGCGGCCGCGCATCCAGCGCTGCGCTCGCTGCCGCCTTCGCTTCGCGCATAAATCGCTGGTTGCCGATGAACGATGCGGTCATCCATGCGCACCACGCGATCGCCGCAGCGGTCACGCCCATCGCCAGCGCATCCGGCCAATAGACTCCCACCCGCCGGCCAATGCGTCGCCGGCTGGCGATTGCGCTCCACGCGGGTAGCAGTGCAGCCGGTTGCGGCGGGAACTCGATCGGGATGTTGGTCACCGTTGTGCTCGCGTCCGCGGCGATCGGCACCGGCGTCGGCATCGCTGCTGTCGCCTTGAATACCGGAGCGAACATCACGCCAGCTAGCGGCGCGCGCAGCCACTGCGATGCACGAAGCGCTTGCCAGCCGGTCACGATGTGCTCGAGCTGTGTCCCGATGTATTGCGAGATTTCGGCCAGATAGCCGATCCGCGTGGGCGCCGTACATTGCCGCACGCCCGCGTCCGCCGTACCACGCTCGATCGCGGCAAGCTGATCGCGCAGGACCAGCGCTGGCTGCTCCCCCTTGTATGCCGCCCCCGGAAATGCACCGATCGCCTCGAACGTCTCGGGTCGATCGCCCTGCGCGGGCACGGCGTGCAGTAACGTGACAGGCGCGGCCGAGCCGATGTCGGCGGCCAGCGCGGCGAGGACGCGCGGCAATTCGACATCGCGCTCGTCCACGTGCGTGACGTGCACAATGCCGTCGACCGGCCGTCTGCTGCGCAGCTTACGGATCTGCCGACGCCACACGCCCGCGTCGATGCCATCAGGTGCTGCGTGTACGAGGATCGCGTTGCCAACCGGCATTGCGCCCGCGCGCTTCAGGCCCGGCGCGACCTGATCGAGCAACGTGTCCGCACCGGTCACCATCAGCCACGGCAAGCGGTATCGCCAGCGCCGACCCCGCGATACCCGTAGTTCCTCGACCAGGCGTTGCAGACGGGCATCGCGTTTGAGCGGCTGTCCCGTCGTTGAAGCAGCCTCCTTCTCGCCGGTTTGCAGACGAAACAGTTTGGCAGCGCCCACATATGCGCCAGTCGATATCGCAATCAGATGAATGATCACGATGACAACCAGCAATACCGGAATACCGATCAATGCCAGTGTGCGAGGCGTGCCATCGGGGACGCCGAGGCGCTCGCCCTGGAACCACGCCAGCACAAGCGCTGCAACGGCAATAACCAGCACGGCAAGAGGCAGCCCCCAGATTGCGACCCGGCTGTGAGCTTCTTCGGTTAAGGCCGCTTGAGGCTGCGCGTTATGCAGGTTATTTTTGGATATCGACATGCGTTGAAGCCGTTTGATCTTGGGGTAAGACATGGAGGATGGCCGACTGCGAGCCATCGACGACAAGTTGCGGTCCGTCACTGGCACCGGACTCGATCGCCGCAGCGATCGCCAGCAGACCGTTCGCTGCCCGCATGTCGCCAACGATACGATCCAGTCGACTCTGCGCAGCGTCTTTTGCTGCAATCACAAACCCGGCAGCGTTCAAAGCGCGGTCGCAGTTTTCAACCGGCCGCGTTATCCATGCGCGCGTCACCGACGCGGCATCGGCTTTGCCCCAGATCGCGGCGTTCGCGAAACCATATTCTGGTTCAGCGGAGTCGCCCGCAACTGGCCTATGTAGCGCAGCCTTTCTGCTGACCTCCTGCGGAAGCTCGAAACAGCCGGCATCGAGCAACGCAGCCACACATCCCTCGGCGAGGCCCTCATCGATATCATCGTCGTACCACATCGCAGCGATGACGAGGAGCGGACGGGATTCATGCGTATCAAGCCATACATCGGCCACAAGCAACCCGTCGGCAGCCGGAACGGCCCGGACTTCCAAGAGCGGAAGCGCCGCCAGATGCATTGCAGCGCGAACCTGGGTCAAACGCATGTTCGCGACCTCCGACTCGGTCAATACGCGTACTTGGGGCCAATATGCCCTTTCGTATCGGGTTAATGCCTGAATGCTTCCAGCGAGAGGCTCAAGCGCAACGCGGATCATCTGCACAACTGGATCAGCTTTCTTCGGGACGGCAGCATTGTCAGTTGGGGTTTCCTCTTCATCCGGCATGAATGAAGCGTCCAGTGGCGGATCATTGGACAGGTCGTCCAGTAGCGGGTCGTTGTCCTCAAAGCGATTGCACAAAACCTTTCCTGAGCCGTGCCGCGGGGCTTGCACCTGCATGAGGGAGCGTTTCCCTATCAGAACGTCGGACAGAGATGCCCCGCCAAGAGGCAGGCAATAGCCTGCGCCGAGTACATAAAGCGGTCGCTGCGCGAACCCGATCTTCTTCGCAAGCCAGCGGTCACGATGATGGTTGCGCCAGTATGAGCGATACCACAGCCCCTCGTAGCCTGCGCGGCCAAAGCCGAGCAGGACCAGAAACAGCCCGTTCGGCACCCCAATAATCAAGCCCCAAAACCTAAGGCCACTCGAAGGCTCGCTTTTCGGCCATGCCAGCAAAACAACCACCGGGACGAACACATTACAGACGAACCAAGTTAATGCCCACGGCCAGAAACGCATCCTGGGCGGATACGCGCTGGGGCGCCCGGCGGGAGAAAGATCGACCGGCATTACTCGAAGTGGACGTTCGGTAGCGACGAAATCAATCGACAACCACATGCACATCGATGGCCGTCCAGCGCGAACAGCTTCTCGTCGCGATCGGAATACTTGTCGGCGCCCTCGTCAATGACGGTCGGACCATGCAAGTCGCAGGTCGCATTATCGCCTTTACGTGCAAGCGGCCTGTCCATGAACATCGTCCATGGCGAGCCACTGGTGACTTCGCCGCCATGTTCGAGCTTGTCACCTTTGCGAATGGGAGATTGCATATATCGGCTATCTAGTTGAGTAGGGATTTGGGGAATTCCCGGCACACCGCACGCCCAAGCCCACGAACAAATGGTGAATTAAAATCTATCGATTTCTTTCATTTGTTTCAGGAACTGTCGATCGCAAGGCAACAACTTCAATTCCGCCGAGTGCTGCAGGAATTCGTTCGCTTTCCTTTTTTGCAAGCCCCCTCCCCATAACCTCAAACGAGAAACACGGAAAATATATCGTATTAGGACATATTAAAAAATAATCAGGAACACGCACCCTTTCTCGATCGCCATATACTGAATTAACATAGGCAACGGTTCCATCCCACCCCTTTCCTTCATATTTCCGTTGCCATACGACATTGCGCACATATCGCCCACCAGAATCTTCCAAAGCAATTTCGTCGACGGCGGTAGTTTTATTCGCAACACTCGACCCTGAAATACTCGCCCCAGCCACAAAGCAACTAAACGACAGCTTTCCGCGTATAGCAGACCTATCCAGCTTCATCACAAGATAAAAATCAAACGATATAATTCCATTATTTACATTCACAGATGAATCAACTATTTTTGATGATATATTTTCACCGAGAATATACCCACACCGACTCTCCAATAGAAATATATTATCCCTATAATTAGATCGACCGTTAGAAGCTAACTCAGCTATCGCAGCCCCATCAAGCCAAAAAAATGCCACCAACGCTAAAAATACATTTCTCACGACAACTTCCGCCTTGTGAAATTTTCCGGCCACGTTAGATCCTCTTGATTTGGGCCCTTGAAAACCGCAATATCAGTCAGAACCATTAGTGCATTAGTGAACGACGTCGATCGATCTACTAGACCATTCATGTTTGGTGGATTCCTTCCTGTAGCCCCCGGATAATTCACTGCCGCAGCACAATTCGCAAAGGACTGGTTGTAATACCACACCTTAACACCGGCATTTGTTCGAATTGTCCTTCTTTCGTTCACACTCATCTCGTCCGCATATTTATTCGCACTATCCACCCGTGGTCGCGACGGATTGTTCGCCGTTGGCATTGATTTTCCGGACCAAACCCAATAAGCTCCCGCACTATGACTCGCATGAAAAACATCTCTTGCAACCTCATTTCGCCACCGCAACTCCTGCTCCCCTGGCGGCAAACTCGGGTTTCGACCAATGAATTTAAAATATTTATAATAATTATTATTCCCACCACCCATATTTCCGTTAGGATTTGTCAACTGCAAAAAACCCCGACCAAACCAACCGCCGTGCAGATCTGTCGCGCCATCATTGCGATTCCCTTCCGTAAGATAGCGGAACCACCCTGTTTCCTGTGTAGCATTTGCCATAAAACACACCTGTCGGACAGGGGTATCAAGCTTGAACTTCCTCATCGAATTGTTCAAACCCAGTCCAAATCTATCAAGCAAAGATGAAGCATAATCTGGATTTGGCGATTCCCATACTCCTTGAGAGGGCGAATTATGCGACCCGGGCTTTCTGATAACGTGATCCGGTATAAGCTGAAGCATCTCCTTCTTACTGAGCCACCCGCATTTCCTGAAGTGCCGGATAAATTCAAGCGGATGAAAATACCAGAACTTCTGATCTGCTAGCGACGATTCGGACGGCAACTTGTCCAGAAATTGAAAGTTTCCGAGGAACTTAATAAACGAGGTATAGCCATCTGGATTGGTATCTTTCTGCTTTCCAAAGAATCCATCTGGTTCATTCAGACCTTTATAGCGATCGTCGTTGTACAACGGATCCCACTCGCTGCGCGCGTTGAACACCAACCCTCTGAGCTTTGTGCGCACACCCTCTGCATTCTGCACATAGCCTGCGAGCAACTGGTTGGCACTATCGTCGTTGTTATTGTCGTATTCGAGCGGCTGGATCATTCCGGACGTTGCCTGTGGATCAGCAACGCCGGTCAGACGGCAAAGTTCATCGTATCCGCATAACCCATCCTGATTAAACGGCGTATTGCTTTCGTTAACTTTTTTCCAGCCCTTGAAGAATGGAAAGTCGGCGTCCGACAATTTGATGATCTCGTCAGCAGCGATGTTGACATATCCTTGCGTACCATTCTCGTCGATTGGCACTGCGACCCAAGTAGCAGGCGCCTCTCCCGGCACCACCGTACTTGAAAGAATTCGCCCAAAGCGCAGCATTTCATAGCCATCGCTCGGACACTCTGAATAGAGTGCTACCGCTCGATCATACAGATCATATTCGTACTGTTTCGTTTCTCCGTCGTACGGGTCAGCAACCGGAACCTGTGTAAGCAGGATAACGTTGCCGCTGCTACCACGGTCGATCCATGCGCATGTATAGCGCCGCCCCTTGTTGAACCACGCTTCCACATAAAGGATGTCTTGCTCACCAATTGAGCCGCCTGGCAGTCGCGGAAACCAGTCGTCCGTCATACCCGCCGGCTGCGCGACAAAATCCTGTGGACCCTTAATGATGAAATAGGAATGTCCCCAGTAGTCGCTCGACGCAGGCTGAACAGGATCTTTCTCGCCCAGTTGAACCTGTTGGCCGTCCTGATCAAACCAGGCTGTAAAGTCAGCATCTGACATGAAGACTTCGAAATGCAGATGCCGCACCCCCTGATGCTGACCGACGTACCCGAGCATGTCCTTGCGGTACACCTTCTTTGCGCCGCCCGGCTGAACGACTCCGTCTTTGCCGCCCGCCGTATCGAGCAACCATTTGGGGAGGACATTCATCGATCCCTCGGCCGGCGGATCGGTTGACTGGGGAGCAAGCCACTCCTGTTCGGTCATGTCCAGCAGATGCATATATAGTGAGTAGAACGTGATCGTTCGCCCATGTCCTGTCTCGGTCTTATGTCTGAGTAAGACAAATCCCGCATTCGAGTTCAGCACTGGTTGTCCAGTCGGATCTTTCGCGCCATCAGACAGAGCGCTTTTGCAAACGCGATACGCGACCACCTCGCCGTCAGCGATTGCCCGCACCGGTTCGTGCTGCTCGCCCGGATCCAGGTGAATGCCACAGTGAAAGCGCCGGTCGAAGGCAACGGGATAGACCCCATGATGACCAATCTCGAACTGATCGACGACGTCCATCATAGGGTCCGTCTTTGACGCATCACTAGACGTCGCGCCCGATACGGGAAGAAAGGGAGGGCTGATGATCATGGCTTCAGTGGGACGACGAGTACCGGTCAGAAACCTTCAGGTTGGCCTGCGGTAGCGACGGCAATGGTGTTGTGACGTTGTTCGGCCCGTGAAACGAGAATGACGCCGCCTTTATCGTGAAGGCGCCGGGACAGTGAAATGTCATGTTGCCGTTCTCGATTACGAGCGAAGCTCCACCGCTGTTGAGTGTGATCTTCGACTTGGCCGACACTTGGACGTCTGCACTTTGGCTCGCGACGCGCAACTGCTGCTTCGCGAACAAGTCCATCCCGTCCGTAAGCGCCGCCATCATGACCTTGCCCTTCGCTGCGACAAAATTCAGCCCGAGCTTGTGCGCGCACAGCGAGATCAGGTCACCTGCCACCATGCGCAGTCGCCTGACGATGCTCACGTCCATATCCCGGCCTGCGGTAACGATCACGTTCTCGCCCGCCGATTGCTGCAGTGATTTCTGTGTCACGAATGCCATGCCGCCGGGAGCACTCGCAAGCAGCCCCGCGTCGCGAAGCTGATTCAGGCCGTCGAGCAGCGCCGCCTGCGTCGCTCGGTCCGCAGGGTCGGCCTTGGCTTGCGTCGTCGCGGCCGCAAGGTCCGTCACGCGCTGCAATGCAGCCTTGAGTTGCGCGATAGCGGCGGGCATGTCGAGATGCGGCGTCTCGGATCCACCTGCTGCGTCTGCCGAAACGAACAGCCCCTTCGGCGCGCGCAACGTGCCCCATTTCTGCGTGGTCAATTCGAAGCCCTGGCCGCGCTTGTTCTTGTCCCTGTCGACCAGATGGCCCATGTTGAGCGACGATTGCCCGAACACCGTCGCCAACCGGATGCCCTCGTGGTCTTTCAGATCCTCGAAGCGCAACTTGTTGCCGAGCAATGGCGAGCGGAATACGGCGCGGCTGTACCAACCCTCCTTGCCGTGAACGAGGTCACGACGCGCATGGTCATGCAGCGCCCCTGCGATCAGCAGGCGGTCGCAATTTCCCTGGGTCGCGACGACGCGTACTTCGGACCGCGGCAGTAAGGGGACGTGCAGGCCGCCCTGGTGCGACGCCGACGTACGCAGCACGCGCAACGGCATGCTGTTCGTGCCGCGCTTGCCGCTGTGCCGGGTGAACAGGAGCCTGACGCGATAGCGGCCATATTCGTCCATCCATGCGTACGGCTCGTCGTCGCCGGACTCGACCACACCGATCAGCATGCCGGCGATCCATCGCCAATGCTTTTCAGGAACGTATTCGGGCCGGTAGGTCTGATGTGCGGGGATCGCTTCGAAGGTGTTGACCACCGACTGGCTCCGGCTACCGGCCGTGACGAGCTTCGTGATCACCATCCCGTGCGGCGCCTCGTGCACCTCGTCATTGGTGATCCGCACCACCATGCCAGGCGTCATGCCGATGACGTTACTCGTGCCCGTGAGCCGCACTTGCCGTGTGAGCAGTTCGTCACGCCGCGCATCAGCCAGCGCCTGCCCTTCCTCGACCGAATGGAAATGCTCGACGCTGCGATTCACGCTTCCATATACCGAGCGGTCGTCGTAGGCCACGATCGATTCGACTTGCAGCGGATCGTCGGGTATGCGGTAGTTGCGATCCCATTCGCGCACCGTCTGCGGCACCAGCGCACGCGTAACTTCCAACGTCAGAATCGCCTCGTGCCAGCTCGTCAGACCGGAATGCGGCATCAACGGCACCTCGAGCGCTCGCATATAGCCTCGAGGCGTATTGCCGAACACCAACGTGTCGCGTTGCGGGCCGTCCTCCTTCTTCGCCTGCTTGAAGTAGTAATAGACACCCGCGCGCCGGCAGTGCCGGTCGATAAAGTTCGCGACCGTCTCTTCGTACATCACGGTTTGCTCCAGCTTCCCGTCGAGCCCTTCCAGCTCGAACTCGACGTCGAAGGATTGGAACAAGTCGCGATCGACGATCATGTCGCTCAGCAGCTCGCGAAACGACCTGTCCAGCAGTACGGCCGAATCGTGCACCTCTTCAAGCAGCGAGAGACGCGGCTTCAGATGGACTTGGTAAGTTGCTTCGTCGCGAGACGTTTTGACGCGAGTCCATTGCGTGACGACGCCGTGCACGGTACGCGCCGCATGCCGAACCGGATCGATCACAGCCGCCATCGACGGCACCGAAGCGTGTTCCTCGATCGTGAAGACTGCCGGCTGGCCCACAATCGTCGCACCGTCGATCCGCTTGTCCTGCGAGGTCACGATGATGTCCGCGAGGAATCGCGTATTCATTTCCTCGGTCAGAACGAATGACAGAACGGAGACCGGCGTATCGAGCCCCACGATCTCGAGATGCAGAGGTTGGGTAACGACCGAATTGGGGTGTTTCAGTACATCCTGAATGGTTCGCATGGTTGCCGTTGAACGAGAGGTTTTACGCCGGCACGTTCGCCCATGCACGCTTTCAGGGGCGCAGTGCCACAACGCTCTCGCCAGTGAAGCATGTGTTCACGAAAATGAACACGCACCGGTCACAGATCTGGCAATTCGGAATTTTAAAATAATCACATAAGCCATTTATTTATTTTATGAATTTTTATTTAATTTTATTAAAATTTCCATTTTTTCTTATCTCTTATTACATCCAGCCGCGATCTCAACAAGCATCGTTAAAATCGAACCACCGAACGGGAAATATAGGTCTTCGTACTGCTGCAACGTGGGTTCCCAGCCGTCACCGGAGAAAACCAATCCTCTCGAAATACAAGTAGATTTATACGGAACGATATCCAAAAAATTCCATACAAATCCTCGACATATTGAGCGATATAAAGCCACCAATCTGATAAATAACCGAATTTTGAAATGTAGAAAATTGTCACGCTCCACCGTCGGCGCGACATCGGTGACGGATGAATGTCGCGCCCCACATATCTACTTTCCGACTTTACGACTCGACATCCTCCAGACTGAACACTTCCGTCTTGTCGTTGTACGAAAAGACCTCTCCGTACCGCCCCCAGTCGATCACTGCATCGAGCGTCTCCTCGGCCGCTTCGTCCGACAGGAAATCCTCCAGTTCCTGCTCGAAGCGCACACGCGGCGCGCGATGGCCCGGCCGCTCGTTCAGCACCTTCTTGATCCGCGCGGCGAGCGGCACGTGCTTCAGCAGGTGATCCGCGAACATCAGCTTGCGTTCCTGCGTGCCGAAT
>Ga0182007_10001247_pt1 | contig 13821 bp, 16 predicted proteins | sample Sormic07211113_1_FD_123023 | JGI IMG/M metagenome (GOLD analysis project Ga0182007, IMG submission 123023) | Rhizosphere microbial communities from Sorghum bicolor, Mead, Nebraska, USA - 072115-113_1 MetaG | ecosystem: Host-associated > Plants > Roots > Rhizosphere | place: USA: Nebraska... | reverse complement strand
GTCGTCGATCATGTGAAATCCCAATTCCTGGTCGAGCCGGACCTGAGGCTAGTGGGCTCCGGATAGCGCCATCCTCCGCACGCTGCCCGGCGCCGCGCAACGGGTACGGAAGCGTACCGACTTCGCTTCGGGTTGGGGGCAACGTGTTCTTGCGGCCAGGGAGACATCGGACAGGCAACCTGCATCCGGCAGCTTCTCTGATCGCCCTTTCGGCCTGTCGTATCGACAGAGGAGCGGCCGGTCACGAAAGGAATGCAGATGAAACACCGAATGCTGTTGCGACTGCTGGTCGCGTTGCCCCTGATTGCCAGCCTGGGCGCATGCCTGCTCGCTCCGGTCGGACGAGACGACCATCATCACGGCGGCGGCTACCACGAGGATCACGACCGCTATTAGGCGCTGCTCACGTTGTCACGCTTCGATGCCGATGCGTAATCGGTATGGCTTCGTACCGCATTGCGCACGGCGGGCGCGTAGTGTCGAGGCGTTATCGAAGCCCAGGAGGGCATCATGCAAAGACGCACATTCATATGGAGCACATCCGGGGCCGTGTTGGCACTGGGCATCGGGGTGACCGGATGCACGACCACCACGATGGCCGACAGCGAGAACGGCCAGGCCGGCAAGCGTCGCTCGATCGACGCCGGCGTCGATTCAACATTGACACGCCTGTATGGCACCGCCAATGGTTCGCGCGAACTCGTTCGCAGAGCGCGCGGCGTGCTTACATTCCCGTCCGTCGTCGACGCCGGATTCATCATCGGTGGTCAGTATGGCGAAGGATCGCTTCGTGTCGGCGGCCAGACCACCGGCTACTACAGTACGATCACCGGCTCCATCGGCTTCCAGGCCGGCATACAATCGCGGGCCATCGTGTTCCTGTTCATGACGGAAGAATCGCTCGCCCGCTTTCGCAACATGGACGGCTGGTCGGCAGGCGGCGATGCGTCGGTCGCGGTGCTGAAGGTCGGTGCGAACGGCGATATCGACACCAGCAGCGCGAGCAACCAGGTCAACGCATTCGTGCTGACCAACAGCGGATTGATGGCTGGTGTGTCGCTTCAGGGAACCAAGGTCACGCGACTCAAATCGCTCTGATCCCCACGATGTGCAGAGCGGCGCCTGCATGAACTTCCGCACGGGCGAAACGCGCCGGCACGGCGCGTGCCGGAACGCCCCCCTTCCGTTTCTCGTAAAAGGCCAGTTCAAAAAGAGCCCGGAAGGGCTGTTTACTTTCTGACGAAACGGTTAACCTTGGATGCCTGAACAACGGATCAAGGAATGCCGGCACCTATCATCGATGACGAGCTGTGGGCACTGATCGAACCACTACTTCCACCGCCCAAACCGCGACGCAAGCGATACCCTGGGCGTCTGCCGGTCTCGGACCGTGCAGCACTCAATGGCATCCTGCTCGTGCTGAAGACAGGGATGCGATGGAACCATCTGCCGACCGGGTTGGGTTTCGGCTCTGGAGCGACTTGCTGGCGTCGGCTGCACGACTGGCAGCAGGCCGGGATGTGGGACAAGCTGAACGGACTGCTGCTCGACAAGCTGCGCGAATCTGGCCAGCTCGATTTCTCATATGCGGCTGTCGATTCATCGTCAGTGCGAGCCGTTGGGGCAGGCCAAAAACTGGACCAAACCCCACCGATCGCGCACGACCAGGGTCCAAACACCACGTCCTCGTAGACGCGAACGGCGTACCTGTCAGCGCGATCCTGAGCGGCGCGAACCGCAACGATGTCACGCAACTGCTGCCGTTGGTCGACGCGATCCCGCCGATTCGCGGCACTCGCGGCCGACCGCTTCGCAAGCCCAAGGTCATCTACGCCGACCGTGGCTACGATTCCGACTCGCATCGCCGCCGACTTTGCGAGCGCGGCATCAGACCGGTCATCGCCAGGCGCCGCACCGAACACGGCAGCGGCCTCGGCAAATTCCGTTGGGTCGTCGAACGGACTCATTCGTGGCTCCATGGTTTCCGTCGTCTTCGCATTCGCTTCGAACGCCGATCTGACATTCACGAAGCATTCCTCGAACTAGCCTGCTCGCTCGTCTGCTGGAACATCTTCGGCCGATCTGAGCGGCCTTTTTGAACTGGCCTCTAAGGAATACCGGTGACATCTCCGGAAAATTCGTCGACCTCGAATCCTTTACGAACTGACGTGCTGATCGTTGGCGCAGGTCCCGTGGGTCTGTTCGCCGCGTTCGAGGTAGGCGTGATCGGACTCTCATGCCGGATCGTTGACGGGATCGAGCGCCCCGGCGGCCAGTGCATCGAACTGTATCCGGACAAGCCGATCTACGATATCCCTGCCATACCATCGTGCACCGCGCGTGATCTCGTCGATCGCTTGATCGAACAATGCCGGCCCTTCAATCCTCCGATGCATCTCGGTCACCGTATCGTGGCGGTCGATCCGCTAGAGGAAGGCCGATGGCTTGCGCGCACCGACAAGGGGCATGCGTTTGACGCCGCGGCGATTCCGATTGCCGCCGGCAATGGTGCATTCGTGCCGCAGCGACTGGCCCTCGACGAGGCGACACGCCTTGAAGGCAGATGTGTCCATTACAGCGTCTCTGACATGAACGGTCTTGCCGGAAAGAACGTCGTGGTCACTGGGGGCGGCGACTCCGCGCTCGACTGGGCACTGGCGCTGCGCTCGGTCGCACAGCACGTCACGCTCGTCCATCGACGCAGCGGCTTCAGCGCAACGGACTCGAGCGTCGCCCGATTGCATCAAGCGGTCGCGGCAGGTGAAATGGATTTCGTGGTCGGCACGATTGCTGGATTGAACGCGCGCGCGGGGGCGCTCGAATCGATCGAGGTTCGCCAGATCGGTGGCTCGGTGTGCCTCGAAACAGATCAATTGCTCGTGCTGTACGGACTCGTCGCGGATCTCGGTTCGATCGCAAACTGGGGGATCACCGTACAGGCCGGACGGATTGTCGTCGACACATCGTATTACGAAAGCTCACGGCCTGGCATCTTCGCGGCAGGTGACATCGCGGGCTACCCGAACAAGCAAGAACTGATCCTGTCCGGGTTTCATGAGGCTTCGCTCGCACTGCGCAAGGCATACGCTTATGCGTTTCCCGACAAGAAGCGTGTGCATGTGCACTCGAGCTACGACGCAAAGCTTGCCGAACGCGTGGCCGCCGTTCACCCCTAGCGAAGGCACGCGGGATTGGGTCCCCATTGATTCCGATGCACGTTACCGACGTAGACCGATCTGGGTGCGCCACGATCAGTCTCTAAAACAATAAACAATCAAATCCAATGCTTCAAGACCGACAGCGACGAAACAGCTCTAATGGAGCAGTCGCCAGTTTTCCGGGTCACTTCCGATATCCCTTCTGCTGCTTCCTGCAATCCCAGTCTCCGTCGCGTGCTACGATCATCACAGCGTGATCGAGGGGGGAGCAATGGACCTGGACGGATTCAAGCCATATCGCGGCTACTTCTATCGAGTCTCTGCAAATTGCAGCCAGGATGGCCAGTGGCGCAGCACGATTGACGTTCTTCGGCGTCATTGGAACGGCACTACAGAAACCTTGATTTCGGAGATGAATGTGCCTGGCACCTTCATCTCCGAGGACTTGGCGCGAGACGCCTCCGACGCCTACTGTCACATGCTTATCGACGAGGGAAAATTCGGGGATAAGTAATCTCAAGACGCCCTCTTGAATTCGACGATCCGGGGTCACGCTCCAGTCATGGCCGCGCGCGACAGTCAGGCTGCCCCGGAGACTTCGGAATCGGCCGCGCGGCGCGCCGATGACGGCCTCCGTGCCCGGGTGGCAGCATGCCCTTGGCGACCGCGCTGCTCCGCTGAAGTCCCGCGGCCGCTCGAGGCGTATGCCCGTAATCTCGAGAGTGATGCGCGTGCCCTGCCTTGCATAGCGCGCGGCTGGTTAGACCTCCGACAGATGCACTCTTCGATATGCTTGAGGCTCGCGACGGTATACGGATTAGGCGGAGCGAAAGCGAGACACTTTTCTCATCGACACTGCTGGCGAATGTTCGCGCGCGTCGCGGCGCGCACGGCCTTCCCGGGCCACCCGTGATTTCAGTGTAATTCCCCGCTTATCAGCCAGACAGCAACCATTTGATCTTAAAAGAATATTTATCGTGGGCATGCCGCAACCCCGCATGCAGTCTGGATCGGTCTAACTGGGGAATTACGCTGAAATCAACGCCGGCCCGACAGCGATTTCGCGACGGGTTCGCCACGCCCCCCACCGTGCTGCGCGGATCGGACGGTGGCGTGCTCGCACGCCATCGACACGAATGCATCGCGAGTGGTGTGCAGTCCGCTCGCGGTCCGATCGATGTCGTGCACGATGCGCTTCGGCAAGCACAGCTCGATCCGCACGGAACTCGAAGTCATTCGGGTCAGGTCGATGTCGAAGAACCGCCAGATCCCGTCGCCGGTATCGACCTCCGACGCTTGCAATGCCGACATGTCCGTGGTCGGCGGCGGAATGAGACGCATGGACCGGTCATACCGGGCCATGACCCCTTGCGCGGCGGCCGCCTGCAACTCGCCATACGAGTCACCCTCCACATCGACTTCGGGAAAGTCCGGAAGCGCGCCGCGATAGCGGGGATTCCGGTGCCGCGTGATATAGATCGGATATTTCATGAGCCACTCCCGACAGAGGAATGTGACGAACGTCATCGTGCATCGGGGTGGTTCGACGAGTCGGTACGCTGATGTACAGTCTTCCGGACACGTTTCGCGGTGTCCTCCCGCCGTTCATTCACCGGATCGCCCGATGCCGCGCTATCCGGCCAGACAAGTGCAACGCGTTCGATCCAGGTCCGGCACCGTACCGATCTGAAACTCGATCGGGCGCACGCTAGATAGCCATCTTTGCCCATCCCCCGAAAAGAGAAAATCTTCACCGAACCCTATCCAGGCTCGATCTCAAAGGCGCATTAGCGCAGGAAACGCGCTGGACTGAGGGATTCTCGCCGCAGTAATTCAGTGCTCGTCAGAATCAGACGCGGCTTCCCGAGATCGCGCGGAAGTTACGGGAGTCCGAAGCGACTCGAAACACGCTGCTGATAGCCGTCACCGGCGATGGACAACCGGGCGATCGGCTACGATCAGCCGAGGCGGGGTTTGACCATCACCTGACCCAGCCGGTGAACCTCGAGACTTTGCTGCAGTTGCATGTTCTGCGAGCGGGACGGACGGTCGACCAGTGAAACAGCGGACTTGCTCCGGAGGCCTATTTCCCCGCGACAACGAGCTCCCCAGTATTCACATGCCTGACGCCCTTCACGCTTCGGGCAATGTTCCTGACGTGATCGATCGCATGCTGACTCGCCAACGAGCCTTTCAGCGTCACCACGCCGTGTGTCGTCATCACGCTCACATCGAAACCCTTGCTGACGCTGTCCGAAAGAATCTTGGATTTCACCTTGGTGGTGATCCAGCTATCGGACACCGCGCGCTCCGTCTTCGCGACGGCGCCAGGTTTGGCCGGCTTGCCGGCATCCATCGGCACCGCGAGGTTGTCACTGACACGCTGAACCCCGTCGACCGACCGGGCCGCCGATTCGGCCACCGACTTCGCGTGCAAGCTGCTTACCGTTCCGTCGAGTGTGACCACGCCGTCGACGGTGGTGACGCTGATATCGGATTTTCCGAGACCCTCTTCACCCATCAGCCTGGCTTTGACCTTCGTCGTGATGGCGGTGTCGTCGATCGCGGTACCAACGCTGCTGGCAGTTTTGGACATCGAACTTTCGCCGGCGGCGAGGCACGCCGCGCCGATGCCCAACCCGGCAACCAGCCCGACTGCAATCAGTGCAGTGCGGATCGATGTATGACTCGACAACATCCCTTTCATGAGCTTTCTCCAATGCGTCGTATGAACGACTTGATCTGAACAACGTGCACGATCCCGGTATCGAAACGTACGGGTCAATCGGCATCCGATGTGCAGCGATGCCGCAGCCCGTTTGGGGGCGGCGAAAACCTCGCGGATCTCGTGACGACAGAATCGCATCGCTGCGCGCCAATCTCGGTCCGGCCGCGTAGTTATGCACGGGATGTACGGGCTCAGTCTGTCCGATGCCGGACGGTTTGCTCGCGCGCGTGGCGCGCGGAACCGGAGCGGCCTCCGTACTTGCTCGAACCGGCCAGTCTCAGGGCCTTGCACAGACGACGGCAGTGAGGATGAACGGAATGACCTGATGCGCGACGGCCTTGCTGCCCGCTAACCGAGAATGTGCTTCGACCGAATCGATCGGCGCCTTGACGACGACGCCGTAAATCGAACCCGGCAGAGGTCGACCGGTTCCCTGCCTGAACAGCGCGTCATACTGCGCATAGGCGAACACGGCATAGACGCTGAAGCCGAACACCGTGAGCGCGGCGTCGCGGGTAGGCCGGAACGCGTTGACCGAATTCTGTTCGACCCGCATCGGATCGCGATCGATATAGCCGTGATTGAACAGGCGCACGATGAACGCGTGCGCGTCGGTGGTGCAGTCGAACTGCGCGTCCAGCGCATAGGCTTGGCTCGGCGCGGGGGTGAGCCCGACTCCGCCTGCAAAGCATGCGGCCAGCGCGTTGAGGAGTGTTTTTCTCATGACAATCTGCGCGGACCGGATAAGTCCTCCATGCTCGTTAGCCGTACCACCTGCCCGGCCGCCTTGCGTCGGAATCGATTGCGGGCGATCTGCGCAAGGCGGCGCTTGCCGCGTCATACCCGGCAACCGCAAGCGCGCCGTCCCGGTCTCACGGATGCGCGGCGGCCACCCGTTTCGAGATGCAACGGTACGGCAACGATGATCCACGAAGGGGCCTTTCCCGACAGGATTCTCGAGCCTCCTATATCCGCCCCAGGAGGAGGAGCACAACTACGACGAGCAGCACCACGCCCAGCAAGCCGCTGGGCATATAGCCCCACGAACGGCTGTGCGGCCAGGTCGGTATCGCACCGATCAATACGAGCACCAGCACGACGATCAATATTGTTCCCAACATGGGCCTTCTCCTTTCGACTCAGTGTTTCGACGAACCCGTCGCCGCCCGCGCTTGGGACCCGGAACCTTCCGGGCCTTGCAAGAGGTATCGCCGCACAGTTCAATTTGATGCCGTTGGACATCTGCAATGTGAGTGAGAAACCTGCCCGGCAAAGTGAAATTGACATCGATCAGCCACGCAGTCGGTACGGTGGAGGACATCGAGATATCCGTTTTGCCGCCCCGGGATCGGGAACGCCGCAGCGAACTCGACTCTTCGCGTCGTCAGCGTGCCCTGGCATGACTGTGTCCCGGGTACGGCACCGTACCGACTTCAATCCGGACTGCGAGCAACGTAGGCCGTACACTCGAAGTGTCTGTTTTATCGCGTTCGATACGTATCGTCCCGTTTTACTTTCATCGTTCCCGCCACGCCGCGCCGCGTGACATACACGAGAGTGATCGCTGACGCAACGCGTCGATCGCCCGTCGCAGTGTCTGAATCGACGGGCCGATCGCCAATGGGGTTGGGTTGGCAAGTCGAGTTTTTTCGGCCTGCATGGGACGCATCCGCGCCGAAAGCACCCATCAGAATGGACGATATCGCGGGCGTTAGCCGTCATGTTCGATTTCAAGGAATTGCGCCCCGCGAGGCCAGCAGCGCGCATCGAGCCTCCTGAAACACCCAGCGTGCAGGGTTTGATTACGCTTGCCGTTGGCGTCACGGTCATCGCCGCGCTCTATTTTGCGCGCGAGATCCTGATCCCGTTCACGCTGGCGATTCTGCTCAGCTTCCTGGTCGCTCCCCTCGCCAATCTTCTTGGCCGCATAAAGCTTGGCCACGTGGCCTCGGTTCTCCTTGCGGTGACGATGTCGGTCTCGGTGATCGTCGTGCTTGGGGGGATAATCGCCACCCAGATCACGGACCTCGCTGTCGGCATCCCCCGTTATCAGGCGACGATCGACAAGAAGATCTCTGTCGTGCATGGGCTCACGGTCGGAAAATTGAACCAGCTGGCGGGTACCGCCGGTCAGGCGCTTCAACGGGCAACCGTCGATCAGCCGAAAACGATCCGCGAATCTTCCTCATCCTCGTCCGGCACCCAACCGCCTGCGGCGCTTCCCGTCGAGGTGCGCGAGCCGGCCCAGACACCGTTCCAGCTTGCACGGCGCATACTGTCTCCCGTCGTCAGTCCGCTCGAGACGGCCTTCATCGTATTTGTCGTCACCATCGTCATTCTGTTGCAGCGCGATGATCTTCGGGACCGGGCTATCCGCTTGTTCGGTTCGAGAGATCTCCATCGGACCACCACCGCAATGGACGAAGCCGCGCGGCGCCTCAGTCGATATTTCGTTTCGCAACTCGGCTTGAATGCGGGCGTGGGCGTCGTGATCGGAACCGGGCTGTTCATCATTGGCGTACCCAGCCCGGTGCTGTGGGGGATTCTGGCCGCGCTGTTGCGTCTTGTCCCCTACGTCGGAATCTGGATCTCCGCCATTCTGGCTACCGCACTCGCCGCAGCCGTCAGTCCGGAATGGACGATGGCGATCTGGTCGATGGTGCTTTTCGTGACCGTCGAGCTGCTGGCCGGTCAGGCCGTCGAGCCACTGCTGTACGGCCATAGCACCGGCCTTTCCCCGTTTTCGGTCGTCGTCGCTGCAATCTTCTGGAGCTGGATATGGGGGCCAATCGGGCTCATCCTGTCCACTCCGCTGACACTTTGCCTGCTGGTCCTCGGTCGCCACGTAACGCGGCTCGAATTTCTCGACGTGCTGCTTGGCGACCAGCCCGCGCTGTCTCCAGTCGAAAATTTCTACCAGCGAGCGCTCGCCGGCGACCCCGATGACGCAGTAGAGCAAGCCAGGATACTGCTTCGCGACCGGCCGCTGTCCTCCTATTACGATGAAATCGTTCTCAAGGGCTTGCAGCTTGCGGCCGACGATGTCTTGCGCGGCGGCGTAACGCCGGCACAACTGGCGCGAATCGAGACTACGGTCAACGACCTCATCGAGGGCCTGGATGGTTTCGCGGACACCGATCCGGCTATCGATGCAGCGACCGCCGACAGGGGCGCACCGGCTGCGCCTGCTGCCGGACAAAAGGCATCGTGCCAACCGGCTCAGAACGCTCCTTCGCCTGGCATCGAAGCTCGCCCGGTTCGGCATGCCGACAATCAGGTCCTTTGCATAGCAGGCCGGGGGCCGCTCGACGAGTTGGCATCGGCCATTCTCGTCCAGCTTCTCGGCAAGCACGATCTCGATTGCCGGGTGGTCAACCATGACGCGGCCTCGCGCGTCCGGATCGACGATCTGGACGTCACCGCAGTGACGATAGTGTGCATTTTTTATCTAGACATCAATGGAATCCCGTCCCACCTGCGTTACCTTTTGCGACGCGTGCGGCAGCGCTTGCCGGACGCGTTGATCGTCGTCGGCCTCTGGCAGGCAGGCGATACCGATCAGTGGCCCGAAGATCTCCGGAGTGCGATCGGCGCCGATCACTATGCCACTTCGATCAGGGATATGGTCGACGCATGCATTGTCTCGACCGGCACGGCAAGCGTGTTCGGCCCCGAGCCGAAGCCTGACGGCGTTGCAGCGTAACTGGCATACGGCGACAAGGACGTGTGGCTGCTTGCATTTGCGGCGCAAGCGCCAGTCTTCGAGTCGGGTCACGCGCTGCTCCGTCGATCCGGTCGTGCAACGGCGGCGCGCAAGCGTCCGGCACCGGACAGACGCCGGTCGGGCGTCGGCGCACAGATGATCTATTCGATCGAACTCGCGCGCAATGACGGCAATCCCTTCGCGAGTCCATCGAATTCCTTTGGAGATCGATCATGAGCCTCATTGCCCCCCCGTCCCGACCGCGAACTGCATCGGCGCTCGCGATAGCGGTTTTTCTCGCGATAACGGCATTCGCCAATCCTGCGAACGCTGCCTCCACCGTGCAGACTCAAGCACCTGCAAGCGCGATGACCGTTGCGACCCACGACCAGATCGATACACGCATCAATAACCTTCACGACAGGCTTCAGATCACCGCCGCGCAGGAAGAACTCTGGCGCAAGGTCGCGCAGGTCATGCGCGACAACGCGGCCACGATGGACTCGCTCAGACAGGCGCGAACCAGTCATGCCAACAGCATGAGCGCCGTCGACGATCTCAAGTCCTATGGCCAGGTCGCTGACGCCCATGCGGACGGCATCAGAAAGCTCACTCCTGCGTTTCAGGCGCTGTACGACAGCATGTCCGACGCCCAGAAGAAGAATGCCGATCTGATTTTCCGGACTGACCATCAACACTCCGCAAAGAAGGGGTGATCTCGAGATACCCGCAGCAGGAAGCGGACCGGCGCCGCAGTCAGGTTCCGGATCTCAGACAGGAGAACATCATGAAAATCCCAGAAGTACACACCGCGTTCATAGGCTCGATGACGACCAGAATCATGACGACGGTCGGCTTGGCCCTGGCTATCGGCGGCATGTCCATGGCGCCGGCTTTCGGCGCAGACTACGGCAACTACGAGAACCGACAGCAGTATGGCGCGAATGATGGCTATCAGCGTTACCCAAGCCAACCACAGCAACATCGCATGGGTGACGGTTATTGGCAGAACCACGGGCATCAGTGGGATCACCGCAATCGGCAGGTTTATCGACATCCGGGCAATGACTACCGTCGCGGCAACTACTACGACAACCGGGACTATATGTATGCACCACCACCCGTGGTGTATGCGCCACCGCCCGTGGTCTATGCCCCGCAGTCGTCGCCGGGCGTCAGCCTGTTCATACCGCTCCGGTTCCGGTAGGGTGCGGGATCGCACGGGGCTTTGTCTGCTGGGTCGGATGGCAGCGAAACCGGGAGAGACCGCTGTTCGGCCTGTCTCGGTTTCTTTGCTTCGCGATTGCCGCGCAACCAGCCTTTTGCGGTGACCTTATTGCGATTCCATTCTGTTCGGATTGCGCGACCGCGCGGAGGACAACATGCATAAACCTGCGGAGCTTGCCGAAAAATTCTTTGGCGTACCCTATGAATCATTGGACGAGCGCGCGAAGAATGTTGCACGTCTCGTTTCGGAACGAAAGCGCATAGCGAGAGACTCCACGAAAGAACTGGAGGAAGCGGCAACGCGCGGCCAGCGCGCGGCAGATGCCGTTGCCGCCTTCGGCGGGTCGTGGATATTCATCACGTGCTTTATTGTCGTCATGGTCGTGTGGGTCGGCCTGAATTCGCTGATTCTGGCAACGTACAGCAAGGCCTTCGATCCTTACCCGTATATCTTGCTCAACCTGTTTCTCTCGATGCTGGCAGCGATCCAGGCACCCATTATCCTGATGGCACAGAACAGGCAGTCATACAAGGACCGGGTGTCCGCCGAACATGATTACGAAATCAATCTGAAGGCCGAACTCGAGATCATGTTGCTCCATGAAAAGCTGGACGGGTTGCGCGAGGAGCAATGGACTGAATTGCTGAACATCCAGAAGGAACAGATGGCGGCGCTGAAGAACCTGCTCGAGTCCGGCAGGACGTGAGCGATGGGGCATCAGGTTCGCCAGCGTCGCGAAACGACGCGAATCGGTCATGATGACGCGCGCCGGGCGAACGCTGACCGGCGATGTTCATGTGATGACCGCGGCCGACCTACCATCCTTCCCGCTGCCCGTCCTTATGCGGCCACCGGTCATCGGGATGCCAGGAATGATTCATGTGGTCGCGGGAAGTGCCGCCTCGGTTCCATCCGCTTTCGTAACCGCCGCCGTACGCGCCGCCGTACCCCCCGTTTCGATCACCGCGATAGCCGTCGCCGGGTACCCAAAGGCATCCGGCAAGCACGGTTGCAATAGCCGCAAGACAGACATAGATAGACGCACGCATGTTGCTCTCCTTGCCAGTCGCATTCGCGTGTGGCGCTTCGTTCGATCGACCGGAGACGCATGACGGAATCGTTCGCCGCCGATGTGACCCACGTCGATGTTCGTGAAAAGATCACGCACGAATGGATGGTTTCAGCAGATATCCTCCGGTCAACGAGATCGCGTGTCTGTACGGTGAAGGACGCTTGCGGAGGCTGGCCGGTTGCGCGACATCGACCGACATTCACCCGCACACGACGCACGTGCTGCGAAGCTGAACGACACACCGGCCGACGCGGATGTCGCGTCTTTGTACGCTGTCGTACCGCGTCCGCGGCCGACCTGGCGTAGCGTCGAAGCTCCACGGACAACCAGGAGACGATGATGCTGCGACGAACATTCCTATGGGGCACGCCGGGATCCATCATGGCGATCGGCCTCGCGGTCTCGGGATGCACGACGACCGGTACATCCGACGCGAGCGGCCACCAGGTCGACAAGCGCCACACCATCGATGCAGGCGTCGACTCGACCCTCGCACGTCTTTACACCAGCGCCAAAGGCTCGCGCGAACTCGTCGGCAAGGCGCGTGGCGTACTGGTGTTCCCGTCGGTCATCGCGGCCGGATTCTGGATCGGCGGTCAGTACGGCGAAGGCTCGCTGCGCGTTGCCGGCAGCACGGTCGGGTATTACAGCACCACGACCGGCTCGATCGGGCTGCAGATCGGCGCGCAATCAAAGGCCATCATTTTCCTGTTCATGACCCAGGACGCGCTTGACCGGTTCCGTAACAGCGAAGGCTGGTCGGTGGGCGGCGACGCATCGGTGGCAGTACTGAAAGTCGGCGCGAACGGCAACATCGACACCAGCACCGCGACCGCGCCGATCGAAGCGTTCGTGCTGACGAACGGCGGATTGATGGCGGGTGTGACGCTTGAAGGAACGAAGATCACCAAGCTGACGGCGCTGTAGCGCTCAAAAGCCAGCCAGGCGAACGAGCGGCCAACGCGGCGATCTGCCAACGCGGCGGCGAATCTGGACTCAACTCGCCTGATACGCACGTAAGCGCAAGCGTGTTCGTGCGTGGCGCTTGTCCGGCAATGTACCTGATGCACGCGAATCATCGCGGCGCATCATTCCGCGGTCGATGCCGCCCAGGCCTGGCGACCGCGATTTCCCGTCAATCGCGCCGTGAGATATCGGTTCCGTATCGAGCGCGCGCGATTGCGCGCACCTTGATGAGACATGTATCGGCACTATAATTTTTGAAGGTGGATTCGCATTCGAACGGTCGGTCATCCCGAACTCATCGGGAAAAGGGACACATTGTCGTCACCCTCCCGTCCGGTCGCCGGATCGATAACGTATGATGGTTGGCCGCTCCCACCGATTCCCGCTGCATCCACGTCGGCCGGAGTCTCCATCGTCAACCGAGTGCGAGCGCAGGAGCCACGCATGCAAGACAACCCGCCCATTACCGAAAACCACCTGCTTGCCGCGCTGCCGGAAAACGAGCGCGCCCACCTCGCCGCACACCTGACGCTCGTCGACATGCCGTTGGGGAAAGTGCTGTACGAGTCGGGTGGCCAGCTTCATCACGTCTATTTCCCGACCACGTCGATCGTGTCGCTGCTGTACGTGATGGAGGACGGCTCGTCCGCGGAAATCGCGATCGTCGGCCATGAAGGCATGATCGGCGTGTCGCTGTTCATGGGCGGCGAAACGACGCCGAGCCGAGCCGTCGTGCAAAGCGCGGGGCAGGCCTACCGGCTCGACGCGGGCATCCTGAAAGAAGAATTCCGGCGCGGCAACTCGATGCAGCGCCTGCTGTTGCGCTATACCCAGGCGCTGATCACGCAGATGGCTCAGACCGCGGTATGCAACCGGCATCACTCGATCGATCAGCAACTGTGCCGCTGGCTGCTGCTCAGCCTCGACCGTCTGCCGTCGAACCAGCTGCGCATGACGCAGGAGCTG
>Ga0182007_10001246_pt1 | contig 13827 bp, 17 predicted proteins | sample Sormic07211113_1_FD_123023 | JGI IMG/M metagenome (GOLD analysis project Ga0182007, IMG submission 123023) | Rhizosphere microbial communities from Sorghum bicolor, Mead, Nebraska, USA - 072115-113_1 MetaG | ecosystem: Host-associated > Plants > Roots > Rhizosphere | place: USA: Nebraska... | reverse complement strand
TGGCGACCGCGAATGTGGTGGGCGTGCTGTGGGCCGCGGCCATGTTCGCGTGGTTCTTCATCTCCGCGCTGTATCTGCAACGCGTGCTCGGCTACCGGCCGCTGCAGGTCGGGCTCGCGTTCCTGCCCGCCAATCTGATCATGGCGTTCTTTTCGCTAGGGCTGTCGGCGCGCGTGGTGATGCGTTTCGGGCTGCGTGTTCCGCTTGCCGTCGGTCTGCTGGTCGCCGCGCTTGGGCTCGCGCTGTTCGCGCGCGCACCGGTCAATGGCAGTTTCGTGGTCGACGTCTTGCCCGGCATGATCCTGCTCGGCTTCGGCGCGGGCATCGCCTTCAATCCGATGTTGCTGGCCGCGATGAGCGACGTCGATCCGGGCGATTCGGGCCTTGCGTCCGGCATCGTCAATACGTCGTTCATGATGGGCGGGGCGCTCGGTCTCGCGGTGCTCGCGAGTCTCGCCGCCGCGCGCAGCGATGCGATGCTGGCTTCCGGCAGTGCCATCGCGGCGCTCAATAGCGGCTATCACGTGGCGTTTCTGTTCGGTGCGATTTTCGCTGCGGCGGCGGGCGTGCTCGGTGGCTTGCTGTTGCGTCCGGGGCAACAGGGCGGGGCCGATGCGCACGCGCATGATGCAGCGGCCTCGGAACAGCGTCGCGCCACCGGCAACGAGGCGGCGACGGAAAACTACTGACCCGTCTGCGGCGGTTCGCAGTGTTGCGCGACCAAGGCTCATGCCCGCCGCCGCGGCTCAAGATCGAGGTTTGCCGTAAAACCGCAAGCGCGATCAAATGAGCCGGTTCGCGGCCGGCTATGCTGGCTTCGTGCTGACTTGAGACCCGATATGAACCCCGTTGGAAAGGCGCTCTGGTTTATCGAAAGCCACTTTGCCGGCGAGTTGACGCTCGACGATATCGCCAACTGCGGATGCGTGTCGCGCTTTCATCTGGCGCGCGCTTTTGAAGCGGCTACGGGGCTTTCGGTCATGCGCTACGTTCGCGCGCGCCGTTTGAGCGAAGCGGCGCGTCGCCTCGCCAGCGGCGCACCCGACATCCTGGCGGTTGCCCTCGACGCCGGTTACGGTTCTCACGAAGCATTCACGCGTGCGTTTCGCGAGCAATTCGGCATCACACCCGAAGCGCTGCGCGCGCGTGGTCATCTCGACACTATCGTCATCGTGGAGCCGATCAAAATGGACGAAACCCTTCTCACCCATCTGGAACCGCCGCGCTTTGAAGACGGCAAAGCGTTTCTCGTCGCGGGCCTCAGCGAACGGTATACGAGCGAAACCTCCGCCGCGATTCCGTCGCAGTGGCAGCGCTTTAACGACTGGTTCGGCAAAGTGCCGGGACAGGTTGGCAACGTGGCGTATGGCGTCTGCTACAACGCCGACGACGCCGGCAACATCGACTATTTGTGCGGTGTCGAAGTGAGCGACTTTTCGGCGCTGCCTGCGGAGATGAGCCGCTTGCGCATTGCCGCGCAGCGCTATGCGGTGTTCAGCCACCGCGAGCATATCTCGACGGTGCGGCGCACCTGGAACACGATCTGGAATCAGTGGCTGCCGGCATCGGGACATATTCCCGCCGATGCGCCGAACTTCGAGCGCTATGACGAGAAGTTCGATCCGGTCAGCGGAATGGGTGGGCTCGAGATCTGGTTGCCGTTGAAGGCTTGATTCGAGGGTGGCCGGCTTGCCTTTGGCCGTCGCCGGAACGATCCACCGGAACCATGGCGAGACTGCCGCCTTCACGGCCAGTCCCGCCGAGCGCGGCGAGTAGGTATGAGCGAGCGCACGCTGGCGCGCGTGCTCACCCGTCAAACGGGCATGAGCTTCGGCCGCTGGCGACAGCAGCTACCGCTCGTGCTGGCCGTGAGATGGCTGGGCGCGGGGGCATCGGTGCAGCAGGTCGCCGACGACCTCGGCTATGAGAGCGCAAGCAGTTGCGTCTCGACGGTCCGCAAAAACCTCGGCTCCCCACCCGCGCGCTATATGTCGGAGCGTGCGTGATAGGGAGCGGCTTCGAGCAGACGTGAGCAAAGCGCGGCGCCGAATGCCAGGTTGCGGCAGTCCGGGCCGACAGCGATGGCCGAGGCTACGTCAGCACCTCGACGTAACGCGCTTCGTTGAGATCGGAGATGAGCGTCGGGCCTGTCGGTTGCCAGCCCAAACGCGCTCGTGTCTGCGCACTCGACGCCGGCATATCGAGTGCCGCGAACATCGCCATCCATCCGAAGTGCGCCTGCACTTGCTCGCGCGCGATCGACACGACCGGCATCTTGAGGCCGCGCCCTAACGCCTCGGCAATCTCGCGGGCGCTCACGCCTTCTTCGCCGACCGCGTGATAGCGCGCACCGCGTTCTCCCTTCTCGATCGCGAGCCGGTACAGCCGCACGACGTCCGACAGATGTCCCGCGGGCCAGCGGTTACGGCCCTCCTCCACGTAGGCGCACACGCCTTTCTCGCGCACGATCTGGATGAGGGGCGTGATGAGGCCCTGGCGGAACGGGTTATGCACTTGCGGCAGGCGCATCACCGAGACGTTGACGCCTGCCTCCAGCAGCGCATTGCTGGCCAGCTCGCTGGCGAGGCGCGGATTCGGGTGCGCGGTGTTGAACACGTCCTCGGTCGCGGGTTGACCGTCGTCGCGACTGCCAGCGCCCGTGCCCGAGGTAACGAGCAGCGGACGATCGGAGCCGGCCAGCGCCGAGCCGAGAGCCTCGATCGCACGCTTGTCCTTCGCGCAGTTGTCCACGAAGCGCGAGAAGTCGTGGTCGAACGCGAGGTGGATGACGGCGTCCGCCTTCGCGGCGCCGCTGCGCAGGCTGTCGGTGTCTTCAAGCGTGCCGCGATGGACTTCGGCGCCCGCCGCGCTCAGCGCTTGCGCGCCCGCATCGGATCGTGTCATGCCGATCACCTGATGACCGGCTTCGATGAGTTCGGGCACCAGAGCCGAGCCGATGAAGCCCGTTGCGCCGGTCAGAAAAATACGCATCGTGAAGTCTCCTTGGGTTAATCACCCAGGCACTATGCGATCATCCGCTATCCTGTTGAAGTAGTGACTTTATCCCGGTAAAACGACTAACAGGCTCAGCATGTCAGTGAACGCCGCCCAAACGCTCGGGGACTTTCTGCGCAGCCGTCGCACGCGGCTCGATCCGGCCAGCTTCGGCTTCTCGGGCCGCAGGCGCACGCCGGGACTGCGCCGCGAAGAAGTGGCTCAGCGCGCCAACATCAGTTCCACCTGGTACACCTGGCTCGAACAGGGCCGCGGCGGCGCGCCTTCGGCGGTGGTGCTGGAGCGCATCTGCGCAGCGCTGATGCTGACGGATGCCGAGCGCGAACACCTCTTCATGCTGGGCCTCGGGCGGCCGCCGGAAGTGCGCTACCGGTCCGTCGATGGCGTGAACCCGCGGTTGCAGCGCGTGCTCGATTCGCTCGACGCCAGCCCGTCGATCGTCAAGACCGCGATGTGGGACGTGGTGGCGTGGAATCAAGCCGCGGCCGTCGTGCTCACCGACTACAGCACCCTGCCGGCCGGCCAGCGCAACATCTTGCGCTTTCTGTTCGGCGACCCGGCCGTTCGCGCGAAACAGCACGACTGGGAGAGCGTCGCGCGCTTCGTCGTGGGGACATTCCGCGCGGACGTGGCGCGCGCGGGGCTCGCTTCCGAAGTGGGCGATCTCGTGGACGATCTGCGCCGCGCCAACCCCGACTTCGACCGCATGTGGCGCGAAAACCAGGTGCTGAGCCACGGGGACGGCGAGAACGTGAAGCGCCTGCTGCATCCCACGCTGGGGTCCATCGAGATGGAGTATTCGCTGTTCGCTGTCGATGGTCGGCCGGACCTCAGCATGCTCGTGTACACGCCGCTGGACGCGCTCACCGCGGAGCGCATCCGCGCCGCCGCTGCACAACGTCGATCGATGGCAGCGCAGAAAGCCTCGACTCGCAACGCGCCGCGGCTTCACGACGGCTTGCGCTAGGTGAAGGCGAGCACGAAATCGAACCGGGCCGACTTTCGCTCGCCGTCGTCGTCGATCGTCATCAGCAGCCGGCCATCGAACAGGGAATCGCGAGCATTGCGCCGCTCGCCGGGAAAGTACAGTTGGGTGGTGAGCATCGGCCCGTTGGGCGGCTGCACCGTCACATGGAAGTGTCGTGTGCGTCCCGGATAGAGCCCCGGCACGATGGTCTCGAGGCGGTAGCGTCCCTCGTTGTCGGCGAATTGATGGCCGCGCAGCCGGAACCCGTCGACGTCGTACTCCCCGGCGTCATTCGCGTGCCAGAAATCGAGCAACGCCCCGGACACCGCCCTGCATCGTGTCGACCACACCCGTCCGGTCAAGACGATCTTTGTTCCAGTGATGCCGGGTTCGAGCAGCGATACGCGTTGCGGCGAGTGCGGCAGGAAGAACGGACCTGCCGTCTGCCGCCGGGTCGGTTCCTGTCCATCGGTGCAGGCGGGTGTCGCTGACACTTCCTCGGCCCGGCCACGGTTTGCCTTTCCGAGGGCCAACAGCAGCAACGTGGACGGCACCGTAGCCGACCTGCGAAGAAAATCGCGCCGTCCCTGGCTCATGCTTGGTGTGCGCATCGTGATCGCTCCTTGCTTCCCGCTCGATCGGCATGCTGCGCTGCGCACGCTGCCGAACCGACGAACTTCGGTGCTGGCTGCGTTGCATCCAACGAGGCACAGCATCCTGTGCCAACCATGGTAGGCCGAAACTTCAGGTCGGGATGCAAATACATTCTTGCCAACAGAATCCGCGATAGACGGGCACAAACACGTCAGGCGCATTCAACCGATTGATGCAATGCACTAGCGTCTGCGCGAGGCCGTGATAATCGCCTCCCGGTACAGCCACCTATCAATATTGATAGCTACATTTTTATCCCTGTAACGAGTGGAATGGAAATGGCCGTGAGTGTGCGGCTTGGCTCCAAGATCATTCAATCCAACACCGGTAACCAGCCTTTATGGTGGGCAAATGCACGGGGATTTCCATCGCCAACGGAATCGGTGCGCTCAGCACGATCGGCTTCGAACGACAGTCAGCAATGTCACCCGCTACGACTTCACCTGGCGGGCGCAAACCAGTCAGACCATCGCGCAGCTGCTACGAGTACGTGGCGGCCCCGTGTCCCTCCCCCATGTGACGGTCAACACGTCGACGAAGAAATCTTCGTGACCGCCCGATCAGGAAAAACGAACATGTCCGAGCACGATTCCAGAAACGCAGGTCTTCCCGTCCGCCCCCTCACCGAAGCAGAGCAACGCCTGGTGCGCCATATCGACGAGCATTGGGATCGCGCCCGCGCATTGACGGAATTGCGCGACGGATTGCAGACCGCCGTCGAGATCGAACTGGCAACGGTGCCGCTCTATCTCTTCGCCTATTACTCGATCAACCGTACCCCTCAAGGATTCCCGGCAACCGATCTGTCCCGCTTCGCCGATCAGGCGGGGGGCATCATGATGAGCGTGGCTGTCGAGGAAATGCTTCACTTGTCCTTGTCGTCCAACATGCTGTTTTCGCTCGGTGTGCAGCCTCAGCTCTATTTGCGCTCGCCCTCGCCGTATCCGACCGATCTGCCCGGTCATGCGAGGCTCGGGCCGGACAGCAAGCCGATGGCGCTTCCGCTGGCCAAGTTCTCGTCCGAGCAGTTATGGCAGTTCCTCGAAATCGAATACCCCGCAGCGGCGGACGCCCCGCCTGAGCTGAATAATTGGCAGACGATCGGCCAGATATATTCGTTTCTGCGCTGCATCATCAGCTCGCGCCACATCACCGACGACGACTTCAAGGCGGGCCGCGCGCCAGCCCAGATCCAGCCGTCCAACTATTCGCCCAACAACATCGACTCGGTGTATCCGACTGCCGGCTTCAATTACGGCTGCCCGGTACCGGCTCCGGTCAACGGCTCGGCGGCCGCCACGGCCGCCTATACGAGCCGCGGCGATAGCCATGCGAGCCGCAGCGCGCTGATGACGATTGCCTCGCGCGAAAACGCCATGCAGGCGATCCAGACGATCGACGCGGAAGGCGAGGGCTTCGGCCCTCACAAGTTCGACGATCTGTCACACCACGAACTCTCGCATTACTACAAATTCCTGACGCTGCAATCGCAACTGGCCGGCTACGATCCCAAGGACGAGAAGTTGCGGAACATGCCGCCCCCGCCGCCCGCGGCGGCACGTCAGTTCAGCCGGGAAGAACTGGCGAGAATCATGTTCGATTTTCCCGACAATCCGGTTGCCGCCGCCTACCCGCCCGGACGCCGCGAACTCGCCGACATCGTCAGCGGCCTGTACCAGTACATGCTGATCATGACCGAGAGCATCTTCCTCATCGAACCGAGTCAGCAAAAGCTGTATTTCAATCAGACGCTGCACCGATCGATGATCTGGATCCTCGACAAGATGATCCAGGCCATGCGGAAAATCTCGTTGTACGGCACCGATGGCTACCCGAGTACCCTCCAATTGGCGCCCACTTTCGAAAACATCAATCTGGGCCCGCGTCACCAGGCCTTCGCGACCCTGGTCGCCATGTGCAACGGCATGAACGCCAAATACGGCAGCGAGTCCTGGTACAGCAGCGACGCGCAATATTTCGTCGAGATGATCCCTTCCTTGCCGGAGGTGAGCGGCCTATGGCAGACGCCGCCCGATCAACCGACATTGGGCAAGCCTGGCTGCGACGTCAGTCAATATCAGGGCATTCCGATGTTCACGGAACTGCCGCCCGCGCCCGGCGTACTACTGGCTGGCGAGGTGCGGCACGCATGCATGGGACTGAACCAATGCAAGGGACAAGGCCGCAGCCGCGATAACGAATGCGCCGGCCAAGGCTATTGCTCTACCGCGCTGGAATTCAACTTCGCTGACCCGGCCTCGCCGCTGATATCGGATCACACCTGCCGCGTGCAGAACGCTTGCGCCGGTCAAGGCGGTTGCGGCCTGTATGGCACGGGACACGAGCAGGAAGCGCCGGGCGCGAATGCCTGCGCCACGCAAGGCTGCTGCGCCACGCCGATCAATGCGGAGCGCTTCAGCACCGACGGCCGCAACCGCGGCAAGAGCGTATGGCTGCGTGCGCGCGAAGTGTTCGCCGAGCAAACCTGGCCGGGACTGCGCAAAAAGAACCCGTCGCTGCCGGCCCAGCCGCCTGAGCCGCCGCATGCGGAATTGTTCAAGTACGGTCCGACCATCGAGTGGATCCAGGAATATAGCGGTCATGGCATGACGGCTTGCGGGGCGAGCGGCATGAGCGGCGCGGGTAGCTGCAGCTAAGGAATGCCCGGACATGACTGAACTTCGAGGGGACGCAGCCGGACATCGGCTGGGGTTTGGCGTCGGGCTGCGCAATCAGCATTTCGATCATATTTTGGCAACGCGGCCGCCGGTGGATTGGTTCGAAGCCATCTCGGAGAATTTCATGGATTCGGGAGGACGGCCGCGCGCCGTCCTGCGCCGGATCGCCGAGCATTACCCGGTCGCGCTGCACGGCGTTTCGCTGTCGATCGGCAGCACCGACCCGCTCGATCGTGACTATCTGGCCCGCTTGCGGCGGCTAGCCGACGAGGTATCGGCCCGCTGGGTCAGCGACCATTTGTGCTGGACCGGCGCGCTGGGGGTCAACAGCCACGACCTCCTGCCGCTGCCGCTGAACGAGAGAACACTGGAACATGTGAGCGCCCGGGTCGCCCAGGCGCAGGAGTTACTGGGACGGCCGTTGGTATTGGAAAATCCCAGCACCTATGTCCGCTTCCGCCAGTCCACTCTGAACGAGCCGGCCTTTTTGCGCGAGCTAAGCCGCGTGACGGGTTGCTGGCTGCTGCTGGATGTCAACAATGTTTATGTCAGTTGCTTCAATGCCGGCACCGATCCATTGGATTACCTGAATCAGTTCCCATTCGATCGCGTCGTGCAATTGCATCTGGCCGGACATCAGCATTGCGGCACCCATATCGTCGACACTCACGACCGTCCGGTTTCCGCGGCGGTGTGGCAACTGTTCCGCCTGGCTTGGCAGCGCAGCGAACAAGCCGCCACCTTGCTCGAATGGGATGGCGATGTGCCTGCCTTCGAGCGCGTGCACGCCGAGTTGATGCGGGCGCGACAGATCATCGATGGCGACGCGCCCGCCGAGGTCGAAGCCGCCCCGCGGCCGCGGCCGGACAGCGCCGAGGCGGTGTCCACGCCAGTCGCGTTCCTGGTGCCCGAGATCATGAGCAACAGCGTCGTGTGCCCGTCATGAGCGTCGACCAGGATCGCCTGGACTCGCTGCAACGCTGGATGATCGAGGCACTGATCGCGCCGGATGGCGTCGACGCCGACACCATCGCCGCCACCTTTTTGCCGGGGCCGAAGCTGTCCGCCTCGGCTTGCCTGGCCATCTATCAGCGCAGCTATATCCTGCGGTTGCGGAAATGCCTGGAAGAGCAGTTCCCCGCCAGCTACCACGCGCTGGGGGCGACTCTTTTCGCCGATTTCGCCGACGAATATCTGCGGGCCTGCCCGTCCGACAGCTACACGCTGCACGAGCTCGGCCGGCGTTTTCCGGAATGGCTCGAGGACAATCGCCCGGATCGGGACCAGCCGCCGGAACAACGCGAGTCATGGATCGATTTCATGGTGGACCTGGCCAGTTATGAGCGCGATCTGTATCGCCTGTTCGACGCACAGGGCCACGAGGGACGGCCCTGGCCCGATGTGTCAACCGACGATGGCGCACTGGTCCTCCAGCCTTGCCTGGCCCTGGTCGCGTACCGCTATCCTGTGGCCTGGTATTACCACGAGGTTCGCGCCGGGCGTTCGCCACAGTTACCGGTTGCCATGCGCTCCTACGCGGTGATCCTGCGCCGCGATTTTCTGACGCACACTTATCCGGTCACTCGCCTGCACTATGAATTTTTGTCGCTCGTGAGACGGACCCGCGATCTGCCGGCGTCGGTGGAAGCGATTGCCGCCGAGGCTGGGTATCCCGTTGACGCGGTATGGCGATCCTGGCGCCATGAGGTGCGCCGGCCTTGGATCGAAGCGGGGTTCTTTGTCGAGAGAGCGGTGATCGGGGGCTAGCCAGGGTGTTGAGGTTGACCTCGTGGCGGGGTCATTCTGGACGAAGGCGCAAACGCGCGGCTTTCGCCGCCAAGACCGTCATCTAGCAATCCTTGCATTGATAGGATTGGCCCAAAACCCATTCAAATTCGATCTCGACTTGCTTCACATCTGCCGCTCGCTTCAATGCAAGCGGAATAGCCTGGTGCGCCGGCACCGAGTGGTCGAAGTCACCAACCAGACCCACCGTGACTGCTTTTCCCATTACCGTTATCCTCCTTGCCTCGTTCGACACAGCCTGGCGGGAGGCCGAGGCAAATATCCGGTGGAAATTCATGCCCGGTGCGGTTCCCGAACATAGTAGATATCCCACTCCGACTCAGTCGTTTTCAAAAACCCGTGTCGTTGATAGAAACGGTTCGAGTCACTATCGCGAAGCGCTCCCAGTCTGATCGAAACCGACTGGGAGTCCGCGTCCGCGAGAATCGCCGAGAGTACTGTCGAACCAATACCTTTGCCCTGGTACTCCGGTAGAACATAGAAATGTTCGAGCAACAGGTGATCGGCCGCGGGCTTTATTTGCACGAAGCCAACGGATACGCCGTCAACCACAATGAACTTGCACAACGCCGAATCGAACGACGACACGAAACGATCGCGTGCACGCCGCGGCTCGAAGCGGCCGATACGCTCAAGGCTCTCTCGCATCGCGTCGATACGCATCTGAACCAGCGTTTCGATGTCGTCGTGCGTTGTGCTCGCGAGCGTCGGGTTCACCTGTCTCATGCCTCGTTAATATTTCCCGCAGCCGCAGCCTGGATCATCTTCCAGCCATTGCCGGCGGGATCGCGGAAACCGGCATCGACGCTGCCGTAGCGGTCCACCGGCTCCTGGGTGAATTCCACGCCGTTGGCCTTCAGCCTGGCGTAGCTGGCGCGGCAGTCGGCCACAGTAAGCACCAGCGGCGGCATGGCGCCCTTCGCGACCATCGCCCGCAGCGTTTGCGCGGTGGCTTCGTCGTGGATCGGCGGGCCCGGCGTGAAAAGACCGAGCTGGAACGAGGGCTGATCGGGATGCTGGACCGTGAGCCAGCGGTAAGCACCGTTGCGCACGTCCGTGTGGACGCGAAAGCCGAGCTTCTCGACGTAGAACACGAGCGCTTCGTCCTGGTTGTCCACGTACAAGCCCACTACATTGATACCTTGATTCATGACGCCTCCCTGGTTGATGGGCGGAATGTACCTTTGCCCACGCGGCGGCGCTTCTCCAAAACTGCGGTGGTGAGGTCGGGGCGCTGCGCGGCCCTCAGGACGCAGGCGGGCACGCGGTCGAATTCAGGCATATCGGCCCGGGCCTCGACGCGCATGGCGCTGGGGCTTCGCCCGGTGATGTCGTGGAAAGTGCGGCCGAAGGTCCCCAGGCTTTCCCACCCGGTGGCGAAGGCAATTTCCGTGATGCTGAGCTCGGTGTCGCGCAGTAAGGTGGTGGCCTGCTCGATGCGCCGCGTCAGCAAATAGCGATGCGGCGGGATGCCGAAGGCCTGCTTGAAGGACCGCGCGAAATGGGCTTCGGACACACCACTGACCACGGCCAACCGCTTGACGGGCCAGGCTTCGTGCGAAGCGGCGTCCATGCGGTCCCTGGCGCGTAACAGGCGGCGCAGCAACGCCGGAGCTTGCAATGCGTCGGCGCCGGCCTCACTGCTGCCCACAACCCACGTCCCCTTCTTCACAATGCAACTGTTCGTCGAGCAGTCTCGTTTGCGCTTGCGTGAGCCGGCTCAAACAGGACGAATGAATCATGGGCTGCGCGCTATACGGCCCAGCCGATGAGCTTAAAAAATCGCATTGGGCATCACGATAAGCAACCCACGCGCGCTCGGCCTTCTGCAAGCGCGGCTTGCCCTGCGGACTCACTTTTGCCAGCAGCTTGCCGTAGGTCTCGTTGAGCTTTTTGTCGGCGGCCTGGTAGCTAAGGTCGGCGCAACGATTCAGCGAATTCTGGTCCGACGCCTTCTTGCAATCGATCTTTTCCGCGTAGGCATTGCCGCACAACCACAGAGACGTCACCGCCAGAATCGACACTCGCTTCATAGAAAACCCTCGGGCGTTGTTTCGTCAAATGGAGTGGTGAGCGGCAGTCCGCTCGCCAGTACAGCAGGATAAACGATACGATGCATCTCTGATCCGAAGCCGTCGCGTTTCCGCCAAACTTCGATTCGCCGTTTAACCGATTGAGCATCTACCTTGACTATTCACATCCGCCCCGCTCACGCATCCGACGCCGCGCTGATTCTGCGCTTCATCACCGAACTCGCGGTGTACGAGAAAGCCGAGCATGAAGTCGTCGCAACCGTTCGAGACATCGAGGCCAGTCTGTTCTCCGCAAGTTCAAGCGCCAAGGCTTTGATCTGCGAGATGAACGGCGAGCCGATCGGCTTTTGCGTCTACTTCTTCTCCTATTCGACATGGCTCGGCAAGCAAGGGCTTTATCTGGAAGACCTGTACGTGTCGCCGACATCGCGCGGCAGCGGCGCGGGCAAACAGATGTTGCGCCACCTCGCCCGCATTGCCTGCGACACCGGCTGCGGCCGCTTCGAATGGAGCGTGCTGGACTGGAACGAGCCGGCAATCGGCTTCTATGAATCGATCGGCGCGAGCGCGCAAAGCGAATGGGTGCGTTACCGCTTGGCGGGGGACGCGCTCAAGGCGTTTGCCGCGGGTGACGCATGAGCGAGGCTCGCGTCCGAACGGATGCATGGCCGCATGGCCGCTCGATCGGTAATCGCCCGTGATACACGCCCTTTTTATCTGCGGCAAGAACCGTCTGCGCAGCCCGACGGCCGAGCAGGTCTTCGCCAGTTGGCCCAACGTCGAGACCGATTCGGCCGGTCTCGGCGCGGACGCCGACGTCGCGCTTTCCTCCGAGCAGGTTCGCTGGGCCGACATTGTCTTCGTGATGGAAAAAGCGCATCGCGCGAGGCTGTCCGCGAAATTCCGCGCATGCCTGAACGGCAAGAAAGTCGTTTGCCTCGACATTCCCGACGACTACGCCTTCATGCAGCCCGAACTTGTCGCCCTGCTGGAACAGAAAGCCGGCAAATTTCTCCGGCGGAAATAGTCCGGACGCGCCGGTCGTCCATCATCGCGCCGCTCCCACCGGCTCCGCCTCGAACGCATCGCCGGTGGCAAAAAACGTCCCGCCGGCCACGTAATGGCACGTGCGCAGATCGGGATCGTCACCGAAATGCCAGCGGTTGTTCGAATACACGCGACTGTCCGCATACGCGGCCACCACTTCGCCGATGATCAGGTCGTGCCGCTGGCTATCGTCCGGAATCACCTTGCATTCCATCCACGTGATGCAGCCGGCCAGCATCGGCACGTCGATGTTTTGCGCGGGGAACGTTTCGAGGTCGAAGGCCGAGAACTTGTCGAGTTCCGCGCCGGCGTTCGTGCCCACCGCCAGCGTTTGCGCGGCGAATCCGCGGCTCGGCAATTGCAGCCCGAACACGCCGCTCGCCTCGATCAGTTGCCGCGTGAGCGTGCGGCTGTCCACCACGACGACTACCTTCGGCGGATTGAAATCGAGCGGCATCGCCCACGATGCCGCCATCACGTTCGCGCGGCCGCCGTGCGCGCTGGTAATGATCGTGACCGGTCCATGATTCAGCAACTGCGTCGCCCGCGACAACGCCACGGGTTCTCGTGTGACTTTCATACGTCGTTTCCGCTTCAAAGGGATGAAGGCGATTGTAGCGAGGCTGCGCGAAGCGGGTGCGGGTGAGCGAGGGCGCCCAAGCGCTCAAGCGGAAAGTCGGGCAATCAAGGCAGGGATTCAAAACGAAGATGCAGGGCGGCAGCCGGTAAGAGCCGCCGCCCGGGCGCGCATCAATGTGGCGCTTTACCGTTGGGTACGGCGTCCAGCGGTTTGTGCTGTTCCTCGCCCAGGCCGGGGAAGAAAGCGTTCCAGGCAGCGCGTACGCCTTGAGCCGCGGTGGCCTCGGCCTGGACCGATTGCGATTCGCCGTCGGCTGCCTCCGAGGGATCGGCGGTCAGGCCGCGCCAGTGCGTGAACGTCAGCAATGGCTTCTCGGTCCATGCGCCGTCGCCAAACTTCGCAAATGCCGTGTCCCCGCTCGTCAGTTGCACCTCGTACCAGCCTTCGCGGACGGGCGTGTGGTCGGCAAGCTCAAACCAGGGGGTCGGTTCGATTTCCTTCATGTCGTCTCCGGTCGGATAAATCGTCATAGATAACCACAACAAAGGCATTCTTCATACTCACGCGACCACGGCCCGAGCGGCGCGCGGCATGTCCGCGCGAGGTTGTGCAGTGCGGTGCGTCGAGTATGACCTGCGGGCGATCCGTCCACGTCGCGCATTTCAGGATAGCCGCGCATAAACGACACGATAGCGCGACATGGGCCACGCGGACAAACGCAAAACTTATCGGCTGCGCCGAGCGATCAATGACAACGTGCGGATGGCCGGCGCCAGTTGTTCGGCGGGCGTATTGCCGTAGCCGATCACCAGCCCGTTGGTCTGCGCGCGCGGCCGCAACGCGAAACCGGACAGCGCGCGCGGGTTGAGCCCCTGGGCGAGCGCGCGTTCAGCCAGCGACCGATCGGCGATCCGCGGCGGCAAACACAGCGTCAGATGCATGCCGCACTCGCCGCCCAGAATGGAAGCCGGCGCGAAATGCGCGGTGAGGGCGTCGCGCAACGCCTGCTGGCGCTCCCGATACAGCCGCCGCATGCGCCCGAGGTGC
>Ga0182007_10001245_pt1 | contig 13833 bp, 9 predicted proteins | sample Sormic07211113_1_FD_123023 | JGI IMG/M metagenome (GOLD analysis project Ga0182007, IMG submission 123023) | Rhizosphere microbial communities from Sorghum bicolor, Mead, Nebraska, USA - 072115-113_1 MetaG | ecosystem: Host-associated > Plants > Roots > Rhizosphere | place: USA: Nebraska... | reverse complement strand
GATGCGGTCTCCGCGGTCCCAGCTGAGCACCCGCAGGGAGTGGAGCTGCGGCAGCGACTCCTCCAGGGCGCCGCCGCCGACCCGGCCACGGGAGGCGGCGAAGGCGGGCCAGCGCAGTCCCTCGGCGCTCTCGCCGCCGAGCAGTACGTCGAGTCCGCCGCCCAGTGGATCGGCATCCACGAGCAGGGTGCGCAGCCCTTCGCGTGCGGAGGTGACGGCGAGGGCGCACGCGAGCGTGGACGCCCCGGCCCCGCCGCGGCCGCCGATGACGCCCACGGTGAGGGCGGGGCGGCCCACGCCCTCGGCGACGTCGGCGATGCGGTCGACCAGCCACTGCTCCCCGTCGGGCAGCATCAGCACATGGTCGGCGCCGATCTCGACGGCCCGGCGCCAGACCCCGGAGTCGTCCTGGTCACGGCCGACCAGCACCACACCTCGTCTGCGCGCGGCCCCGCGCACCCGGCGCGCGGCGTCGTCGCCGACCAGGACGAGCGGCGCGGTCTCCCAGCCGCCCGCGTGCCGCGGCACCGAGGGGTGCACCTCCGGTGTGACTCCGGCCGCGGCGCACAGGCGCAGCAGGTCGTCCAGAAGGTCCGGGTCCTCCGTGACGATCAGTGGTCCTGCCTGCCGCCCCGAGGCGGCCGGCGGTGGTTCATGTGTGACGGCTCCGGCCACGATCTCCATCCCCCTTCGCTGCTTCCTCTCGCGCAGCCCCTGCGGCCCCGCGATTCCCAACCGTGTGAAGAACCGGCAACCGGCCTTCATATGCGGGCCGATAGAAACCGGCCGAACCGCCCGACAAACCGGAACCGGTCATGAACTCGGCCTGAGCGGGACGCGCTGGAATCACAGTGCAGCGATGCCGGAAATCGTGTGGATCTTGGTCGAAAACTGTGGACAACTAGGCGGTTGTGAATATCGCCGTCACCCATACAGGTGAGCCCCGAACCGACCCCTGTGCGACTTCCACAGAGACATCCCATAGCTACACAGAGTGATAGGTCATGAGCATGACATTATGGCGCACAGCCGCCCGCGCACGGTCGTACGACCGTGTCTAGAAATAGGAAAACCCACCCGGACATGCGACGACCCCCGCCGGGGGGGAGAGCGGGGGTCGTCTTCACGGCCGACTCGGGGGGGGAGGAGCCGGACCGGGTTAGCACGGTCGCGAACGATCCGTGACTTCCATGGTGTACCCGAGAGCCCTCTCAGGCAAACCCACGCGCCCACCTTACGCCGAATGGGCTCCCCCTATGCTCGGGGTTGTGGAAAACCAGTCGTTGCCCCGCACAGCCGCCTTCTTCGACCTGGACAAGACGGTCATTGCGAAGTCGAGCACGCTCACCTTCGGCAAGTCCTTCTACCAAGGCGGACTGATCAACCGCAGGGCCGCCTTGCGTACCGCGTACGCCCAGTTCGTCTTCCTCGTCGGCGGCATGGACCACGACCAGATGGAGCGGACCCGCGAGTACCTCTCCCAGCTCGTCCGCGGCTGGAACGTGCGGCAGGTCAAGGAGATCGTCGCCGAGACCCTGCACGACCTGATCGACCCGATCATCTACGACGAGGCCGCCTCCCTCATCGAGGAGCACCACAGCGCCGGCCGCGACGTCGTCATCGTGTCGACCTCGGGCGCCGAAGTGGTCGAGCCCATCGGGGAGTTGCTGGGCGCGGACCGGGTGGTGGCGACCCGCATGGTGGTGGGGGACGACGGCTGCTACACGGGCGAGGTGGAGTACTACGCGTACGGCCCCACCAAGGCGGAGGCGATCAGGGAGCTGGCCCTGTCCGAGGGGTACGACCTCGAACACTGCTACGCCTACAGCGACTCCGCGACCGACCTGCCGATGCTGGAGTCGGTCGGCCATCCGCACGCCGTGAACGCGGACCGGACGCTGCGCCGCGAGGCACTCGCGCGCGGGTGGCCGATTCTCGATTTCCACCGTCCGGTCCGGCTCAAGCAGCGCTTCCCCTCGTTCTCCGTGCCGGCGCGCCCGGCCCTGGTCGCCGCCGCCGCGATAGGCGCCGCGGCGGCCACCGCGGGCCTGGTCTGGTACGCCAGTCGGCGCCGGACGGTGGCCATCTGACCGTTTCGCACCTTTTCGGAGCAAAAGTAAAGAAGCGTAGGCAGGGGTTTCGCTTCCTCCGGTCTGGGAGTACAAAGGGGTTAACGGCCCGCGAGACCAAGGACATCCGAGAGGATCACCTTAATAACGCATTTGGCCCCACGGACCGAGCATGAACATCGGGCACCCACGCGACGTCGACCCGTCGATTACGGGCCAGCCGCACCAGGTACGGGCGAAGTTCCCGACCTGATGGGCAACATATCGAGGACGCTTGGTAACCCGGTGAACATGCCAGCGGCGGTACGAATCCTCGTACCGCCGCATCTCTTTCTCCAAGCGATCCCCGAGCGACGCCCGAGCTATCCCCGAGCGATCCCGAGCGATCCCCGAGATGATCCCCACGCGATCCGCCTGCGCTCTCCACGCGCGCTACGCGGCTCCGCGCTGGAGCGCCTCGCAGACCGCCGTCGACTCGCGCACGCCCAGTTCGACCGCCCTGCCGCAGTGCGCGATCCAGGCCGCCATGCCGTCCGGGGTGCCGGAGACATACCCGTCGAGCGCCGCCAGATAGGCCGCGCGGCCCAGTTCGGCGTGGCCCACCTCGGCGGGGCAGACGGACTTCGGGTCCAGACCGCTGCCCACCAGGACGATGCGCTCGGCGGTGCGGGCGATGAGGCCGTTGTGGGAGGAGAAGGGGCGCAGCGCGAGGAGTTCGCCGTGGACGACGGCGGCCGTCACCAGGGCGGGTGCGGAGCTGCCCGCGATGATCAGCTCGGACAGGCCCTCCAGCCGGCCGTGCACCTCGTCCGCGCCCGGCGGCGGCAGCTCGATCAGTGGCTCGTCGACCTGCTCGCCCGCCTGTCGCGGCCGTCCGACCTCGTCGCCGTCGGTCGCCGCGGCGACCAGGTGCAGCCGGGCCAGCACCCGCAGCGGCGACTGGCGCCAGATGGAGAGCAACTGGCCGGCCTCGGCGGTCAGCCGCAGGGCGGCGCCCATCACGCGCGCGTCGTCGTCACCGCTGAAGTCGGTCCGCCTGCGCACCTCTTCGAGGGCCCAGTCCGCGCCGGACAGCGCGGCGGAGCCACGGGCGCCGCGAAGCGCCGCCTCGGAGGTGATCTCGTTGCTGCGGCGCCGCATCACCCGGTGCCCGTAGACCCGGTCCACGGCCTTGCGCACGGACTCCACGGACTCCGCCACACCGGGCAGTGAGCCCAGGGCGGCGAGCGGATCGGCGGTCGCGCCTGTCGTACTCATGAGTACGACACTAGCCACCCCACAGGGGTGGTCCACGAACGAGTGGTCTTCTTCACGCGCGCGTGCCACACACAGCGACCTCACGACTACCCTTCGTGAACATGAAAATTGCTTTCGTCGGGAAGGGCGGCAGCGGTAAGACCACCCTGTCCTCCCTGTTCATCCGCCATCTCGCCGCTCTCGGCGCACCCGTCGTCGCGGCCGACGCGGACATCAACCAGCACCTGGGACCCGCGCTCGGGCTCGACGAGGCGGAGGCCGCCGCGCTGCCGGCGATGGGTGACCGGCTGCCGCTGATCAAGGAGTATCTGCGCGGCTCCAACCCGCGGATCGCCTCCACCGAGACGATGATCAAGACCACCCCGCCCGGCGAGGGCTCGCGGCTGCTGCGGGTGTGCGAGGACAACCCGGTCTACGACGCCTGCGCCCGGCCGGTGGAACTCGACGGCGGCGCCGTCCGTTTGATGGTCACCGGCCCCTTCACCGACGCCGACCTGGGGGTCGCCTGCTACCACTCCAAGACGGGAGCGGTGGAGCTGTGCCTGAACCACCTGGTGGACGGGCCCGGCGAGTACGTCGTGGTGGACATGACGGCGGGCTCGGACTCCTTCGCCTCCGGCATGTTCACCCGCTTCGACATCACGTTCCTGGTGGCCGAGCCGACCCGGAAGGGGGTCTCCGTCTATCGCCAGTACAAGGAGTACGCCCGCGACTTCGGCGTCGTCCTGAAGGTCATCGGCAACAAGGTGCAGGGCCGGGACGACCTCGACTTCCTGCGCGCCGAGGTCGGCGACGACCTCCTGGTGGCCGTGGGGCACTCGGACTGGGTGCGCGCCATGGAGAAGGGCCGGCCGCCCCGGTTCGAGCTCCTGGAGGACGCCAACCGCCGCGCCCTGCGCATCCTTCAGGTCGCCGCGGACGCGACGTACGAGCTGCGCGACTGGGAGCGCTACACCCGCCAGATGGTCCACTTCCATCTGAAGAACGCCGCCTCCTGGGGCAACGCGCGCACCGGGGCCGACCTGGCGGCGCAGGTCGACCCCGGGTTCATGCTCGGCGAGGGCGTCATCGCCCCCGTGTGACCGCGGCCGCCCCGCGGCGGCCGGGCGCGGTCTACCGCTTGGCCGCCGGCGCCCCGGGCACGCCCTTCGGTGCCGGGGCCGGGCTGTCGTCGAGGAAGGACGCCCAGCCCTGCTTCGGGGCCTCGCCGACGTTCAGGGTGCGCAGCTTCGCCAGGACCTTCGGGTCCTGGGCGTCCAGCCAGTCGGCCAGCTGGTGGAAGGAGACACAGCGCACGTCGGGCTTGTTGCAGACGTTCTCGACCACCGCGTCGACGGCCCGCATATAGGTGCCGCCGTTCCAGGACTCGAAGTGGTTGCCGATGACCAGGGGCGCGCGGTTGCCGTCGTAGGCCCGCCGGAAGCCCTTGAGGAGTCCGTCGCGCATCTGGTCGCCCCAGAAGTCGAACTTGTCGGGGTCGCCCTGGGTCAGGGTGCCGGACTGGTTGACCATGAAGTTGTAGTCCATGGTGAGCTGCTCGTAGGAGTGGCCCGGGAAGGGCACGAGCTGCATCGACAGGTCCCACAGGCCGTAGCGCTTCTTGGGCCACACCTGCTCGTTGACCCCGCTGGTGTCATAGCGGAAGCCGAGGTCGCTCGCGGCCTTCATGAAGTTGGTCTGGCCCTCCAGGCAGGGCGTGCGGGCGCCGATGAGCTCCTTGTCGTAGTCGAAGGGGAGCGGAGCCGCCTTCTTCATCTCGGCGTTGGTCTTCCAGGACTTCACGAACCGCTTCGCCTGGGCGATCTCGTCCTTCCACTCGTCGACCGACCACTCGCCGACGCCGCCGTCCTTGCCGCAGAAGTGGCCGTTGAAGTGGGTGCCGATCTCGTTGCCCTCCAGCCACGCCAGGCGCAGCTGTTTCACGGTGTCGGCGATGCCCTTGTCGTCGTTGAAGCCGATGTCGGAGCGGCCCGGCGAGTGCTGCGGCGGCCGGTACAGGTCGCGCTTGTCCTCCGGCAGCATGTACACACCGCTGAGGAAGTACGTCATCGTCGCGTGGTTGGCCTTGGAGACCTTGCGGAAGTGGGAGAACAGCTTCTGGCTGTCCTCGCCCGCGCCGTCCCAGGAGAAGACGACGAACTGAGGGGGCTTCTGACCGGGCTTGAGCCGCTCGGGTCTGGGCAGGTGGGGCTGGGCTCCGGTGTACGAGGTGGAGCCGTCGCCGATCAGTCGCACCAGGTGCTTGGGCGCCTGCCCGGCCTTCTGCGGGCCGCCTGCGCCCGCCTTGGAGCCGTTGGAGCCGTTGGAGCCGAGCCCGCAACCGGCGAGTGAAGCGGCACACGTCGCGGCGATCACGGCGCCCGCGGCGATCCTCTGGGTGGCGGCCATATTCCGCCCACCTTCTTCCTTCTCTCAGGCCAACGCTGATGAGGGCGTTCTCTGGTGATGTGCCGGGAGGGCCCGACAGCGCCGCCAAGGTCGCATGGGACCGAGAAGGAATTAGTACGACAAGCCGATGAAATGCCCACTTCACCCATCCAGGTGATTGGATGCTCCATTTGCCAGAAAAGTCTATGCCTGACCTTTACTCTGAATTACGATCCATTTACCGAGCGTGTTGATTTTCATCCCGCCGCTGCACGCCGTGGCCCACGGAGGAGACGGGAAACATGTCAGCCTGCGCACCCACCCGCGCCACCGACCCCACTCGGACAGAGCGCACGCACCAGCCCCACAGCCCACCGCCGCCCCTGCACCGCCGCTTGCGGCCCGAAGGTGCCGATGTGTCGGCCGCCGTCGCGGTCTTCCTGATCGCCCTGCCCCTGTCCCTCGGCATCGCCCTCGCCACCGGCGCCCCGCTCCAGGCCGGTCTGGTCGCGGCGGCGGTCGGCGGACTGGTCGCCGGACGCCTCGGCGGCGCCCCGCTGCAGGTCAGCGGTCCCGCCGCGGGGCTCACGGTCGTCACCGCCGACCTCATCCACCGCTACGGCTGGCGGACGACCTGTGCCATCACGGTCCTCGCCGGCATCGCCCAACTCGGCCTCGGCTGTCTGCGCGTGGCCCGCAGCGCGCTCGCCGTCAGCCCCGCCATCGTGCACGGCATGCTCGCCGGCATCGGCGTCACCATCGCCGTAGCCCAGCTGCACATCGTGCTCGGCGGCACCCCGCAGAGCTCCGTCCTCGCCAACCTCCGCGCCCTGCCCGCCCAGTTGGCACACCTGCATCCCGCCTCGGTGGCCGTCAGCCTGCTCACGCTGACCCTGCTGCTGCTCTGGCCGCGCATCCCCGGCCGGGCAGGCCGCCTTCTGCGCAGGATCCCGGCCGCCCTGGTCGCCGTCACCGGCGCCACCGCGGCCGCCTCCCTCGCCGGTCTCGGCGTGCCCAGGGTCGACCTGCCGTCCTGGAGCAGCCACGCCCTCGCGGGCCTTCCCGAGGGGCCGGCCCTCGGCCTGGCCGCCGCCGTGCTCACCACCACCCTCGTGTGCAGCGTGCAGTCCCTGCTCGGCGCGGTCGCCGTGGACAAGATGGCGGCCGCCCGCCCCGGGTTGACCGCCCGTGTCGGCCGCTGCGACCTGGACCGCGAACTCCTCGGTCAGGGCGCCGCCAACATCATCTCCGGCGCGCTCGGCGGACTGCCGGTCGCGGGCGTCGCGGTGCGAAGCTCGGCGAATGTGCACGCGGGCGCCGTGAGCCGGAACTCCACGATGCTGCACGGCGTTCTCGTGGTGATCGCCGCGCTGCTGATGGTCCCGGTCCTGGAGCTGATCCCGCTCGCCTCGCTCGCCGCCCTGGTGATGGCCGTCGGCATCCAGATGGTGTCCCTGCACCACATCCGCACGGTGACCCGCCACCGAGAGGTGCTGGTGTACGCCGTCACCACCCTCGGTGTGGTGATCCTCGGCGTCCTGGAGGGAGTCGGCCTCGGGATCGCCGTGGCCGTCGCCGTCGCCATGCACCGCCTCGCCCGCACCCGTATCACCCACGCCGAGCAGGAGGGAGCCCATCACATCCATGTCCGGGGCCAGTTGACGTTCCTCGCGGTGCCAAGGCTCAGCCGGGCCCTGCATCTCGTACCCCAGGGCGCCCACGCGGTGGTGGAGTTGGACGGTTCGTTCATGGACCACGCGGCGTACGAGTCCCTGCAGGACTGGCAGCACACGCACACCACACAGGGCGGGACCGTCGAGCTGACGGGGCGCCGCCCGGGGGTGAGCACCGGCGGACCCCTGCCCGACGCCGAGGACCACCCGGACGCCGAGGCGACCACCGCGGCCGACCCCGGCACTCCGGCCGCTGCGGTCGGCTGCCGCTGCCGACCCTGGACGCCCTGGATCAACCACCAGTGCGAGCGCCCGCAGCCGGCACCGCCCGGCGGCCATCGACTGGCGCGGGGCATCGCCGGGTTCCAGCGCAACACCGCACCGCTCGTGCGGGGCGAGCTGGCCCGGCTGGCCCGGGAGGGGCAGCGGCCGTCCCAGCTCTTCCTCACCTGTGCGGACTCACGGCTCGTCACCTCGATGATCACCTCCAGTGGTCCGGGCGACCTGTTCGTGGTGCGCAATGTGGGCAACCTCGTCCCTCCCCCGGTCGACGCCGGGACGGGTCCCCGGCCCGGCGAGGAGAGCGGCGACGACTCGGTGGCGGCCGCGATCGAGTACGCGGTGGACGTGCTGAAGGTGCGGTCCATCACGGTGTGCGGGCACTCCGGGTGCGGAGCCATGCAGGCCCTGCTCGACTCCGAGCCCGGCGGCGCCCCGACACCGCTCAAGCGGTGGCTGCGGCACGGGCTGCCGAGCCTGGAGCGCATGGCCGACGAGGACAGACCATGGGCCCGGCTGGCGGGCCGCCCGCCCGCCGACGCCGTGGAACAGCTGTGTCTGACCAACGTGGTCCAGCAGTTGGAGCATCTGCGCGCCCACGACTCGGTGGCGCGGGCCCTGCGGGAGGGAGAACTGGAGCTGCACGGGATGTACTTCCACGTGGGTGAGGCCCAGGCGTATCTGCTGGCGGAGGAGGAGCAGGAGCAGGTGTTCGGCCGGGTGGGGGTGACTGATCCCACCCCTGTCTCCGGCACCCGGCGAGTGTGAAAGGCGTTACACCACTGAACCTCGCCCGGCCCACCCCCGTGGGTACGGATACCCCCAGGCCACGGCAAGCAGGACGACCCGGTCCACCCGCCCATGACAGGTCTAAACCAATTCTCGGTCGACCCTTGTCATCGGCCCCCCGGGTCTGATGAGCTGTGGCCTGGGACACAACGGACACCCTGGGAAAGGCAGATGCCGTGAGCAACGAGAGCCTGGCCAACCTGCTCAAGGAAGAGCGCAGGTTCGCACCCCCCGCCGACCTGGCCGAGAACGCCAATGTCACGGCGGAGGCGTATGAACAGGCCAAGGCTGACCGGCTCGGCTTCTGGGCCGAGCAGGCCCGCCGGCTGACGTGGGCCAAGGAGCCGACCCAGACGCTGGACTGGTCGAACCCGCCGTTCGCCAAGTGGTTCGAGGACGGCGAGCTCAATGTCGCCTACAACTGCGTCGACCGCCATGTCGAGGCGGGCAACGGCGACCGGGTCGCCATCCACTTCGAGGGCGAGCCCGGCGACGGTCGCGCCATCACCTACGCCGAGCTCAAGGACGAGGTGAGCAGGGCCGCCAACGCCCTGCTGGAGCTGGGGGTCCGGAAGGGCGACCGGGTCGCCGTCTACATGCCGATGATCCCGGAGACGGCGATCGCGATGCTGGCGTGCGCGCGCATCGGCGCCGCGCACTCCGTCGTCTTCGGCGGCTTCTCGGCGGACGCGCTCGCGACCCGCATCCAGGACGCCGACGCCAAGGTCGTCATCACCTCCGACGGCGGCTACCGGCGCGGCAAGCCGTCCGCGCTGAAGCCTGCGGTCGACGAGGCGGTCGGCAAGGTGGACAACGTCGAGCATGTGCTCGTGGTCCGCCGTACCGGCCAGGAGGTCGCCTGGGACGACAGCCGTGACGTGTGGTGGCACGAGATCGTCGAGCGGCAGCCGGCCGAGCACAAGCCCGAGGCGTTCGGGGCCGAGCACCCGCTGTTCATCCTGTACACGTCCGGTACGACGGGTAAGCCGAAGGGCATCCTGCACACCTCCGGCGGCTACCTCACCCAGGCCGCGTACACCCACCACGCCGTCTTCGACCTCAAGCCGGAGACCGACGTCTACTGGTGCACCGCCGACGTCGGCTGGGTCACCGGCCACTCGTACATCGTCTACGGACCGCTCGCCAACGGCGCGACCCAGGTCATGTACGAGGGCACCCCGGACACCCCGCACCAGGGCCGCTTCTGGGAGATCGTGCAGAAGTACGGCGTCACCATCCTGTACACGGCGCCCACGGCCATTCGTACGTTCATGAAGTGGGGCGACGACATCCCCGCGAAGTTCGACCTGTCCAGCCTGCGGGTGCTGGGGTCGGTCGGTGAGCCGATCAACCCCGAGGCCTGGATCTGGTACCGCAAGCACATCGGCGCGGACCGGACCCCCATCGTCGACACCTGGTGGCAGACCGAGACCGGCGCGATGATGATCTCGCCGCTGCCGGGTGTGACGGCGACCAAGCCGGGCTCGGCGCAGACCCCGCTGCCCGGTATCTCCGCGACCGTCGTCGACGACGAGGCGAGCGAGGTGCCGAACGGCGGTGGCGGCTACCTGGTCCTGACCGAGCCGTGGCCGTCGATGCTGCGCACCATCTGGGGTGACGACCAGCGGTTCCTCGACACCTACTGGTCGCGGTTCGAGGGCAAGTACTTCGCCGGTGACGGCGCGAAGAAGGACGACGACGGCGACATCTGGCTGCTCGGCCGGGTGGACGACGTCATGCTCGTCTCCGGCCACAACATCTCCACCACCGAGGTGGAGTCGGCGCTCGTGTCGCATCCGTCGGTCGCCGAGGCGGCCGTCGTCGGCGCGGCGGACGAGACGACCGGACAGGCGATCGTCGCCTTCGTGATCCTGCGCGGTACGGCGAACGCCGAGGACGAGGGCCTGGTCAACGGGCTGCGCAACCACGTCGGGGCCACCCTCGGCCCGATCGCCAAGCCGAAGCGGATCCTGCCGGTGGCGGAGCTGCCGAAGACCCGCTCCGGCAAGATCATGCGCCGTCTGCTGCGGGACGTGGCGGAGAACCGCCAGCTGGGTGATGTGACGACGCTGACGGACTCGACGGTGATGGACCTCATCCAGGCGAAGCTGCCGGCGGCGCCCAGCGAGGACTGACGTTCCCCGGATCCCGAGGATCCCGAGGATCCCGAGGATCCCGAGGGGCGCCCGGCGCGATTCTGCGCCGGGCGCCCCTTTTAGGTAAACTAAGCAAAACAACGTGATCCCAGAGGTGTGCCGGGAAGTCTGGTCGGCGAGTGGTTCCGTCCTGCCTATCGAGCGGAGGTCCCCCCGATGGCCGCGCCCCGCCCCACCGCTCCCCGCAAGGTTCTCGGACGGCTGTCCCTGCCCGAGCGGACCTTTGTCGCGGACGCGCTGCGGACCGAGACCGTCGGCGGTGTGCTGCTGCTCGTCGCCGCCGTGGCCGCGCTGATCTGGGTGAACATCCCGGCGCTGCACGACAGTTACGAGAGCGTCAGCCACTTCCACTTCGGTCCCGAGGCCCTCGGCCTGCATCTCTCGGTCGCGCACTGGGCAGCCGACGGACTGCTGGCCGTGTTCTTCTTCGTCGCCGGGATCGAGCTCAAGCGCGAGCTGGTCGCCGGGGACCTGCGCGACCCCAGGGCCGCCGCGCTGCCCGTCGTGGCCGCCCTGTGCGGCATGGCCGTACCGGCGCTCGTCTACACGCTCACCAACGTCACCGGCGGCGGCTCCCTGCAGGGCTGGGCGGTGCCGACCGCCACCGACATCGCCTTCGCGCTGGCCGTGCTCGCCGTCATCGGCACCTCGCTCCCCAGCGCCCTGCGCGCCTTCCTGCTCACCCTCGCCGTCGTCGACGACCTCTTCGCCATCCTGATCATCGCCGTCTTCTTCACCGGTTCGATCGACTTCGCCGCGCTCGGCGGCGCCGTGGTGGGCCTCGCGGTCTTCTGGCTGCTGCTGCGCAAGGGCGTACGCGGCTGGTACGTGTACGTGCCGCTCGCGCTGGTCATCTGGGGCCTGATGTACAACAGCGGCGTCCACGCCACCATCGCCGGCGTCGCCATGGGCCTGATGCTGCGCTGCCACCGCCACGAGGACGAGGAGCACTCCCCCGGCGAGCACATCGAGCATCTTGTACGCCCCCTGTCGGCGGGCCTCGCCGTTCCGCTGTTCGCGCTGTTCAGCGCCGGTGTCGCCGTCTCCGGCGGAGCGCTCGGCGATGTGTTCACCAAGCCGGAGACCCTGGGCGTCGTCCTCGGCCTGGTCGTCGGCAAGGCGGTCGGGATCTTCGGCGGCACCTGGCTGACGGCGCGCTTCACCCGGGCCTCGCTCAGTGAGGACCTGGAGTGGGCCGACGTGTTCGCGGTGGCGACCCTGGCCGGCATCGGGTTCACCGTGTCGCTGCTCATCGGGGAGCTGGCCTTCGACGGGGACGCCGTACTGACCGACGAGGTCAAGGCGGCCGTACTCACCGGGTCCCTGATCGCGGCGACCCTGGCGACCGTGCTGCTGAAGGTGCGCAACGCCAAGTACCGCGGACTGTGCGAGGCCGAGGAGCGGGACGAGGACCTGGACGGCGTCCCGGACATCTACGAGCAGGACAACCCGGCATACCACCTGCGCATGGCGGCCATCCATGAGAAGAAGGCCGCCGAGCACCGCAGGATCGCCGAGGAGAAGGCCGCGGAGCGACGCGCGGTTGCCCAAGTGCGGGGCGGGGCAGGCGACGAGGACGACCGTCCGGCATGATCTGACGGGACGGTACAAAAGGACCGCTCAAAGACCGTTCACATGCGGTCGGACAGAAGAACGCAGTCATGCAGACGAGGGAGACCGCGATGAGCGCACCCGACGGCAGCCCGGTCGGTGCCGAACGCAGCATCGGCCAGCTGTTCGCCTCGGCGACGACCGAGATGTCGGCGCTGGTGCACGACGAGATCGCGCTGGCCAAGGCGCAGCTCAAGCAGGACGTCAAGCGCGGGGCGACGAGCGGTGGCGCGTTCACCGTGGCCGGTGCCGTCCTCGTGTTCTCGCTGCCGATGCTCAACTTCGCGCTGGCGTACGGCATCCGGACCTGGAGCGACTGGAACCTGGCGATCTGCTTCCTGCTCTCCTTCGCGGCGAACGTGCTGGTCGCGGTGGTCCTCGCGCTGATCGGTGTGGCCTTCGCGAAGAAGGCGAAGAGGAGCCAGGGCCCGCAGAAGGTCGCCGCGTCGATGAAGGAGACCGCGGGCGTCCTGCAGAAGGCCAAGCCGCACCCGCGGCCCGAGGAGCCGACCGCCCCGGCGATCGAGGACCGCGCGCCCGCGGCCATCGAGGCTGTGGCACGCTCGTCCTCATGACGGATCCCGCCACACCATCGGCGCAACCCACCTCGGTCGTACGGCCGGACGCCCTCCCCGACGGCACGAAGCTGACGCATCGCGACGTCGCCGCGAACGGTGCCCGCTTCCACATCGCCGAGGTCGGGGACGGCCCGCTGGTGCTGCTGCTGCACGGCTTCCCGCAGTTCTGGTGGGCCTGGCGGCACCAGCTGACCGCGCTCGCCGACGCGGGGTTCCGGGCCGTCGCCATGGACCTGCGGGGCGTCGGCGGCAGCGACCGCACCCCGCGCGGCTACGACCCCGCCAACCTCGCGCTCGACATCACCGGCGTGATCCGCTCCCTCGGCGAGCCCGACGCCGCGCTGGTCGGCCATGACCTGGGCGGCTATCTGGCGTGGACGGCGGCGGTCATGCGCCCCAAGCTGGTCCGCCGGCTCGCCGTCTCCTCGATGCCGCACCCACGGCGCTGGCGTTCGGCGATGCTCTCCGACGTCAAGCAGACCCGCGCCGGCTCCTACATCTGGGGCTTCCAGCGCCCCTGGCTCCCCGAGCGGCATCTCACCGCCGACGACGGCGCGCTCGTCGCGGACCTGATCCGGGACTGGTCCGGCCCGAACCAGCCGGACGACAAGGCGCTGGACACCTACCGCAGGGCGATGATGATCCCCTCCACGGCGCACTGCTCGGTCGAGCCGTACCGCTGGATGGTGCGGTCCATGGCCCGCCCGGACGGCATCCAGTTCAACCGCCGTATGAAGCGCCCGCTGCGGACGCCCACCCTGCATCTGCACGGCTCGCTCGACCCGGTGATGCGGACCCGGAGCGCGGCCGGCTCCGGCGAGTACGTCGAAGCGCCGTACCGCTGGCGGCTGTTCGACGGTCTCGGGCACTTCCCGCACGAGGAGGATCCGAGCGCGTTCTCGGCCGAACTGATCAACTGGCTGAAGGATCCCGAACCCGATCGGTGACCGAATCGATGCGCCCCGTGTCCGGAACCGAACCCCTGTCCTACGAACAGCCAATTGCCCGGCGCATAGGCCAATTGGGGGCCGTGGGGGCGGTTATCGACCTTGGG
>Ga0182007_10001244_pt1 | contig 13834 bp, 11 predicted proteins | sample Sormic07211113_1_FD_123023 | JGI IMG/M metagenome (GOLD analysis project Ga0182007, IMG submission 123023) | Rhizosphere microbial communities from Sorghum bicolor, Mead, Nebraska, USA - 072115-113_1 MetaG | ecosystem: Host-associated > Plants > Roots > Rhizosphere | place: USA: Nebraska... | reverse complement strand
CTTCTTGTCGCGGGCGAAGTCGGCGGAGGCGGCGAAGGGCAGGGCGACACAGCACAGGCCGAAGCAGTTGGCGCAGTCCCCGCGCAGGTCGGACCGGTCGACCGTCTCATCTGGCATATCGCACACCCTATCGACCGGGCCCGCGCGGCCCGCACATGCGCCCGGGCCGTTGTCAGTGGGCGGTCCTACAGTCGGCCTATGGCACTCTCACGCGAAGAACGGGAAGGCTTCCTGGCGGAGCCGCGCGTGGCCGCGCTGGGCGTCGACGCCGGTGACGGCCGCGGCCCTCTGACGGTTCCGGTCTGGTACGCCTACGAGCCCGGCGGTCTGCCGTGGCCTGGAGCACCTCATGCTCGGGATCGGCGTACGCCAGGGGCCGGATCACCGGGTCGGGCACGAACGTCTCGTCGATCGGTTCCTCCCGGCGCAGGGCCCGGGAGCGCAGCATGTCGAGGCACACCCGTCCGACCACGGTGGTGAGCCATCCGCCGAGGTTGCGGATCTCGTCCGCGTCGACGCGGCTGAGCTTCACCCAGGTCTCCTGCACGGCGTCGTCCGCCTCGGCGAGCGAGCCGAGCATGCGGTAGGCGACCGCCCGCAGATGTCCTCGGTGTTCCTCGAAACGGTCGGCCGACAGGCCTTCCTCCGTCATCCCGCTCCCCCGGTCCGGTCCCTGCGCCGTACGACGACCGGACGATCACATCACGCGACGGCGCGCCTCGCGACGCGTTTTCCTCATCGGGCGAACAGCTCGAAGGCCACGGCGGGTGGTCCAGGGGCCGGCTCGGGCCGGTGCCGGCGGATCGCGGCGGCAAGGTCCCGGCGCGGCGCGACGCCGTACTCGATCACCCCGTCCCGCGCATAAGCGACCTCGCGTCCCTCGTCCGTCCCGCGCATAAGCGACGTCGCGTCCGTCGTCCGTCCAAGCGGCGACGGCCGCCGAGCAGCCGCTCCTGGCCGCGGACCAACCAGGCGGCGGGCGCGTCACTCCTCGTCGCGGGTCAACGCGAGCAGCCGGTCCAGTACGCGCGGGCCGCCCGCGCGCACCCCGTCGTGCTCGAACTCGTCGGTGACCCAGGTCCGCAGGCCGCGGATGGCGCGGGCGGTCTCCAGGGCGTGGGTCGTGTCGACGTACATGTCGTCGTGGTAGACGGCCGCAGCGACCGGGACGTCGTTGGCGGCGAGGCGTGCGCGGTCGTAGAGGGGCGGCCAGTCGGTGCGGGCGGCGAGGAGTTCGGCGGTCTCGCGCAGCGGGCGCAGGGCCGGGTCGGCGTCGAACATCCAGGGGTGGACGGACTCGCCGGTGAACAGGACCGGGCCGTCGCCGGTCAGCGCCTTGGCCGCGTCGAACTGGGGGAACTCCCCGCGGACGCGTTCGGCCGCCCAGTCGGTGGGGCGCTCGTCCTGGCCGTAGGTCGCCTCGTGGACCAGGGCGTAGAGGGGGTGGCTCGCGTACGAGAGGCGTCCCTGCACGTCCTCCAGGAAGGCGTCGGAGAGGGCGGTGCCCTGCGGGGTGCGGACGAAGGCGTGCTCCAGCAGGTGGTGCAGACGGTGGCTGCCTTCGCTGCCGCCGAGGGCGATGCCGAGGGACTGGAAGGCCTCGACGGTCAGGCGGTAGCCGTTCGGGAGGGTCACCTCGTGGGTGAGGAGGTGGTCGGCGATCCGGCGGGCGCGCTCGACGTCCTGCGGGTAGCGGGCGTAGTGCGCGGCGACCTTGCGTTCGATGCGCGGGTAGGCGGCGCGGTAGACGTCGTCGGCGTGGGCGTGCAGGGAGGGCAGCCCGCCGGTGATCACGGCCGCGGCCAGGCCCTCGGGGGCGTACGACAGATAGCTGACGGTGCAGAAGCCGCCGAAGCTCTGGCCGAGCACGGTCCAGGGGGCGCCGCCGGTGACCTCCGGGCGGATGGCCTCGCAGTCGCGGACGATCGAGTCGGCGCGGAAGCGGGTGAGGTAGTCGGCCTGCGCGGCGGCGCCGCCGCGCAGCGGGAGGGTCTGGCGGTTGGCGGGCGTGGAGTGGCCGGTGCCGCGCTGGTCGAGGAGCAGCACGCGGTACTCCTCGAGGGCCCGGCCGAGCCACGCGGCCCGGCCGACGAAACGGTTCGCCCCGAATCCCGGTCCGCCCTGGAGGTAGAGCAGCCACGGCAGTTCCCGGTCCGCCTTGTCGCTCGCGACGACCTCGCGGGCGTAGAGCTCGATCGTCTCCCCCGCCGGGTCGTCGTGGTCGAGGGGCACGGTGAAGTGGCGGTCGGTGAGGACGACGCCGGGCTGGCGGTAGGTGGCGGTCAACAGGTCTCCCGGGACGGACGGACTTTCGGCCGCGTCCCACTTCACCACATGTCCGCCCGCAGGCCGAGCCTCGGGATCATGAAATCGTACTGAATCAGGGGTCAGCGGGAGGAGAGGCTGGAGCGGCGTACGACGAGTTCGGGCTGGAGGACGACACGCCGGTGCTCGTGGCTCCTGGTCCCCTCCTCGGCCTCCGTCTCCTCCAGGAGCAGTTCGGCGGCCAGGGCGCCCATGGTGACGGCGGGCTGCCGTACGGAGGTGAGCGGGACGGCGGCCGCGGCCGCGAACTCGATGTCGTCGTAGCCGACGATGGCCAGGTCGTCGGGGACTCCTATGCCGGCCGCGTACATGGCCTGCAGCACACCGAGGGCGAGGAGGTCGTTGGCGCAGAAGACGGCGGTGGGGCGGTCGGCGAGGCCGAGCAGACGAGCGCCGGCGTCGCGGCCGGCGGCCACGTCGAGGCGTTCGGTCGGCAGTTCCCGCAGCCGGTCCGGGCCGAGGCCGGCCTCGGCGAGGGCGTTCAGGGCGCCGATGCGGCGGTCGCGGACCTGGTTGAGGCCGGGCGGCCCGCTGACGTAGGCGATGGAGCGGTGCCCGGCGTCGACCAGATGGCGCACGGCCAGCGCGCCGCCCGCCACGTCGTCGACGGAGACCGAGCACTCGGTGGTGCCCTCGGCGACCCGGTCGACCAGCACGAACGGGATGTTGTGCCGCCGGAAGGTCTCGATGTTTCGGCCGGTCGCGTCGGCGGGCGTCAGCAGCACCCCGCGCACCCGCTGCTCGGCGAAGAGCGAGAGGTACTCGGCCTCCTCGCCCGCGCTCTGCGCGCTGTTGCAGACCATCACGCCGAGACCCGCGTCGCGGGCGGCGCGCTCGGCACCGCGCGCCACGTCGACGAAGAACGGGTTGCCCATGTCCAGCACGAGCAGCCCCATGATCCGGCTGCGGCCCGCACGCAGCTGGCGCGCGGACTCGCTGCGGACGTAGCCGAGCCGGTCGATCGCGGACTGCACCCGCGCCCGGGTCTCCGTGGCGACCGTGTCCGGACGGTTGATCACGTTCGACACCGTGCCGACGGAGACTCCGGCGGCGCGGGCGACGTCCTTGATACCCACCGACTGGGCCATCAGGCAGAGACCTCCAGGGGGACGCGGGACGGCGGGAAGGAGACCTTCACATTACCGCCCTCATCCGGCGCGTCATGCCCGGTCACGCGGGCAGTGCGAAGTCGACGACATGGAGCGCCGAGGGGGTCGTGCCGCTCGACTTCTCCTGGTACATGAAGGACAGCACATTGTCGGCCCCGACCCGCGGTTCGTCGACGACGACCTCGCCGAAGGCGTTGAGGTCGCCCCCGTCGTACAGCAGGGTCCAGTCGGTGTACCCGGAGGACTTGGACGCGGCGGCGATCCGGCCGTAGGGGAAGACCGCGTACGCGTTGTCGTACCTGTCCAGGACCAGCTTGGTGCGCTGGCTGGAGTCGAGGGCGACCGGGATCTCGGTCTTGGTCCAGCCGCCGGAGGCGTTCTTGCGCAGGTGGAAGGCGCGGCCGTTGGCGGTGCGGTCGCTCACGTAGTGGGTGGTGCACTGCCCGAAGCGGCCGGGCACGTAGCTGATGATCGCGTGCGGGAGGCCGGTGGAGTCGGTCCACTGGCTCTCCTGGTTCATCAGGGAGTGGTCGGGGTCGAGCGGGTCGACGACCAGGCCGCCGTCGGTGACGGCGACCGTGTCAGAGCCGCCTGTCGTCCCCACGACCGTTCCCGCGTCGTTGCGCCAGGTGCGGCCGCGGTCGGTCGAGTAGACGTAGCCCGTGTCGTGGTTGGTGATGCCGCCGCTGTCGCACATCACGGCGGCGTTCTGCTCGCGCCAGGTGAAGAAGGAGTGCAGCCGCCCGTTGACGTCGTAGTCGATGCCGTGCAGGTACATGTTGCGGGCGGTGGAGGAGCCGTGCGCGCTGGTGTACGTCCCCGTGGAGCTGGACCACTCCCCCAGGGCCGTCCATGTCGAACCGTCGTACTCGGCGAGGGCGTTGCGGCCGTTGCCGGAGATCCCGACCCGGTAGCAGAGCTGCAGCCTGCCCTCGGGAGTGGGGACGAACTGCGGGTAGGTGAACTGGGAGGTGAGCGCCAGGCCGTCGAGCGAGGTCTGGACGGAGCCGAGGACGGACGAGGTCCAGGACGCGCTCGCCGGGTTGTCGAGGAGCCCGGCGATCGACTTCACGTAGAAGTAGCCGTCGCTGTGCGAGTCCATGGCGAGGTGGAGTCGGCCGTCGATCCTGGAGACGCCCATGGAGATGACGTTGTGGGAGTCGCCGGCCTTGAGCACATGGGGCAGGGTGACCGTCGACCAGTTGCTCCCGCCGAGGGCCCGCCGGCCGACCACGGCGTTGCCGGTGGCGGTGTACCAGGCGGCGTACTGGTAGCCCTTGTAGGTGAACAGGCCGTTCTTCTGGAACGAGTTGTTGTTGACCAGACCGTCGTAGGAGACGAAGAAGACCGCCTGGGAGTCGAGTCGGGTGGTGCTCCTCCCGCTGACGGAGGGGCCGGGACCGGCGGCCCGTGCGATGCCCGGCGTTGCCACGCCGGCCAGTATGGCGGACGCGAGCACGGCGCGTCTTTTCATGAGGGGCTCCAGATTTTCATGGGGGGCTCCGGAGGGACGGGGACGTCAGGCGAGGTGGAAGACCTCGGTGAGCGGTTTCATGGCCTCGTCGGGACTAGCCCCGTCCAGCGACTCGAAGAACGGCGCCATCTCCGCCTGCCAGCGGGCGTTGACGTCGGTGGCCTCCATGCCGGCCTGGGCGGCGGCGAAGTCCTCGGTCTCCAGATAGCCCACGAGCAGGCCGTCGTCGCGCAGGAAGAGGGAGTAGTGGCGGGCAGGACGCTGTTGACGGAGGTCAGCAGGAGGGCGCCCGGCACGGCCCCGTACACGCTGCCGGACCCGCCGGTGAAGACCACACCGCCGACTACGACCGCGCTGACGACGGTGAGTTCGTAGCCGCTGCCGGTGCTGGAGTCGACGTTCCCGAAGCGCGCCAGGTACATCGCTCCGGCCAGGCCCGCGAGCGCGCCGCAGAAGGTGTACGCGGCGAGGATCCGCTTGCGCACGGGGATGCCGGCAAGCCGGGCGGCCTCCGGGTTGGAGCCGAGGGCGTACAACTCCCGCCCGCTGCCGAAGTACTTGAGGTAGTACGCCGTCGCCACGAGCACCGCCAGCGCGATCAGCGCCAGCCACGGCACCGCGGAGATGCCACCGGACCCGAAGTCCACGAACCCGCCCGGGAGATCGGCCGCCGTGATCTGCCGGGAGCCGACCCAGATCGAGTCGATGCCCCGGATGATGTACAGCGTGCCGAGGGTGACCACGAGCGCGGGCACCTGGCCGAGGCTGACCAGAAGGCCGTTGAGCAGACCGAAGCCGATGCCCGTCAGCACGGCCAGCACCACCGCCACGACCGCGTTCCCGCCGCCGTGCAGATGGTCGCCGGCGGTGAAGGCGCTGATGCCGAGGGTCGAGCCGACCGACAGATCGACGTTCCTCGTGATGACCACCAGGGACTGGCCGGTGGCGACCAGCACCAGGATGGTCGCGTGTCGGACGGGTGGGTCATGAGGGGCTCCTCGACGACGCCCGGCAAGGCCCTCGGGCTGGTCCTCACGACGTCGTGAAAGGTTTCAACTTGGTTGCCGGGACGTTAGGCGCGGCGAGCTTGTCACGTCAATGGGTCCGCATCGAAAAACTTTCGAGAGCGCCACGAGAGCCGGAGGTCACGGTCAGGCCACGACACTCGGTCCGCGCCGCAAGGCTTGACACACCTTCGGGGGGCTCTTAGTTTCCGTTACTGAATCGATTCACAATGAAGCTGTTCGGACCGACGTCACAGGAGCCCTGAAGTGACCGAGCTCGCCGCAGTGAGGACCGCCCTCAAGACCCAGGCAGTCGAGACGCCGTCATGGGCGTACGGGAACTCGGGGACCCGGTTCAAGGTGTTCGCCCAGCCGGGGGTTCCCCGCACACCGCGGGAGAAGCTGGCGGACGCGGCGCAGGTCCATGCCGTGACCGGGGTGGCGCCGACGGTCGCCCTCCACATCCCGTGGGACAGGGTCGACGACTACGGCGCGCTGGCGAAGTACGCCGAGGACCACGGCCTGAAGCTGGGCGCGATCAACTCGAACACGTTCCAGGACGACGACTACAGACTCGGCAGCATCTGCCACGCCGACGCGGCGGTACGCCGCAAGGCACTCGACCACCTGCTGGAGTGCGTCGACATCATGGACGCCACCGGCTCCCGCGACCTGAAACTCTGGTTCGCCGACGGCACCAACTACCCCGGCCAGGACGACCTCCGCGAACGCCAGGACCGCCTCGCGGAAGGCCTCGCCACCGTCTACCAGCGCCTCGGCGACAGCCAGCGCATGCTCCTGGAATACAAGCTCTTCGAGCCCGCCTTCTACTCCACCGACATCCCCGACTGGGGCACCGCCTACGCCCACTGCCTCAAACTCGGCGAGAAAGCCCAGGTCGTCGTCGACACCGGCCACCACGCACCCGGCACCAACATCGAGTTCATCGTCGCCACCCTCCTACGCGAGAACAAACTCGGCGTCTTCGACTTCAACTCCCGCTTCTACGCCGACGACGACCTCATGGCCGGCGCCGCCGACCCCTTCCAACTCTTCCGCATCATGCACGAAGTCATCCGAGGCGGCGGATACACCCCCCACATCGCCTTCATGCTCGACCAATGCCACAACATCGAACCCAAGATCCCCGCCATCATCCGCTCCGTCATGAACGTCCAGGAAGCCACCGCCAAAGCACTCCTCATCGACCGCCACGCACTGACGGCCGCCCAACGCGACGGTGACGTCCTCGAAGCCAACGCCGTCCTCATGGACGCCTACAACACCGACGTACGCCCCCTCCTCGCCGACATCCGCCAGGAAATGGGACTCGACCCCGACCCCATCGCCGCCTACCGCCGCTCCGGATGGGCTGAGAAGATCGTTGAGGAGAGGGTCGGCGGGCAGCAGGCCGGCTGGGGGGCGTAGCGGCTGGTCGCGCAGTTCCCCGCGCCCTTGGAGGGCCGCGCCCCTGGAAGGCCGCGGCCCCGGAGGGCGCTCGTGGAACCGTGGATCGAAAGGGAGCCGTATGCGCGCCTTGGGCGGTCTCGTTGCCGAGGTGTACTCGCTCGGTGGCGGGAGTTGGTCTGTTGTGCCCGTGACTCGCGGTGCTCTGGGGCAGATCTGGAAGTTGTCCGGGGGCGGCCGGTCCTGGGCCGTGAAGGAATTGCTCTTCGGGTGTGATGTGGAGCAGGTGCGGCGGGAGGCGGCGTTGCGGAACGCCGCCGAGGAGCTGGGGATCGCTTCACCCCGGCTCATGGCCAACCGCGACGGCTCCTACGTCACCCGGCTCCCCTCCGATGCGGGCGGAAGCCATGTGAAGGTGTACGACTGGATCGACGGGGACGCGGCCGACCCTTCCGATCCGGCGCTGCTGGACTGGTTCGGGCGGACGATGGCCTTGCTCCACCGGGCGGGCGAGGGGACGGCCGAGGAGGAGCTGGACCCCTGGTACACGCGGTGTCCGGAGGAGGCCGGCTGGAAGGGCCTGCACGAGAGGGTGGAGCGTGCCGGTCTGGCCTGGGCGGGCGAGTTGGGGCGGTTCGTCGGTACGTCGGCCGTGGAACTCGGCGGCTGGGTGACCTCGGTCGAGCCCGGCGACGTGGTGACGTCCCATCTCGATCTGCGACCCGCCAATGTGCTGGTCGGCCGGCAAGGGCCCGTTCTCCTCGACTGGGACAACGCGGGGCCCGCTTCGGCGGAGCAGGAGTTCGCGCGTGCCGTGTTCGGGTGGTCGGGCGGCAATCGGGGGGACGTCGAGGCCGCGCGGCGGGTGGCGCTGGCCTATCGGCGGGCGGGAGGGCGCGCCGTCGTCTCGGGTCCGGCGTCGTTCTCGATGCTCTTCGCCACGCATCTGAACTACATCCATGTGCAGGCCGAGTGCGCGCTCGATCCGGCCGTGACCGAGGCGCAGCGTGCGTTCGCGAGCGAGCAGGTCGTGGAGTCGTTGCGTACGGTGCCCGATCTCGCGGTCGTCTCCCGGCTGGTCGGCGCGCTCGGGACCGTGGGGTGAACGGACGCCCGCAGTCGCCAGCCGCTTCTTGCCGGATGGTTCACGTCTTGCCGGTTGGTTCACATCCTGCCGGATGGTTCACGTCCTGCCGGTTGGTTCACGTCCTGCCGGTTGGTTCACGTCCTGCCGGATGGTTCACGTCCTGCCGGATGGTTCACGTCCTGCCAAATGGTTCAACTCCGCCCCTCCGGGGCCGAGCCCACTGAGGTGGCCGCTCGGACCAGGGCGGCCGTCGCCGGGGAGCGGGACTGCTGGGGCCAGGCGATCGACAGGGTGGCCGGGGGCGCGTCCAGGACCTCGCGGTAGACCACGCCCGGGCGAGGATAGCGGTGGGTGACCTCTGCGGGCAGGAGGGTCACCACTGCGCCCAGTTCGACCAGGGCGATCAGTTGGGGCAGGTCGGCGATCGCGTGCCGCCGCACCATCTGGTCGCGGTAGCGGCCAAGGCCGTGCAGGCCGCCCGGTTCGACACCGGGGAGGGCGAGGTCGGCGAGGGTGAGGCCGTCGCGGGCGGCGAGGGGGTGGGCGGCCGGGAGGGCGGCCACGTGACGGTCGACGCTCACCGTCTCCGCGTCCAGGCCCGCGCGGTCGAACGGCTCGTAGATGAGGGCCGCGTCCGCCTCGCCCTCGCGCAGCAGGCGGGCCTGTTCGCCCCACCCGGAGAGGCGGATCGTGACGGGTCGGGCCGCCGGGTCGGTCGCGTAGCGGGCCAGGATGGTCTCCAGCAGGCCCGCGGCGCCGTCGGCCTTGACGGCCAGGACCAGCTTCGGGTCCGGGTCGGCCGCCCGCTGGGCCCGTCGCCCGGCCGCGTCCAGGGCGTCCAGGGCGATCCGGGCCTCGGTCAGCAGGACCGTCCCCGCCGGGGTGAGGGTGACGCGGTGTGTGGTCCGTTCGAAGAGCGTGACGCCCAGGTCGGTCTCCAGCTTGCGGATGGCGCGGGACAGGGGCGGGGCGGAGATGCCCAGCCGTTCGGCGGCACGGGCGAAGTTGAGCTCCTCCGCGACGGCGACGAAGTAGCGCAGCGACCTGGATTCCATGGGCCACCTCCTCGGTATGTCCCTGAGGGTAACAAGCGGGACCCGGTCGATCCTTCCCTGTCGTCGGCCCCGGGCGGAAGATCGAAGCACGCGGTCCCCGTCCGTCCACTCCTGGCGCGGGGCGTCAACCGCCTTTCCAGCGAACAGTTTTGGAGCTTCGGCATGCTTGTCCTCACCACGCCCACCGGTCAGATCGGCCGACAGGTGCTCGACGCCGTCCTCGACAGCAAGGAGCAGGTGCGGGTGATCGCGCGCGATCCCGACCGGCTCTCCCCCGAGGTGCGTCAGCGGGTCGAGGTCGTCCACGGCTCGCACCGTGACCACGAGATCCTGATGAAGGCCTTCGCGGGCGCGGACGCCGTGTTCTGGCTGGTGCCGCCGGACCCGCGGGCGACCGATGTGCGGGAGCACGTCCTGGAGCCCACGCGGTCGGCGTGCGAGGCGATCGTCGCCCACGGCGTCCGGCGGGTCGTCTCCGTCTCGACCCTGGGTCGCGGCATCGAGGAGAACGCCGGTCAGCTGTCGGCGGCCCGGGCCGGTGAGCACCTGCTCGCGCAGACGGGCGCGGACTTCCGGACGCTGCGACCCGCCGGCTTCATGGAGAACCTGCTCTGGCAGCTCGACGCCATCAGGAACCAGGGCACCCTCTTCTGGCCCCATCCGGCCGACCGGACCATCGCGCTCGTCGCCACCCGCGACATCGCGGCGAAGGCGGCCGAACTCCTGCTCGACGACACCTGGACCGGGTCGGGCGAAGTGCCCCTGGTCAGCCCCGACGCCCTCACCCCCGACGACATGGTGAAGATCCTCTCCGAGGTGCTGGAGCGCCCCGTCCGGTTCCAGGAGATCTCCGTCGAGGCGTACCGGGAGACCATGCTGCGGCACGGGGCGAGCGAGGCCTGGGCGCGCGGCCTGGCCGACATGGCCGCGGCCCAGAACAACGGCGTCTACGACGAGGAGCATCGCACCGCGCGTCCCGGCCCGACCGGCTTCCGGCAGTGGTGCGAGGAGGTGCTCAGGCCGGCCTTCCTCGCCTGAGCACCCCTGCCGCAGCGCTACTCGGGGCCGCTGAACGGATTCCGGACCGGGGACGGCGGCCAGGCGGGCGCCGTGTAGGGCCGTCGGAAGGTGCGCCGGCCCGAGCCCACCTCGAACGGCTCCGCGTCACCGGGGAGCCGGACCTCGGCCCGGGTGTTCGGCGGTACCAGGACGTCGACGACGAGCGTGCCGCCCTCGATCCGCCAGCCCGCCTCGGCCCGGCCGTACGGCGTCTCGTGCGCCGCCTTCGCGTAGGTGAGGTCGCCGCCGGGGACGGGGGCGACCCGCAGTCGGCGCCAGCCGGGTTCGGCCGCCTCCAGGCCGGCGACCGTGCGGTGCAGCCAGTCGGCGACGGCGCCGAGGGCGTAGTGGTTGAAGGAGGTCATCTCGCCCGGGTTGATGCTCCCGTCGGGCAGCATCGAGTCCCAGCGCTCCCACACGGTCGTGGCGCCCATGGTCACCGGGTAGAGCCAGGACGGGCAGCCCTGTTCGAGGAGCATCCGGTACGCCAACTGCGGCTCGCCGCCCGTGCACAGCGCGTCGCAGATCAGCGGGGTGCCGGCGAACCCGGTGGCGATGCGGAAGCCGGCCTTGCGCACGATGAACGCCAACCGCTCGGCGGCGCCCGCTCGCTGACGCTCCGTCGGCAGCAGGGCGAAGCACAGCGCGAGCGCGTACGCGGTCTGCGCGTCGCTCGCCGTCCGGCCGCCCGGGGTGACGAACTCCTCGGCGAACGCGGCGCGTACGGACCGCGCCAGCTCCTCGTACCGTACGGCGTCCTCCTTCTCCCCCAACAGCCGCGCCGTCTCGGCCAGTACGTCGGCGGAGCGGGCGACGTAGGCGTTCGCGACGAGGTCGCCGTCGGTGCGGGCGGCGCCCGGGTCCTCGGGCGGGGCGCCCGGGTCGAGCCAGTCACCGAGCTGGAAGTCCTGCCGCCACAGGCCCCCGCCCTCCTCGACGAGCCGTGCGGCCACCTCCCCCCAGGCGCGCATGCTCGGGTACTGGGCGCGCAGCACCCCGAGGTCGCCGAAGCGCCGGTACAGCGTCCACGGCAACAGCACGGCCACATCGGCCCATACGGCGTGCGGGGTGGCGCCGAAGCCGGACGGCAGGATGTCGGGGACGACCAGCGGCGGCACCCGGTCCTCCCGGGCGAGTTGCTCGGCGGCGAGATCGCGCAGCCAGCCGCCGAGCATGCCCGAGCAGTCGTAGAGGAAGGACGCGGTGGGCGCGAAGACCTGGATGTCGCCGGTCCAGCCGAGGCGTTCGTCGCGCTGCGGGCAGTCGGTGGGGATGTCCAGGAAGTTGCCGCGCATGCCCCAGACGACGTTCTCGTGCAGCCGGTCGACCAGCTCGTGCGAGGACTCGAACCAGCCGGTGCGGGCCATGTCCGTGTGCAGGACGACCGCTTCGACGGCGGCCGGGTCCAACTCGCCCGGCCAGTCGCCGACTTCGGCGTAGCGGAAGCCGTGGAAGGTGAAGCGGGGTTCGTAGGTCTCCACGCCGTGCCCGGCCAGGGTGTACGTGTCGGTGGCGCGGGCGACGCGCAGGGGACGTACGCCCAGTTCGCCGTTCTCCAGTACCTCGGCGTGGCGCAGGGTGACGGTGTGCCCGGCCGGGCCCGAGACACGGATGCGCAGCCGGCCGACCAGGTTCTGGCCGAAGTCGAGGACCGTCCTCCCGGAGGGCGTGGTGATGACGTCGACGGGTGCCAGGGTCTGCGTGCGGCGCACCGGCGGGCCGGTCGGTGCCACCAACTCGGCTGCGGGTGCCGGGAGTTCGGTGACCGGCGACCAGTCGGAGGTGTCGTGCCCCGGCGTGGACCAGCCGGCGCGGGCCAGCCGGGCGTCGTGGACCTCACCGTCGTAGAGCTCGGAGCGTGCGATCGGGCCGGTCGTGGCGCGCCAGGTCCCGTCGGTGCCGACCGTGGTGACGGTGCCGTCGGGGTGGGTGACCTCCAACTGGGCGAGGAGGGCGCGGTGTTCGCCGTAGAGGTTGCGGCGCCCGCCGTGGAAGCCGAGCCGGCCGGTGTACCAGCCCTCGCCGAGCAGTGCGCCGATCGCGTTGTCGCCTTCGCCGAGCAGCGCGGTGACGTCGAAGGTCTGGTAGCGCAGCCGGTGGTGGTACGAGGTCCAGCCGGGGGCGAGGACATGGTCGCCGACGCGGGTGCCGTTGATCTCGGCCTCGTAGACGCCGTACGCCGTGATGTAGAGGCGGGCCGAGGCGATCGGCTCGGTGAGGGTGAAGGTGCGGTGCAGCAGGGCCACCGGGAGCGGCGCGTCGGAGGGGTGCCGGTCGGGGGTGACGGGGCGGGCGGTCCAGTCGGTACGGGTGAGCAGTCCCGTCTCCGCCCAGGTGACCGGCGACCAGTCGGACGGCTCGGCGTCCTCGCCCCACACCCGGGCGCGCACCCCGACCCGGCTGCGGGAGCCGAGCTCGGCGCCCGGCCAGTCCACCAGCACCGATTCGGCGCTGTTCACACGTCCGGTGTCGGTGAGGACCCTGCCGTCGCGGTCGGTGATCTCGACGCGGTACGCCTGCTGCGTCCAGCCCGGGGCGTCGGTCTCGGTGCGCCAGCTGAGCCGGGGGCGGGACTCACCGATGCCGAGAGGCTCACGGTGGTGTTCCAGGACGGGTGCGGTGACCTTCATCGTGCGGCTTCCTTCTCGGGGGCGGTGGTCGCCGCCGGGGCCTGACCCTGCGGAGCGATGCGACGGACGATCCATACACCCAGCGCACCGGACACCGCCACGCAGGCCGTGGTGATCCACAGCACCGCCGAGCCACTGGTCGCCATCAGGGCGGGCGTGGCGAGACCCGCGAGTCCGCACAGGGCCCGGCTGAGGCCGTAGGTCAGGCCCTGGGTGGTGGCGCGGAGTTCCTCGGGGAAGGCCTCCTGGGACCAGACCTTGTAGTTCGCCTCGCCGGCGAACTGGTTGACGATGTTGTACAGGAGCAGGAAGAACACCATCGCCGCGATCACGGCACCGCCGGTGGCCGCGGCCACCGCGAAGGCCAGCACCTGCAGTGCCGCGCAGACGTGGAACAGCCGGTCGCGCCACGGGGTGTCGGCGAGCCTCACGAAGAGCAGCGAGCAGGCGAGGCCGACGGGGAGACCGGCCAGGCCGATACCGGTGGCGAGTGTCTGGGAGGCGCCGCTGACGGTGGTCAGGAAGTAGGTGCCGTACTGGCCCATGGTGTTGGCCGCCAGGTTCCAGGCCAGGTAGAAGCCCCCCGTCGCGAGGAGCGGGACGAGGATCGGGCGGGCGCCGAGGCGGCGCAGGGCCCGCCTGTCGATGCCCTCGCCGCCCCCGCCGCCCCCGCCGCCCCCGCCG
>Ga0182007_10001242_pt1 | contig 13839 bp, 11 predicted proteins | sample Sormic07211113_1_FD_123023 | JGI IMG/M metagenome (GOLD analysis project Ga0182007, IMG submission 123023) | Rhizosphere microbial communities from Sorghum bicolor, Mead, Nebraska, USA - 072115-113_1 MetaG | ecosystem: Host-associated > Plants > Roots > Rhizosphere | place: USA: Nebraska... | reverse complement strand
TTCAGCCTGAAGCTGGCGGCCAGGGCCGTGGCCATCGAGCGGCGCAACAACACCCTCACCACGGCCGACGGCGAAGTGGTGCACTACGACAAGCTGGTGCTGGCCACCGGCTCGGCGCCCTTCGTGCCGGCGGTGCCGGGCCGCGACCGCCCCCACTGCTTCGTCTACCGCACCATCGAGGACCTCGAGGCCATGAAGGCCAGCGGCGCCCGCTCGAAGAGCGGCGTGGTGGTGGGCGGCGGCCTGCTGGGCCTCGAATGCGCCAAGGCGCTGCGCGACATGGGCCTCGAGACCCATGTCGTCGAGTTCTCGCCGCGGCTGATGGCGGTCCAGGTCGACGAGGGCGGCGGACGGGCACTGCGCAGCAGCATCGAGGGCCTGGGCCTGCACGTGCACACCGGCCGCAACACGGTCGAGATCACCGACGGCGCGAGCGCGCGCCACCGCATGGTGTTCGCCGACGGCACCCACCTGGAAACCGACATGATCGTGTTCTCGGCCGGCATCCGGCCGCGCGACGAACTCGCGCGCCAGTGCCTGCTGGCGGTCGGCCCGCGCGGCGGCGTGGCGATCGACAGCCACTGCCGCACCAGCGACCGCAATGTCTACGCGATCGGCGAATGCGCCGCGTGGAACGAGCAGACCTTCGGCCTGGTCGCGCCGGGCTACGACATGGCCCGCGTGGCCGCCCGGCACATCGCCGGCCAGGACGACGCCGCCTTCACCGGCGCCGACATGAGCACCAAGCTCAAGCTGATGGGCGTCGACGTCGCCAGCATCGGCGACGCGCACGGCAAGACGCCCAGGTCGCGTGCCTACCAGTACGTCAACGAGCACAAGCAGATCTACAAGAAGATCGTGGTCAGCGAGGACGGCAAGCAGCTGCTGGGCGCGGTGCTGGTCGGCGATGCCACCGAGTACGGCACCTTGCTGCAGATGGCGCTGAACGGCATCACGCTCCCGCCCGACCCGGAATTCCTGATCCTGCCTTCGAGCGATGGCAAGGCCAAGCCTGGCCTCGGCGTGGATTCGCTGCCCGACAGCGCCCAGATCTGCTCGTGCAACAGCGTCACCAAGGGACAGATCTGCGCGGCCGTCGGCGAAGGCGCCTGCACCACCGCCGAACTCAAGGCCTGCACCAAGGCCGGCGCCACCTGCGGCGGCTGCGTGCCGCTGGTCACGCAGGTGATGAAGGCCGAGATGGCCAAGCGCGGGCTGGCGGTCGACAACCACCTCTGCGAGCACTTCGCCTATTCGCGCCAGGAGCTCTATCACCTGATCCGCGTCGGCGAGATCCGCAGCTTCGAGGACCTGCTGGCCAGGCATGGCAAGGGCCTGGGCTGCGCGGTCTGCAAGCCCACCGCCGCCAGCATCTTCGCGTCGTGCTGGAACGAGTTCGTGCTCAAGAAGGACCTGGCCCCACTGCAGGACAGCAATGACTACTTCCTCGGCAACATCCAGAAGGACGGCAGCTACTCGGTGGTGCCGCGCATGCCCGGCGGCGAGGTCACGCCCGAAGGGCTGATCGCGGTCGGCCAGGTGGCGAAGAAGTACGGCCTCTACACCAAGATCACCGGCGGGCAGCGGGTCGACCTGTTCGGCGCCCGGGTCGAGCAGCTGCCGCCGATCTGGGAGGAACTGATCGCGGCCGGCTTCGAATCGGGCCATGCCTACGGCAAGTCGCTGCGCACCGTGAAGAGCTGCGTCGGCTCGACCTGGTGCCGCTTCGGCGTGGCCGACAGCGTGGGCCTGGCGGTCGAGCTGGAGAACCGCTACAAGGGCCTGCGGGCACCGCACAAGATCAAGTTCGGCGTCTCGGGCTGTACCCGCGAATGCGCCGAGGCGCAGGGCAAGGACGTCGGCATCATCGCCACCGAGCGCGGCTGGAACCTCTACGTCTGCGGCAACGGCGGCATGAAGCCGCGCCATGCCGAACTGATCGCCTCCGACCTGGGCAAGGAAGAGCTGGTCCGGCTGATCGATCGCTTCCTGATGTTCTACGTCCGCACCGCCGACCGCCTGCAGCGCACCAGCACCTGGCGCGACAACCTGGAGGGCGGCCTCGACTACCTGAAGGGCGTGCTGATCGAGGACACGCTGGGCCTCGGCGCCGAACTCGAAGCGCAGATGCAGCAGGTGGTCGATACCTACCAGTGCGAGTGGAAGACGGCGGTGAACGACCCGGTCACGCGCGCGCGCTTCCGCTCCTTCGTCAACAGCGAGAAGCCGGACGAGCACATCGTCTTCGTGCAGGAACGCGGCCAGATCCGGCCGGCCCGCGGCGAAGAACGCGCCGATGCCGATGCCGCCACCGCCTGAACAACTGAGGACCTTCGATATGACCACCAACGAATCACGCCATTGGACCGCCGTCTGCGCCGACGGCGACATCCTGCCCGATACCGGCGTCTGCGCCCTGGTCGAGGGCGTGCATGTCGCGATCTTCCGGGTCGGCCGGCAGCAGGCGCTCTATGCCATCGACAACGTCGACCCGAAGGCGGGCGCCAGCGTGCTCTCGCGCGGGCTGGTGGGCAGCATCGGCGAACGCATCGTCGTCGCCTCGCCGCTCTACAAGAACCACTTCGACCTGCAGAGCGGCGAATGCATCGAGGCGCCCGAGCACTCGGTGCGCGCCCATGCGGTGCGCGTGCAGGAAGGCCGCGTGCTGGTCGCGCTCGCCTGATCCCCACCGCCTCGCAGCTTCACGACTTTTCAAATTTCCAAGGAATCCCCATGGCCTACCTAGCCCCTGCCGAGTTCGTGACCAAGATGGTCGATGCCGGCGAATCCAAGCTGCTGATGTCGACCCGCGACACGCTGATCCGCGCCTACATGGCCGGCGCCATCCTGGCGCTGGCGGCGGCCTTCGCCGTGACCGTGTCCGTCAACACCGGCAACGCGCTGGTCGGCGCGATGCTGTTCCCGGTCGGCTTCATCATGCTGTACCTGATGGGCTTCGACCTGCTGACCGGCGTCTTCACTCTGGTGCCGCTGGCCGTGCTCGACAAGCGCCCCGGCGCCACCTGGCGCGGCTGCCTGCGCAACTGGGGGCTGGTGTTCGTCGGCAACTTCGCCGGCGCGCTGACGGTCGCGGTCTTCATGGCGATCATCTTCACCTTCGGCTTCAGCGAGGCGCCCAATGCAGTCGGCGAGAAGCTCGGCCACATCGGCGAAGGCCGCACCCTGGGCTATGCCGCGCACGGCGCCGCCGGCATGCTGACCTTGTTCATCCGCGGCGTGATGTGCAACTGGATGGTGTCGACCGGGGTGGTCGCCGCCATGATGTCGACCACGGTGTCCGGCAAGGCCATCGGCATGTGGATGCCGGTGATGGTCTTCTTCTACATGGGCTTCGAGCATTCGATCGTCAACATGTTCCTGTTTCCCACCGGCCTGCTGCTGGGCGGCAAGTTCACGCTGATGGACTACCTGATCTGGAACGAGATCCCGACCGTGCTGGGCAACCTGGTCGGCGGCCTGACCTTCGTCGGCGCGACCCTGTACGCGACCCACTACAAGACGGCGCCGAAGCGGGTCGTGGGCTGAGCGCAGCGCCTTCATGGGCAGCGCCTTGCGCGTGACGCTCGGCCAGCATTCGCTGGCCGGGCCGGGGCCGGTCAACCAGGATTTCCACGGCGCCATGCTGCCGGAAGGATCGCTGCGGACGACCAAGGGCATCGCGATCGCGATCGCCGACGGGATCGGCTCCAGCCGCGTCAGCCAGGTCGCCAGCGCGGCGGCGGTGCGCGGCTTCCTCGACGACTACTACGCCACCTCCGAGGCATGGTCGGTGCGCCGCTCGGCCCAGCGGGTGCTGGGCGCCACCAACGCCTGGCTGCATGCCCAGACCCAGCGCAGCGACGCCCGCTTCGACAAGGACAGCGGCTACGTCTGCACCTTCAGCGCACTGGTCCTCAAGGGCCGCGACGTGCACCTGCTGCACGTCGGCGACGCGCGAATCTACCGCCTGCATCCGCAAGCCCTGGAGCAGCTCACGGAAGACCACCGGGTCCACCTGTCGTCGGTCGAGTCGTACCTGGCGCGCGCCCTGGGGGCGGGCCCCAGCGTGGAGATCGACTACCGCTGCTGGGAAGCGGAAGTCGGCGAGGTCTACCTGCTGGCCACGGATGGCGCCTGGGCCGGCCTCGACGCCCGGACGGTGCACCACGCACTGGCCCGCTGCGGCGACGACCTCGACGAAGCCGCCCGCCTGCTGGCGTCGAACGCGCGGGGCGGCGACGACCGCACGGTCCAGCTGCTGCGCATCGACGAACTCCCGGCGGCGGACGCCGCGCAGCTGCAGTCGCAGCGCCAGGCGCTGGCGATCCCGCCCGCGCTCGCCCCGCGGGCGCGCTTCGAGGGCTTCACCCTGGTGCGCGAGCTTCAGGTCAGTGCGCGCAGCCACGTGCACCTGGCGCTGGACGACGCCCGCGGGCACCCCGTGGTGCTCAAGCTTCCGTCGGTCGACCTGCGCGACGACCCCGACTACCTGGACCGCTTCGTCCTCGAGGAATGGGTGGCACGGCGGGTCGACAGCCCCCACGTCGTCAAGGCCGGCACGATCGAGCGCGTGCGCGGGCACCTGTTCGTCGCCATGGAGTACGTCGATGGCCAGACGCTGGCGCAATGGATGGTCGACCATCACAGGCCTTCGCTGGACAGCGTGCGCAGCATCGTCGAGCAGCTGGCCAAGGGGCTGCAGGCGCTGCATGGCAAGGAGATGCTGCACCAGGACATCCGGCCCGAGAACGTGATGATCGATCGCGCCGGCACCGTGAAGATCATCGACCTGGCATCGACGCACGTGGCGGGCCTGGCCGACAGCGGCCGGGAGCGGCGCGCGCTCGCCATCGCCGGCACCTTGCAGTACACCGCGCCGGAGTACTTCATCGGCCAGGGCGGCAGCATCCGCTCCGACCTGTTCTCGCTGGCCGTGATCGTCTACCAGATGCTGACCAAGCAATTGCCGTACGGCCTGCACGCTTCACGCGTTCGGTCGGCCGCCGACGCGAAGCGCCTGCGCTACGTGCCGCTGCGCCACTTCCGGCCCGACCTGCCGGCCTGGGTCGATGCGGTGCTGCAGAAGGCGCTGCACCCGGACCCTGCCCGGCGCCAGCAGGCGGTGTCCGAGTTCGCGCATGATCTGAAGGCGCCGGGACCGGAGTTCCTGCGGCCACGGAGTTCGCCGCTGATCGAGCGGCATCCGGTGCGCTTCTGGCAATGCGCCACCGCGCTGCTGGGCGTGGTCACGGTCGTCCTGCTGGGGCTGCTGGTGGGCGGGAAGTGAATGGATCGCCCGGCGCAGTTCAGTCAGCAGGAGTGACAAACACAGGCCTCGCCGTGCGCCGCCGACACCAGCTCGCTCAAGATGCCGCACTCCTGGGTGGCGTGAGGCTGCGAGCAGCGACCGCGCAGCACGGTCAGCTGCTTCTCCAAGGCCTTGAGGCTCTTCAGCCGGGCGCGCACGCGCTCGATCTGCTCGTCGACCAGTTGGTTGATGTCGGCGCAATCCTGCTGTGGCGTCGCCGCGAAATCCAGCAGCCTCTTGATGTCGCTCAAGGGAATGTCCAGCGCCCGGCAATGGCGCACGAAGGACAGGCCCTCCAGGTGCGCCTGCCCGTAGGCCCGGTAGCCGTTGGGCTGGCGCGCCGGCGCCGCCAGCAGGCCTGCCCGTTCGTAGAAGCGGATGGTGCCGACGTCGACACCGGTTGCATTGCTCAGGTCGCCGATCTTCATGGTGTCGTGAGATTAAGCGAAGACATGCTCCATTTTTCCAATAATGGCGTCAACCATAGGGACGTTGGGGCGGGGCCATGCGTTTTCAATCGCCCTGGACGGCGATCGGAATCGTGAATCTGAACAGGGCACCGCCGCCGGCCCGATGCGAAGCCCAGAGCCTGCCGCCGTGCGCCTCGATCAGCTTGCGGCAGATGGCCAGGCCAACGCCCAGTCCACTCGCCTTGGTCGAGTAGAAGGATTCGAAGATCCGCTCCAGATCGCCGTTGGCGATGCCGATGCCGGTGTCCGCGACCTCCACCTGGATCTCGTCGCCCTCGTTGCGCGTGACGGAAACGCCGATGGCGCGCTCGCCGCTGCCACTCCCGATCGCATCCATCGCATTGCGCAGCAGATTGAGCACCACTTGCTGCAGATGAATCTCGTCGACGATGACCGGCGGCAGCCGGCTCGCCTCCGACAGGCGGATCTCGATGTCGCGCAGGTCGCAGTCCATCTTCACCATGCCGATGCATTCGGCGATGGCGCGATGGATGTCGATCAGCTTCGGTTCCAATTCGTGCCGCTGCACCATGTCGCGCATGCGTGTCACCACCTCGCCGGCGCGCGTGGCCTGCCCGATGACCTTGTCCAGGAGTTCCGACACCCGCGTCATGTCGGGCGCGGACTCGCCGGCGCGCCGGCGTGCCGCCAGCGCATAGTTCTCGATGGCGCCGAGCGGCTGGGTGATCTCGTGGGCCAGCGCGACCGACATTTCGCCCGCCGTATGGACCCGCACGAGATGCGCCAGCCGTTCACGCCAATGTGCCGCCTCGACCTCCGCGGCAAGCTTGCGGCGTTCGGCCGTGTCGCGTGCATGCAGGCTGCCGAACACTTCGGCCAGCAGGCTGACGCCGGGCATCAGCGCCTCCGGCCATTCCTGCGCGCGCTGCGTGCTGGCGATGGCCAAGGCGCCCGTGACCCCGACCGGCACGGAGATCGGCACCACCAGCAGCGAGCGCACCCCGGAGGCCTGCAGTGCAGCGCGATCGCCGTCGGCTTCGGGCGGCAGTTCGCCCACCCGAGCCAGGCGCACGATGTTTCCCGCCGCCAGTCGATGCATGACCCAGGGAAGATCGGCTGGTTCGCCCAGGGTCGAAGGCGGCACGAAGCCATCGGCATGCCAGCGTTGGACCGCGCGAAACATGAGGTCGCCGGATCCGCGATCCCAGAGGCCGACGCGCTCGGCCTCCATGAACTGTCCGATCTCGCGCAAGCCGATTCCGATCGCGACTTCCGACTTCCCGGGCTCGGCCAGCACCAGGGACGCCAGGATGCTGCTGGCCAGTCGCTCGAAACCGATCGCATGGTCGAGCTGCTCCTGCGCATGCTTGCGTGCGAGGGCGCTGCCGAAGACATTCGCCAGCAGCCGCATGCGATTCAGAAGATCTTCCGACCAGCGGCGCTCCGCGCGCACGCAACCGAAGCTCAGCGCGCCATGCAATTCGCCCGCCACGATGATCGGCATCGTCACGTGCGATTTGAGGCCGATGCTGCGCAAGGTTTCCTTGTCGACGGTGGCATCGGGCGGAAGGTCGTCGAGACGCTCGAACACGACCGGCCTGTTGGCCATCATCATTTCGAGAGACCAGGGAGCGAATTCGCGCGCCGACACATTCGTCATGGCGGGCCCGATGCCTTCCGCCGCGAACGAATGGGTGACCTGCATCCGCCCGCTCAAGGGAAAGACCCGACTGAGGGTGGATCGATCGATGCCGAGCGTCGAGACGATGCGCGCCAGGCTGTCGTGGATGGCACCGTCGATTTCGCCGGGGCACAGGGCGATGAATCTCGCCGACAGATCCGACAGGAGCCGTTCGAAGCTCAGGAGGTCGTGCATGGAGACCGGCGCCGGCCCTTGCACCCGGGCCGCGGTCGGTGTCCCCAAGACAGTGGATGGTCGCGCAGCCATGGACGGCGTTCCTAGTCGGCGTGAAAGCCCGATGCCTTCACGATGGGCGCCCAGCGCGCAATGTCGGCATCCAGGGTCGCTGCGAGCTCGTCCGACGAAGTGCCGGTGAGTTCGAAACCCAACTCGGCGAGCCTGGCGGCCGCCTGCGGCGAATGCACGATCGTCGCGAACATCGTCGACCATCGATCGACGACCGTCTTCGGTGTTCCCCGAGGGGCGAAAATGCCGACCCAGCCGATGGCCTGGACCGACGGATAGCCTTGCTCGATGAATGTCGGCACATCCGGCAGCTGCGCCAGGCGCTGGGTGCCCGACACCGCGATGATCCGAAACCTGTGCGCGCGATGCATCTCGATCAGGTCGGAGACCGACGAGATGCCGGCGGGAATATGGCCCGCGACGAGATCGACCGTCATTGGCCCGGCACCCTTGTAAGGCACGGGTTTCAAGACGATGCCCGCCTCCTGCGCAATCATGACGCCGAGAAACTGAGCCAGGCTTCCGGTGGAGCCCATGCCGTAGAACGATTCGGTCGGATGGTCCCTTGCCCAGGCCACGAAGCCGGCCACCGAGGTCGCGGGATGGTCCTGCGAAACCGCAAGCGCCAAGGGGTATGCCGCGATCTGCGAGACCGGCGCGAAGTCGTGCACCGCGTCGTAGTGGACATCCTTGAAGATCAGCGGCGCCAGGACCGGCACGACGAAGGGAAAGAGCGCCATGGTCTTGCCGTCGGGCGGCGCGTTCTTCAGCACCATGGCGCCGATGCGGCCGCTCGCGCCCGGCTTTTCCTCGACATAGATGTGGGCGCCATAGTCGGCGTTCGCACGTTCCGCCAAGTAGAGCGCCAGCGCCGTGGCGGAACCGCCTTCGAAGGGCACCAGGAACCTGATCGGGCCGCCGTCGTCGGCCCGCGAAACGGCAGCCAGGCAGACGCCCGTTGCAAGAGTGAGGATCCTCAGGATCTTGGCCAGCCGCATGGCCGCTCCTTCGAAAATGCGCTTGCCCGATGGCCGAACCCGAACCCGCCGGCAGCGACTTCCGATCCGTCCGCCAGGGGCGGAGTATGACACTCGCGACGCCCGAGCGAGACCGGAGGTCCTGGAACCCCAGCCTGGCAGTGGCGGCACCGACCAAGCACGTACGTGGCTGGAAAGACCCCGCCAGGGGCGATTCAGCGATTCAATCCATCCGGTGCAGGGCGCACTTTCCGCTGGAGGTGGTGTCATGTCATTCATCGAATTCGTGCATCGGGCCATCGACCTCCTTCCCGTGCTCGCGAGGTTCGCGATCATGATGGCGCTGATCCTCGCCATTCCGCGGATCGCGCGCGCCCTTCGTATTCCGGTGGTGGTGGGCTTGCTGCTGAGCGGCGTGCTGCTCGGGCCGCACATGCTCGATGTCTTCCCACGAGACCACCCCGTCGCCGAATTCTTCTCCAACCTCGGGATGTTGCTGCTGATGTTCTTCGCCGGCTGGGAGATCGACCTGGACCTGTTCCGCCAGAAGATCTTCCGCTCGCTCGTGTTCGGCCTCGCCACGACCGCCATTCCGCTGGTCTTCGGCACGCTGGCGGCGCGGTGGCTCGGCTATCCCGTGCTGCCGGCGATCGTCGTCGGCTCGCTCCTCGCCTCGCACACGCTCCTGGCCCTGCCGATCGTCACCGCGCTGGGTGTCCAGCGCCAGGAAGCCATCGTTGTGGCCATCGGCGCCACCATGATGTCGGACACGCTGTCGCTGCTCGTGTTCGCCGTCTGCGTGCCGATGTACGTCAGCGGCTTCTCGGCCTCCGCCCTCGTCATCCAGGTCGCCGAGATCGTGGCGTTCGTCGTCTTCGTGCTGGCCGGGCTGAGTCGCGCGGCCGGCTACGTCCTGCACAAGGTGGAGAACGACGAAGAGACCTATTTCGTGCTGATGCTCGGCATTCTCGCGGTGACGGCGCTGCTCGCGCAGTACATCAACCTGCCCGGCATCGTCGGCACGTTCATGGCGGGTCTGGCGGTCAACGCGGCCGTGAAGGACAAGCCGGCCAAGAGCAAGCTGGAATTCATGGGCACGACGCTGTTCATCCCGATCTTCTTCGTCGTCACCGGCTTCCTGATCGATCCGCTGGCGTTGGCCCGCAGCCTGTCGGAGGACGCGCTGCTCGCGGGCGGCATCATCGCCGCCCTGCTGCTGGGCAAGTGGATCGCGGCGCAGTCCTGCGGCCGCGCCTTCGGCTATGCGCCGGCCGCCCGCAGGACGATGTGGGCATTGACCCTGCCCCAGGTTGCCGCGACGCTGGCGGCCGCCCTGGTGGCGACCAAGACATTCAACGCCGCCGGCCAACCATTGCTCGACACCCGGATGTTCAACGGCGTCCTGATCATGGTGCTGGTCACGTCCATCCTCGGGCCGCTGCTGGTGCAGCGATTCGCCCCGGCGATGGCCGGCAGCGCAACCCGCGTCCGGGCGGTGCGCGGCTCGGCCGGATGAGGACGATCGGCGGCGCACACCCGTGCCACGTACGTGGCGCTACGTGGCCGCAGGACTGGATTTGTCCGGCCGCCGTGCGCACAATGCCTCCTCGCAGCGCGCAACCATGCGAAACGGATCTCCATGCAAGACCCTTCCTCAGCCACGCCGACCCACTCGACCCGGGGCGCGGCCGCGCTGGCGCAGAAGTCCTCCAGCGAGCTGGCGCTGTTCAACACCGAACTGGCGATCGATCGCACCCTGATGGCCGCGGACCGCTCGTTGATGGCATGGGTGAGGACCGCGCTGTCCATGATCAGCTTCGGCTTCACGATCTACAAGGTTCTCGAGAGCATCCGTGAACAGAGCGCGGCCTTGCCGCCCAGCCACGTGCCGCGCGACATGGGGCTGTTCCTCACCGGCCTCGGAACGGTGGCGATGCTGATGGGCGTGGTCGAGTACTGGTACCGGATCAGGAAGCTTCGCGAAGCCAAGAGCTTCCGCATCTTCCAGCCCTCTTTCGTCATGGCGCTGATCATGGCGGTCACGGGCCTGTGCGCTTTCATGGGCATCAGCTTCAGGGTGCTTTGAGGCGGAGGACTCATGGTCGATCTTCCGATGGATTTCCTCACCCGCACCTGGGCCGACATCACGAGCGGCCGGCATGCGCCGCTGGCATTCCGCTTCATCCTGCAGCCGGCGGTGGCGGCCTTCCTGGCGTACCGGGCCGGCAGGCGGGATGCACTGGACGGACGCCCGCTCTACTTCATGGCACTGGTACGCGACCGCACGCAGCGCAGAGCCTTGATCCGCGAGGGCTGGGGACATGTCAGCAAGGTGTTCATCGTGGCGGTCGTGATGGACGCGATCTACCAGTTCGTCGCGATGCGCTGGGTCTATCCGGGCGAGGCGCTGATGGTGGCTCTCGTGCTCGCGGTGGTTCCCTACCTGCTGTTTCGCAGCCTGGTGAACTGGATGCTGCGCCGCACCCGGTCCCGATGACCAGGGCGCCCTACCCGCCCGGCCGCTCGAGGCTGAGACGTATCAACTCGGTCATCGAACTCACGCCCAGCTTCTCGAGCAGCCTGCTGCGATGCTGTTCGACGGTCCGGTGGCTGATGTCCAGCTCCTTGGCGATGAGCTTGCTCGGCAATCCCTTCAGCGCGAGCTGCATCACCTCGCGTTCACGGTCGGTCAGGGCCTCGATCCGCTTGTCGAGGTCGTTGTGCCCATCGTCCACGGGCGTGCGAAGCTTCGCATCCCGGCGCAAGGCCTCGTCGATCGCATCGAGCAGCTGCTGCTCGCGGTACGGCTTCTGCACGAAGTCCACGGCGCCATCCTTGACTGCCTTGACGGCCATCGCGATGTCGCCGTGACCGCTGATGAACACGATGGGAATGCGGGCACCGATCGCCGCCAGCCGTTCCTGCAGCGCCAAGCCGCTCATGCGCGCCATGCGCACGTCCAGCACCAGGCAGCCGGGACGTGCGGCGTCGAACACCTCGAGGAAGGCAAGGGCCGAGCTGAAGGTCTCGGTGGCGAGGCCGACCGAGCTCACCAGTTCCCGCACGGAGTCGCGATAGGCCTCGTCGTCATCGATGATGAATACGGTGGGGTCCGGCATCTCGACAGTCTAGCGAATCGGCCGCGTCGTGTTGCCGCATCAGGCCGTCACTGCGTCAGGGGCCTGGAGCCGTCCGCAGGCAGGACGATCGTCGAGTCGCCGTCCGGCGAAGTCACCGTGTCGGAGTCGCTCAAGGGCGGCGGCGCGCCTTGCGGAACGACCACGACGGCGCGACCGCCGGGCGACGTGACATCGTCCAGGGGCGGCAGTCCGCGTTGGGCCCGGTCCCACGTCATGCCCGCATCGCGCACGCAGGCATCGCGTTGCGGGCGCGGCAGATGTCCGTCATTGCAGTACGCGAGCGTGCGCTCGTAGCGCGCCCGGGCCGCGTCGAGGCCGGACGATTGCGCGATCGCGGCAGCGCACGCCGCAAGGGCGACGCAAGAGATCGCCGCATGCATGGGGCTGGGGGTCATGGTGCTGCTCCTCGGTGGGGTGACGGGAGATCCGGCGTGAGGCGAGTCGGGCGAACTGGTCTGAATTGTCCGGCAGGCAGTACCCTTTGACCAGCCCGGGCCCGACGCCCGAGGCCCGCTTGACCTTGTAGTGGGTATAGGGTGTGAAATACCCTCGAAAGCGACAACGAGATGGCCCAACACCACCACCACCCCCACGCGCCGGCGGCCGCAGCGGATGCCTGCTGCGCCGCCCCGCCACTCAGCGCGCCCGACCCCACGCGGGTCGAACCCGGCGACGCGCCGAACACCTTCCGCATCGCCACCATGGACTGCACGGTCGAAGAGTCCGAGATTCGCCGGCTGGTGGAGCCGATCGCCGGTATTCGGGGGCTGCATTTCCGCCTCGGCCAGCGGACGCTGCGCATCGACGGCACCGACGCCGCGGTGCCGCTCGCGCTGGCGGCCATTCGCAAGGCCGGCTTCGTGCCCGAACCGCTGGATGTCGGGGCCCAGACCGCGCCATCGCCCGATGGCGCCCTGCACGCGCACGGCGCGAGCCCCGGCCACCTGCGGCTCGCGGCCGCCCTCGCGCTGGCGGCCGCCGCCGAGGCGATCTCCTTCCTCGCCCCCGACATCCTGGCCTGGAAGGCCGCCGGCATGGCGGTCGCGGCGGCGGCGATCTGGCTGGCCGGCCTCGAGACCTACGCCAAGGGCCTGAGCGCGCTGCGGCACGGCAAGCTCAACATCAACGCCCTGATGTCGGTCGCGGTCACCGGCGCCTTCGTCATCGGCCAATGGCCGGAAGCCGCCATGGTGATGGCCCTGTACGCCATTGCCGAGCTGATCGAGGCGCGGGCGGTCGACCGCGCCCGCAACGCGATCAAGGGCCTGGTCGATCTCGCGCCCGCCGACGCCGAGGTGGCGCAGCCCGACGGCAGCTGGCGCCGCGTGCCGGCGACCGGGATCCCCATCGGCGCGATCGCCCGCGTCAAGCCCGGCGAGCGCGTGGTGCTCGACGGCATGGTCACGCGCGGCCACAGCACAATCGACCAGGCGCCCGTCACCGGCGAGAGCATTCCGGCCGACAAGGAGCCGGGCAGCCCGGTCTTCGCCGGCACGATCAACCAGAACGGCGAGCTCGAGTTCCGCGTCACCGCGACGGCCAGCGACTCCACGCTGGCGCGCATCATCCATGCCGTCGAGGAAGCGCAAGGCACGCGGGCCCCGACCCAGCGCTTCGTCGATCGCTTCGCCGCCATCTACACGCCCGCCGTGTTCGCCCTCGCGCTGGCGGTGGCGGTGCTGCCGCCGCTGCTGCTGGGCTGGCCCTGGCTGGCCGCCGTCTACAAGGCGCTGGTGCTGCTGGTGATCGCCTGCCCTTGCGCGCTGGTCATCTCCACCCCCGTCACGGTGGTCAGCGGGCTGGCGGCCGCCGCGCGGCGCGGCATCCTCATCAAGGGCGGCATCCACCTCGAACACGCCCGGCTGCTGAAGGCCGTGGCACTCGACAAGACCGGCACCCTGACCGAAGGCAAGCCGAGGCTGGTGACCTTCAAGGCCTGGCGCGAGGCCGACGAGCGCCAGGCACGGCAGTGGGCCAAGAGCCTGGCGGCGCGCTCCGACCATCCGGTGTCGGCCGCGATCGCCCTGGGCATCGAAGACGACGCACTGGCGGTGGA
>Ga0182007_10001241_pt1 | contig 13845 bp, 10 predicted proteins | sample Sormic07211113_1_FD_123023 | JGI IMG/M metagenome (GOLD analysis project Ga0182007, IMG submission 123023) | Rhizosphere microbial communities from Sorghum bicolor, Mead, Nebraska, USA - 072115-113_1 MetaG | ecosystem: Host-associated > Plants > Roots > Rhizosphere | place: USA: Nebraska... | reverse complement strand
CGCGGGATCACCGAATAGGTGCCGTCCTTCTGGATGTTGGCGTGGCTGCGCTCGTTGATGAAGCGGCTCTGCGGATCGTCCTTCGCTTCTTTCGGCCAGGTGCTGATCAGGTAGTAGTTGACGGCCGGGCGGCAGGTGGCGCAGCCGTTGGGCGTGCGCCAGCCGAGGTTGCGGTAGACCTCGTCGTGCGTGAGGTAGTGCTGCTTGCGGATCGCGTCGCGCACGTCCTGGTGGCTCACGTCGGTGCAGCCGCACACGGCCTTCTTCTTCGGCGTGGCCGAGTAGTCGCCGCCGGCGGTGAACATCAGGATCTGCTCGACCAGCCCGGTGCACGAGCCGCAGCTCGCGCTGGCCTTGGTGTGCTTCTTCACCTCGTCGAGCGTGAACAGGCCCTTGTCCTTGATGGCCTTGCAGATCGTGCCCTTGCTCACGCCGTTGCAGCCGCATACCTCGGCGTCGTCGGGCATGCTCGCGGCCTTGCTGTGGCCCTCGTGGCCGGTGTCGCCGATGTTGGATTCGCCGAACATCAGCTTGTCGCGAATGTCGTGCACGCTGCGGCCATCGCGCAGCAGCTTGAAGTACCAGCTGCCGTCCACCGTGTCGCCGTACAGGCAGGCGCCGACCAGCTTGTCGTCCTTGAGCACCAGCTTCTTGTAGACGCCGCCGAAGGGGTCGCTCATGACGATCTCTTCGGTGCCTTCGCCGCCCATGAACTCGCCGGCGCTGAACAGGTCGATGCCAGTCACCTTGAGCTTGGTGGAGGTGAGCGACCCGAGGTAGCGGCCGATGCCGAACTGGGCGAGATGGTTGGCCGCCACCTTGGCCTGCTCGAACAGCGGCGCGACCAGGCCGTAGGCGATGCCGCGGTGCGCCGCGCATTCGCCCACCGAATAGATGCGCGCGTCGGTCACGGTCTGCATCGTGTCGGTGACGACGATGCCGCGGTTGCAGTGCAGGCGCATCTTCTCGGCCAGCTCCACGTTGGGGCGGATGCCGACCGCCATCACCACCAGGTCGGCCGCGACCTCTGTGCCGTCCTTGAAGCGGATGGCTTTGACGCGGCCCTCTTCATTGCCGACCATGTCCTGCGTCTGCGCACCCATCAGGAACTTGAGTCCTCGGTCTTCCAGCGACTTCTGCAGCAGCTTGCCCGCCACGTCGTCGAGCTGGCGTTCCATCAGCCAGGGCATCACGTGCACCACCGTCACGTTCATGCCGCGCAGCATCAGGCCGTTGGCGGCTTCCAGGCCCAGCAGGCCGCCGCCGATGACCACCGCGTTCTTGTGCGTGCGCGCGGTCTCGATCATGTAGTCGGTGTCGGCGATGTCGCGGTAGGCGATCACGCCCTTCAGGTCCTTGCCTGGCACCGGCAGCATGAAGGGGTTGGAGCCGGTGCACATCAGCAGGCGGTCGTAGGCGGCTTCGGTGCCATCTTCCGCGCGCACGATGCGCTTCACGCGGTCGACCTCGACCACCTTCTTGCCGGCATGCAGCGTGATGTGGTTGTCGCTGTACCACTCCCAGCTGTTGAGCACGATCTCGTCGACCGTCTGCTCGCCGGCCAGCACGGGCGACAGCAGGATGCGGTTGTAGTTGGGATGCGGCTCCGCGCCGAAGACGGTGATGTCGTACAGGTCGGGCGCGATCTTCAGCAGCTCTTCGAGCGTGCGCACGCCGGCCATGCCGTTGCCGACCATCACGAGTTTCATTTTCTTCATGGGGCCCTACCTTTCGTCGAATCAAGCAAGCGAGTGCCCGCGGCGCGCGAGGAGAATCGCGCCATGAGCTTTGAAGTGGACATCGGCTACAGCAGCCAGCGCGGACCGCGCGAGCTGAATGAAGACTTCGCCGGCGCGGTGCATGCGCCGCGGGGCGACGAGGCGCGCGGCCTCATCGCGGCCATTGCCGATGGCGTGTCCAGCGGCGGGCACGGCCGCGAGGCGGCGCAGACCACGGTGATGGGCCTGCTGGCCGACTACTTCGCCACGCCCGATACCTGGGAGCCGACCGCCGCGCTCGACCGCCTGATCGGCGCGCAGAACGGCTGGCTGGCCGACCACAACCGCCGGCGCCAGGGCAAGGACGGCGGCGGCACGGCGCTCACCACGCTCACCGCACTGGTGCTGCACGGCCAGGGCTACACGCTGGCGCATGTGGGCGACACGCGCGCCTGGCGCGTTCGCGCGGGCGGCGAGCCGGCCGTGCCGCTCACGCAGGACCATGCCTTCGACCATCCCGACATGCGCAGCCGCCTGACGCGCGCCATCGGCCTGGACGACCAGGTGCGCGTCGACTACGTGCAGGGCGACGTGCGCGTGGGCGACTGCTTCGTGCTGAGCTCCGACGGCGTGCATGGCGTGCTCAGGCCGCAGCAGGTGGCCGCGCTCGCCTTGCAGGGCGACGCCGAGGCGGCCAGCGAGGCGCTGGTGCGCGCGGCGCTGGAGGCCGGCACGCGCGACAACGCGACGGCGCTGGTCATCCGCGTGGTGGGGCTCGACGCGCGGCAGCTCGACGACGAACTCGGCGACGGCCGCCGGCTCGCACCACCGCCCGCGCTGAAGGTGGGCGACGTGCTCGACGGCTACGCCATCACCGCGCTGGTGGCCGACACCGGCGTGCACCTGCTGTACCAGGCCAGGCATCCGGCCACGCGCGAGCTGGTCGCGCTGAAGACGCTGCACCCCTCGCGCGCCGGCGACCCGCAGGAGCGCGCGATGCTGGCGCACGAGGCGTGGCTCGGTTTGCGCGTCGGCGGCAACGGCTTCGTGCGCGTGCACGAGCGCGCCGCGGATGCGAGCGCGCTGTACATCGTGTTCGACTGGCACGGCGGCCGTACGCTGGAGCAGCTGCGCAAGGCGAACGCGCGGGGCGCGGTGGGCGAGGTCGTTGCCGCCGCCATCGCACTGAGCCGTGCGCTCGGCCGGCTGCATCGCCAGGGCGTGGTGCACCGCGACATCAAGCCGGGCAACCTGCACCTGGGCGAGGACGGCCGCTGGCGCATCATCGACCTGGGGGTGGCGCTGTCCGGCCGCGAAAGCGCGGCGCAGCGCGAACTGCATGCCGGCACGCCGAGCTACATCAACCCCGAGCAATGGGAGGAGGGTGGCGTCGCCGATGCGGGCAGCGACCTGTTCGCGCTCGGCGTCACGCTGTACCAGTGGCTCACCGGCCACCTGCCTTACGGCGAGATCGAGCCCTACCAGGTGGCGCGCTACCGGCGAGACCCGGTCGCGCTCTCGCGCCTGCGGCCCGACGTGCCGATCTGGCTCGACCACCTGGTGCGCAAGGCCGTCGCCCGCGATCCGCGCGAGCGCTTCGAGACCGCCGAGGAGCTGCTGCTCGCATTGGAGCGTGGTGCCTCCCGCCCGGTGAATGCGCCCGCCGCCACGCCACTGATCCGCCGCGACCCACTTGCTCTCTACCAGCTGGCGCTGGGCGTGTCGATACTGTTCAACCTCTTGCTGATCGTGTGGCTCCTGTTCCTGCCACGTTGAACGGAGGTCGGCGGGGCGGTTCATGACCGGGCAGCTTTCCGCGAGTTGTTGTTGACTGCGGGCGAAGCATGTACCGGTGCAACGCGCGCTCGGCCACCCTTCTCGGCCCAGGTGCGGGTCCAGCGGATCTGCATCACGCGCATCACGCCCAGCATCGCTAGCGACAGCATGGCGAAGAACACGAAGCCCCACAGGTAGCTGCCCAGATACTGCTTCGACAGGCCCATGGCGTTGGGCACGAGGCCACCGCCCAGCGCGCCGATCTCGCCGATCATCGAGCCGGCCACTGCCGTACTTGCGGGCCAGCGCAGCGGCACCAGCTGGAACAGTGCGCCGTTGCCCGCGCCCAGCGCGGCGAAGCACACGATCAGCACCAGCGTGGTGACGGCCAGCGAGCCCGGCGAGACGCCCACCAGCACGAGGCTCACGGCCACCACCAGCAGCACAACGGTCAGCGTGTTCACGCCGCCCCAGCGGTCGGAAAGCCAGCCGCCCACGATGCGCACCGCCGCGCCCATGAAGGCCGCGAGCATGGTCAGCTGGCCGGCCTGCACCTTGCTCACGCCGAACTGGTCGTAGTAGTAGGAGGGCAGGAAGGTCGTCAGGCCGATGAAGCCGCCGAAGGTCACGCCGTAGATCAGGCTGAACACCCAGCCGTCCTTCTCGAACAGGCAGGCGATGTGCTCGCGAAAGCTCGAATGGGCGTTCACGTCCGGCGGCTCCTTGGCGAACACCACCATCACCACCATGGGAACCAGGATGGCGACCGCGGCCACGCCGTACACCGCCTGCCAGCCCAGCCACAGCGCGAGCGGCGGCGCCACCAGCACCGACACCGCGGTGCCCACGTTGCCAGCGCCCACCAGACCCATGGCCAGGCCCTTGTGCTGCGGCGGGAACCAGCCCGAGCCCAGCGACAGCGCCACGCCGAAGCTCGCGCCCGCGATGCCCAGCAGCACGCCCATGGCGAGCAGGTTGTTGAAGCTCTTCACGAAGAAGAAGCCGAACAGCATCGCCACCGCGATCAGGCCCATCTCGACCAGCGTGGCCTTCTTGCGGCCGATGTACTGCGAGAGGATGCCGAGCGGAAAACGCATCAGCGCGCCCGCGATGATCGGCACCGACAGCATCAGGCCCTTCTGCGCCGGCGAGAGGTTGAAGGTTTCGCCGATGAAGGGCGCCATGGCGCCGTTGAGCACCCAGATGCAGCAGGAGAACGAGAAGTACAGGAAGGCCGCGAACAGCGTCGGACTGTGGCCTGACTGCAAGAAGTTCTTGAAACTGGACATGGCGTTCAAAGGTGCAAAAAGCCGCGGCCTGACCCTGGATGGGCCGTGTCGACGGACGGGGTTGGAGACGGAGTGCCGGCAGCGGACGCTGTCGGCGTGGGGGCGCGCTCGGCATGTGCGTTGCCGAGCCGGATGCAGGAGCCTGCAGCCTCACCAAAGCGGTGCTTCGTTACACCGCGGTCCGTTCCATGCAAGAGGCATGCCTGCGAATTCGCGCGGGCGTGGCCTATGCTCGCGGTGCGCTCCCACACCGCTTTTCCAAGATGCCCCTTCTCGTTGTCCTGCCCGATGAAACTGCTGGCCCCGTGCTGCCGGAGGCGCTTGCACAGGCGCTGTCCGACGCCAGTCTCGAGGTGGTCGGCTGCGCGGATGCGGGCACCTTCGCGCGGCAGGTCGAGGCGCTGGCCCCGGCCCAGGCCTTGATCTGCCTGCCTTTGCCCACGCCCGCATTGCTCGACGCGCTGCGCGCGTGGTCCGGCGTGCCGCCGTGTGCGCTGAGCTTCGTCGGCGAGCCGTTGAGCGGTGCGCAGCACGAAGAGCTGGTGCAGCTCGGCGTGCAGGCGTGGATGCAGAACGATGCCGTCGATGCCGCATCGCTCGCCGCGCTGGCCGCTCGTGCCCAGGCCCGCTGGCAGCGCGAGAGCGTCTTGCGCACCGAACTGGAGAGCCTGCGCACCCGCATGGACGAGCGCAAGTGGGTCGACCGCGCCAAGGGCCTGCTGATGTCCGCGCGCGGCATCGGCGAGGACGAAGCCTTCGGCCTGCTGCGCGGCGCCGCGATGCACGCCAACCTGCGGCTCGGCGAGGTGTCGCGCTCGGTCATCGAGGCGGCGCAGTGGGCCGACGCGATCAACCGCGCCGGGCAGTTGCGCATGCTCTCGCAGCGGCTGGTGCGCGTGGCGGCGCAGCTGCTGGGCAGCATCGATGCGCAGCGGGCGCGGGTGCTGCGCACGCAGTCCGCCGAGCGGGTGCAGCAGAACCTCGATCACCTGGCGGCCCTCGGGCTCGATGCGGCTGGCGCGCAGGCGCTCGTACAGGCGCAAGCCGCCTGGAGCGGGCTGGCTCCGGCCTTGACGGCGCGGCCCACGGCGGCGGGACTGGCCGACGTCGACCAGCGCGCCGAAGTGCTGCTCTCGGCCGCGGAGGCGCTGACCGAGGCGCTCGAAGCCTCGGGCGCGCGGCGTGCGCTGCGCATCGTCAACATCTGCGGACGGCAGCGCATGCGTGCGCAGCGGTTGGCGAAAGACGCGCTGCTCGCTGCCACGCTGAAAGAGAAAGCCGCGAATGCGCGGCTGGTGCCCACCATGGCCGAGTTCGAGGCCGCCTTGCTCGAACTCGAGCGCGCCCCGCTCAGCACCACGGAGATCCGCACCGCGCTGGCCAGCGCCCGCGACGAATGGCTGCGGCTGGTCGGCGGCGTGCACGCGCTCGACAGCGCCGATGGCCGCGCCACGCTCGTTCGCTCCAGCGACGCGCTGGTCGACACCTTCGAGCGCCTCACGGCGTCGTACGAGCACAGCCTCCAGGTGATCATGTCGTGAACCTGGCACACCCCCAGGCTTCGCGCACTGCGTGTCGCTACGCCAAGCCCCTTGCAGGGGGGCAACACCTGCGGCCCGGCAAAGCCGGTTCCGCGGTGTTTGCTGGAAGGAAGGCATGGCTCGACGCGCCTGGGCGCTGTGTCGATCTGTCAGGCCGCGGCCTTCTCCACGTGCGCCTGGCGCGTGTAGAGGAAGTCGATCACCGCCTTGCGCGCGTGCACGTAGGCGGGGTCTTCGGCCAGCTCGACGCGGTTGCGCGGGCGCGGAATGTCCACGGCCAGCACGTCGCCGATGGTGGCGGCCGGACCGTTGGTCAGCATCACGATGCGGTCGCTCAGCAGCACCGCCTCGTCCACGTCGTGCGTGACCATGACCACGGTGCTGTGCGTCTTCTGCACGATGGCCAGAAGCTCGTCCTGCAGCTTGGCGCGGGTGAGGGCGTCGAGCGCGCCGAAGGGCTCGTCCATCAGCAGCACCTTGGGTTCCATCGACAGCGCGCGTGCAATGCCCACGCGCTGTTTCATGCCGCCGGAGATTTCGCCGGGGCGCTTCTGTGCGGCGGGCGTGAGACCCACCAGCGCCAGCGCGGCATCGGTGCGTGCGCGCAACTGCGCCTTGCTCTCGGTGGCCGCGAAGACGCGCTCGACCGCGAGGTAGACGTTCTCGAAGCAGGTGAGCCAGGGCAGCAGCGAATGGTTCTGGAACACCACCGCGCGCTCGGGGCCGGGGCCCTTGATCTCCTTGTTGGCGCACAGCAGTGAACCTTCGCTGGGCGTGGTGAGCCCGGCGATGAGGTTCAGCAGCGTCGACTTGCCGCAGCCCGAGTGGCCGATGAGCGTGATGAACTCGCCCTTGGCCACGTTCAGGTTCACATCGCGCAGCGCGACGAAGCGGCCCTTGGGCGTCTTGAAGGCCTGTTCGACGCCGTGGATCTCGATGTACTTCGAATCATCGATCATGACTTCACCTCTTCGAACGTGAACGCAGTGGCGAGCTTGATGAGCGCAAACTCCAGCACGAGGCCGACGATGCCGATCACGAAGATCGCGATGATGATGTTGGCGACGTTGAGGTTGTTCCACTCGTCCCACACCCAGAAGCCGATGCCGACGCCGCCCGTGAGCATCTCGGCCGCCACGATCACCAGCCACGCGGTGCCCACGGCCAGCCGCACGCCGGTCAGCATGTAGGGCAGCACTGCGGGGAACAGGATCTTCGTGAGGATCTTCCATTCGCTGAGGTTCAGCACCTTGGCCACGTTCATGTAGTCGCTAGGCACGCGCTGCACGCCCACGGCGGTGTTGATGACCATCGGCCAGATCGAGCAGATGAAGATGGTCCAGATGGCGGCCGGGTTGGCGCCCTTGAACACCAGCAGGCCGATGGGCAGCCACGCCAGCGGCGACACCGGTCGCAGCAGGCTGATGAGCGGGTTGAACATGCGCGAGAGGAACTCGAAGCGCCCGATCGCGAAGCCGGCCGGAATGCCGACCAGCGCCGCGAGGCCGAAGCCCAGCGCCACGCGCTGCAGCGACGAGAGCACGTTCCAGCCCACGCCCTGGTCGTTCGGCCCCTTGCTGTAGAACGGATCGCTGAACACGGTCACGGCCTGCTGCCAGGTGGCCGCTGGCGTCGGGAAGCCAGTGGTGCTCTTCATGGCCACCACCTCCCAGATCAGCAGCAGCAGGCCGAAGCCTGCGAGCGGCGGCAGCACGCGCATCCAGAAGGCGCGCAGGTCGAGTGGCGTTCTCGGTTTCTGCTCCTTCTCCCTTCTGGGGAGAGGGTTGGGGTGAGAGGCGGCTTCGGCGCGGGGCTTGCCCTCGCCCCGGCCCTCTCCCGCGCGCGGGAGAGGGAGGGAGGCTTCGAGCGGTGAATGAAAAACGGCGCTGACCATGGTGTTCTCCCTATGCATGAAGCTTGAAGGACTCGGCGTACTTCTTCGGATCCTTGCCGTCCCAGACCGAGCCGTCGAACAGCTTGCTGGTGCGCATGGTTTCCTTGGGCACCGGCGTCTGCGTGGCGGCGGCGGCCTGCTTGTAGATGTCGATGCGGTTGATCTCGGTAGCGACCTTCAGGTAGTCGGGGTGCTCCTTCAGCAGGCCCCAGCGCTTGTGCTGCGTGAGGAACCACATGCCGTCCGACAGGTACGGGAAGTTCACGGCGCCGCCGTTGTAGAACTTCATGTGGTTGGGGTCGTCCCAGCTCTTGCCCAGGCCGTTGGTGTAGCGGCCCAGGATGCGCTGGTTGATGGCGTCCACGCTCGTGTTGACGTAGCTCTTGTCGGCGATGGTCTCGGCCATCTTGTTCTTGTTCTGCAGGCCGGTGTCGATCCACTTGCCGGCCTCGAGGATGGCGGCCGTCACGGCGCGTGCGGTGTTCGGATACTTCTTCGCGAACTCGGCGGTGCAGCCAAGCACCTTCTCGGGGTGGTCCTTCCAGATGTCCTGCGTGGTGATGGCCGTGATGCCGATGCCGTCCATGATGGCGCGCTGGCCCCAGGGCTCGCCCACGCAGTAGCCGTCCATGTTGCCCACGCGCATGTTGGCCACCATCTGCGGCGGCGGCACGGTGATGTTCTTGACGTCCTTGAACGGATCGATGCCGGCCGAGGCGAGCCAGTAGTACAGCCACATGGCATGCGTGCCGGTGGGGAAGGTCTGTGCGAAGGTGTATTCGCGCTTCTCCGTTGCGATCAGCTTGGCGAGCGAGGCCGCATCGACCGCACCCTTGTCCGAGAGCTTCTTCGACAGCGTGATGGCCTGGCCGTTGTTGTTCAAGGTCATGAGCACGGCCATGTCCTTCTTCGGGCCGCTCAGGCCCAGGTGCATGCCGTAGACCAGGCCGTAGAGCACGTGCGCCATGTCGATGTCGCCGTTGGAGAGCTTGTCGCGCACGCCGGCCCAGCTGGCTTCCTTGCTGGGGACGATCTTCACGCCGTACTTCTTGTCGATGCCCAGCACCGAGGCCATCACCACGCTGGCGCAATCGGTCAGCGGGATGAAGCCGATCTTCACTTCCTCCTTCTCGGGCTTGTCCGAGCCCTGGGCCCAGACGGCGGCGCGCAGCGCGGGGTCGATGCCCACGGCGCCGATGGCGGCGGCTTGCAGGACGCGGCGTCGGCTGAGGCGGGTTGTGAGCAGGTCGGTCATGGGCGGGGCTCCGGTTGAAGGCGAACAAACAAAAGACAAAAACAAAAAAGGCGTCCGCACCGCGCAGGGGCTGCTCGAAAACGAGCCCTTGCGGGATGGGGACGCCTTTGTCCGGTTCGGTAGCAAGCACCCGCCGTTGGGTGCCGCCTGCCTGAAGACCCGTTGGGGGCCTGTGAACGAAATGCTTGCAAGCGGTGTGCCAGCCTTCAGGACCTGGGTGCTGCTATCAAGAAAGTAGCTCGATGCAGTGGCGCAGCACGGGCGAGGGCCCGATCGGGCCGCGCAGCGCCGATCGCACAGTTGTTGTGCGCTGCACCAAGTTGAACGGCCGGGGGTGCTTCAGCGAGAGGGCGCGCGGTCGAGCATGGGCAGGTAGTCGGCCATTGCCAGCATCGACTCGGCCACGTCGACCAGCCGCCGCTTCTGGTTCATGGCGGTCTGGCGCAGCATCTTGTGCGCCTCTTCCTCGCTGAGCCGGCGGTGCGCCATCAGCAGGCCCTTGGCGCGCTCGACGATCTTGCGTTCATTGAGCGAGGCGCGCACGGTTTCGAGCTCGTCGCTCATGGCCTGCAGGCGGTGCGACTGCTCCTGGACCATGTCGAGCACCGAGCGTTCGAGGTGGCGGCCGAACTGGGCGGGCGTGGCGGCCTGCGCGTCGGCGTCGTCGAAGAACAGGGCGCCGGCCTGCGGCGCCAGCGTGTCCAGCAGCTGCCGGTAGTCCTGCAACTCGCTGCGCGCCTGCGCGGTCTTGCGCTCGCACAGTGCGCGCAAGACTGCGGCCAGGCGCTCTTCCACGGTCTTCATGGCGTCGATGCGGCGGGTGCAGCAGTCGAACCAGGCCTGGCTCAGCGGCACGTCGGCCGGGGCGGAGGTGGCGCCGCGCCGGCGGATGCGTTCGAGCTCCGCCACTTCGGCGTCAGGCTGGCTGCTGCGCCAGAGCGCGAGCACGGCCGGGCCGGAGAAATCGGTGAACACCTGGAAGCAGCGCTCCTGCGACTCGATCAGGTGCTGCCACTGCAGGCGCTGCGCCTCGTCGCTGCGGCCCAGCGCCAGTGCGGCGGCACCGAAGGCGCGCTCCTGGCCGGCAAATTCCTTGCCCTGCATGAAGTTGAACATCGCGACCAGCAGGCGCGAGATCTCGGGGTCGGTGGCGCCGTCGGCGGCTTCGAACACCACCGACAGCAGGCCGGCAACGAGCTTGGCGAAGGCGGCGGTGGACTGCGCAGGCTGCAGCTCGAGCGCATCGATGCGGCGGCGAAGCGCAGGCAGGGCGTCCAGGCCCGGGAGCACCCAGGCGATGCGGCTGAACAGGCGCGCGCTGTGGCCGGCGCCAGCGCCGCGGTGGTCGTCGGCTTCGAGCTGGTCGAAGCCGGCGCGCACCTCCTGCTCGAGCGCCATGCATTCGGCGATCTGCGGGCCGCGCTGGTCTGCGAAGCGGCCGCCGTGCGACGCGAGGAACATGTTCGACATGCCCCGCTCGCGCTGCAGCGCGTGGACGAGGCGGCCGATCACACCCACCAGCTCGCTGGTGCGGGCGAGCCGGTCCAGCTCGTCGATCTCGCAACGGCGGGCGGCGATCAGAAAACTCAGTCCGGATTTCATGGTGGGAGGGGCGCTGACCCTCTCACTGCAACATCCGTGCCTTGCAGGACGCCGTTTGCCCCTTCGCGGGCGGCCGCACGGGGCGCCGCCTACACTCGGCGCCATGCTCTTGTTGGGAATCGAATCATCCTGCGATGAAACCGGCGTGGCGCTGGTCGAGTCGCACGGCAGCGCGCTGCCGATGCTGCGTTCGCACGCGCTGCACAGCCAGATCGCCATGCACCAGGCCTACGGCGGCGTGGTCCCCGAGCTGGCCAGCCGCGACCACATCCGCCGCGTGCTGCCGTTGACCGAGACGGTCATGGCCGAAGCCGGACGCTCGCTGGCCGAGATCGACGTGGTGGCCTACACGCGCGGGCCGGGCCTGGCGGGCGCACTGCTGGTGGGGGCCGGCGTGGCCTGCGCGCTCGGCGTGGCGCTTGGCAAGCCGGTGCTGGGGGTGCATCACCTAGAGGGACATCTGCTGTCGCCCTTCCTGAGCGCCGATCCGCCGGAGTTTCCGTTCGTCGCGTTGCTGGTGTCGGGCGGCCATACGCAGCTGATGCGGGTGGACGGCGTGGGCCGCTACGAGCTGCTCGGCGAAACCATCGACGACGCGGCCGGCGAGGCCTTCGACAAGAGCGCCAAGCTCATGGGTTTGCCGTACCCCGGCGGACCGTGGCTCGCGAAGCTGGCCGAAGGCGGCAACGCAACGGCCTTCAAGCTGCCGCGGCCGCTGCTGCACAGCGGCGATCTCGATTTTTCCTTTGCCGGCCTGAAGACGGCCGTGCTCACGCAGGCCAAGAAGCTCGGCGACCAGCTCGAGGCGAACAAGGCCGACCTGGCGGCGTCCACGCAGGCGGCCATCGTCGAGGTGCTGCTGAAGAAGTCGCTCGCGGCACTCGACCAGACCGGACTCAAGCGGCTGGTGGTGGCGGGCGGGGTGGGGGCCAACAGGAATCTGCGCGAACAGCTGAATGCCGCGTGCGCAAAGCGCAAGGTGCGTGTGCACTACCCCGAGTTGCACCTGTGCACCGACAACGGCGCCATGATCGCCATGGCTGCGGCGATGCGCCTGCAGTCCGGGCTGTCGCAGGCGAGCGAGCGCTATGCCTTCGACGTCAAGCCGCGATGGCCCATGGCGTCGCTCTCGTCGGCTGAGGCGCCGCTGCCGCAGGCTGCGTAGCCGGCTGCCGCGAGCGGCCGATTGCCGGCAGCGGCAGCACGTCCAGCACATTGCGCCACAGCTGGCGCCATTGCGGCCAGTCGTGGCCGCCCTCGATCGTGAAGACGCGCCCCGGCGGCAGGGCGTCGGCCAGCAGCTTGTGGTTGCTGGCAAAGCGGTCGTCCAGCCCGAAGCCCAGGTACAGCGGCGGCAGGTTCTTCGACGGCTTGGCGTCCAGGTACTGCTGGAAGAAGGGCCAGAGCTTGCGGTCGGGCTCCTCGTCGGCCTGCGGTCCGGTGGGCGCCTGCCAGGCGCGCAGGCCGCCGGCCTTCCTGATCTCCGCGCCGAGCACCCGGCGCCCCAGGTAGGGCGCGAGTGCCACGATGCCGTCCACCGAGCCCGGCCGCGCCAGTTCGTGGATCAGCGCGCCGAAGCCGCCGATGGAAATACCCACGAGCCAGATCGACTTGTAGCCCCTGGCACGCTGGGGCTCGATGACCTCGGTGTGCAGGCGCTCGCTCAGCGTTTGCTCGTAGTAGTAGGAAACGTCCGCGTCCACCAGCAGCGCGTCCGCCGCCAGATGGCGCTCGCGCACCGCGGCGATGAACCCTTCGCGCTCGAACTCGTCGGGCTTCAGGTAGGCCCCGGGCAGGAACACCAGGAGCGTGTCGGACTGTTCGTTGGGATCGGCAGGTTGAAGGTGCGTTTTCATGGTGCCTTTTGGGGGCACCCGAACCGCACCGGCAGGGAATTCGGTGCGTTACGAGACGCCCACGAAGAAAAAAGTTCTAAGAAAACGTCACATCATGTGACGTTATTCAGCGCTATTGTGAATAAGGTGCTCGTTTAAAGTCAAAACGAGGCCGTTACCAACATTTTCTTCTTGTGGGCATAGGCCAGACTAGTTGATTTGCAACTGTGCGGCCTGGCTCGCGGGCACCAGTTTGCCGAGCTTCAGCGTGAGCACGCCGTTCTCGAGCTTGGCCTCGCTGGTGGCCACGTCGATGTCCTGCGGCAGCTCGTAGGCGGCCTTGAACTGGCGCTTGGCTTCGGCCTTGCTGTCGATGCGCAGTACGGCGCCTTCGATGCTGATCGCGAGGTCTTCGCGCGCAAGGCCCGGCACGTCCAGCGAGAGGGTCCAGCTCTTGTCGTCCTGTTCCACCAGCGGGGAGCGGCGGGGGGCGGCGAAGGCATCGTTCACGAAGCGTTCGAAGGCGCGGTCATAGGCGCGGGGAGCGAAGCGGGCGGTGCGAAGGGTGGGGGCGAAAAGCATGGTGAAGAACTCCTGAGTGAACACAATGGGGACAAGGAATGTGTGTCCCTTACACTGCGCGGCCGTTCCATCGTGAGTGCCGCTTGAGACCTCATCTAGGCGCATCGGCACGCGTTTCAAGACAATGAATCTCCCCTTTATTTGGCGTCGCGAGGCCTTGAAATTCGCGGCGCTGGCGCTATGCGCGAGGCCGTTCGCCGCGCTGGCGCAGGCGGCCCCGCCCGCACCCATTCGCCTGGCGCTGATCGAAAGCATGAGCGGCCCGTTCGCCAACACCGGCGAGGCCGTGTTCCGCAACCTTCTGTGGGCGGTGGAGCGCGTGAATGCGCGCGGCGGCGTGAAGCTGCCCGGCG
>Ga0182007_10001240_pt1 | contig 13846 bp, 14 predicted proteins | sample Sormic07211113_1_FD_123023 | JGI IMG/M metagenome (GOLD analysis project Ga0182007, IMG submission 123023) | Rhizosphere microbial communities from Sorghum bicolor, Mead, Nebraska, USA - 072115-113_1 MetaG | ecosystem: Host-associated > Plants > Roots > Rhizosphere | place: USA: Nebraska... | reverse complement strand
GTGCGGTTCGACGATCTGCACCAGCGCGCTCCAGGGCACCACACGATCCATCTCGTCGAGAAACTCGCGCTTGCGCGTCTTCTTCGTCGACAGGTTCAGGCCCAAGCCGAGCTGATTCGTGGGAGTTACGCGCTTGGAAATCATGGCATCAAATCATGCAAGGCTCGGGCCAGTTTTGCAGACCATCCCTTGACTTCCGCCGGTCGAGCAAGGCGTCGAAGCAGCCCGAGTCTTCCTGCCGCCCGCGACGAGCAAGCAAATTTCGTTTGATATCAAACGCAATGCGCCCGCAGCAAAGTGCCACGAACGCGAAATCGGCATGTAAGGCCAGAATTCGACCATTGAAGCATGCGTTGATATCGTCCCAGGAGGATGCCATGAACCCGACATTCGATTCGCAACCGGTGACAAATTTCGAGCTGCGCTTCCAGTCACTCGACCGCCACGGGCGGTCTTGGTCATTTGCTTGCGATGCCGAAGGTCATGTGGACATGGATGCGATGACCGAGAGCGTGCGAAGCAACTACTTGTTCGCGCGTGCCCTCATCGGGATCGACTTGGACACGCCACATGTCCGTTCCATCTCGACCCGAGCTGGTTCGACGAACGAATCCTGCATGTGAGGGCGACATTCTCATTGCAGCTGTAACGCTTTGGACCGAAGGTGAAACGATTTTGAGACCATCTTGGCCGACACTTCAATCAGAGTCTTCAGCATGGAGCCGAGCAGCCATTCAATGGCTTACGAAACCACCGGGTACCTGAATATGAGCGGAAGCAAAAAGGTAAACACCTCGCCATCGATGTACTTGGATGAATTGCCATCGACGGCAACTCGGCTGGTCGCGAGTCGATTGGCATGCCGCATTTCACACATTGTTATCCCCGGAATACTCGTTTCGTTTTCGACTGTCTCCGCAAGACTGAAGGTAAAGCACTACCTCTTTCGAGGCATGGTCGCGGCAGCACTGTTGGCTACTTTTCCGACCTATGCGGAGACGGCGAACGCAGATGCGACTGGCTATGCATCCTGCAAGATGCCGGCTTCAGGCGCACCGAGCACTCAGTCGCCCAGTGGAGCGGGCACTGGCGAAATCGGCACGTTCGGACTGGAATCCCAACTTGAACGCGCGCAGAAAGACATCGCTCGGCGGGATTTCGACCAAGCTGCGAGCGAGCTGAGAGAAGTGGCTTCATCACTTGGATGCCAAGCCCTGCACGCCGACGCAGGCATGGCCGCGCGGTTACGCAGGGACGAGAACGCGTTGCGCAAAGCGGCAGACGAGGTCGCGGCCGGCCAGGTCGTTCATCGCAGGCACCTCGATCGCAAGATTGCCCGCGTCAGCGCGACCCTGGCGCTCCATTACTACACGGAGGCCACAAAAGCTTGGGAGAAGCGCAAGCTTTCCGAAGCAGGTGCCGCGCTGGCAGCCTCTGCGCGATACGCCGAGCGTGGTCTGGCCTCGTACGGCTCACGGGCAGACGACAGGCTGTGGGCCACGGTCAAGTTCGGAGAGAAGCTCGGAGGCGAGGACGCAGTGGCAGCTGAATCGAAGTTCAACGCATACCGTCGAGAGCTTGGGGCGGTCATAGACAGGTTGGAGCGCGCGACCGTGCAGCTGGCAGATGAATGACCGTGCAGTGACTTGCGAAAGAGTCCTTTCGACACGAAGAGGAGCATGTGTCATGCCACTGCGTGTCGGGTAGCGGTGCGTACCCAGGGGCGTTCTGAGGTACTTGTGACGCGGATGCGGATGAACTTGCGCCAGAGCTTTGGCTCCCTCAGCCGAGCCTAGGTCTGGCACACCCGATCTAGCTGTTCAGGCCCAAACGGGGTTTTGGGCGTGCGCTCTTGAACTAACGAGGCCGTGATTCCTCGACATGGTAGGAATCTGGCTAGCCTTTGATGAGGATAATTTCATATGTTCAAGAAGCTTCTAGCCTCCGATCCCGAACTGATCGGACGGCCCGAGGTGACGTCGCAAGTCGACGCTCTATCTCAAGAGCTGGTCGACGGAACGCCAGCGATTCTGAAGTCAGACCTGGTTGCCTTGCTGGGTGAGGATGTCGTGCTGCACCGAGCGATTGACCTGGTGCGATATGCTTCCGACGCAAGCGCCTACCGTCTCATTCCTCAGGTTGTCCTGCTGCCGCGCAATGCCGATGACATCGCAAAGATCTTCACTTATTGTCGAGAGAACAAGCGCCATGCCACGTTCCGCGCAGGGGGTACGAGCCTCAACGGTCAGGCGCAGTCCGACGACATTCTGATCGACGTGCGTCGCCACTGGTACGGCGCAAAGGTGGAAGCCGATGGGCTCCGACTTCGAGCGCGCACCGGGACCATTCTCGGACATTGCAATTCGATGCTGAATCGCTACCGGCGACGGCTAGGTCCGGATCCTGCGAGCGAGAGTGCCTGCACTGTCGGAGGCGTAATTGCCAACAATTCTGGCGGAATGCGTTGCACGGTGCAGCGCGATGCATACAGCACAGTGGCTGCGTTGACCTTTGTATTGCCGTCCGGCGCGATCATCGATTCCTCGGCAGCCGACGCAGAAGCCGAGTTTGCCTCGGCCGCGCCCGAACTGGCCAGTGGGCTGTTGGATCTTCAACGAGAAATACTCGCCGACGCTGGGTTGGTCGCGCGCATACGCCGTAAATACTCGATTCGCAACACACACGGGTACCGAATGTGCGCTTTTCTGGACGGTGACACACCGCTGCAGATATTTCGTCGCCTGCTCGTCGGCTCTCAAGGCACGCTGGCGTTTGTCGGCGAGGCCGTCATCGAGACGGTTCCGATACCAGAAGTGACTGGCGTGGCCTGGATCGCATTTGCTTCGATTGATGAATGCGTCGCTCTTGTTCCCGATCTCGTCTCACTCGGCGCCACAGCAGTCGAGCTGATGGTGGCGCCGGCCCTGATGGCAGCCGCGCAGGCCTTTGAAGGAACGCCCACCTACTGGAGGTCATTGGATCCGAATGCAGCAGCGCTGCTGGTTGAGTATGGTGCACCCGATGCGAGGGCGCTCGCGTTGCTTGAGCAAGAGGTAGAGGCTCTTGCTGCGAGGACAAGACCAGTCCATCCTGTCGAGTTCACTAGCGTCGCCGAAGCGATTGAGTTGGCTTGGCATGTGCGGGAGGGTCTGCTTGGCTTGGTGGGAAAGGTACGTCCTGCTGGCTCCAGTATGGTTATCGAGGATGTCTGCTTCCCGCCGGAACGACTTGCGGAAGGGGCCCGGGATGTACAGGCTCTGCTGAGGAAGCACGGATTCATAGGCGGGGTGGCGGGGCATGCAGCCCACGGCAATCTTCATTTCAATCTTATGGCGGACTTCGCCGACGCAGGCGACCTGGATCGCTATTCCGCCTTTATGTCCGAACTGGTAGACCTCATCGTCGGAAAGTATGATGGTTCGCTCAAGGCGGAGCACGGTACAGGCATGAACATGGCGCCGTTTCTGGAGCGCGAATGGGGCGCGAAGGCAACGGACATCATGTGGCGAATTAAGGCGCTCGCAGATCCTTACGGAATTCTTGCACCTAATGTCATCCTCACGCGCAATCCGCTGCTTCATCTCCAGTCGCTGAAGTCAGTCCCGACTATCGAGAACGTGACGGGTTCGATGCACTGCATCGAGTGCGGCTTCTGCGAGCCCGTTTGCCCGAGCAGAAACGTGACCATGACACCGAGACAACGCATTGTGGTCCGTCGCGAGATGGCTCGGCAGGCTCCGGAATCTCCCATGCTGACGAAACTGCAGGCCGAGTATCAGTACGACGGCATCGAGACTTGTGCCGGCGACGGGACCTGTGCGATTCAGTGCCCGGTCGGAATCAACACGGGTGAGTTGATCAAGTCGTTTCGCATGGCGGAGAATGGGGACACAGCCGAGGCTGTGGCGTTGATCCTTGCCAGGAACTGGTCAAAGGTGGAGCGTTTGACGCGCACGGGCTTGCGCGCGACCGACATCGCGGCGAAAGTTCTCGGGGTCGGGGCACTGACGGGGATCATGGCCGGTGTCCGAACCATGGTGAGCAATGACTTGATACCTGCGATTCCGGGTCCGATGCCACTTGCCGCCGGCGCGCTTCCGGCGACGTGTCGAGACGGTGCCGCTGCTGTGTATTTTCCTGCCTGCATCAACCGAATGTTCGGCCGCGAGCCAGGGCACGCATCGATGCCTTCACTGGCAGACGCGTTGCTCGCCGTCTCGAAACGGGCCGGCCGCCCCCTATGGATTCCCTCGGATGTCGCAGGTTTGTGCTGCTCGACGCCTTGGCACTCCAAGGGCTATCGAAGAGGACATGAGTTCATGGCCAACGCGATCGCAGATGCGCTTTGGCGTTGGAGCGATGGCGGTGTACTGCCTGTCGTCGTCGATGCCGCATCCTGCACTCTCGGGATTCTCGACGATGTTGGCAAGCATTTGGATCCCGAACGAAAGGCAAGGCACGACCAGTTGGATATTCGTGACTCGATCACGTGGTGCCATGACCTTCTTCCGCTGCTGCCAGTATCTCGCAAGCTTCCGCGCGTGGCTGTTCATCCGACTTGCTCTATCGCGCATTTGGGGCTCGTGAAGCAATTGAACGAGATTGCATCGACGCTGGCCGATGACGTTGAGGTGCCAATCGGAACCACCTGTTGTGGCACGGGCGGCGACCGCGGCTTGCTGCATCCCGAACTCGTGGTATCGGCAACCCGGGAGGTGAAGCTTGCACTCGATGCTCACCCCGCCGATGCCTACCTATCAGCAAATCGCACCTGCGAAATGGGAATGCTGCATGCTACGGGACGCCCTTACGAATCGTTCGCCTTTCTGTTGGACGAGCTGAGCCGTCCCATTTCGGCTGACTAGCCGCCAGCGGTTGTCCGTTGCTCTGGCGGTTGCCCGTTGTCGCGGGTGCGGCTAGGCTGCGATTATTTGAGCGTAGCGCGCTCGTCCACCAGATTTGGCAAGCGGATTGGCCGACTGAGGTCACGCTCAAGAACCGGTTCTCCCAGTCCTTGACACGACCCCGGTTCTTGCTGGTTCAACGAGTGCTTGCGACAGCGGGGTGGGTCGCGCGCTGCTGCCCGCGCATCGCGGTGAGCTCGAACGAACCACTGTCCTCGTTGTAGAACGCGTCCAGTTGACCACTCTTCTCGGCAGCCGCGAGCTCGGCCTTCACCTCCGAGCGAGGCTCGGTCAAGGATTGGTGGCGCGAGAGGTAGAACGAGCCACTGTCGGTGCCGTCCAGAACGTTGAGGGTGCCGTCGGCGCGCGCCTCTGCAACTTCAGCTTTGACTTCACTGCGTGGCTCCGTGGAGTGGAAGTGGGCGGTCAGGTAGGCCGAGCCGCTGTCCTCGCCGTCGAATGCAGCGATCTGCCCGCTTGCTTGCGCAGCCTTGAGTTCCGCTTGCACCTCGGCCCGGGACAGGCCTTGCGCCGAAGCGGCGCCGGCGGCGAGAACGATGGATGTGGCTACGAGGGCCATACGTGCGTTGAGCTTGATCATGATCTTCCTTTGTGCATCTGAATGTGAAGGAGGCCAAGCCGACAGATGCGTCCGACGACCTCATAGCTAGTACCTTGACTTGGACCACTGCATGAATCGCTGTTGGTGTGTCTCGGTAGCTCTACTGTCGCGGGGACCGGTTGCGCGGTGATTGCACGGCGGCGTGATCGTGATACGTATGCAACAGAAATCAGTTCAGATGAAATTGAGAGATGAGGCGATTGGCTGCCAAGCACCTGGTCTTTCGGACTGCGTTGGCTTCGGGGCCTGCTGAGCCACGCATAGAAGCCTCTTCGCGAGACACCGAGCGCCTCGCACATCATTGTCAACGGCCACGTCCCTCGGTGTTTCGCAACGAAGCCGAACCTCACATCGACTCCTTGGCGAAGTAGGCCACCGCCTTTTTCAACTGATCACGCTCTATGCGCAGCTTTGTGTTCTCCTTCCTCAAACGCTCCAGCTCAGCCTGTTCTGGCTTCATCACGCCCTGACCAGGGAACGCCTGCTGCGGGTCCGCAGTCGCCTCACGCACCCATTTGCGCAGCTCGTTCTCGTGCACATCGAGGTCGCGTGCAGCCTGCGCCACCGACACGCCTCGTTCCATCACCAGCTTGACAGCTTCAAGCTTGAACTCTCGGCTGAATTGCCTTCTTGTTCCCATGAACCGCAGCAGCCCAGAGCCCGAACAACGAAATCTGCATCAGTTGGCAATCTTCGCTCTGTCACAGCACTTCAGAGGTTCGGATCGTTCTGCGCGATCGGCGCAGCCAGGCACCTCGGTACTGAAGGCGATGAACGGTAGACGGGGCTCCAAAGCAGTCCTCAAAGAAGATTCTTCGCTTAAAACTGCTCCTATTTGACGGATGTTTTCTCTCGACCTCAAGAAAGTTGCGTTCATGCCGCCCGCCCAGCACTACACCGATTAGTGGCCGCTTCATCATCGCCTCATTTCGGAGCGAGGAGCAGGCCCAATCAAGGAACTTGAACCGTGAAATTTGACGATAAACAGCTTGTCGCGCAATTTACCAACGCCTTCGACGGCCTGGGCAAGAATTGGACCACGATGCTTCAGGAGGGCGGCAAGTTCGAACTCGATTATGTGACGGGTGCAGCGAGGCTCTTCCCTGGGCAGACGCTCGAGCGGCCGCAAGTTGTTCAGGATATGGCAACGAACGCCACCCTTAGAATTTCGCTTTGCCTAGCCTTGGACGACGAATCCGAGGTCGCTCGATTGACCGGAGCCGATGTCGCAATCGTTCGTGAGCGTTTCCGCGCCGAAATCGGAGCCTGGATTCGGGTCATCCGCTACATCGAGGAGGACTTGGCCAAGCAGAAGCCACCCAAGTACGTCATCTGCATGCCAAAACAGGTGGCGAAAGAGCTTCAGAGCCGACTTTTGCGAGGCGAGTTTCGAATGCCGCATTGAGGCGAGCGTTCGACGCCGCATGAGAAACGACAGGCCTCCCACGGGAGGCCGTTGCCTTGTACTCCTACGCCGCGACCTTCGCATGCTGCACTGAGGCAAACATGCTCGAGCGGGTCGACGTCGACGCCGGGCGGGAAGCGTCGCTTCCCATGCCCCCCGCACCACGCGCTGCCCCTACGCATGGTCGCCTTCCGGAACAATAGTTGGACGACGGCAGAGCGTTCCGAAATCGGAGGGGTATCTCCCAACCGCGCGTACCGTGGTCGCTCCTTTGTGATCTTCCGCATCCCTACGACCCGTACAGCAATGGCAACTCCGTCCCTCGCCGACATCGAAGCGCTGATCAAGGAGCGCGCAGCCCAGATTGCGGAGCTCAGAGCCGCCGCCGCGAAGCAGCGCCAGGAAGAAATCAGCGAGGTCCTGCAGGACGTGCGACAGAAGATCGCCGAGTATGGGATTTCCGCTAAAGAACTCGGTTTGACTGTCAAGCCTGGGGCGCCACGCCGGCGCGTCGCTGCGGCCCCGACCGGCCCAACCTATCGAGGCCCGAATAGGGAGACCTGGGTGGGCGGGACGCGCGGGCGCAAGCCGAGCTGCCTCAGCGGAGCTCTTGCGCAGGGCAAAAAGCTCTCCGATTTCGCAGTTTAGGGGCCGGGGCCATCGCTCGAGCCATGGGTCTGCGAGTCAATTACGTCCTTATCGACTACGAGAGCGTACAGCCGGAGGCGCTATCCGTCCTGCATGAGGACCATTTCCGGCTGATCGTGTTCGTCGGCGCGACGCAAGTCAAGGTCGCGTTCGAAACCGCCGCTGCCTTGCAGCGCATGGGCGAGCGCGCCTCGTACATCAAGATCGCAGGGACCGGGCCGAACGCGCTGGATTTCCACATCGCCTTCTACATCGGGCAGTGGTCGCTTCAGGATCCGAACGCGTACTTTCATATTATTTCGAAGGACACCGGCTTCGATCCGCTGCTTCAGCATCTGAAGGCCAAGAAGATCCTCGCAGCGCGCTGGCGCGACGTGAGCGAGATTCCTTTGCTTAAGGTTTCGAACGGGAAATCGCCGGCCGAGAAGTTGGCGGTGATCGTTGCGCATCTGCATTCGCGGGGCTCGGCAAGGCCGCGCAAAGTGCAGACGCTGTCAAACACGATCAGCGCTCTGTTCCAGAACCAACTTCCCGATGAAGAACTGGCCGCGTTGATTGGCGAGTTGAAGGCTCAGGCGCTGATTTCTGTGAGCGACACGAACGTGAGCTACAGCCTGCCCGGATCGTAAGAGGGGTTCAGCTCGTGGCGACGCCCTCAGCTACGCCTTCGCAGAGGGCGGCGTTGAGAATTCCTCGATGAGAAGCAGGAGCTTCTTGTTGTCCCGCGAGCTGGAAAGGACTTCAACCGACCAGCGCCGACCCCGAGATGGCGCTGCCTCTGCTATCCGGCGAGCGACCAGCATCGGTGCGTCTATCGCGCCCGCCTGTCCCTGCTTGGCAAGAGCCTTTTCAACTTGACCTACTAGGTACGCCAGCTGGAGCAGGCGCCGAGCGGGTCGATCCGGAACCGTCCGCAGAAGTGCGGCTCCGCCGGTGGCCGGATGAGCCAAGCCGATCCAATCGGCAAGTTGCGCCCAGGTGACCCCCATGTCTGTCGCAACCTTGTCGAAGTCGTCCATCTTCACGCCGCGCGCGATCAGTCCTAGCCGAGCCCTCGGCGTTAGCTCGGCAATGCTGAGGTAGAGCGGTTCGAGGCCTTCAAATGCTTGGTCGTCTGACGCGAGTACGCCAACGACGAGAGAACCGTTCGCCCTCGAGCCCCACCTGAGACGCATGCCCGCCTGCAGGCCGAGGAACTTCCTGATATCCACTGGGACGGTGGCGCGACCTCGTCTGTCGATGGTGGCGGTTGACATTTCGCGACCCTGTCGATTGGAGAGTTCCAGCGTACACCTACCATTGGCTAGCAGGGACAAATCAGGGCCTTCGGAGGAACCGCCGGGGCCGCGTGGCATCAGCGTACTCTAGGAGCCTGCCAGGACCCGGGGTGCGGGTCTTTGCTCATCGCCTAGCGGGATTCAGTAGCGAGCCGTCCGAACTAGGCCACCAAGTGGGTCATCCGTGGTGACGGGACGGGTTGGGTTGGCGGTGGCCCAACTCGCCAGTTTGGGCTGCTGCCGGTTTCGTGCACACCGGCTTGAGCCCATTGAGCTTTCTCGAGCTCTATCGGACTGACGTAGCCGAGCGTCGGGCAATGACCCATCGGGTTGTAGAACCGCTCCCAGCCTCGGCCGAGCGAGCAGCTGTCGTGGTCGCAATAGCCTTTCGCGTTTGCTTCTTAGGCCACATTTGCTGAACAGCAAATATGCCGATATCCCATAACTTAGCGGATTGACATCATGATGGCGCGCATCGAGGCTCGGAGCCTTGAGAAAGGCGCCGTAGTGGCGCAGTAGTCTTGAAGTAGCCGAAGAGCACACGGGTCATAGTTGGTGCGCCCCACGGCCTTACGTCGATTATTGGCTGGTGACCGAAAGCGCGAGCTCGAGTTTGCCGGCGATTTCCATCAACCCGGAGAAGGTCGCCGCATCGTCGCCAGCGAGCTCTGCGACGTAGGCCTGAATGCTGCTGTTCTCCAGCGCTTCCACAAGGTGCTCATTGTCCGGACCACCGGTGGTCAGGGAAGCAAGCCGTTCGAGGTAGGCGCGATAGCTCGCGCCTTCTTCGGATTCGCTTGCGGCGAGCTTGTTGACGTAGGCGATTACGAGTTCGGCTTGCTGGCCGAACTTCTGTGCAGCTGCATTCAGTTTGATGTTCATGCAGTGATTGTATTTGCGCAATCTTGATGGACCGTCCATCGAGACGGTTTGGCGATATACATAGATGAGGTCATGTGCCTGCAGGGATCGGTCTGCAGGGTCTGCCTTGCTGCGCCCTTCGCGTCCGAGGCAGCTTGGGCGGCCTATTGCGCTCTCGAAATCCGGACAACGAACCGTTTGTCATGCGTGCGGATCCGTTAAATCCGATTGTCACGAGGGGACGGCCGAAGATTCGAGAAACACCCAGGCACCTACGGCGAAATTCGGTTGCCGGGGGCCGCAGAGGGGAGGGGGTGCAAGAGCGAGTGCTTCAACTGGACGGCCAGTGACCCATACGAAGATGTTCGAAGAGCTCTTCGTCGCGCCGCTCGCTACAGAGGAGACAAGGCTGGGTTTGTCACGCGAAGTGGGGCGAATCGAGGGCTTTGGAAAAGAGCCGATTGTCAAAACGGGTCAGTTAAGGACCGTTTGGCATAGGCAAGAACATGTTTGTCACGAATCACGTGTGCACGCGCATGAGGCCCACTCTAGGGCGATATAGCCTTCGAGAAAAGTCGAATTTTTGACACCATTCATTCGAGTTTTTCGTAGTATTGAGGCTGGTATGAACTTCAAGCACCTGCACTACTTCTGGGCCGCCGCCAAGGCCGGCGGCATCGTGCGCGCCAGCGAGCAGCTGCACATCACGCCGCAGACGCTGTCGGGGCAGATCAAGCTGCTCGAGGACAGCCTGGGCAGCCCGCTGTTCCAGAAGCGCGGCCGCGGGCTCGAGCTGACGCCCGAGGGGCGCACGGCGTTGAGCTATGCCGACCAGATCTTCGCGCTCGGCGCCGAGCTCGAGGCGGCGCTCGGCAGCCGCGGCGAGGGTGCCCGTGCGCTCGACTTCCGGGTCGGCATCGCCGATGCGGTGCCGAAGTCGATCGCCTACCGCCTGCTCGAGCCGGCGCTCGGCATCGCCGAGCCGGTCCGGCTGATCTGCCACGAAGGCAACTTCCGCGACCTGCTCGGGCAGTTGTCGGTGCAGCGCATCGACCTGGTGATCGCCGACGAGCCGATGGGCCGGCAGGTCGGCGTCAAGGCCTTCAACCACACGCTGGGCACGACGGCGATGAGCTTCTTCGCGACCCCGGCGCTCCGGCGCACGCTCAGGGGCGAGTTCCCGCAGTGCCTCGACCGCGCGCCGATGCTGATCCAGGGCGCCTCGTCGGCCGCGCGCCAGCGGCTCGACCTGTGGCTGGCCGAGCACCGGCTGCGGCCGCGGGCTATCGGCGAGTTCGACGACGCCGCGCTGCTGAAGGCCTTCGGCGGCGAGGGCCGCGGCGTCTTCATGACGCCCGAGGTGCTCGAGGAAGAGACCTGCACCCAGTACGGTGTCGAGGTGATCGGCCGTGCCGCGGGGCTGATCGAGGAGTTCTTCGCGATCTCGGTCGAGCGCCGCGTCACCCATCCTTGCGTGGTGGCGATCACGAAGGCCGCGCGGGGGCGCTTCCATCGCCGCCGCGGCGCCGGATGATCGGCTGGTACGCTTCGCGCCAACTCGGGGTTCACAGGCTGGAGACAAATGACAAGCGCGTTCGGCAGCCTCATCCGTAGTGCCAGCCTTAGCGGGTACAGCGACCTGGTGCGCGCCCTGGGCGGCGACCCGCAAGCGCTGCTGCGCAAGGTGGGCCTGTCGTCGCGGCTGCTGCAAGACCCGGAGGCGCTGATTCCCAACAACGCGGTGCGCGAGGCGCTGGAGCTTGCGGCTCGCGCCACGGGCGCGGAGGACTTCGCGCTGCGGCTGGCGGCGCGCCGGCCCTTGTCCAACCTCGGGCCGGTCAGCCTGGTGCTGCGCGAGGCCGCCACGCCGCGCGAGGCGCTCGACGCGCTGTGCCGTTACCGCAAGCTGCTCAACGCTTCGCTGATCACGCGCATCGACGATGAGGGGGACTGCACCATCATCCGCGACGACCTGCTGCCCATTCCCGGCCTGGCGACGCGTCAGTCGATGGAGCTGGCGCTGGGGGTCATGCTGCATATCCTGAAGGAACTGATCGGTTCCCGCTGGCGACCGCGCAGGGTGTGCTTCACTCATGCGCCGCCCGCCGACATGGCGGCGCACCGGGCCTTCTTCGGCTGCCGCGTGCTGTTCGACCAGCCGTTCAACGGCATCGTCTGCCAAGCGGCGGATCTGCGGCAGCCGCGCAGCACGCAAGACCCCGGCATGGCCCGCTTTGCCCGCGACTACCTGGAGTCAGCCTTGCAACAGCGGGGCAACCGGGCCAGCGAGACCTGCCGCGAACTGATCCAGGCCTTGCTGCCCGGAGGCCGCTGCACCGCGGACGCGGTAGCCCGCCACCTTCGCATGGATCGACGCACGCTGCACCGCCATCTCGGCGCCGAGGGGCTGACCTTCATCGTCCTGCTGGACGACGTACGGCGCGAACTGGCGCTGCGCCATCTGCGCGACAGCAATATGCCGTCGGCCGAAATCGCCCACCTGCTGGGCTTTTCTGCGCCCAGCGGATTCAGTCATTGGTTCCGCGCGCATTTCGGTTGCAGCGTGACGCAATGGCGCCAGCAGGCGACCGGCTGACTCAGGCCGTGAACACCTTGCGCAGGAAGCCCTGGTTGCCTCCGTTGCGGTTGGGCGCAAAGCCGTTGGCGGCCAGCGACTTTTCCACGGTGTCGTAGAACACGCCGATCCTGCTGATCTCGCGCGCCTGCCTGGCGGTGGCGATCGGCCGGCCGAACTCTTTGGAGATGCGCACCAGCTGCTCGATCTGCGACACGGTGCTGGCCTTGGCGCTGCGCTTCTGGTTCCACAGGCAGTCCTCGGTGCCGCAGCGCACATGCAGGCCCGCCGCGATGCCCCACATGTTCACGGGCAGCACGTTGCGCACGTTGCTTTCCACGGTGAGCACGGCGCCATCGGGCACGGCGCGCACGAAGTTGGCCAGACTGTAGAGGCTGGGCGCATCCATGCCACCGCCAATGGCCACCCAGTTCATCACCAGCGGGCCCTGGTAGACGCCCTTGCGCATCAGGCGCTCGACCGACTCGAAGCTGTTGATGTTGTAGCACTGGAAGGCGCTCTGAATGCCCGCCCTGGTCAGGCGGCGAATATGCTCCTCGACCCAGCCGGGTTGCGCGGGCACGGTCATTTCCTTGTAGGCGTTGAAGATGGCCGGGATCTGGCGCGAGGTGCCTTCGAAGTCCGCGTCCTCGGCCTGCTCGGTCACGTTCATCTGCGAGGTGTTCACTGTCACCGTCACCTGGTCGGGCACGGGCTCCAGCTCGGCCAGCATGTGGCGGGTGTCGTCGCTGAGCCACTTGGCGGCTGCGCCTTCGGTTTCCGGCGCGAAGCTGATGGAGCCGCCCACCTGGATGATCATTTCCGGCACCGCCTTGCGCACGCCCGCGATCAGTTCGTTGAACTTGCTCAGGCGCTTGCTGCCCTTGCCGTCGAGTTCGCGCACGTGCAGATGCAAGACCGTCGCGCCGGCGTTGTAGCAGTCCACGGCTTTCTGGATCTGCGCCTCCATGGTGACCGGGATGTCTTCGGGAAAGTCGGACGGCAGCCAGCCCGGCGCGTAGGGCGCGGCGGTGATGATCAGGGGCTGCTGGTTTTCGGGGAACAGGTGGCCATCGAGGAAATTCATGGGTACTCCGGCGAAAAGACTTGTGGTTTCGGTTTCAGTAGGGAATGTCGCCCCCGTCACATCCTGATCTCGTACTTGCGCACGATGGCGGCGTTGCGCTCGGACATCTCGCGCGTTTCGCGCTGCAGCGCGGGCGTGTCGGTGTTGATCTCAGGCTCCAGGCCCACGTCGAGCAGCTTCTGGCGCACGGCGGGAGCGCCGGCGGCCTTGGCCACGGCCTTCTGGATCTGGGCCAGCAACTCGGGCTTGAGCTTGGGCGATCCGATCATTCCCACCCAGCCCATGAACTGGATTTCGGGATAGCCCAGCTCTGTCATCGTGGGAACCTCAGGCAGATGCTGCGAGCGCCTGGCCCCGGAGAAGGCGTAGGCCCGCAGCTTGCCCGCCTTGATGAGCGGCACGGAAGTGAGCATGCCGTCGAACATCATGTCCACCTGCCCGCCGAGCACATGCTGCAACGCCGGCGG
>Ga0182007_10001239_pt1 | contig 13846 bp, 14 predicted proteins | sample Sormic07211113_1_FD_123023 | JGI IMG/M metagenome (GOLD analysis project Ga0182007, IMG submission 123023) | Rhizosphere microbial communities from Sorghum bicolor, Mead, Nebraska, USA - 072115-113_1 MetaG | ecosystem: Host-associated > Plants > Roots > Rhizosphere | place: USA: Nebraska... | reverse complement strand
TAAAATGGCCGGTTCGCCGCCTCGGCGGGCGCTTCGCCCTCCTGCGGCCACCAGGCCCATCATGCTGACTTTCCAACAGATCATTCTCAAGCTCCAAGCCTACTGGGATGCCCAGGGCTGCGCGCTCCTGCAGCCCTACGACATGGAGGTCGGCGCCGGCACCTCGCACACCGCCACCTTCCTGCGCGCGCTCGGCCCCGAGCCCTGGAAGGCCGCCTATGTGCAGCCGAGCCGCCGGCCCAAGGATGGCCGCTACGGCGAGAACCCGAACCGGCTGCAGCACTACTACCAGTACCAGGTGGTGCTGAAGCCGGCGCCGAGCAACATCCTCGAGCTCTACCTGGGCTCGCTCGAAGCGCTCGGCTTCGACTTGAAGAAGAACGACATCCGCTTCGTCGAGGACGATTGGGAGAACCCGACGCTCGGCGCCTGGGGCCTGGGCTGGGAGGTCTGGCTCAACGGCATGGAGGTGACCCAGTTCACCTACTTCCAGCAGGTCGGCGGCATCGACTGCAAGCCGATCACGGGCGAGATCACCTACGGGCTGGAACGCCTGGCGATGTACCTGCAGGGCGTCGATAACGTCTACAACCTCAAGTGGACCGAGGGCCTGAGCTACGGCGACGTCTTCAAACAGAACGAGGTCGAGCAGTCGACCTACAACTTCGAGCACAGCGACGCCGAGTTCCTGTTCACCGCCTTTGCCGCCCACGAAAAGCAGGCGAAGCACCTGATGGAGGTGCAGCTCGCATTGCCGGCCTACGAGCAGGTGCTCAAGGCGGCCCACAGCTTCAACCTGCTGGACGCGCGCGGCGCGATCAGCGTGACCGAACGCGCCGCCTACATCGGCCGCATCCGCAACCTCGCGCGCAGCGTCGCGCAGAGCTACTACGAGAGCCGCGAGCGGCTCGGTTTCCCGATGGCGCCGCGCGAGTGGGTTGCACAGATGACGAAGAAGGCGGCCTGAGCGTATGACCACGAACAACAACCTGCTCGTCGAACTGTTCGTCGAGGAACTGCCGCCCAAGGCGCTGAAGAAGCTCGGCGACGCTTTCGCCACGGTGCTGCGCGACCAGCTGATCGCCCAGGGGCTGGCTGATGCCGGTTCGGTGCTCACGGCCTATGCCTCGCCGCGGCGGCTGGCCGCGCACCTGACGAACGTGCTGGCGCAGGCCGCCGACAAGGCGGTTTCGCAGAAGCTCATGCCGGTGACGGTGGGCCTCGACGCCGCGGGCCAGGCCACGCCCGCGCTGCTCAAGCGGCTGGCGGCGCTGGGCGCCGACGCCGGCGCGGTGCCAGGGCTGCAACGCGCCATGGACGGCAAGGCCGAGGCGCTGTTCTTCCAGAGCACCGCCAAGGGTGCGACCCTGGCCGAGGGGCTGCAGAAGGCGCTGGCCGAGGCGATCGCCAAGCTGCCGATCCCGAAGGTCATGAGCTACCAGCTCGAGACGAACTGCGAACTGCCGGGCTGGACCAGCGTCAGCTTCGTGCGGCCGGCGCACGGCCTGGTGGCGCTCCACGGTGACGCGGTCGTGCCGGTCGCCGCGCTCGGCCTCACGGCCGGCCGGCAGACGCACGGTCATCGCTTCGAGGCGGAGGTCGATCCGATCGAGCTGCGCGACGCCAACAGCTATGCCGGGCAGATGAGCGAGCAGGGCGCGGTCATCCCGGGCTTCGAGGCGCGCCGGCTCGAGATCGCGCGGCAGCTGGCCGAAGCGGCCGTGAAGGTCGGCGGCGGCATGCAGCCGATCGACGACGACGCGCTGCTCGACGAGGTTACGGCACTGGTCGAGCGACCCAATGTGCTGGTGTGCGAATTCGAGCGCGAGTTCCTCGACGTGCCGCAGGAGTGCCTGATCCTCACGATGAAGGCCAACCAGAAGTACTTCCCGCTGCTCGATGCCTCGGGCAAGCTCAGCAACAAGTTCCTGGTGGTCAGCAACATCCGCCCCGACGACGCCAGCGCGGTCATCGGCGGCAACGAGCGCGTGGTGCGCCCGCGATTGGCCGACGCCAAGTTCTTCTTCGACCAGGACCGCAAGAAGTCGCTGGCCTCGCGGGTCGAATCGCTGGCCAAGGTGGTCTATCACAACAAGCTCGGAACCCAGGGCGAGCGGGTCGAGCGCGTGATGCGCATCGCGCGCGCGCTGGCCGAGCAGCTCGGCGACGCCACCTTGGCGCGCCAGGCCACGCAGGCCGCGCAGCTCGCCAAGGCTGACCTGGTGACCGACATGGTCGGCGAATTCCCCGAACTGCAGGGCACGATGGGCCGCTACTACGCGCTGCACGACGGCCTCGACGCCGCGGTGGCCGACGCCATCGAAGACCACTACAAGCCGCGCTTCGCGGGCGACGAACTGCCGCGCAACCCGGTCGGCGTCGTGGTCGCGCTGGCCGACAAGCTCGAGACCCTGGTCGGCATGTTCGGCATCGGCAACCTGCCGACCGGCGACCGCGATCCGTTCGCGCTGCGCCGCCATGCGCTGGGCGTGATCCGCATGCTGGTCGAGCGCCACCTGCCGCTCGACCTGCGCGCGGTGCTGGGCAGTGCCTTCGCCGCCTTCCATGCGCCGAAGGGCGGGGAGCTGGCGCTGAACGATCCCACCGACGCCCTCGAGGCCTTCATCTACGACCGGCTGTCCGGCAGCCTGCGCGAGCAGGGCGCCAGCGCGCAGGAAGTCGATGCCGTGCTGGCCTCGCGCCCGCAGCGGCTCGGCGAGGTGCCCAAGCTGCTGGCGGCGGTGCGCGCCTTTGCCGCGCTGCCGGAAGCACCGGCGCTGGCCGCCGCCAACAAGCGCATCGGCAACATCCTCAAGAAGTCGCCCGAGGCCGATGCCCACGTCAGCGACCTGCTGCTGAAGGAGCCGGCCGAGAAGGCGCTGCACGCCGCCATGCGCGAGGTGGTGCCGGTGGCCGACGCCCAGTTCGAGAAGGGCGACTACACCGCCTCGCTGCAGACGCTGGCGGCGCTGCGCGGGCCGGTCGACGCCTTCTTCGACGGCGTGATGGTCAATGCCGAGCAGGCCGACCTGCGACTGAACCGGCTCGGGCTGCTGATGCTGCTGCATGCGGCGATGAACCGGGTGGCGCAGCTGGAACGGCTGGCGGCTTGACCATCGCGGGCTGCGCCACCACCATCTCCCCATGCCGACTCCACAACAGATCGATCGCTTCACGCTGGCCTTTCACCGGCAGGCGATCGCGCGCCTGAGAGGGGACGCGCACTTGCTCGAGCAAGCGCGCGGCACGTTGCAGAGATGGCGGCAGCAGCGCGGGGAGACTCGTTCGGATGCCTACCTCGATCAATGGGCGCGGTTGCTGGAAGGTGGAGTGGATGAAGTCGAGCGCGCCGTTTGTGCTGAAGATGAGCGGGCCGCGACCTTGCGAAATGCGTCGCCGCTGGGGTTCGTCCTCTCGCCCAAAGAGCGCGAGGAAGTGCGGCGCGCTTCGGGACTCTGAACCATGCAGCTGACCGAACTGGAGCATGTGCTGCGCGCGGCTGCGGACATCACGAAAGAGAAATCTTTCGTGCTGGTCGGCAGCCAGGCCATCCTGTTGCTCCTGGACACGATTCCTCCCTCGTTGCTGGTGTCGACGGAACTCGACCTCTATCCCGCCATGCATCCCGAGAAGGCCGACCTGATCGATGGCGCCATCGGGGCGTTGTCGATGTTCCACGACACGCACGGTTTTCATGCCGACGGTGTGGGCCCGGAAACGGCGGTGATGCCGCCGGATTGGCAACAACGCCAAACGCTTCACTATCTGGGCGACCTCACCGCAATCTGCCCAGAGATCCATGACCTCGCCGTCTCCAAGTGCGTGGCAGGCCGCGACAAGGATGCTGACTATGTGCGTACGCTTCTGGCGCACGGTCTGATCGATCCAGCCGTGTTGTATGCGCGCATTCGGTTGCTGGACGCCGGCCGCTACCCCGTTCAGCATGTGGTCGAATGGGCCGAGCGCCGTGCGCTGGAAGCCCTGAAGGATATTCCCTCACCATGAAACTCGTCATCCTCGACCGCAACGGCTCCCTCAACGTCCACCGCGAGGATTTCGTCAAGAGCGACCTCGAGTGGACGCCGCTGCCCGGCGCGCTCGAGGCGGTGGCGAGGCTCAACCATGCGGGCTGGCACGTGGTGATCGCATCGAACCAGTCGGGCCTCGGGCGCGGGCTGTTCGATGTCGCTTCGCTCAACGCGATGCACGCCAAGATGCACAAGATGCTGGCGGCCGTGGGCGGCCGGGTCGATGCGGTGTTCTACTGCCCGCACAGCCCCGACGAAGGCTGCGACTGCCGCAAGCCCAAGCCGGGCCTGTTCCTGCAGATCGGCGAGCGCTACGGCGTCGACCTCGCCAATGTGCCGACCGCGGGCGACAGCCTGCGCGATCTGCTCGCCGGCGCGGCCGCCGGCTGCGAGCCGCACCTGCTGCTGACCGGCATGGGCCAGGCCTGCCGCGGCGTGCCGCTGCCCCCCGAATACCCGCCGAACACCCGCGTGCATGACGACCTCGCGGCCTTCGTCGATTTCCTGCTGGAGCGCGAAGCGCGCGCGGCGCTGAAAGTGGCTGTCTGATGGATTTTTTGCGTTCCCTGATCCACGCCTTGTGGATGCTCGTCACCGTGGTCCCCTGGGGGATCATCATGTGCGTCAACTCGCTCTGGAAGCGTGGCATCCCGCTGTACTGGATGGCCGTGACATGGCTCAACTGGGCGATCGGCGGCGCCCGCGTGCTGCTGGGCATCCGAACCCGCGTCACCGGCATGGAGAACCTGCCGACCGACAAGCTGGCCGGCTGCATCCTGCTCGTGAAGCACCAGTCGACCTACGAGACTTTCCTCATGCCCACGCTGATGCCGCACCCCCTGGCCTTCGTGTTCAAGAAGGAACTGATCTACGTGCCCTTCTTCGGCTGGGCGATGGCGCGGCTCGACATGATCCACATCGACCGCAGCCAGCGCACGCAGGCCTTCAACAAGGTCGTGGTGCAGGGCCGCAAGCTGCTCGCACAGGGGATCTGGATCATCATGTTTCCCGAAGGCACGCGGATTCCGCGTGGCCAGAAGGGCCACTACAAGAGCGGCGGCACGCGGCTGGCCTGCGAGACCGGCGTGCCGGTGGTGCCGATTGCCGTGACCTCGGCCAAGGTCTGGCCGCGCAAGGCCTTCATCAAGCGCCCGGGCGTGGTCGATGTGTCGATCGGTCCGGCCATCTCGAGCGTCGGCCGCAAGCCCGACGAGCTGATGCGCGAGGTCGAGGCCTGGATCGAGGCCGAGATGCACCGGCTCGACCCCGACGCCTATGTGCCGGAGGCCGCGCCCGCGGCGTCGACCACCGCCTGATGGCCTGACGACCATGCGCGGCCTGCTGCAGTTCACGCTCGACCTGTTCGATGCGTCGACCGACGAACCGGCGCCGCTGCCGCCGCCCGCCGGGCCGCACGCGCCGGCCATCACGCTGGCCGACGCGGTGCGCCCCGCGAGCTTCGTGCATCCGCGCGCGACGCGCGAGGTCACGCTGGGCAATGCCCGTGTTGCCTACGAATTCACCCGCGGCAAGCGGCGCACCATCGGCTTCCTTGTCGGCGCCGAGGGCCTGTCGGTGCGGGCGCCGCGCTGGGTGGCGCTGCGCGACGTCGATGCCGCCGTCCGGGAAAAAGGCGACTGGATCCTGCGCAAGCTGGCCGAGACCCAGCAGCGCCATGCGCGGCTGGAATCGGCACGCATCGAATGGCAGGACGGCGTCGCTTTCCCGTTCCTCGGCCAGCAAGTCACGGTCGCGCTCGATCCGCACCATGCCTTCGAGGGCGTGGGAGGCGTGCTCGACGCCGGGGCGGAGGGTGGCGGGGGCCCGGTGCTGCGCCTGGCGCTGGCCAAGAATGCCGGCGCGCCGCAGATCCGCGACGCCGCACAGGCCTGGCTGATGCGCCAGGCGCGGCGCATCTTCATCGAGCGGCTCGATCATTTCGCGCCGCGCCTGGGCGTGACCTGGAACAAGCTGTCGCTGTCGAACGCCTCGACCCGCTGGGGCAGCGCCAGCGCCGATGGCGCGATCCGGCTGCACTGGCGGCTGGTGCATTTCAGGATGTCGGTGATCGACTACGTGGTGGCCCACGAACTGAGCCACCTGCGCGTGATGGACCACAGCCCGCGCTTCTGGGACACGGTGGAAAGCGTGATGCCCGACTACCAGCAGCTGCGCAGGCAGCTCAAGGACGAGCCGGTGCCGCGCTGGTAGGAAGCAAGCCGGCTACCGTGCGTGGGTGACGCCGCCGTCCACCACCAGCGTCGATCCCATCACGTAGTCGCCGGCCCGCGAAGCCAGGTAGATCGCGGCCGCTGCCATGTCCTCGGGCTCGCCGATGCGGCCGGCCGGAATGCGCGCCTTCACCTCTTCACCATGGTCGCGTGCGTCCTTGTTCATGTCCGACGCGAAGGCGCCCGGCGCGATCGCGCTGACCACGATGCGGTCCTGCGCCAGGCGCAGCGCCATGCGGCGCGTGAGCTGGATCAGGCCGGCCTTGCTGGCCGCGTACGAATAGGTTTCCTGCGGATTGACCGAGATGCCGTCGATCGAGGCGATGTTGATGACCTTGGCCAGGTGGTCGGTGGCCGCCTTCTTGAGCATCGGCGTCAGTGCCTGGGTCAGGAAGAAGGGCGTCTTGAGGTTCAGGTCGACCACCTTGTCCCAGCCGCTCTCCGGGAACTCGGCGTAGGGCGCGCCCCAGGCCGCGCCGGCGTTGTTGACCAGGATGTCGAGCGAGTCTTCGTGCTGCGCGTAGGCATCGACCAGCGCCTGCGCGCCCTGCAGCGTCGACACGTCGGCCGGCAGCGAGACGCAGTGGCCGAAGGCCGACAGCTCCTTGGCGGTCTGGTCGCAGGCCGCGGCCTTGCGGGCCGAGATGTAGACCCGGGCGCCCTGGGCCAGGAAGCCCTCGGCGATCATCCGGCCGATGCCGCGCGAGCCGCCGGTGATGAGCGCGGTGCGGCCCTTGAGCGAGAAGAGTTGGGTGGTGTCCATGCGGTGTGTCTCCTGGGTGTTCGGTGCGGGTGCCGGACGATGCGGCTTTCGCGAGCTTAGTGCGGCCCGGCGTCGGCGGGCGTCACCTTGGCGCCAGTTCAGGCCGGCAAGGCGAGCGAACGCAGGCTCGTGAAGCGCCGCTCGGCGCCGGTCATCGGGTCGACGAAGGAGATCTCGCGCGCCAGCAGCTGCAGCGGATGGTCGAAGTCGTCGCTGCCTTCCGGCAACAGCACCGGATAGATCGCGTCGTTGCGGATCGGCATGCCGAGCGCTGCGCAGTGCACCCGCAGCTGGTGTCGGCGGCCGGTGAATGGCGACAAGCCGAGCCGCGCCCAGTCGCCGCGTACCTCCAGCAGCTCGAAGTGGGTCTCGGCATTGGGCTCGCCGGCGACCTCGGCCATGCGCATGAAATGCTGGTCGGGCGCGAGCCGGCTGTGGCGCACGGCGGGCAGCGCGCGCCCGGCCTGCCAGGGCACGATCGCCTCGTAGCGCTTGTGGACCGCCCGCTCGGCGAACAGCGCGCTGTAGGGGCCGCGCCCTTCCGGCTGCACCGAGAACAGCACGATGCCCGCGGTCTCGCGGTCGATGCGGTGCAGCGGCGCCAGATGGTCGAGCCCGAGCGTGCGCTTGAGCCGCACCAGCAGGCTCTGCTGCACGTACTTGCCGACCGGCGTGACCGGCAGGAAATGCGGCTTGTCGACCACCAGCAGGTGCGCGTCCTGGTGGATCACCTGCTCCTGGAACGGGATCACGGGCTCGGCGTCGAGCGCGCGGTAGTAGTAGACGCGCAGCCGTGGCTGGTAGGGCCGGGCGTGCGTCACGCGCTGGCCGTGCTCGTCGACGACGTCGCCGGCCTCGATGCGGGCCACCCAGGTGGCGCGCGGGATGGCCGCGAAGCGCTGGACCAGGAACTCGGCGATGGTCGGCCAGTCGCCCGCGGGCAGCGCGACGCAGCTCGGGCCGACGCCGTCGCGCACGGGCAGCGGCAGCGCGGCCATGTCAGGTTCCCAGGGCGGCGGCGATCTCGTCGAACAGCGGCCGCTCGGCGGGATCGTCGTCGAGGCAGCGTGCCTGGAGGCCGGCCGGCAGCGCCCCCGTGGCCGCATCGGGCGCCTCGCAGCGCGCGGCCAATTCTTCCAGCAGGCAGCCGAAAGCGCGCGCCTCGGTGCGCTGCAGCGCCTGCGATTGCGCCGCATCGTCGCGCGGCAGGAACGAGGCGGCGCCGAAATCGCCGAGCAGGGCGTCGCCCCGGCCGTTCCAGAGAATGTTGTGGCCGTAGAGATCGCCATGCAGGATGCCGCGCGCATGCAGCCGCGCGATCGCCGAAGCGATGCCGCGCGCCATCCGCAGGGCCGTCTCGGCCGACCAGCGGGCCTCGTCGCCATAGACGTCGCGGGTGCACGATTCAAGGCTCGGCGGGCCGGCCAGGTTGCGGAAGCTCGGGTCGACCAGCGCGAGCACCAGGCCGGTGCTGGCGTCGGGATGGTGGGCGACCCGGCCCAGCACGGGGATCAGCCCCGGATGGGGCCCCGCCGCCAGGCAGGCCGCCATCTCGCTGTGCGGCCAGCCGTCGCTGGTCACGGCGCCCTTGAACAGCTTCACCGCGACCGGCCGGAGGCTGCCGTCCGGCTGCCGCCAATCGGCCTGGTGGATCACGCCGGAGGCGCCTTCGCCGAGCTTGTGCTGCAGCGAGAGCGATGGCCAGTCGATGGCCCGGGTCGGCTGCGCATCCATCGCCATGGCCTCGGGCGCTTCGTCGAAGGGATTGCCCGCGAAGGCCAGCCACGACAGGCGCGGCAGCGAGAGCAGCCAGCCCGGCAGGGCCTCGAAGCGGTTCGCCGACATGCGCACCAGCTCGAGCGCCCGGCAGGCCGCCATCGATTCGGGCAGCGCCTGCAGGCGATTGCCGGCGAGCATGAGTTTCTGCAGCCGCGCGCGTTCCCCGAGTTCGGCCGGCAGGGCGTCGATCCGGTTGTCGGTCAGGATCAGCCAGCGCAGCAAGGGCGGCAGCGCCGCCGCCGGCACCCGCGAGATCTGGTTGGCCTTGAAGGCCACCATCTCGAGCCGGGGGCACTGGCCGACGGCTTCGGGCAGTTCGGTGAACTGGTTGTCGGAACAAAAGAGCACGCGCAGCCGGTGCAGCCGGTGCAGGTCGTGCGGCAGCGTGCGCAGTGCGTTGCCGGAGAGGTTGAGCACCTCGAGCGAGTCCGCCAGCGCGAAGACCTCGGGCGGCAGCTCGGTCAGGCCGCAGCTGAGGTCGAGCCGCTGGGCCCCGGCCAGTTCGCCTGCGCGCAGCCGACCCAGCGCATCGCTCATGGAGCACCTTCGCGCAGCAGCGCTTCGGTATTCGCCTTGGGAGCGGCCCGGCGGCTCATGCCAGAGCGCCGAAGCGGTAGATGCCGTCGTCGCCGAGCCGGCGCCGCAGCTGGCCCGAGAACCACAGCAGGTGCAGGTGGGCCACGGTCTCGCCCATCGCGAAGGTCATCTGGTGCAGGTCGAGCTGCCGCTTGAACAGGATCGGCAGGCCCTCGGCGGCGCTGTGCGGCCGAGCCAGGCAGGCTTCCAGCAGTTCGGCCAGGCGGTCGCGGTGATGCTCCTGCAGCTGCTCGACGCGTCGATGGATGCCGGTGAAGGGCTTGCCGTGCGAAGGCAGGCCCAGGGTGTCGACCGGCAGCGCCTTGAAGCGCTCGATGCTGTCGAGGAACAGGCGCAGTGCATTCGCTTCGGGCTCGCCCGCGTGCACGCTCACGTTGGTCGAGATCCGCGGCAGCATCATGTCGCCGCCGAGCAGCACGTTGAGTTCTTCGCAGTAGAGCGCGATGTGCTCGGGCGCGTGGCCGTAGCCGCTGATGCAGCGCCAGGCGCGGCCGCCGATCATGACGTCGTCGCCGTCGAGCATGCGCACGAAGCTGGCCGGCACCGACGGCACCATGTTGGCGTAGTAGCTGGTGCGGGCGCGGATCTTGGCGACCGCTTCGGGGTCGGTCAGGCCGTGCGAGGCGAAGAAGTCGGCCGCCGCGTCGCCGCCGGCCAGGGTGTCGCCGGCGGTGGTGAGCACGCGCGCGACGTGGTAGTCGGTCGAGCTGATCCACAGCGGCGCCTTCCAGCGGTCGCAGAGCCAGTGCGCCAGGCCGATGTGGTCGGGGTGCATGTGGGTCACGATGACGCGCAGGATCGGCAGCCCCTGGAGCTGCGTCTCGAAGATTTGCTCCCATTGCGCGCGGGCCGCGTCATGCGAGATGCAGCAGTCGACCACGCTCCAGCCTTCGACGCCGTCGATGCTGTCGCGCAGCAGCCAGAGGTTGATGTGGTCGAGCGCGAAGGGCAGCGCCATGCGGATCCAGCGAATGCCGGGCGCCACTTCGACCGTCTGGCCGGGCGCCGGCAGGGTGTCGCCGAGGGGGTAATGGAGTTCGCGTTCGAGAAGGTTCATGTACGATTGACGTTAACGTAAACGTCATGGCTTTGAGCCGACATTGTAGGCAGTGCCGCCCGACCTTGCTGTCGCCCACGCTCCGACCCATTATTCATGCCTTCGCAGACCTTCACCATCGGCGAGCTCGCCAAGGAGTTCGACCTCACCACGCGGGCGATCCGCTTCTACGAGGACATGGGCCTGCTGGCGCCGCGCCGGGCCGGACTGCAGCGAATCTACACTTCGCGCGACCGGGCCCGCCTGACGCTGACGCTGCGGGCCAAGCGGCTCGGGCTGAAGCTGACCGAGGCGCGCGAGATACTCGACATGTACGACAGCCCGCGCGACACCGCCGTGCAGCTGGAGCGTTTCCTCGGCGTGCTCGGCGCCCACCGCGAGCAGCTCGAAGCCCAGCTGGCCGAGCTGCAGGCGAACCTGGACGAGGTCCGGGCCCAGGAAAAGCAGGCCCGGGCGGCGCTGGCGCGCGCATCGAAGCCGAAAGCGCGCTGAGCCCCGCCGATAGCATTCCCCCAACCCTTTCATCACGAAAAAGACCATGGAAAACAAGCCCGACTCCCTCGAGGACCTGTTCGCTCACAACCGCGCCTGGTCGTCGCGCATGGAGCGCGACCGGCCCGGCTTCTTCACCAGCCTGGTGAAGCAGCAGACCCCCAAGTACATGTGGATCGGCTGCTCCGACAGCCGGGTGCCCGCGAACCAGATCACCGGCCTCGAGCCGGGCGAGGTGTTCGTGCACCGCAACGTCGCCAACATCGTGGTGCACTCCGACCTCAACGCGCTGTCGGCGATCCAGTTCGCGGTCGAGCGGCTCAAGGTCCAGCACATCATGGTGGTCGGCCACTACGGCTGTTCCGGCGTGCAGGCGGCGCTCGAAGGCGCGCGCATCGGCATCGCCGACAACTGGCTGCGCCACATCCAGGACGTGCGCGACCGCCACCACGTGATGCTCGACAGCCTGCCCGAGGTCGCGCGCGCCAATGCGCTGTGCGAGCTGAACGTGGCGGAGCAGGTGGTCAACGTGGCCGTCAGCACCGTCATGCAGGACGCCTGGAGCCGCAACCAGTCGGTCACGATCCACGGTTGGGCCTTCGGCGTGCACGACGGCCTCATCCAGGACCTGGAGCTCACCGTCGACGGCACCAAGCCGATGGAGAACCAGTACCGCGCCGCCGTGCAGCGCATCCGCTACAAGTGGAGCAAGCCGGCGGATACGGGCACGTCCGAATACATCAAGTAGTCCGGCACCGGTCCCATGTTCCCGCAGCGCCTCGATTCGCCGCTCGCCTATGACATCGCCCGTGCGATGCGCGACGGCTTCGATCGGCACTATCGGCTCTTCCGCGCCGAGTCGGCGCGCGCAAAGCACCGCTTCGAGACCGCCGACTGGCACGGCCAGCAGCGGGCCCAGCGCGAGCGGATCGAGTTCTACGACCTGCGGGTGGGCGAGGCGGTGGCGCGGCTCGAGAAGGAATTCAAGGCCGGCGAGCAGCCGATGGAGGTCTGGCACCAGATCAAGCTGCACTTCATCGGCCTGCTGGTCGACCACCACCAGCCGGAACTGGCCGAGACCTTCTTCAATTCGGTCACGACCAAGATCCTGCATCGGGCCTATTTTCAGAACGATTTCATCTTCGTGCGGCCGGCGATCAGCACCGAGTACATCGAGCCGCGCGACGCGCCGACCTACCGCGCCTACTACCCCGAACGCGACACGCTGGCCGACACGGTCGAGCGGATGCTCGAGGACTACGCGCTGCAAGGGCGCTATGCCGACCGCCGCCGCGACGCCGAATGCGTGGCGGCCGCGATCCTCGGACGCTTCCACCAGGTCAAGCTGCGCGCCAATTTCCAGCTGCAGGTGCTGTCGGGGCTGTTCTACCGCAACAAGGGCGCCTACGTGGTCGGCAAGATCAACAACGGCTTCATCGAGATGCCGTTCGCGCTGCCGATCCTGCACGACGCGGAGGGCCGGTTCCATGTCGACGCCGCGCTGTTCGGCGAGGAAGACCTGCAGATGCTGTTCAGCTTCGCGCGGGCCTACTTCATGGTGGACATGGAGGTGCCTTCGGCCTACGTGCAGTTCCTGCGCTCGCTGATGCCGCGCAAGCCGCGCGCCGAGATCTACAACGCGCTCGGCCTGGCCAAGCAGGGCAAGACGCTGTTCTATCGCGACTTCCTCTACCACCTCAACTATTCCACCGACCGGTTCCGCATCGCGCCGGGCATCAAGGGCATGGTGATGCTGGTGTTCGACCTGCCGTCGTTTCCGTACGTGTTCAAGGTCATCAAGGACTTCTTCCCGCCGCAGAAGGACACCACGCGCGAGCAGGTCAAGCGCAAGTACCTGCTCGTGAAGCAGCACGACCGCGTCGGGCGGATGGCCGATACGCTGGAGTACAGCGACGTCGGATTTCCGTTCGACCGCTTCGAGCCCGAGCTGATCGAGGAAATCCGCAAGTTCGCGCCGAGCCAGCTCGAGATCGGCGACCGCGACGGCAACGGGGAAATGGAGATCGTGGTCAAGCACGTCTACATCGAGCGCCGCATGATCCCGCTGAACCTCTTCCTGCAGGAGTCCCTCGACCTGCTGGCGCAGCCCGAGCACGCGCGGCGCGCGAGCAAGCAACTGGAGCACGCGGTGATCGAGTACGGCAATGCGATCAAGGACATGGTGGCGGCCAACATCTTCCCGGGCGACATGCTCTGGAAGAACTTCGGCCTCACGCGCGGCGGCAAGGTGGTGTTCTACGACTATGACGAGATCGAATACCTCACCGACTGCAATTTCCGCAAGGTGCCGGCGCCGCGCAACGAAGAGGACGAGATGAGCGGCGAGGTCTGGTATTCGGTCGGCCCGAAGGACGTCTTCCCGGAGACCTTCGAGCCGTTCCTGCTCGGCAATCCGGCGGTGCGCGAGGCCTTCATGGCCCACCATGCCGACCTGCTCGACGCCGCCTTCTGGCAGAGCCACAAGCAGCGCATCCAGGCCGGGCAGATGCTGGACGTCTTTCCCTACGACGAGTCGCTGCGCTTCAAGCACGACAACGCCACCCCCTATTTCTGATTTCTGACTGACAACCACTGAAGGAGCAAATCCATGAGCGAATCGATCGTGATCGTCGGCGCCGCCCGCACCCCGATGGGCGGCTTCCAGGGCGACTTCTCATCCCTCTCGGCGCATGACCTCGGCGGCGTCGCCATCAAGGCGGCGGTCGAGCGCGCCGGCATCCCGGCCGACAGCGTCGGCGAGGTGCTGTTCGGCAACTGCCTGATGGCCGGCCAGGGCCAGGCGCCGGCGCGCCAGGCGGCCTACAAGGGCGGCCTGCCCGACAGCGCGGGCGCGGTCACGCTCAGCAAGATGTGCGGCTCGGCCATGAAGGCCGCGATG
>Ga0182007_10001237_pt1 | contig 13869 bp, 7 predicted proteins | sample Sormic07211113_1_FD_123023 | JGI IMG/M metagenome (GOLD analysis project Ga0182007, IMG submission 123023) | Rhizosphere microbial communities from Sorghum bicolor, Mead, Nebraska, USA - 072115-113_1 MetaG | ecosystem: Host-associated > Plants > Roots > Rhizosphere | place: USA: Nebraska... | reverse complement strand
GGCTCGGGTTGCGCGGCGCCCGCGGGTTGCCTGTTGTACGTGTCGTCCCAGGAGGCGCGGCGGCTGTCCACATAGCGTTTGAACTCCTTCATGCTCGTGAAGGTGGTGTCGCGATAGCTGAGCGATGCGTCGATGTGACCGTCTTCCTCGGCGATGCGCCATGTCGAGCCGGTTTCCGATTGCAGCACCGTGGTGCCGAAGCCGACGATCGAGACATTGGGCAGCACGACCGATTTCACATGGCCGGTCTCGTCGGAGAAATTGCCTTGCGGCGCGAGGCCGGCGACGAGCGTCGCCGATGCAGCCGCCATCCGCGAGCTACTGCTGCCCGCGAACTCGGCTTTCAACGGACCGGTTTCCTGGCGGCGCGTGCGCGTGAACCAGGTCTTCGTGCCGCCCGCCTGCAGCGACGGGCCGATCTTGTATCCATCGTGTTCGTAACGGGCACCGGCCGACGCGCTGACCGTCGTCGAAAGCGATTGCGCCTTGGAGTCGAGCCAGTTCACCGACACGTCCGGGTCCTTGTAGAACGAGTGAGCAATGGCGTCCCACATCGACCCCGCGTCGCGCGGCAGACCGTGGTTCGATCCGCTCGCGGTTGCCGCGTCGATCACGCCGAGCATCTTCGCGCGCCACGGGTCGGGCTCGCCCGCGGGCTGTTGCCCGGCCGGCAACGTGCCGGTCGGCTGAAGCCGCGCGCGCACCATCACGCCCTTCGGCTGCGACATGTCGAACACGGCCGGCAGGACTTGCGCCGAACCGATCACCTGGAAGCTCTTGTGAAACAGATTGACGCCGCCTGCCGCGCTCACGCCCGCATGCGACGCCCAGCGTCGATCGCTGCCGACGAACAGTTGCCCGTGATTCGCCGACGAACCGCCGTTGATCATCGCGTGGCGGCCGTGGATGACCTTGACGTCGGGCCCGGCGAGCACGAACGGCAGCTTGCTCGCGCCCGGCAAGTTGAGCAGTTCGGCCACGCCGGTGTTGATGCCGAACTGGCCGCCGTCCGACAGACGCACGTCGTAGGTCATGCGCGGTTCGGTGATCACGCGCTTGAAGTTATCGAGCACGGTTTGCGGCGTGGACGTGTCGGGCGACGCCTCGCCGTTTCGTTCGAGCGTCTTGAGTTGCGTCAGCGCGGTTTTCAGCCTGGCGGCCGTCGAGGCCGCGCTCTCCCGCGAGGCGGCGATCTGGCCGCCCGGGCCGGATGCCTCATGCGGGTCGTTCGCGATGTCTTCCAGCTCTGGGTCCAGCATTTCTTCCGGGACGATTTGCAGTCTGCCGGACGGGATGGCTTCGCGCGGCTGCCTGGATTCCAACTGGTCGATCAAGCCTGTCAGCGTATCGGTCGTGAGCCGCGAGCCGGCGCGTGATTTCAGTGCGGCATATTCCGGACTGAGCTTGATCTCGCCTTCGCTCAGGCCCGCCAACGCGGCGGCGCGCGCGGCGATCGCATGCCGCATGTGCTTCGGCACCTTCGTCTGATCGCGCCAACCTTTGTGCGCCACGCGCTGATACCAGGCTTCCAGCGTGGCCGCTTGCACGGCGTCGGCAATGCGCGGCTCGAGCGGTCCCGCGCTCCGCGTTTGCGCGCGCTCCGCCAGCGCGCCGGCCAACTGCCAGATCACGTCGGCCTTCTGCAAATCGTCCTCGGGATGGCGCAGGCTCGCGCCGCCGGTGCCGAGCGCAAGTGCGGACATCGGCGACTTGTTGAAGCCGAACATGCGCCTCAGATTGGCGAGCATGCCCGGCTGGCTCGCGCGCCGCGCGTAGCGCGACAGCTTCATCAGGCGGTGCTGGGTGCGCGCGAGCGGCGTGCCGGGTCCCTCGTGGGTGAAGCCGCAGCGCCAGGTGAAATAGGCGGACTTCAGGTGTCCCTGCGGTTCGGCGGCGGGGTCCTCGGCGAGTTGCAGCGCCGCGATCAGCGCCTTCGCCGGCACGCTCACGTCGCCGTTCATCCGCAATGGCGCGGGGACGCCCGTGATGCCCGTCGGACGCTCGTGCTCGGGGAGCGCGGCGAGAGCGAGGCGCACCACGTCGTCCATGTTGCTGGGAGGCGGATGCCCTTCGGGCAGCGCGGCGATCAACGCGTTGGCCGCGCGCAGCGACAGTTTGGTCGCGTCGTCGCGCACCGCTCGCGCGACCGGATCCGCATCCGTCGCGATGCCGCCGCGCAGTTCACTCAACGCGCCGTAGCCGAGCGATGACGCGGCGAGCCGGCGCGCCAGTTCGAACGCTCCGCCTTGCACTTCCAGCAGCGAAGCCGCGCCGGTGAGATCCTGGAGCGCCGCGCGCGCGGGCTCGGCGTTCGCGCCGAACGCCTGATGCAGACGGCGCAGCACCAGTTCCTGCCGGGCTGACGCCTCGAGTTGCGCTCCTGCATCGGCGTCATCAGGTGCGCCGAGATGCTGCCGCAAATAGCCGGCGATGTCCTGCGGGAGCTGGCGTTGCGCCGCCGGTCCGGCGGGATTGAACAGTTGGGCCGCGGTGGCTTCGGTGCCGCCCATGCCGACGATATTCGCGACCGGCGCGCCCTTCGTCGCGCCGGCCAGCGCGAGGGCGGCGTTGTGCTTGTGCTTCGCGACGGCCGAGGGCGGCGTCGCATTCGGATCGGGCTGATGCCGCTGATCCGGCGTCACCCCGACGCGCGCGCGCGCGGGCGTGGGCCGCGTGCGCGTGATGCTGCCGAGCAGCGAGTTCGAGATCGTGACGGGCCGCGGCGCGAGCTTGCGTTTCATGTTCGCCCAGAAACTATCGTTGCGCCGGCTCGTGGCAGGCCGCGTCGGCTCCGGTCGTACGGGAGAGGTGGCGTTCGGCGCGGTGTCGACGCTGACTTCGTCGGTGGCGACGGTCGAGTGTGCGCGGTTCGAACTGGATACGTTAGGAGGGTTCATGGGCGTCGTGGTGAGGAGTGGACGTTGCACGCAGGCGGCCGCGGCTTGCGCGAGTCTCGCGGCGGCTCGCAGGAATGCAAGGTCGAAGCAAGGGCGCCGGGGTATCGACAGGGTAGCGGCGTGAAGCATCGACCTTGGGCCGGCCGCTGCGAAATGCCGTGCGTGCTGGCGAAATCACGCGCGATGCGCTGGCGCGGCCGAAAAACCGGAAGTTTCGTTGCGGTCGATATGGTTTCGCCGCTGGGCCGGGCGTGACATATATGGTCCCGATAATCGGCGAGATTGGAGGAGGAACGACGATGGACTTCAGGAGCTTCGTGAGGAATACGACCGCGGTGCTGCGCGGCACGCCGCACACGTCGACCACAGTGGTGCCGACCGCGAGTCCCGTTGGATCGACGGGAGCGGGCGCGCCGCCACCGTCGTCGGGCGGCGCGCGCGCGGGCATCAAGGCCGGCTTCTCGGCCACGCGCGAGCGCTTCAAGAGCCTGCTTGGATTGAGCCGTCCGCCCTACGCGTCACCCAAGGTGCCGACGGATCGCCGCGCGCTCGTGGAGACCGAGTGGCGCATGCCGTTCGTGCGCGCGAACAGGTTCGGCCGCTCCTTTCCGGCACAAGCCGTGCGGATCGCGCCGCAGAAACCGGCTAGTCCGCTCGATCCGTCCGGTGCGTGGGGCGAGGCGAGCAAGGCGGGCCCGGCGCCGGGTACGAGCGCGTCCGCCCAGCGGCGCGCGTCGAAGGCGCAGCGCATGCTGGCCAAGACCATCGGCAAGTTCACGGCGAAGCGCGCGGACAAGTCGGCGAACGTCGACGCGGCGCACGCAAATCGACGCCCGCGCGATGCGGCCGAACTCGAGCATTGGCTGAATCATCGGGAGGGGCTGGATAGCTGGGTGCGGGAGTATTTCAGCGCGGCACGCGGCAGTGGTGTGGGGATGGCAAGCGGGGTGCGCGAGGAGGGTGATGTTAACGAGGGGAGTGAAGTCGACGGGGGTGACGACGTTCACGGGAGCAACCATGTTCACGAGAGCGACGACGTTCACGAGAGCGACGACGTTCACGGGAGCAACGACGTACACGAGAGCGACGACGCAAACGGGAGCAACGACGTTCACGAGAGCGACGACGTTCACGAGAGCGATGACGTTCACGAGAGCGATGACGTTCACGGGAGCAACGACGTACACGGAAGCGATGACGTACACGGGGACGATGACGTACACGGAAGCGATGACGTCAACGGCAGCAACGACGTCAACGGTAGCGACGAGCTACACGTTAGCGATAACGTTCACGACACCAACAACGCCAACCAGAACAACAACGCCAACCGCCCTCCCGCACCAGTCGATCCAGTCGCCACCCTATCCGCATTGCTGGCCCAGGCGGCGCAGTCAACGGGGTCCGTCCACGCCGCCACGGGCGACGCCATCGAGCCAGCCGATCCGTCCGCAACCGAAGGCACGCACCGATTCGCGCCTTCGCTGATGCTCGGCTACGCCGTGCTCTCCGCGCTCGGCTCGAACGAACCCGCGCGCGCGGCGGCGGCATTGCAGGCGTTGCCCGAAGTAGTGAGCATCCAGGAGATCGCGCAGCGGGCCGCGGCGTTCGACCCGAACGCCGAGCACGCCTCGGCCACGACGACGCCCCCTCAGTCACCGCGGAATGGCAACCCTCTCCCGCTGAGCTATGCAGCCGACGCATCCGCCGAGGAAATCACGTCGGAAGACGCAAGCGGAATCACGCAAGACCACGGCAACGTCCGCGCGGCCGATACGCTCGATCCCACTTCGTCTCACGCGCCGGTCAATCAGGCGCACGCGGACGCGTGGCGCATTGCCCGCTCGCTCGCGAACACCCACCTGGGCTTCGACCTACTGAAGAACCTCACTCAAAGCGGCGCATCGGGCGCCGACAATGCGGCCGCGCTCGCGGTGCTGCAAGCATGGCAGGCGTTGCCCGAGCCGCCCACCGACCTCGATGCGGCGCTCGCCGCCGCGCACGCCACGGTCGACGACAAAGGCGACCTCGCTCCACGCGTGCTGCGTGCGCTGTCGGGTTCGAGCACGCCGCGCGATGCCGCGGCGCTGTTCGCGTGGCGCCAGGCGTTTCGCAGCGACGCGCCGGGCAGTCCGCTGAAGCAGGCGCAAACGCGGCTGAATCGTTTCGTGACGCGCGGGATGTTGCGGCTCGACAAGGCCAACTGGTTTTTTCAGCGCATGTGGGGCATGAAGAAGTCCGCGTTGCGCAGCATGATGCTCGGCACGTCGAGCGCGGCGCTCGCGTCGTACACGAAAGAGGCGAGCCGTTACGCCGGCGCGCTCAAGGCGGCCAGCGCGACCCTCGCCGCCTCGCTGCGCAACCCGCGTCTCGCGACCGGCGCGCCGGACGGTCCCGAGGCGCGCGCGCGCGAAGCCGCGGCGGCGGCGCTGGAGGCGATTGCCGCGCGGCCCGCGGCGCACATCGGCGATCTCGAACTGGACGAAGCCACCAGGGCCGCGCTGGAAAATCGCGAGCCGGTGCCGAGCGTCGCGCAACGCGACGACGCGCCCTCGCTGCTCGACCTCGGCGCGTTGCGCGACTGCGCGAAGCGCTTTCAGGTCCATCGCTGGCAAGACGTGAAAACCGCGTTCGCGCAAGCCGAGAAGGTCGGCGAGGCCAAGGCGCTCAAGCCCGAGAAATTGGGCCGCGCGGAAGTCAGAACCGTGCTGCGTCAGTTGATCAACGATCTGCAGCAATCGACCCAGGTCGCCTTCGCGGACGGCGCGCGCTACGGCTTCAGCACGCGCGGTCTGTCGGTCTCGGCCACCAAGGGGTTGCATCACCACTTGCCGTTCGGAGGCGAACTCACGGTTGGGCATTACCGCGGCCGTCGCGCTCTCGTGACCCTGCAGCGCAATAACGTCGGCTTCGATATCTTCATCGGCACGGAACATATCAAGCGCTCGCAGCTCAAGGTGGGCGCGCGCATCGGCTACGCCAGGCGTCTCGACTGGCTCTGCGGCTTGCGCCTGGGCGGCTCGCTGCGCATCGCGCCGGTCGATCGCGAGTTGCGCGAGCCGCGCGGCGTGATGATCCGCGTCGCGCGCGAGCGTCTGACCGACGAGAACCTCGACTGGGTCGCGATGAAGTACGACGATCCGCGCACCACCGAAACCGTGCTCGACATGGTCGACTTTCTGTTCGAGGAAGCGCGCGAACCGGTGCGCGAGAAGGGCGCCGAAACCTCGCTGTTCGAGCGTCTCGCGGCGCGCATCGGCGATCGCACCGATATTTCGATCGGCTGGCAGGACGGTAAGACCAAGGCGTCGCGCCAGAGCATTCAGGCGACGGGGGGCGCGTCGGTGTCCGGTCCGCAGTCGAAGGGACGCGGCACCTTAGGGCTCGACGGCACGGTGACCGTGGACCTGAACAGCCGCAACGACACGGCCGTCAACGAGGCAACCGGTTCGCTCCGCTACGACCGCCGCACCGTGACATCGAGCGTGCGCGTCTCCACGCAGGGCACGGTCGGCGTCGGCCCGGCGTGGCACAAGGGCGATCTGACGGGCGGGTTGCCGGGCGCGTCGCCGCTCGGGATCGGCGGCGCGTTGCCGGAGCGGCTCGTTGCCGCGCGCGTGATGCTGCCGGAGCGCGAGGGGCGGCTGCTCAATCGCGGCTGCTTCGCGGACCAGCAGTTCGCGTCGTTCAACGCCTTTGTCGCGGCGGTCAACAGTTCGCGCGAAGAATGGATCGAGATGTACCGGAACAATCACAACTGCGACTATCCGACGGCGGTCGTCAAGATGAACGCCGACCTCGCGATGCTGCAGAGCCATCAGCGCTCGAATCACACGTTCCTCGTGCGGCGCCGCCTGAAGCCGGAGTACGCGCGGCGCGGCGACGTCTATCGCGCGCTCGAACGCATGCACGATGCCGCCGCGCAAGGGGCGGGCGGCAAGGGCGAAGACTGGTCGCGTCCGCTCGACGCCATGTTGCGCGAGCGCGCGTCGTGGCTGCCGGAGCGGATCGCGGTCAACGAAGTGGCGGGACGCGTGCACAGCACACCGGGCGTGATTACGCCGATCGGCGGCGTCGCTTCGGCAAGCGTGCTCGCGCAGCGTGAACTGCTGCGCTCGAAAGCGTGAGGTGTCGAAGGGCCGGATATCGATGAGTCTGCACGGGTTTCCTCGAAGTGGCGCCGGGTTGCGTCGGCGTTTCTTCGGGTTTCGCGGGGTTGCGCGAGGTTTCGCGAGGTTTTCGTTAAGGGATGCCATGTTTCGCTGCCGCTGCGAAGGAGAGCACCGGGTGACGCCTAGCATGCTTTCGCGCGCCACCCCGAAACTCTCTTGGAGAAAGACATGACTCGCATCAATTCGGCTCATACGCCGGCGACCGATCACACCTCGGAGGCCGGCTCGTCCGGCGCCGGCCAACCCGCCGCGCGCCGCGGCGGCACGTCGCGCAAGCGCGGCGCCACGTCGCTGGGCGGCACCGGCAGCCCGCAGCCGTCGGCGCCCAAACGCGCCGCCACCGGCGGCGGCGAGACCGCCAATCCGCCGGTGCGGGCCGGCGCGGACAAGCTGCTGCGCGCTCACACGCGCTTTTTCGACGACAACAGCGTGTCGGTACGAGGCTTCGACGTGTCTCCCGCAGGGCCCGGCGCGGCGGGGCAGAAGCGCGCGGTTTCGCAGGCGTTGCGCGGCACGCCCGAGCTGTCCGCCATGCTGACCGCCACCGTCGACACCCTCGCGCAGCACCCGCTGGAGAATGCGCACGCGAGCCGCAACGCGACCGGCGACTGGATGTCCGATTCGCACTTCCACCCGACGAACTACGTGCAGCAGGGCATGGTGCCGCGCGAGATGCTGAAGATGATGGACGAGGTCGGCATCCACCGCAGCGTGATGTCGCCGATCCCGACGGACGTGATGCCGTGCGGCAGCCATGACGAGCACACGCACGCGCCGAACCACAACAAGATTCCCGCCGAGTCGTACTACGTGCAGCAGAAGCACACCAACATTCAGCCGCATGAATTGACGCCCGAGGTCGAGAAGGAAATCACGCAAGGCGCGCACTTGATGCTGAACCAGCAGGTGGATGCCGACACCGCGTTGTTCATGCAGATCGCGCAGCTCTCGCATGCCGAACGCGACCGCCTCGACCCGATGGTGACCGGCCTGCACCTCGGTTCGCCGCTGAGTCCGCAAGCGCTGCTGCTCAAGCTCGCGACGCATCCCGGCATGTTCACCGGCGTGGGCGAGGTGACGATCCACAAGGAACTGGTGCAGCAGCAATACGAGGGATCGCGGCAGGCCAACCTGACCAACAACGTGCAGTCGTTCAAGCAACTGGTGGCGACGGCCGGCGTGATCGGCATGCCGGTGGTGCTGCATTGCGACGTCGATTCGACGGAGAACCAGCGAGCCAACGGCATCGGCCAGCCGCAGTATCTGAGCGACCTCAAGAAGCTTTTCGCGTCGCCGGAGACCAGCAAGACCACGCTGATCTGGGCGCATTGCGGCGGTATCGGACGCTTCGTGCGCAAGCCGATCGACCACGCGAACAACCTGCGCACGATCCTCTCCGATCCGCAGATGAGCCACATCCACATCGACATTTCGTGGTCGCGCGTGGCCCGTCAGATCGTCATGAAGACGCAGCCCGACGGCACCGAAGTGCCGGATCACGAATCCGTGCATGCGTGGGCGGCGCTCATCAACGAGTTTCCCGATCGCTTCCTGTTCGGCTCGGACGCGCTCAATCCGCAGGTCAAGGACACCTGGGCGGAAACCGGCAACATGTATAAGCCGCTGCTCGACCAATTGACGCCGGAAGCGCGCGTCGCGGTGAAGACGGGCAACTACGATCGCGTGCTCACGGAGGCGCGTCCGAAGGTGCGGGCTTTCGAACAGCACGTGCTGACTCGCGACTTCGTGGAAAAGGGCTTGCGTTCGTCGGGCGACGGCCGCGTCAACGACGGTCCGCACATCGATCCGGAGGCCTTGCGCGCCGCGCGCGATGAAGCGTATGCGAACGCGGGTGTCGATCACACCGGGCGTCCGCTGGACGCCGCGGTGCACTGAGCGTTGCCTGGCTGACCGGCGCTCGCGCGTCGGCCGGCGTCGATGAGAAACGCGCCCCGCGGGGCGCGTTTTCTCGTCTTGAGCCCTCCAACGATGAAAGACGCGGTGAGCTTCAGCCTACATTCGCTCGCGGCGTCTCTTCCAACGACGCGCGAACGGCGAGCGCTTCCATTGCGCTTTCGTAGGCCGCACGGAGTTCGAGGAGTGCGATCTTGCCGCTGGCTGTCTCCGGGTTCAGCACACGCTTCTTGCTGAAATAGCGCCGCGTCACGAACTCGACCGTCGCTTGATCTTGTGGCACACCGAGCACCGTGTGCCAAGGGCGCGCCGCATGTGTACCGGCGGTGTGACCGGCGACTTGCGCCGGTTCGCCTTCAGCGCGCTGATTCGAGGCCGCCGCCGCGCCGCTTGGAGCGTAAGCCGCATGATGGCCATGCGCGGCGGGACCGTAGTGATACGCGGGCGGCGTGTGCCACGGAGCCGCCGAGGGCCAGGCAGGCGGCGTCGCGTTCATGCGGCCGCTTTGCGTCGAGACGAAGAAAGGCCGCGTCGCGCTCGGATAGAGCCCGAAGCTCAGCGTGCGAAAGCGCCCGTTGAAATGGAAGCCGATGTGCATCTGCTTGCCGACGGGACCGTCGCCGGAGCCGTAGCTGAAGCCGAACCGGCTGTTCGCGCCGACTACCCGGCTGTGATAGGAGGGCATGCCCCAGGTCGGCTGCGGTTGCCAGTGCTGCGGTTGCGTGTAGGCCGCGTATCCGTGCGGCGAGAAAGCGGACGCCGTTGCGGGATGCGTATGCTGGGCCGTCCAGTTCCAGTTCGAATGATAGGGCGCGTGGTACGGCGCCGCCCACGGTTGCATGTGCGGCGCGTACGCATAGGACGCGTAAGACGCATAGCTCGGCCCGAGATGCGGACCGAAATACGGCACCGGATACGGGTAGGCGGGAGCGCCGTGGCCGCTCTGAGGCTCATGCGAGCCGGCGGTGGTTTGGCCGGGCGCGGGCGCGGCAGGAGTGGTCGCCGTGGTCTCCGTTGTCGTCGCGCTGGTTGCGTTTGGCGGATTGCTCGCGTTGCCGGTCGACGACGCCGTTGCCGGGTGCTCCACCGCTGCATCCCTCTGCGTTGGCGGCGCCGGCCGCTCTTCTACCTCACGCGCGCGCGTGACGCTGAACCGCGCGGCGGGCGGCGTTTCCTGATCCGCCTGGAAGCGGCGCGAGAAGGCGGCGACGCGATTCGTGATGTCGCTATGCGACAGCGTGCGCCGCAACGTGCGCGGCGCGGGCGCGCCCTGCGTTCGCCGCTGCAACGAAGCCGCGCTTCCGGGCCCCTCCTGCAAGCCGGCGCTCAAGGCGCGCGAAGGCCGATTGCCTCGCGCGGCGGCGTGGTCCTGAGCCGGCGCCGTGTCCGGTCTATCGACGGTCGAAATGCTGGGCGAGGAAGTGATTCGATCGGGCATCGGATGCTCCTTGTGCCGCGGATGCGCGCATTCGCGATGTGATGAGCGGCCGGTTTGCGGCTCGCGCGGATATCGGAGCGTAGACCGGCGCGGCCCGCGCCGCCCGCGCGCGCGGCGACGCCGTGGCGCCGCAAACGAAGCGTCGTGACGACTTCGCTGCCGGCGCAGCCGTTTCGCCGCCGTGTCGCGCGGACGAGGGCCGAACTGGCTAACGTCGCGCTATTCATAGAAGCGATTCCAGCCGGATACGGCAAGGCGAGGTCCGATGACAGCAATGATCCAACCGCGCGCGCAAGCGCTTGTCGACACGATTCGCGAGCGCATTGCCGAGGCGGCGCGCGTTCCGGGACTGGCGGCGCGGCACGAAGCCATCTTCGACATCGTGCCCGAGTTGAAGGCGCAAATCGACGCGTCGCTGGCCGGCGACACGCTCGCCGCGGGCCAAGCCCTGCAGTCGCTGCGCGAAGCCTTCGAAGCGTTCAAACGCGACCACGCGATTGCGCGTCTGCCGTACTCGCCGCAAATCGACGCGCGCTATCCGTATCGCGATGAGTTGGCGAACCCGGTTCACATCGTCGCGCTGCGCTCGAAGCAGGGCACGACGGATGCGACGGCGGACTCGCGTCTCGCCGCGGTGCAGCCCTATATCGATCCGGCTCTGCCTGATCGCGTGCGCGCCGAAGCCTATGCGAACGCAATGCACTGTCGCACGATCAGCCCCGCTGACTTGCGCGATGCGCGCGAGCATGCGCTGATCGGCGAGCGCGGCGCGTTCGCGGTGCGGGCGATTCGCGCGGGCGAATGTCTCGGGGTCTACGGCGGACGCCTCATGAGCGCGGCGATGTTTTTTTCCTGCGTCGAGGAGTCGTTCGTGCTCAGCGCGAATTCGGGCGATAGCGTCGCTTTCATCGACGGCGAGAACATTCTGGCGATGGCGAACACGTCTCTCGCCTACGACGCCGAAGGCGTGCCGGTTGCCCAGGCCGATGACGACGGCTACAACATGGAGGCGCAGACGTTCGATGCGTCGTCACGCTGCGGCCGGCACTTTTCGATCCGCGCGTTCTTCGCCCGAAGAGATATCGAACCCGGCGTCGAACTGAGGTGGAACTATCGCTATTCGCCGGAAATCGTCGAGCACGTCTTTGGCGGCGCGCGGGGGCAAGTGCAACGAGTGCGCGCGAGCGAACTCTATTCGGGCTGACCCGCGCGGGCATGCGTGTTCATTCGTGGAAGCGTTGCTGTCGGCCGCCGTGCTTCGATCCGGCGCGTCGGCCGATATAAGGCGCACGCGACGAAGCGCGCGTGCGTGAAGCGATGCGTCAGTCGGAGCGATCGCGTTTCGCCGACCGCTCCGCGAGCGCTTCCTTGATCGCGACGCACAGACGGAAGGCGACGATTTGCGCCTCGCCGCCGGCCCGCTCGACGGCGTCGGCCTCCTGGCGTTCGAGAGCGCTTTCGTATTCGCGCAACACGGCGATGTCGTCGCCCGATGTTCCGAGGCATTGCGCCGTGCCCGTGAGTTGGCGAGCGATCGACAGCGCATCCGCATAGCGGTGTTCGGACAGACACAGGTCGAGTTGCGCGCAGTAGCCGCGAATCTGCTCGAAGTGTTTTTCGAGCAACGCGGCAAACTGCTCCGGCGGGTAAGTGAGTGCGAGCCGGGGCGCATCGCCGTCGACGTCGCGCGGTTCGCCGGCACGGGACGAGCGCTTCAAAGGTTTCATGTATCGAAGAGTATTCAGCAATTCATCATATGTAACGGGCTCGGCTCGCAGTCGACGCGACAGCCGACAATCGACGTAACGATACATCGGTTGGCCGCGCCGCGCAGCTTGCGTGCCCGCGAGAAGCCCCGTTCGCCGCGCTGCAATGCGAGGTTCAATGCGAGGTTCGTCATCGGCTGGGCGCCGATGCGCCGCGGCAGCGCAAACCTCGATTGTCCCATCGCATCACTGGCATCCGCGCCACGGGGACCGAACCCCCGCGCATCCAGCCGAACCGCAAGCACGACGCGCCGCGCCGCGCGTCGATGTCGATGTGGCGCTCCGGCAAGGATGCGTTCCGCGATCCGCGCCGTTTTATTTTTGCCGCGCCGCAACTTTAGGGGCGGCGGCGGGCACTTACGTCCAAACATTGGGATCAGGACGTTCGAGGACAGCCGCATGCCGAGCCAGGGAGTCAACCAGAGCCGCGTTTTAGCCGCCGCGCGCGGCGCGGGAAAACCGCTCGACCGCCGGCCGGCGCGGGCCGGTTTCAGGAGGAGCGACAAGTGAATCCTCCGGTCGATAGGGACGCTGTGCATCGGCACGCATGGGAGTCGATTCCCTGGGTGCTCAACGGCAGCGCGTCGGAACACCAGCGCCGTGCCGTCGAGGCGCATCTGCGGGAGTGCGCGCGGTGCCGGGCCGAGTGGGAATTTCAGCGCAAGGTTTACATCGCGATGTCGACGGAGGAACAGTCGACGGACGCGGCCGCCGACAGTGCCGCCGAGCGCGGTCTTGCGCATTTCTGGCAGCGTTTCGACGATGCCGGTCAACACTCGCCCGCGCCGTCGGCGAAACTCACCGGCTGGGCGTCGCGCGGACGCCTCGCGGTGTTGTCGTATGGGCTCGCCGCCGCGGTGCTGCTCCAGGCCGGCGCGCTCGCCGTGTTGGGCGGGCAATGGTTCAGCCGGCCGCCCCCGGCGCAATATCGCACGCTGTCGCAGGCCGAGGACGCGAGCGCGGCGCCGACCGTGCGGCTCGTGGTCGATCCGGCCATGCCGATCGGTCGGCTGCAGTCCGTTCTGGCTCAGTTGCAATTGCAGATCGTCGCGGGGCCGAGCGAAGCCGGCGTCTATTCGCTCGCGTCGATGCAGGCCAGTGCCGATACGTCGAAGCAGATCGCCGTGCTGCGCGCCACCCCCGGCGTGCGTTTTGCCGAGCCCGTGGGGCGGGCCGCCGCCACGCCTTGACGACGTGAACGCTTGGCCCGCGCGAGTTCCGGTGCGGAGCCCGGCGCTCGCGGTGCAATGGCGCGGCGCATTCCAGCCGCTTCCTGAGCGCTTCCCCCTCGCGCCTTCAGATGCGGGGTCCGGCGGCTGTCCGGTCCCGCCTGACGGGCGCTCTCCCGCCGCGCGTCGTTTCAATCGCCTGTTTCAGCGAAGATCCGTAGTTTTAATTCCGTCGCAAAGATGTTCAGATGATGCGTTTCGGAGACGCTTCTCCCCGGCGGGTTGGGCGCCATTCATCACCAAAGCCACTTAATCGGGCCGGTTTTCTTCGTTTGTCCGTCCCGCGCTCCGGCCATACCCTCTACGCATCGGGCGACGTCGTCGTCCCGACCTCGGTGTCTTCTTTCATCCCAGGAGCGGAGCGTAACGTCATGGCCAAGCTGCTGTACATCGAATGCTCGCCGCGCAAGCAGCATTCGGCATCCATTGAAGTGTGCAATGCGTTTCTCGACG
>Ga0182007_10001235_pt1 | contig 13893 bp, 24 predicted proteins | sample Sormic07211113_1_FD_123023 | JGI IMG/M metagenome (GOLD analysis project Ga0182007, IMG submission 123023) | Rhizosphere microbial communities from Sorghum bicolor, Mead, Nebraska, USA - 072115-113_1 MetaG | ecosystem: Host-associated > Plants > Roots > Rhizosphere | place: USA: Nebraska... | reverse complement strand
GGTCAGTTCAAGAAGACCGGCAAGCAGGGCGACCTGTTTCCGTCCCAGCTGGCCAAGGCCTACAACATCCCGATGGCCTTTGCTCGGCATCTGCGCGAGACGCTGCCCAACTTCATGGTGTCTGCCGACAGCGAGATCCTGCCGGCGCACGTGCCGTCGATGATCGGCGATGCCGACAAACCCAAAGCGGTGGAGTGGGCCGTGCTGGTGTGGTCAGATCTGCTCCGTCTGCGCCAGTGGTCCCGGGGCTGTGGTGAAAGCCAGGCTGAACGTGCCGAGTTTCTGGACACTACGCCGCTGCGCATGCCGCACGATGGCTACCTGAAGCTGTGGGCGATGACCAATCCAGAGTTGCATCACCGTTACGACGCAATCCTGTTGGACGAGTACCAGGACACCAACCCTGTCTTTGCTGCGGTGATCCTGCGTCAGACCTGCCCGATGCGTTTGGCCGGTGACGACTTTCAGAGCATCTTCGGCTTCCGCGGGGCGTACAACGCCTTTGATCCAGCTCAATTCGATCAGGTGGTCACGATCTCTGAAAGCCATCGCTTCGGCCCGGCGATCGCCAAGCTGGCGACCATGCTGCTGAGCGAGTTCGCCGGCGAACAACAACCGGTGCGTTCGTCGCGGTTGGATCTCGCTACCCGCTTCGAGGTTGACCGTACCCAGCCATACGCAATCATCGGCCGTACCAACGCCCGACTGTTTGCCAGCGCTGTTGCCCTGCTGGGCACAAAGCGTCTGCACTTCGTGGGTGGTGTCGACGAGTACCCGTTCGACAAGCTGGTTGAAGTACACCACCTGCGTGCGAACACCGGTGCTCAGCTGCGTGATCCTCTGATCAGTGCTTTTGCTTCGTTCGCCCAGCTGGAGGCGTACGCACAGGACACCGACGACAAAGAGATCCACTCCCTGATCAGCGTCGCCAAGCAGTACGGCGATCAGATCCCGTTGCTGGTTAGCCAGATCAAGGCTGCCTGCGTCAGCAAAATCGAGGACGCCGACGTTGCGCTGCTGACTGCCCACCGCTCCAAGGGCTTGGAATTCCCGCAGCTGGTTCTGCTCAGCGACTTCCACAACCTGATCACCGACGGTGGCCTGCCGCTGGTGCTGGACACCCCTGAACTGCGTCAGGAACTGCACCTGCTGTACGTGGCATTGACCCGGGCTAAGTCGGCCATTGAGCTGAATGAGCAAATCCTGGCGATCGTGCGCTACTGCGAAACCGCCGGCCGAGTCGGTACTGCGGCTTTGGCGGCTTCGAACAGCACCAAACAAGGTGGGGGGGCTGCTCTGGTTGTTGCGGGTGAACCAGAGGGTGCGTTCGCCGCGGTTGAGTACGGCGTAGGCGCCTTCGCCAACGTGGCCGAGCTGGTGGGCCCGGATGCGGCGCTCTTGTTCGACGGTGATGAGCTGGAGTCGCGCATTGAATTGGCCATTCTGCGTCAGGGGCTGCTGACGGCGGCGGGGCTGGCGGGCGCCCTGGGCGGTTCGGTGGCCGAGGTCGCCGATGCTGTGGCCACGATGGTGCGTTGCGGCCGGCTGTCGGCGGTGCTGTTCCTCGACTGCGAGGCGGTCACTCAGCGTCTGGTCACCAACATCCAGCTGGATGCTGCCTGATATGCGCGGCTCACTGATCGGTGATGGGGGCTGCCATGGCGGATGACTTCATACGCATCGTGTACAGGCGCGAAGTCGGTGGGAAATCGAAGCGGACCTCTGTCTCGATTGACCCGATGATGTTCGAGATCTTCAGTCAGGTGCGCGGGGGCATCTCCGAAGCCCGAGCCGTGCTGAAGGTGTGGGCGATGGAAGCGGACGCCGATCGGACCGAGGCCAACTGGCGGATCGGTAACTCGCGGCTGGTTCAGCAGCGGATGTCGGTGGAGATCCTCGAGGCGGTCAAGTTGGGGATTGCCGCCCGCAAGTTGAATCAGCCCAAGGGCGGGAAGGGAAAAAGTCGCGGCGCCGGCCGGGCCACCGTTTCGGTGGATGGCGGCGAGGGGTCGCAGCAATTGCCGGCGGTGACCGGTCACCTGGAGGTGGTACATGATTGACCATTCAAGCGCGGGGCCGGCCGCGGCTCGCCCGCCACTAACGATGGCACAATTCGTGATGTTGCGGTCCCTGGGCCGGGAGGGCAGTTGGGCCGAGGGTAATGATCCACTCTGGAAAGTCTCCCGCCATTGGTCTCACAGTCGCGAGCATTCGGTTGAGGCGATGGGCGCGTGTTGGGATCTTGAGCGTTTGGAGCTGGTGGAGAGTACGCCGCGCACTTGTTGCGAGGCGCACCTGGGCGGGAAGGTGTTCACCCTGTCGGAGCGGGGCAAGGCGATGCTGGTCCGTATCAATGGCCACCGGCGGGCGCCGTTACTCGCGCAGTGGATGCACACCAACGAAATTCTGGCACTGGCCCGGGCATGAGTGGCGGTGACCGCCGTTGAACCGGCCACGGCGGTGCAGCTGATCCTGGCACAGGCGCAGCACGAGAGTGCTTTGGGGCTGGGTATCTGCGAAGAACGGTTTGTGAAGTTGGTCAAGTCGGCACGCAAAGTTGCAGCTGGGCGTTCTGTGCGCGATTTGTCGGAGTTGGATGGGGCGTTGCGAAGCAGCCCGAGCGTGCCGCTGGAATTCGCCGACTCTATCCGTTCCGTGCTCAGCCAGCAACCGCCGCGTGGCACGTTGGCCGAGCAACCGCATGAGGCAACCGAACAGGAACAGGCATTGACCTGAACCGGGCGCTGTACCAGCTGCAAAAAGTAATTCCGACTTGACCAATCACACAGGCGAACCATTCGCCAGATACTGCCAATAACACGTATTGGTACGTATATAGATTTAGAAAAAGGAGCTAAGATGGCACTTGCAGGCGTTTTGGATGTAAACACCGTAATCGTGGTGTTCGCCTGCGCAGTAGCGGCCTTCGTGTATTTCCAGCTGGGCAACCGCAAGAAGTACTCGACCAAGCATTACCAGTGCATCCCGCTGCTGACTGAGCGGGAGCAGGATTTTTTCTGGCGGCTCAAGGACGCGGTGCGTGATGACCTGGTTATTGCCCCCCAAGTGGTGTTCGGGGCGTTCATCAAGGTGAAAGCCACTGCGCTGACCGACAAGAACCACGCCCGGCATGTGGTCGCCCACAACCGGTGCGATTTTTTGCTGTGCGACAAGAAGCTCAAGCCTGTGGCGTTGGTGGAGGTCGACGACTCGACTCACAACAACTTCAAGGCCCGCTCCAAGGATCGTCGTCGCGACGATCTCATGAAGGCGGTGGGGGTGGCGGTGATCCGCTACCGGAACATGCCGGAGGCGGCCCAGATCCGCAAGGACCTGAAGCTGTAGATCCGCGCCAGAGGAGGGCCGGGGCATTCGTGTCACCGGTCTGCCCGCGTATGTCACGCCTTGGCGCAATGGCGATACCTGTACCGAGGAGGTAGGAGAAATGGCAAGCAACGAGGCTCTGACAAACCGCTCGATCGGCATTCTGGTCAACCTGTCCGCTGGGCTCGATGAGACCGGTCGCGAGTGTGATGACGACCGGGTGCAGCTGACCGCCAACTTGCGATTGGCTGCCGCCGCTGGCGCCGCCGCTTGTCCCAGCGCTCGAAGCGCTCCACGCCGTTCGCCAACGACACCGGTAGCCCGAATGTGAAGTTGGTCAAGTCGGCGGCGGGCTGGCTCGATCAGCTCAAGCAGGCCAAGGGGTTCCACGGCGATGTGACGGCGGCGGAGTTCCTGCGCGTGAGCCCAACCCAGTTTTCACGCTGGCGCACCGGCAAGGACCTGCTCGACAACTACCACGCCTGGCAGGTCGCCACCGCGCTGAATGTAAATCCCATGGCGATCATCGGCAGCGTGAATTTTCACCATGCGCGGGATTCCGATCGTACCCGCTGGCTTGCCATGCTCTCGACCGTGATCGACCCCGAGCTGCCGACTGTGCCGGAAGCAGGTATATCCGCACGAACTTCTGCTGCCGCCCCGGTGGAATCGCCGGCGGCGCCAAAGGTGCCAGAGACAACTGCCCAGGGGAGTAAGTGGACCGACGACGAGGACCAGCGGCTCATAGCAGCGTTTCAGGACTGCGCTGATGTCGCGGCCCTGGCCAAGGCTCACCGGCGCACACCCAAGGCCATCTTGCTTCGCCTGAGCCAAACCCACCGTCTCTTGACCGGTGAGCGCCTCACCAGTTTGTGCGAGTTGTACGGCGTGAGCCTCAACAGCCGAGAGCGCGGCAAGAAGCCAGATCGGAAGGGCTCCCGGACCGCAGAGAAGTCGCCACCGGCCGCATCGTCCGTATTCCTGTAATTCAGCTTTGGCGTGGTCAGGGCTCCATTTTCCGGGGTGTAGTACAAATGTACTCTTTTGCGTTTTTACAGCGGTTTGCCGAGATTTTCCTTCCTGTAACGGTAGAGGCTGACTCGGCAGCACATGACCCAGGTTCAGCAACACCGAACAGGGAAGAGCGGTATCGGCCGACCGTGGATCGGGACCTGGCCATCTGGTTTGAAGATCTGACTGACGACCCAGATCGGGTATGGGGTGTTGGTGTAGTACCGGCCCAAGGAATGGACGAGGGATGGTTCGACGCGGTGCTGGGCTATGCCGTGGCGTCTGAGCGTCGATATGCCGCCGAAGGCATGTTGTCCGGGTTCGGGTAAAAGTTTGCTCAGAAAACTGGTGCCAATTTACGTGGGTTCTTCGACAGGTCAGTCAGCGTCTCGGAACCAATCCTTGGATACGCGACCTCTCGGAGCCGGGGTATGCAGAGTTTTGGTTCAGCCATAAGCCCATGTTCCCCCCGAAGCCGAGCCTCACTGGTGAATGTGTAATAACGATCGCTGACTTGACCAATACTGCTATCCGAACCACCGAAAACTAACCATGGCACATCTGGAAGTCAGCAACCCCCCTGTATTCAAGGGGTTTCGCGGGTTTATGGGGCTATCACTAACGATGGCACATTTGAACACAGCCGGCGGTTGCGGGGCCGGTGAGCCCCGGCCACCCGAAACGATTTACCTAACAACCGATGAACGATCGGTGTCGTTCGTCAAGTCAACAGCTGAACAGGAGTAGCCGCATGACAGTAGAGAACCATTTCCGCCCGGACCAGGCCGGCGATTTTCCCTTCACCACTGAGGTCGAGCTCTTGCTGGGTGGTGTAGGCCGGGCGATGTATCCCGACGGCACATTGCAGTTCGCTGACCAGGATTGCACCCCGGTTGCAGTGTATTCGCCGCGGCTCGAGGAGCAGGCTCTCGAAACCTTCTGTGAGCAGAACATCGAGCAGTACCGTGCTCACCACGAGAAGCACAAGGCGGCGATCCAGGAGTATGAGACCCCGGACATTGAGCCCTTCTGGGAATGACTCAAATGGTTGGATCGCTGTTGGTAATTTGATGAGAAAATGACTTGTCCAGGTGCGTTTAACGCACCTATAATTCCCATGTAATCACTTACTGGGAAGGCCCTCGATGATTCAGTCAAACGACCGCAGCAAAGATTTGGAAGACGTTGGTGTGCTGTTTCACGCACTCGTTCGCTATGTCGAAATCAATGAAGAAGAACGGAACCAGTCAGTGGTCGCAGCGGGGTACGCCAACCTCTTGGCATTGGCCGAAGCCGCTGCAACAGAGGTCGCGTTGCAGCATCAAGACGAGGGTGATGATTGGGACGGCTGCGTGTGGTTCGAGCTGCTGGAGAACATCGAGGAGGGCAGCCTCGCTGAGTTGCTCATGGCGGCTGAAGACCCAGATGTGCCAACGGTAGTGCAGGAGTGGTTGAGTCGCGTTGAGTGACACGGCCGCGGGCCAGTTCGCTGGCCCTGCTGAAAGCCTATTTTCTTAAGTCGGCTTTCAACAGTCCGATACACCCCAAGCGAAGCAAATTTCATGGGGGCGGGCACGGTAAATCGAAAACGGGGAAAAAGGTATGTCCGAAGTAGCGACGGCAGCAATGACCAATCTGGAGCTAAGCCGCGAGTTATACACAGAAGATCAGCGTCGCCAGTTTTATGCCGACTATCAAGCTGCACGAAACGCTGAGGCCGCTTCAAATAACGCATTTATCAAGCACGCAAATCTTCGCGGGTGGAAGTTGTGGAAGGGGCCAACGGCTGATTGGAAAGAAACAAATGATCAGCTGGTGAAGTCGTGTCGACAAGCCCGCATAACTGTCAAAGCGATGGAGCAAGGGCACCCGCTACTCGTGAAGGTCTACATGCACAAAGGCTATCCAATCTGATCTACATGAGGTTCAGCCAGAAACACCCAAGCCTCGCCATTGCGGGGCTGGGCCAGTAGAGGGGCGTTCATTCTCGCGTCCGAGTGATCAACAGGGAGTCGAATATGGCAGGAACACCATCCGCGTATGTCCTCGCGACATTGGGACTGACGGTTATCAGCGTCATCTTTTTCGGTGTGGCAGGAACCCTGTGCGCAGGTTTTCTGTTCGATATTGGGTATTCAGTCGATCCGATCGGCGTCGGTCGCAACGCAGCTGCGGTTGCAGGCTTTCTCACTTTCATGTTCGTCGCCGTGGTGTCGTACCGCGACTCCCACTCTGTGCCCTCGGCCGACAATTCAAAACGTTAACGGAAACAAATAACTCCGAAAAGGAACATCTGATGATAGCGGTTCTTGAATTTTTGATTTTTTTCTTCCTGCTGCCGTACATCCTTTTTGGGGTCGTACTGGCGAAGATTTGGGAAGCCGTCTGCACGTTTTTTCAGCCCGTTCTTTTGCTTTTGGCTGTTTGGATTTGCTCAATCGGAATGTTCTTGCTTCCTAGCATGGAGCCCAGCGACCGGCCATGGATGACCATTCTTGAAACTATTGCCCAAAGCCATGTATTTGGTTTGCAAACGCCATTTGTGATTTTCGGTATCGCTGCGTGCGTCGTGATCGTGTCCGTAACCGCAAGACAACGTAATCCGGCGCACTGATATAGAAAATGCATCTGCACCATTAGCCCGCCACTATCGCGGCTTCGTCGGAAGCAGTACCAGGGCGGTACTGATGCCATGAAGAATTACCCGACCTGTACGAACAGCGTTGATAGATAGGCAATTACGACCATGCCGACTACCAACACCCGCTTGTGCTGTATGTGTACCGTTGCACCGTTTGTGGCCATTCAGGCAAGTTGCATCTACCTGAATCGTCGATCGAGGTGACAACGGCCTGCTCCGCGTGCGGTGCTGAAGTACAGGCCGAGCGGGACGGCGGCGTCGAGCTGACCACCAACGAACCCGAATAACGGAAGAGATCGCTACATACCACCGGCCCTTGTGGGCCTTTACGAACATCAGGGGGGGACTATGACATCAAACGACCGGCACGGGTAGTATGGCTGAAAACGCTCCGCCGCATGAGCCAGGCCTGCCGCTCTGTTCGCTACGCTATGTCCGCAACCGAGTACTTTCTGAGGCGTGATCTCTCCTGGTGCGGGTACAAACATGCACTGAAGTATCGGCCTATTGCGGTTGCGTGCAGCTGGGGCGCCTTAATCGTCGATCCGAATTTTGAGGTGTAGCCCTAACGATGGCACAACTCCTCGCCTTGCTGTCGGTGTAGCGATAGGGGTCATAGTTGACGAAGTATGCGATTGCCTGTCCGCAAGACTAAGAGAGGAGCGCGGTGCCTCGGGCATCTTAGGAAAAACTATGGAAATGACCTACGAAGAAGCGATAAACGAGAATCCGACCGTCTCACGTGCCGTAGCTGAGCGTGAGTGCAAAAGCCACGCCGCCAACATGGCTGACATGGTGGCGGAACTTGGTGACCATGCAGAGTATCAAGCACGCGACTTGTTGGTTTGGCTCGGCTACTAATTTAAGTCCCAGCACCGCGGCCTGTCCAGAGAGGTTGGTGCCACTGTGTGACGAACCCCTGCTTGATACCTCACACTTTTGCCACCTTGAGGCGGACGACACCACAGTCAAAACCTATAGGTGTTCCTATCCCCCTTGCAAAACGCAGTTGGGAATCCAGCAGCTTGTCGCTGGTTTTGACCTCGACCAGCTTCATGGTCCCGTCCCTGATCACGATAAGGTCTGGCCACCCTGCACGGTAGTCGTACGGGGCCGCGGAGAACGCCAGCAGGATATCCGCCAGTTTGTCCCTGCCCAGGTGCTCGAACAGTTTCAGCATGAACGCTTGCTTCACCCTCGGGAAGAATGAAGTGAGTGTCGTGCTTGTGGCCAACTCGTTCACGTTTCGCGCCAGGGCGTCCGGTGAAATGTTCCTGACGGTGTCTACGATCTCGGCAGTGTGCTCCGCCAGAATCGTCATCTGCGCTTCCAGGTACCGGTTAACCGCGTCGACCCGATCGCCGAAAGGATTCCTTGTGGCCAACGCTTCCAACGCCGCGGCCTTCATGAGTAAAAGCGCAGACCCGCCTTCGCAATAACTGACGCTGCCGCCACCGCTGGCGAGCATCCGGCCAACAACTTCCTCTGGTAGCCCGGCCGGGCCTCCATATAGACGTATAGCTACGTGTTATGTATTACTCTATGGTGTAGGCGTGTAATGCTTCCGGTTGCCGACGCTACCAATCACCCAGCACGCTGATGATTGAAGCATGGAAAGGCCGGCTCGCCGTACGCGATCCATCAAATCCCGGGTAGCCTTCCAGCAGGTGGCAGAACTCGGCACTTTTAAGGGCGAGCAATGAGCATCGAAATGATCGACAGTGTGTTACGAAAAATGGATAGCGACCTTGAGCTGCATCACCGCACCTGGGAGATCGATGGGGATCTGTACCGCTGCCGCCACTGCAACTCAGGGCAACTTGCGAGCAAGGGCGGTGAAAAGTTTGTCCACGCGTCTGACTGCGAGGTACCAGGTACGGCAAGTAAGCACCCATGGCTTGATCTTGTTCGACTGACCTCAGTTCTGGCCACGCCGCCAGCGCAGGTACAGACCCGTTATTGCGACACGTGCGAGAGAGACGTACCTGATCCTTGCAGCAGTTGGGATTGCTCTACTCCTGAGAAGGAAAAGTGGGAGCACCCTGTGAATCAGCATTCAAGCAGTGCCGAATGGTCCGAAGCCTTGCTTCAGCTGGAAGTTGTACGTGAGGCGCATACCAGCGACAGCGCCGAGCGCCTGAAGAACATGGACGCGGGCAAGCCCCTGCGCGAAGCTATCGGCAAGCTCAAAGCTTTGCGAGCGAGTCAGCACCAGGGCGAGCCGGTGGAGCTCGCGTTAACCAGCATGCTGCGCCTGAATTGGTCTGCTGGTGATGTGGTTCGAGCTATTGCCGAGCAAGGAACGCTGTACCGCAAGCCGCCAGTGAGCCATGGCGACACAGCTGCTCTGAGACAGGTTTATGACCTGATCGGACTTTCCTACAGTCAGCCGGTGTCTGTGCTGCTGGTGAACTTCAAGAACATCATCCGGTTTGCCGACCTCCTGCACGTCATCGAGAGGGAGTTCCTCATGGTCCCCGGCGAGCCGAGCGACGAACCTGAGGACGAAGGCTGCGAGCCCGAAGACGTTTGCCTTGTGAACTGCTGGGGATCCTCAAAAGATCAGTACATCAAGCAGTTCCGTGCCGCGCTGGCGTCTCTGACCGACAAGCGCAATGCGGACTTGGCCAAGTACATTGACGTTGTCGAGGGTTGCTACCGGCTGGCCAGCGCCCATTCGGGCAGCATTGACGGTGTTGACGAGCAGGGGGGCGACGAACACGAGGACCCCATCTGCGCCATTTTTCACCGGCTGTATTACGCAAGGTTCCTGGTACGCAAGTCGGCAACCGAGGCAGCCACGTCATGAACAAGAAGCTGTTTGATCTGCTGGCCCGCGTGTGTGCTCAACTCGGTGTGCGAGCCGAATACGACCCCACGTTCGCTGGCACTGAAAAACCGCTGAACGCCGAGGCGTCGTTGGTCAATGAATTGCATCAGATGCTCGCCGAGGCGAGCGATCCGAAGCACTTCGACGAGGCGGGGAAGTGCATTCTAGAATTCGTTCCGGCACTGATCGCCGAGAACGAAGACTTGAAGGCCAAGACCGCCACATGGTGTGGTTATGGCGATGAAATCCGTATGCATACCTTCTACGGCGATGCGGCGTCGATCAAGGCGCTGGGGGAAATGATTTTCGAGCTTGAGGGACTGCGCCAGGACGCCAAGCGACCTTGGTGGTTGCGAATGCTCACCTTCAGCAGCGTCAAGACTTTAGGCCCGCTGGCGGCGCTGACCAACGCCAGTGGGCAGGCTCATTGCCCGCACTGCGCTGTATGCCATACAGCCGAGGAGACCTGCGTTCAAGCCCTGCGTCGAGTACTCGCGCTGTATGAGCGCATCGCGCATGGATCAGGAGGTGCTGAACCATGCGCCTGAAAAAAGCTGAACGCGCACAACTGCGTTGCAAGTACGACGGTCACTGCGCCTATTGTGGTGTGGAGCTCGTTGGCAACAAGTGGCATGAGGATCACCTTGATCCGATCATTCGCCAAGTAGACAAACCCACCGAGCGCCCGGAGAACCATCGCTTCGACAACATGATGCCGGCATGCGCCCCGTGCAACCGAAGTAAGGGACGCCAGGAGCTGGAGGGGTGGCGCAAATGGCTGGCAGGGCACGTGAATAGCCTCAACGAATATCACGGCATTTATCGCATGGCCAAAGCATACGGATTGGTCGTGGAAACGGCGGCGCCAGTCGTTTTTTATTTTGAAAAATGCGAGGCGGCGCGAGCATGAAAGCGCTGAGTATTCGACAGCCTTGGGCTTGGCTGATTGTGCATGCTGGGAAAAACATCGAAAACCGCAGCTGGCGTTCTCACTACCATGGTCGCTTCCTGGTGCATGCAGCAAAAGGAATGACCCGCCAAGAGTATGACGAGGCTAAGGCGTGGGCCCATGCCTGTGGCGCGATAGAGATCCCGGCATTTAGGGACCTGAAGCGACGTCCTCGATCACAGCGAGTCGCCATGGTTCATGGGGCCAAAGGCCTTTGTGCTGCGCGACCCTAAGCCACTGACGTTCATTCCGCTGAAAGGCCGGCTCGGGCTCTTCGAGGTGGCAATCGCCCATGACTGACGAACATGATTCGCCGGCCGAGCCCCCGCTCTGCTCGATCTGCAATGACCCCATGATCGAGGGCCAGGCTAGGCGTCTCAACTCAGCAGCACCCCAAGCCCTGATCGCCACTTAGCGAGCAGGGCTTTTTTCTTTATGGCGGAAAATACGCGTGAGGTCAGGGCGCCAAACGTTACCCGCCAGGGCCATCGACCAATTGGAGCCAGCTTGGCTTGCTCATCGAAAAGCGCCACATTGTGCTGAGCAATCACGAATCACGAATCACGAATCACGAATCAGGTGAAGGTTGGCCGGGTACACGATGCACATGAATCGTATCCCTCTCGTCGAATTGGCGGCATAACCTAGACCCACAACCGCATATAACGGATGATTCGAGCAGGTGACAACGATGAGCGAAAGAGAATTCACACAGTCCGAAATTAACAAGGCGCTGGCCGAGGTCTCAGCCGCCGACAAGCTCGTTTGGGGCTGTTCAACAGGAACGCGGCTCAAGTGCATCAAGAATCTTATGATGGAAGAAAGCGGCGAGCAGGCGTTCTCCCAAGGCCAGAATTACAGAGTGGAGTCTAACAGCCACAGTTAACAGAATTGATCGTCGTACACATGCCCGCCATCGAGCGGGCTTCGGCATTAGAAATTGGGCACTTTCTGCCCATTGGATCGAGTAGCAACAGAGACGCTTAAATGACACGGATCGCTATAACTCTCGCCAGTGCGCTGGCACTTACAGGTTGCGTAAGCCAACTGCCCGAATCCGACTACCATCACATCGCCACCCGCGTAGCCCAAGCCAGTATCTGCAAGCGCGAGCAGTTGATGAGCGTCAACCAATTCAACCATTACGTGGTTTTTCAGACTCAGGGCTATCCCAGCCAGTACCTGTACGACCAGGCAAAGCTAGGCAACATGGTCCAGGCGAGTCTGGCACAGGCTGGAGCCACCGTAGTGGGCGAGGCCGATCGCCCGGTTATGGAAATGACGTGCGCGGATCTGGCCACCGTAGCGGATCGAGTAGGGGCTAGGATGCAGCCCTCCGTCGTAGTCCCCCAGAGCCCGGTCTACACACCTAAAAACACCAACTGCATCACCAATTATGGATATACGACCTGCTCGACGTACTGAAATCCAGGAAAAGACGAGTGAAAAGGAAAACTATGACAACACACTGGCGGCATTCACTAACTCTCATTTCGGCTATTTTGATATCGGCCTGCGGCGGGGACAAGGTTCATGACTCCAGTCCGCAGGACCGAATGACTAGGGAGGCGACGTGTGTTGCTGCTTCGGAACGCTTCGCTCTTTATGACGATGCAAAGAAGCATCTGGCTCACGGAATGGATGCGGCTTCAGACTACTTAAGAACGTCTGGCAAATCAGCTCAGTTTCCGAAAATGATCAACGTAGTTCGGTTATCACTCGCCTCTAAGCCAAATGAATTCGTGGCCGCTCTGATCTCGACAACGTGCAACGGCAAAGTAACCGTCGGGCAGCTAGCTGATTTCTAGCCGCTGTACGAAGGTCTGCACACAGCATCACACCAATAGGGGAAACGCGAAATGTCATGGTTTGATCGGCTTTTTAAGCTCCTACGCGACGACGATCCCATTCAGCCTAAGGCCCCCCCTAGTCACTCGCGCAGTATGGTGAAAAAGCCGCTTGCCCCTATCAAGCTAGATGGCAATGACGAAACGGCTAGTGCCATTCGCCAAAAAAAACTTCCTAGCCCAGAAATGACGGACCTTCCACCACTGACTGGAAAAATTAGGGGCACAGCGAATATCGGGTTTGAAATCGTAGGGGAATCGCATTTTCAAGCCGCCCTTCGAAAGATTCGAAACTCTAGAAGCATCGCCGAGGACAATGATTTCGAGGCGTACATTGTGACCGAGCCTGACAATCTCCATGACGCCTATGCATGTGCAGTTTTCATAGAGGGTTTCAAAGTTGGTTACCTCCCGAGAGGTGCGGCAGCCAGCTTCGTTGCACAGATTGCGGACCAAGGAATTCACGGCGTTTCGTGTTTCCAACTCAGGGCGAAATTGGTAGGCGGGTTTGGATCTAGATTAAAAATTGGGGTGATGGTCAATCTCCCCTTAGGCGATGAATGATAGGAAACTAGATCAATGACTATTGAAAAACGGTATAGCGCGGCTCGCGACAAATTCTTCGCTGATAACCCTCACGCAATCACCCAGATTGAGTCGGTCAAACCGGCAGTGATCGAGGCATGCGGCATGACCGTTGATGAGTATCGTGAACAGCAGCGCCATGTAGTTTTCGCAGAAGCTGCCCGCAACCGTGGAATTGAGGTTGATGAGTTCGTGATTCGCTTGGTAGCCGAATCGCCGGAGCAAGCTAACGAATGGCGCTTCGATCGGCACCGCAAAATCGCCACAGCGCTTGGTATCGATTGGGATGAATACAAGCAGCTAAACCGTATCGCTGGATAGATAAGGCGACCGGTTTTCCACCGAAAACGGCCGATGGCCGAAGGACTAATACGATGGTCGAGATTCAGGTTGTAAATGGGCAAGGCTCGCCGTTTCTTTTCTGTGATGTTTGCGGCGAGCGGATTGAAGACGCTGGTAAAGCAGCCGTCGTCTACGAAAACTTCCGACCAGATAAAGAGCGTTTGAAGATGCTGCATGTCCACAAAGGCAGCATTGATGGCAGGACTTGTCATCATGAAGCCGATCAGGCGCGTGGTGCTTTTGTGTCTCATTCTACGACGCTACTTCCGCGAAGCTTTTTATGGATCAACCGACCTCTCAGGAATGCGCAAGGCGCTACAGTCAAGGACCATGGATCGAAACTGATTGGGCTCGCGAAAAGCTG
>Ga0182007_10001234_pt1 | contig 13893 bp, 10 predicted proteins | sample Sormic07211113_1_FD_123023 | JGI IMG/M metagenome (GOLD analysis project Ga0182007, IMG submission 123023) | Rhizosphere microbial communities from Sorghum bicolor, Mead, Nebraska, USA - 072115-113_1 MetaG | ecosystem: Host-associated > Plants > Roots > Rhizosphere | place: USA: Nebraska... | reverse complement strand
TAACATGCGCACCCCGATGCACACCCCCATGCGCGACCCCGCCCCGAACGCCCGAACCCACGCGGCTCGCCGCGCGTTCGTTCGCGCAGGGGTCGAGCAAACGCATTGGATGCGCTCGATCAGCATTGCGCACGCCGGCGCGCTCGCGCGCGGCGAGCCGAGTGCGTTACCCTTACGCCTTCGCCAGTTTGAAGAGGAACGACGCCATGCTCCAAAGCTCCTCCGCGCGACGTGCCGCGCGCTTCGCGCCGTATGCGCGCACCGCCATCGCCGCGTTGAGCGTCGCCGCGCTATTGAGCGCCTGTGCGATCCCGAAACACCCCGACTCGGAAGCGCCGGCGCCCGATCCGTTCAACCCCGCCGCCACGCAGCTACTCGACGACACGAGCTGGGTGCTCGCCGGCTGGAAACAGGCCGACGGCACGGCGCGCGCGGTGCCGTCCGCGGATCGGGGCGGGCCGATCACGCTCGCGCTCTCGACCGCCACCGGTCAGCGCCACGTCAGCGGCTTTTCCGGCTGCAACCGCTACATGGGCTCGTATGCGCTGAAGGACGGCAAGCTGAGCTTCGGCACGCTTGGCGGCACGCGCATGGCATGCGCGACGCCGGGCGGCCAGATCGAAAGCGCGTATCTGAACGCGCTCACGCACATCGAGCGCACTGGCGTGCAAATGCGCGCGCCGCAGCAGATGCAACTCGTGCTCGACAACGGCGACACGCTGACGTTCGAGCGCGCCGCCAAATGACCGGCCGCGCGCGAAGCGCGGTGGTCCGGCAGATGACTGCCAGGGTGGCTCGATGGGCAAACTGTTAAGCGCATCGGACCGCGCCGGCAAGACTGCAATCGCAGCGGTCCGCCAAAGTCGCGCGGGCTGCCGCGGCAGCCGTTGTTATTCACCGACGGCGGGCCGCGCGGCGGCCCGCTTTTCCACTGGACGCAAACATAGTTGCGTCTGCCTTCGAAGCATCGTGCTTCGCCGGTTTAAACTCGACGGATTGCGTTTTCGCGCGTCCGTCATTCGTTGATGTCTAGCATGCACACGGTAGTTTTCGGCTGGTTCGGCGGGTCGGCCGTCTGGTTCATTCCTCTTTTGTGGCGGCTCGTGAAGTCGATGCTGCCGGGCGGCGCGGGTTTGCGCGGCCCCGGCACGATCCGCCTGTGGCTCGGCTTCGTCTGCGTGATCGTGGCGAGCTGCACGCTGGAGGCCTCGCTGATCGCCGCGACCGGCATGAATGGCTTCGGCCATGCGCTGGCGGCGGGCATCGGCCGTCTGCTCGGGCAGATCGGCACGCCGCTCGCGGCGCTCGTGCTGCTCGCGATCAGCCTGCCCTGGCTGATCGATTTCCGCTGGCGCGACGTGGCGGTGTGGGCCGACGGCGCATTCGGCCTCGGCCTGTCGCGCGGCCTCGCCAAACGCGACGAGGAGGCGCGCCGGCATCGCAGCGTCGTCGACGATGGTTTGACGTCGCATGTCTCGCCGGCCACCAATACGATGGCGCCCAAAAGCAATGGACGTTATGCGCGCCCGACGGTGTGGCGGCCGCCGGCGAGCGGACGCGGCGCGGGGCCTGGCTCGGCTGGCGCGATCGCATCGCCTGCTTCGGCGGCGGGCAAGGATGCGGCGACGCGTGGCGCCGGCGCGAATTGGCGCGCGGGTGCGAGCACGAGCACGCGCGCAGGTAGACAAGCCGAGCCGGTCTTGCGCACGGGCACCGCCACGCCGCCGCGGCATGTGCCGGCGCAGGCGCAGGCGCAACCGCTGAACGCGGACAAGGCTGCATGGATGCCGACGGAACCTGTCGCGCCTGCTGGATGGTTGCGCGAGAAGACGTCGCGCGCGGTCGGGGCTGCGGCGGGGGGAGTTGGGTCAGTTGGCCAAACTAGCTCACTTGGCGTCAATGGGTCGGCTGGCTCGCTTAGCTCGGCTAACTCGGCTGGCTCGGCTGGCTCGGCTGGCTCGGCGGCTCGCGACAGCGCATCACAGCCTGGTCGCCGCCAGGCCGACGAGCAACGGCCAGCGGGATCGCCGGGTGCGGGCACGGGACTAGCCGGTGTGACAGCGGGCTTGGCGGGTTCATCAGTCGCTGCCGCCGCGCTAGCTAAGACGGCGCAGGCGGCAACGGGCACGGCTGCGAACCTGGCTGGGAATTCGATCGCCCATTCCGCCACCCGCGTTGGCCATCAGTCGGCGACGCAGGGCGCGACAAGCGCCGACGCTCCAACAAACCGCTCGACTATCTCCAGGCAACCGTTCCCGCCTGGCGAGCGCGCAAACGACAGCGCGTCGACGCCGGCCACGCATCGCTCGGCCTCGACGGCGCCCAGCTACACGCGGCCGATGCCGACAGCGCAGAAGGTCACGCCGCCCGCCAGCGTCCAGGAAACGCTGCGCAGCATCGCGGAAAACGCCGCGCGCTGGACGGACATCGCCGGTGTGAGCCTCGCGCGCAGCAGCGGTGCCGACAGCGCGAAGGCTGCGACGGCTTTGGCGAACGCCGTGCCGTCTATTGAAGAAGCCGGGCAATCGAGCGTGGGCGCGCCGCTTGACGGTGAGGTCGCCACAAGTCCGGCATCGGCGCCCGGCGCGCACGCAACTTCGCTGAACCTGGCCGACGACGCCGCCCCGGACTATCCGTCGATGCCAGAGCCGGCCGCCACGCCGCGAACGGAAGCCGGGGCCGAGGCGTCGTCCGCGACGAGCCACGAGCCGGTCGTGCAATGGCCGATCGAAGCGCCGGCGATTCGGCCACCGCTGTCGAGCGAACCCATCGCCGCACATGCATCGGTGCAAACATCGCAGCACGCGGCGCGGACCAGCACGCCTACGCCGTTCCAGGTCTTCGCAGCGCAGTCGCACGCGAGCGGCGCGTCAACCGACGCGGCAACGTTCGAGAACGACTCGACGCCAGTTGCCGCTACCGCCGACAGCCATTCGAATCCGCACGCCGAACCGGCGCAGCCCGTCGACCAACCGGCAAACCCTTCGCAAATCACAGCGCCGAAGCTTGCTGCCGCCGCCACGGCGACGGCGGATGAAGAGAACCTCAGCGAATTGCATCGGGAAGGCGCGCGGCAATTCGCTGCGCCGGCTGTGCCTTTGGACGCCCCAACACCGCAAGTCGCAGTCGACGCGACACGGCCGTTCGGTCCATCCTCAGCCCTTTCGCAGACTTCGACGCCAGATGCTCTCGCCGTCGGCGATTCGGCAGGAACCGCCACGGCCGGGACGCAACCAGCCGACTCTCCTGCCCTCCCCGATGGAGCAGCCCGCAACGGAGCGATTCTTGCCGCCGCGCGCCAGCCGGAGAGCGTCGCGTCGCAGCCGTCAAACGTGGTTCGCTTCCCCGGCTTCGCTGTTCGGGCGGAACCGTCGGCGTCCGCGACAATGGAAGGCGAACCCGCCGTTGAGCCGGTTGACGCGCTGGCCGCTTCGGCAACTCCGGCTGTCACGGCAGCGCCGGCAGCATTGGCCGCTTCGAGTGCATTTAGCGTGCGTGAGACGCCTGCCCAGCATGAAGCACCAGCAACCCCGACCCCGCCATCACGAGCCCACCTCGGAGCCGAGCCCTCCACGGAAACGGCCGAACCCACGGAACCCACCGAGGTCACCATCCCGCGCGTTCCGCTGCGCGGCCACGTCCCGGCCAACGGCTTCGAATTCCGCGCGCCAGCAGCGTCGATGGTCGAGTTGCCGACGCTCGATCTGCTCGCGCGCGCGGACACCGACGTCGAACCCGTCTCCGAGGAAAAGCTCATCGAAACCGGCCTGCTGATCGAGCAGCGGCTACAGGAATTCAAGGTGCCGGTCACCGTGGTCGGCCATTCGGCCGGCCCCGTCATCACGCGCTTCGAGGTCGAACCGGCGCTCGGCGTGCGCGGCAGCCAGATCGTCGGGCTCATGAAGGACCTGTCGCGCGGCCTCGGCCTCACGTCGATCCGCGTGGTCGAGACGATTCCCGGCAAGACCTGCATGGGCCTCGAACTGCCGAATGCCAAGCGTCAAACGATCCGCCTGTCGGAAATTCTCGAAGCCAGCGTCTATCAGAACTCGCATTCGCAGTTGACGCTGGCGATGGGCAAGGACATCACCGGCCATCCGGTGGTCGCCGATCTGGCGAAGGCGCCGCACATGCTCGTCGCGGGCACCACGGGTTCGGGCAAGTCGGTGGCGATCAACGCGATGATCTGCTCGCTGCTCTACAAGGCGACGCCCGAGGAAGTGCGCCTCATCATGATCGATCCGAAGATGCTCGAACTCTCGGTGTATGAAGGCATTCCGCATCTGCTCGCGCCGGTCGTCACCGATATGAAGCTCGCGGCCAACGCGCTGAACTGGTGTGTCGGCGAAATGGAAAAGCGCTACCGTTTGATGTCGGCGGTCGGCGTGCGCAATCTGCCCGGTTTCAATCAGAAAATCCGCGATACGGAAGCGAAAGGCAAGAAGCTCGGCAACCCGTTCTCGCTGACGCCGGAAGCGCCCGAGCCGCTCGCGCCGCTGCCGCTCATCGTGGTGGTGATCGACGAACTGGCCGACCTGATGATGGTCGCCGGCAAGAAGATCGAAGAGCTGATCGCGCGGCTCGCGCAGAAGGCGCGCGCCGCCGGCATCCACCTGATTCTGGCGACGCAGCGGCCTTCGGTGGATGTGATCACCGGGCTCATCAAGGCGAACATTCCGACGCGCGTGGCGTTCCAGGTGTCGTCGAAGATCGACTCGCGCACGATTCTCGATCAGATGGGCGCGGAATCGCTGCTCGGCCAGGGCGACATGCTGTTCCTGCCGCCGGGCACCGGCTACCCGCAGCGCGTGCATGGCGCGTTCGTCGCCGACGAGGAAGTGCATCGGATCGTCGAATATCTGAAGCAGTTCGGCGAGCCGCAATACGAGGAAGGCATTCTCGACGGCCCGGCCACCGAAGGCGGCGCGGCGCAGGACCTGTTCGGCGATTCGCCGGATGCGGAAGCCGATCCGCTCTACGACGAAGCCGTCGCTTTCGTGGTACGCACACGGCGCGCGTCGATCTCGTCGGTGCAGCGGCAGTTGCGCATCGGCTATAACCGAGCGGCGCGTCTCGTCGAGCAGATGGAAACCGCGGGGCTGGTGTCGGCGATGGGCATCAACGGCAGCCGCGAGGTGCTCGCGCCGGGGCCGGCGGAATGATCCCGCGAGGCGGGCGATCGTGACCGGCGACGGTTAGCCGTCACCTTCGCCGCTAGAACAACAGGCCGCTCGAAAAGCGGCCCGTTGTTCATTCGACGCGTGTTCCACACACACGCGTCATCAACACTCACGACGGCGAAACCAGCTTGAAGTCCACCGGCGAGCCGATGTCGAAACGCTTCGGATTCGCTTCGAGCAAACCGCTCTGCTGATTGCGCCTGAACACGTACACGGTGTCGCTGTTCTGATTGCCGACGATCAGCCACTTGCCGGTCGGGTCGATCGCGAACTCGCGCGGCGACTTGCCGAGACTCGATTGATGTCCGACCTTCTTCAGATGACCGTTGGCGGGATCGACCGAGAAGATCACGATCTCGTTCGCGTCGCCGCGATTCGTGGCGTACAGAAAGCGCCCGTCCGGCGAGAGGTGGATCGCCGCGGCGCCCACCGCGCCCTTGAAGCCCGGCTCGGTCAGCGAAAGCGTCTGCACTTGCGTGAGCTTGCCGTCGTCATGATTGAAGACGCTGACTGTGGCGTTCAGTTCGCTCGTCAGATACGCTTGCTTGCCGTCCGCGCCGAACACCAGGTGACGCGGACCCGTGCCCGCCTTCGCCTGGGTGTAGCGCCAGTCGGTCGGGCCGAGCAGGCCGCGGCTGCCGTCGGGCGTGTAGCGGTACGAGTAGAGCTTGTCCGCGCCCAGGTCCTGAGCAAGCAGATAGCGGCCGTCCGGCGAGAACACGGTGGAGTGCACATGCGAGTTGTCCTGGCGTCCCTTCACCGGACCGCTGCCCTCGTGGTGCACCGTGAGCACCGACGCGCCGACCTGGCCGTCGGCTTGTACAGGGAACACCGCGAAACTGCCGCCGGGGTCGGCCGCTACCGAGTAGTTCGCGCTCAGCAAGTACTTGCCGTCCGGCGACAGGCTCAGATAACACGGGTCGTTGCCGTCCGCCGAGACCTTGTTGAGGAACGTGAGCTGACCGCTCGCGGCGTCGAAGCGAAACGCGCTGATGCCGCCGCGCTGCGTGGCGGGGCCGTTGTCGCCGGGCAATTCGTTGACCGCGTAGACGAAGCGGCGATCGCGGCTCACCACCAGGTAAGAGGGGTTGACCGTCTGCGCGACCGACACGCGGGTCGCCTCGCCCGTCTTCGTGTCGAAGCGGTAGACGTACAAGCCCTCGCTCTTGCCGCCGGTATAGGTGCCGATCAGCATGTTGTAGACGCCGTCCGCGGGAGCCGCGCCGGACTCTTGTGCAAACGCATGCGAAGCGGCGATCGAGACCATGAGCACGAAACCTTTTATGATCGAGCGGGCGGACAGGCGAGGCGCGGATTCAGCAGCACGAGGCGGACGGGGACCGGCGACGGCGGGCACCGCGGCCCGGTGACGACGAAGCATATGAGACCTCCTCAACATGGGTTATTCGGTTGTAATGGTGTCCATGGTCTGCCGCGCGTACAGTCGAGCGTTGTTTTTATCGAGGCAAGTATAAAAGCGTTGCGCCGGATCATGCAGCGAATCCGGCTATCGCCAAACGGCTGCGCGGTACTTGGTTGCATGTGCAGCAATTGTCCCGCCTCGCGGGGTGTTTTTTCCAATCGCCTTTCACGCGTTCACACCATCACGCGTTCACATCAGGGAGTCTTCATGAACGTCACACTCAGCCTCGGCCCGCTCGTTTCGCTGATCGCCGGTATTTTGATTCTCGTCATGCCGCGGCTCTTGAACTACATCGTCGCGCTTTATCTGATCATCATCGGGATCATTGGAATCTTCGGCGTGGGGGCGTCGCACTTCTGAGCGGCGGCGGACGGTCACCGCGTTCAGTTGTTCAAGGCAACGCGGCAAGAGGCGCTAAACCGGGCGGCGGCGCCGGCCGGTTTAGCGTCCGAGTGGCATGGCTGACGCGCGCAAGCGCACGCGCGGCGGCGAGGCTTGGCGCGAGTTGGTGAAAGCGGACGAGAACGGCAAAACTGAAGAGGAAACCAGACGACAAGACGTGGCGGCGAGGCGGCGGGGGCGGCCGGACCGGCGCGTCTCGCCCGCGGCGAGCGTGCGCTGAGCGCCGCTCGCTCATCGGGTGAACCAGCAGGGGTTCATCCGATCGTCAACCGATACTTAGCCGTTGCACAGTTGTTCGAGCCGCAAGCGACCCTGCAACGACAGCGCGCCGACGGCATAATGACCGTCACCTTCCTGATAGCGCCGGAAGCACGCCCGCTCGGTCAGAAAGGCGGCGGCGGTCAGCATGCCGTTGCGGCTCAAACCGAGACGGCTGGGATCGAGCGGCAACATGGAATCGTCGGCAAGTTCGCTGGCGGCCGAGAGAATTGTGATGCAATCGGATTTCGACGGATTCAGCATAGCTTTGGTCCCCGGAAACAGTGTTGCACGCTCCATGAGCCAGGACGACGAGCGCTTTGACAAGCCCCCGCGCACCGGTTTGAAATCAGATTGTAGGCAGGGATTTGACAGTTTACCAAGCCGCGTTTTGCCGCATTGCGTGCTGAACCCAACGCGCATGACGCGGGTCCGACACCACAATGACTGACAACGAACCCAAGCGACGCGCCCGTCGCGCGCGCATTACGGACACGCCCTCCATGCCCGCACCCATCGAAGACTATGCGCTCATCGGCGACGGCCATACCGCCGCGCTCGTCTCCCGCGAAGGTTCCGTCGACTGGCTCTGCTGGCCGCGCTTCGATTCGGGCGCCTGCTTCGCCGCCCTGCTCGGCACGCCCGACAACGGCCGCTGGCAGATCTGCCCCGCTTCCGACACGCCGTTCACGGTCACGCGCCGCTATCGCGGCGAGACCCTGGTCCTCGAGACGGATTTCGAAACGCCCGAGGGCGCGGTCACGCTGATCGACTTCATGCCGCCCGGCAACGGCTGGTCGGAGATGGTGCGCATCGTGGTCGGCAAACGCGGCACGGTCCGTATGAAGATGGAACTGGTGCTGCGCTTCGACTACGGCTTTTCGATTCCGTGGGTGGACCGCCTGAAATGCGACAACGGCATCAAGGCGATCGTCGGTCCCGATACCGCCGTGCTGCGCACGCCGGCGGACCTGCGCGGCGAGAACATGAAAACGCTCGCCGAATTCACGGTCAACGAAGGCGAGCGCGTGCCGTTTTCGCTCGCGTATGCGGCGTCGCATCTGCGGATTCCGCCGGCCCGCGATCCGCATTCGTCGCTCGCGCGCACCGAGAATCACTGGCTCGAATGGTCGGCGCGCTGCACCATCGAAGGCCGATGGGCCGAGCCGATCCGCCGTTCGCTGATCACGCTGAAGGCGTTGGCATACGAGCCGACCGGCGGCATCGTCGCGGCGCCCACGACCTCGCTGCCGGAACAGCTCGGCGGCACGCGCAACTGGGACTACCGCTATTGCTGGCTGCGCGACGCGACCATCACGCTGCTCGCCATGATGCGCGGCGGCTATTACGACGAAGCACGCGCGTGGCGCAGCTGGCTCGGCCGCGTGATGGCGGGCGCGCCGGACCAGTTGCAGATCATGTACGGGCTCGCCGGCGAACGGCGCCTGCCCGAGTTCGAGATCGACTGGCTACCCGGCTATCAGGGTGCGAAGCCGGTGCGGATCGGCAACAACGCGGTCGGCCAGCGCCAGCTCGACGTCTACGGCGAAGTGATGAACGCGCTGCATCTGGCGCGCGTTGGCGGCCTGCAGGCGGACGACACCGCGTGGAACGTGCAGCGCGCGTTGCTGCGCCACCTGGAGACCATCTGGGAAGAGCCGGACGAGGGTATCTGGGAAACGCGCGGCGGCCGTCAGCATTTCACTTTCTCGAAGGTGATGGCGTGGGTCGCTTTCGACCGCGCGATCCAGTCGGCTGAAATGTTCAAGCTCGACGGCCCGCTCGACGAATGGCGCGCCACCCGCGCCAAAATCCACGCGCAAGTTTGCGAAAAGGCGTGGAATCCCGCGCTCAACGCGTTTTCCCAGTACTACGGCAGCGATCAGCTCGATGCGAGCGTGCTGCTGCTGCCGCTGCTCGGCTTCCTGCCGCCGCACGACCCGCGCGTCAAGGGCACAGTGGCGGCGATCGAGCGGGACCTGATGCGCGACGGCTTCGTGATGCGCTACCGCACCACCGAATACGACGACGGCCTGCCGCCCGGCGAAGGCACGTTTCTCGCTTGCTCGTTCTGGATGGTGGACAATCTCGCGTTGCAAGGCCGCATGACTGAAGCGGTCGCGATGTACGAAAGACTGCTCGGGCTGTGCAACGACGTCGGCTTGCTGGCGGAAGAGTATGATCCGATCGCTGGGCGGCTGGTGGGCAACTTCCCGCAGGCGTTTTCCCACGTGGCGCTGGTGCATACCGGCCTGAACCTGACGAAGCACGAACAGGAGATGGCGCGGGCCACCGGGCAACCGTCCCATAACGGCACAGGTGGGGAGCAGCTTAAGGCTGCGGCAAGCCCCGATAGCGGCGCGGCAACATCGCCAGTAGCATGATTTAATGGCAATTTGCGGGTCGCCGCACGTAAATTGCTGCTTTGCACAAGCACGCTTTGTTCGATATGATCAAACAGACTGTCGGCCAAAAAACAAAGTGCCTTCAACCTAATGGCCCGCTGCAACGCCACACGCGTGTTTGCGAAGCCCCCATGCGAACCGCTTAGAAACCGGAGCACCCATGCTCTACCAATTTCACGAATTCCAGCGGGCGATGTTGAGCCCCCTTACCGCCTGGGCTCAGGCTGCGTCGAAATCGTTCGCGAATCCGGCCAGTCCATTGGCCTATGTGCCTGGCGCCACGCGCCTCTCGGCCGGTTACGAGCTGCTCTACCGGCTCGGCAAGGACTACGAGAAGCCCGAGTTCAACCTCCATCAGATCGTCAAGGACGGGCATAACATCCCGATCATCGAACAGACGATCATCGAGAAGCCGTTTTGCCGGCTGATGCGCTTCAAGCGTTTCGCGGACGACAGCGACGCCGTCACCCAACTAAAGGACGAGCCGGTCGTGCTGGTCTGCGCGCCACTGTCGGGGCACCACGCCACGTTGCTGCGCGACACCGTGCGCACGTTGCTGCAAGACCACAAGGTCTACCTGACCGACTGGATCGACGCCCGCATGGTGCCGCTCGAAGCCGGCGAGTTTCATCTGGACGACTACGTCGCCTATATTCAGGAGTTCATCCGCCACATCGGCGCGAAGAACCTGCACGTCATCTCGGTGTGTCAGCCTACCGTGCCGGTGCTCGCCGCCATTTCGCTGCTCGCGAGCCGCGGTGAGGACACGCCGCGCACCATGACGATGATGGGCGGCCCGATCGACGCGCGCAAGAGTCCGACCTCGGTCAACTCGCTCGCCACCCAGCACTCGTATGAATGGTTCGAGAACAACGTGATCTTCACGGTGCCGCCGAACTATCCGGGCGTGGGGCGCAAGGTCTACCCAGGCTTCCTGCAGCACACCGGCTTCGTCGCGATGAATCCGGAACGTCACGCGGCCTCGCATTGGGACTTCTATCAGAGCCTCTTGCGCGGCGACGAGGACGACGCGGAAGCGCATCGCCGCTTCTACGACGAATACAACGCCGTGCTCGACATGGACGCGAACTATTACCTCGACACGATCCGCGTGGTGTTCCAGGAGTTCCGTCTTGCCGAGGGCACGTGGGACGTGGCCGGGCAACGGGTGCGTCCGCAAGACATCACCAGGACCGCGCTCTTCACGATCGAAGGCGAGCTGGACGACATTTCCGGCGACGGTCAAACCTATGCCGCGCACCATCTGTGCACCGGCATTCCGGAGAAGAACAAGCAGCACTTCACCGCGGAAAAGTGCGGACACTACGGCATTTTCTCGGGCCGCCGCTGGCGCACCATCATCTATCCGCAGTTGCGCGACTTCATTCTCGAGCACAACAAGGCGCCGAACGTAGCGAAGGAAAAAGTCGAAGCCTGAGCACCGCAGGCATGATGCAGAACAACGGCCCCTCTCACGGGGCCGTTGTCGTTTCTGACGCTGGGGCTGGGCTCGACAGCTTGGTCCCTGACGTTCTTGCGCGGTCCGCGGGTAACCGGCGGCCTATTTCCGCAACAGATACGCGAGCAGCAACTCGGTGTTCATCTGCACGACTTCGCTGCGTTCGCTCGCGCTGCTGAAATCGCGGCCGAGCGTTGCCTCGAGCGTGAAGCGGTTCGACACGATGTAGTAGCCCATGCCCGAGAGCGTCACGTAAAAGCGCAGCGGGTCGACGTTGCCGCGAAACAGCCCCGCGCGCTGGCCCCGTTCCAGAATCGCGCCGAGCGTGGCGACGATCGGCGAGATCATTTCGCGGATGCGCGTGGACTTCTGCATATACCGCGCCTCATGCAAATTCTCGTTGTTCACGAGACGCAGCAACTCGGGATGGTCACGGTAGTAATCCCAAACGAAATGCGCGAGACGCGTGATGGCCTCGACCGGCGCCACGCCGTTCAGTTCGAGCGTTCGTTCGGCTTCATTGAGCGCGCTGAACGCGTGCTCCAGTACCGCGGTGAATAGCTGCTCCTTGCTACCGAAGTAGTAGTACAGCATGCGTTCATTCGTTTCCGCCCGGCGGGCGATCTGATCGACGCGTGCGCCGAACAACCCACCATTTGCAAACTCTTCGGCCGCCGCAAGCAGAATGCGGCGCCGCGTGCCTTCAGGATCTCTTTTGATTTTCGGCTGATTCATGGTGGCATCGTCTTCGTGAGCCGCGTTATCCGGATCGCGCCGCCGGCCTCTCTCGGGCCTTGCACCGACAGCGTTGAACGGGCGCGCCATGGTTGGGGGTCACCCTCGTGCGGTCTTTCGAAAAAGCGCTTCGATTATGGCACATCGATTGCGGATGGCAATTGGGGAAATCGGCGATAATGTGCTATTTAGTTCAAGCTGTGCGGCCGCAAGGCAAGCCCCAACGTCGTGACCGTGACAGAGATCAAAACACTCGCAGATCGCATCGAAGATCTGCTGCCCCAAACGCAATGCACGAAGTGCGGCTACCCCGCGTGCCGTCCTTATGCCGAAGCCGTTGCGAGCGGCGAGGCCAATTACAACCAGTGTCCTCCCGGCGGCGCCGAGGGCGTCGCGCGCCTCGCCGCACTGCTCGGCAAACCGGTGATCCCGCTCAATTCCGCCAATGGCGTCGAACGGCCGCGTCCGCTGGCGGTTATCGACGAACAGGTTTGCATCGGCTGCACGCTGTGCATGCAGGCCTGTCCGGTGGACGCGATAGTTGGCGCACCGAAGCAGATGCATACGGTGATCGCGGAACTCTGCACCGGTTGCGACCTGTGTGTGCCGCCCTGTCCGGTCGATTGCATTTCGATGCTGCCGGTCACCGCTGAGGCAACCGGCTGGAACGCATGGAGCCAGGCTCAGGCCGACGCCGCGCGCGAGCGCCACACCCGGCGCGAAGCCCGCCTTGCGCACGAACGCGAAGCGGCCGAAGCACGTGCCGCGGCGCGCCGCGCCGGCAGCGGCGCCAGCGCCCAAGCGCCGCAAGCCGGCGCCGAGCAAGCATCCACCGCGCCCGCCACACCCGCCGCGGACGACGCCGAAGCGAAAAAACGCGCGATCATCCAGGCCGCGCTCGAACGCGCGCGCAAGAAGAAGGAAGAACTCGCCGCCAAGGGCCAGGGCCCGCAGAACACCGAACGCGTCAGCGCCGACGTGCAGGCGCAGATCGACGCCGCCGAAGCACGCCGCCGCCGTCTAGGACTCGCCGCGGGCGACAGCGACACGCCGTCCACGAAGCGCTAACCTCACCTCCACGCACCTGCCCGCACCGCATGAACGCGAACAAACGCCGCGCCATCTACGAGACGTTTCAGAGTCTCAATCCGCATCCCACGACCGAACTCGAGTACACCACGCCGTTCGAATTGCTGATTGCGGTGCTGCTGTCGGCGCAGGCCACCGATGTCTCGGTCAACAAGGCAATGCGCAAGATGTTCCCGGTCGCGAATACGCCGCAAAAGATTCTCGATCTCGGCGAGGAAGGCGTGGCCGATTACATCAAGACCATCGGTCTTTATCGGACCAAGGCCAAGAACGTCATTGCGACCTGCCGCATTCTGCTCGACCGGTACGGCGGCGAGGTGCCGGAGAATCGCGAAGCGCTCGAAAGCCTGCCGGGGGTTGGCCGGAAGACGGCCAACGTGATCCTGAACACGGCGTTCGGCCATCCGACCATGGCGGTCGACACGCACATCTTTCGGGTTGCCAATCGAACCGGGCTCGCGCCCGGCAAGGACGTGCGCGCGGTGGAAACGGCGCTGGAGAAATTCACGCCCGCCGAATTCAAGCAGGATGCGCACCACTGGTTGATCCTGCACGGTCGCTACGTCTGCAAGGCGCGCCGGCCCGAGTGCTGGCATTGCGTGATCGAGCCGCTGTGCGAATTCCGGCCGAAGACGCCGCCGCCGGATCTCTGAGCGGCGCGAATGCCTCGGCGCCAGGCATCGCCAGCAGGCCGCCCGGCCCCGGCGTAAAATGGCGCCCTGCACTCGCGCTTCATGCACGTCGCAAGCTTCACGCGCCGTGCACGCGTCAAACCAACCGCACCGGTCCCACGATGTTCAATCCCAGCCGTGACGAAGTCCGCCTCTTTTTCACCGACACCTGGCGCAAACAGCGTCAAGGCGAGATCCTGACGCCGCTCGAAGCGATCGCCGCCGACTGGATCGTCGAACATCCCGAATACCACGCCGATCTGACCGACGG
>Ga0182007_10001233_pt1 | contig 13895 bp, 7 predicted proteins | sample Sormic07211113_1_FD_123023 | JGI IMG/M metagenome (GOLD analysis project Ga0182007, IMG submission 123023) | Rhizosphere microbial communities from Sorghum bicolor, Mead, Nebraska, USA - 072115-113_1 MetaG | ecosystem: Host-associated > Plants > Roots > Rhizosphere | place: USA: Nebraska... | reverse complement strand
TGTCGATCATGCGAGATGAGAGCGCCGACGAAGGATTGGGCGGCTACGCCCTGTTGAACTCGCTGTCCGCCGCGCTCTTCGCTTTGGTGCTTCGTGCATCGAGTGAGGCGGAAGCACCGCCTGCGGGACTTCTCGCCTTGGCCGGCCATCCACGCCTCGCCCCGGCGATCTCAGCGATGTTCGCAGACCCGGCGCGCGCCTGGACCTTGCCTGAGCTGGCCGCCTTGACCCACATGTCTCGGGCTACGTTCATGCGTCGATTCCAGGAAGGTCTCGGGCGCTCGGCCAGCGAGTTCCTCCAAGACATCCGGATGAGCCTGGCAGCAAACGATCTGAAGAACCCAGGGCGCGCGACGGAGGTTGTTGCCGAAGCGGTGGGCTATCAATCGGTCTCGGCGTTCCGGCGCGTGTTCACTGAGCGGATGGGGATGACGCCGGGGGCGTGGCGTCGGCAATTTGCGACCGACGGGTTATCATCGTTATGTGACGGATCACCGTGCGGGGGCGTCTCGCGGGGAGACCTTGGTGCCCACCCTCGCTGCTCAAACAGGTCCTCCGCGTTCGAAAAGGAAAGGACGCTGCGCGGCCCATGTACCTATCTGGCCTACGGCCGCTCCACTTGTGCGGAACTCGCCTCGAGGGTGGGCACCGAAGAACCAAAATTTACGGATTCTTTTCGCCCGAGCGGTTGCACGGCACACCGTGCCATGGAACTCTATTCAAGTTACTTCCTGTCCTACCAGACCAAGGCATATGGACGTCTACCCTAGTTGCAACGTCGGCATCCGCGAGCATCGGATACCGACGGGGCACAACAACCTGACTGTCTGCGGCGACCGCCTGCGGTCGGCCGGCGTTTTCCTTCACTAGGGAAGACCGGCCCACTCCTGACGGCTGCCTGTGGCGTCGTTATAAGGAGATGGGCCATGAAGCTCATTCACGAGTCCACCCCGGCCGGCTACGCCCCGGTCCGCGTGTCCGTTGCGATGGAAGCGTTCCGCCATAACGAGGCACTGCTGGCCGCGCTGGATACCAGCATTGCCGGCCTGGACGAACCACAGATCGCGCAGAGGCTTGATCGCGACGGTGCGAACGAGGTGTCGCATGAGAAGCCACCGCACTGGTCGCTTCAGTTGCTGCACGCGTTCAAGAACCCGTTCATCGTGGTGCTGCTGGTCCTGGCGGGGGTGCAGCTGCTCACCGACCCCACGAACCTGACCGGTCCGACGATCATCGCGGTCATGGTTTCGATCAGTGTGTTCCTCAGCTTTGCCCAGGAATACCGCTCGTCGAAAGCGGCCGAGAAGTTGAAGGCGATGGTGCGCAATACCGCGACGCTGACACGCCGGGCCGCGGACGGGCATGCGGGGCGCATCGATGTGCCGGTATCCGAGCTGGTAGCCGGTGACATCGTGCATCTGGCCGCCGGCGACATGGTGCCCGCGGACCTGCGCCTGTTGAGCTCGAAGGACCTCTTTATCAGCCAGGCCATCCTCACCGGCGAGTCGTTGCCGGTGGAGAAGGCCGCACCCTCCCATCGCGATATCTCCGGCGAGAACGAGCCGGGCAAAGCGGACAATCCGCTGGACCTTCCGAGTGTCTGCTACATGGGTACCAACGTGGTCAGTGGCACGGCGACGGCCGTCGTGGTCGCTACGGGGCCGCGCAGCTACCTGGGTTCGATGGCCCGCCATGTGGTCGGCAAGCGCGTGCAGACTGGCTTCGATCGCGGCGTCAAGAGCGTGAGCTGGCTGCTGATTCGCTTCATGGCGGTGATGGTGCCGGTCGTCTTCGTCATCAATGGCCTGGACAAGCACGACTGGCTGCAGGCGTTCCTGTTCGCACTGTCCGTCGCAGTTGGATTGACACCCGAGATGCTGCCGCTGATCGTGACCGCCAACCTGGCCAAGGGCGCCATCGCGATGTCGCGGCGCAAGGTTGTTGTGAAACGGCTTAACGCGATCCAGAACTTCGGTGCGATGGACGTGTTGTGCACGGACAAGACCGGCACGCTCACCCTGGACAAGATCGTCCTCGAACGCCACATCGATCTGTACGGGGAGGAATCGGACGAAGCGCTGGAGTTCGGTTACCTCAACAGCCGCTTCCAGACGGGCCTGAAGAACCTCATGGACAAGGCGGTGCTGGAGCATCGCGATCTCGAGGCCACCGCGGCACATTTCCACATCGTCGACGAGATTCCGTTCGACTTCCAGCGCCGCCGCATGTCGGTCGTGGTGAGCGGCGGTAACTCCCAGGACATGCTGGTATGCAAGGGCGCGGTCGAGGAGATGCTGTCGATCTGCACGATGGCCAAGGCCGGCGACGAGATCGTGCCGATGACGGACGAGCAGCGAACCGCAATCAAGGCGATGACGCACCGCCTCAATGAAGACGGCCTGCGTGTGCTGGTGGTGGCGATCAAGTATCAGCCGCCGGCAGGACGCCCTTACGGTGTGGCGGACGAGAACGGTCTTGTTGCGGTGGGCTGCTTGGCTTTCCTCGATCCGCCGAAGGATACGGCGGGAAACGCCATCGCCGCGCTTCACCATCACGGCGTCGAGGTGAAAGTCGTCACCGGCGACAATGAAGCGGTAACGCGCAAGATCTGCCGTGAAGTGGGACTGGATGTGGGACATTCCGCGCAGGGCAAGCATATCGAGGCCCTTGACGACGATGCGCTCGATGCGCTGGTCAAGCGAACGACCGTCTTCGCGAAGATGTCCCCGCTGCAGAAAGCACGTGTCGTGACATCCCTGCAACGCCAGGGTCACACGGTCGGATTCCTGGGCGACGGCATCAACGATGCGCCGGCGTTGCGCGAGGCCGACGTAGGCATCTCGGTGGACACGGCCACCGATATCGCCAAGGAGTCGGCTTCGATCATCCTGCTGGAAAAAAACCTGATGGTGCTGGAGGAAGGCGTGATCGAAGGTCGCATTACCTTCGGCAACATCATCAAGTACATCAAGATGACCGCCAGCTCGAACTTCGGCAACATGTTCTCGGTGCTGGTGGCGAGCGCCTTCCTGCCGTTCCTGCCGATGCTGCCGCTGCAGCTCCTGGTATTGGACATGCTCTACCACACCTCGCAGCTTTCGATTCCCTTCGACCGCATGGACGACGAATACCTGCGCAGGCCGCGTAAATGGGACGCCAGTGACATCGGCCGTTTCATGATGTGGGTCGGCCCGGTCAGCTCGATCTTCGATATCACGACGTATCTGTTGCTCTGGCACGTCTTCGGCGCGAATTCGGTCGAGCATCAGTCGCTCTTCCAGACCGGCTGGTTCATCGAAAGCCTGCTGACCCAGACCCTGATCGTGCACATGATCCGCACGCGCCGCATCCCGTTCCTGCAAAGCGTCGCCTCGGCGCCGGTCCTCGCCTTGACGACGGCGACGATCCTGGTCGGGTTGGTCTTGCCCTTCACCACGCTGGGGGCGAAGTTTGGCTTCGTCGCGCTGCCGCCGGCTTACTTCGGCTGGGTCGCGGTGACCGTGCTGACCTACTGTGTCCTGACCCAGGTCGTGAAGACGATCTACATTCGCCAATACGTGCGCTGGCTCTGAAACCAGGGATTAGCGGTTATTATTTGCGATTACCGACCAGATAAGAGCGCTCTTTCGTGGAAACATCCGATATCCCGGCTTGTCCGCTTTGCGGCATGGAAAACACGTACCCCGACGGCGACAACTTCGTCTGTCCGGATTGCTCGCACGAATGGCCACAGCGGATGGCGCATGCGAAGGAGGGCGATGCGGTGGTGCGTGATGTCCACGGTAACGTACTCAACAACGGCGACACCGTCGTGGTGATCAAGGACCTGAAGGTCAAAGGTTCATCCATTCCACTCAAGCAGGGTTCGGTCATCCGCAATATCCGTCTGGTGGAAGGCGACGCCGAGCACATCGAAGGGAGCTCGGACAAGATCAAGGGTCTTGTGCTCAAGGTGTGCTTTCTGAAAAAGGCTTGAGCGCCCGCAAGCCTCATCGCGCACGGATGCGCATGAAAATCATTTGTAATACAAATGAATAGCGCGTGATGGAATTGTGATAATCACATCACAGATTTCAATCGTGCTAACTGGTTTCCATTCTCCATTCAGCTATAAGAGCCGAAGCGCCGTTCAGCTGCCGGATCATTCTGCCGGCCGAGCTTTGGAAGAGCCGTATGGGGAACGCTATGGATAATTCATATCCGTCTACGCGAGTCAGGCGTGGACCGATTCGACGAGGCCGCAACGTCGATCGGAGCCGCGGCGGCTTGCCAGGGTCTCGAAGATCCATCGCCCGTGATGCGACCGTCCACGGTCCCCCTCCCGAATAAGTCGTCGCCTGCCATCGTTGAAGTTCTGAATTCCGCCGTCTTCCGACGCGCGGCCGTTGCCGCGCGCGGATAACCCGCAGGCTCGCAGCCAATTACCCATGTGCCACCAGTAAGAGCGCCGACATGTCGGCGTTCGTGGGTTCCTGCGCGCTTGCGTTTCGTGTTCCCCACCACACTCCCCGAGAGGAAAGGTATGAACAAGATTCACAGCAAGATCTGGAACCGCGCGCTCGCCCAACTCGTGGTGGCGTCGGAACTTGCCAGCAGTCGTTCGGGCGGTACGACGACCAAGCGGCCTGTGCGCAGAGAGATATCGCGACGCCTTGGCACGTTTGTCGTCGGCGCATCGGCAGCCATCGGATGCTTCGCGTGGACGACGGCACAGGCACAAATTAGCTGCGCGAACCCGCCATACAATGTCTACTCTGGCTCGTACACGTGCGCTGGTTTGTCGTCCGCGGCCGATGCCGGCGGTGCGACAGCCATCGGGTTTTCAGCGCACAGTGGAGCATTGAACGCCACCAGCATCGGCTTCCAGGCCAACGCGTTGGGGGTCAACTCCATTTACCTGGGTGCGCGTACGGCTGCTGGAACAGGCGCACTCGCGGAATCGGCTATCGCCATCGGCACTGATGTAACCGCGAGCGGTGGCGCCGCGGTCGGTATCGGCGTGCAGAGCTTCGCTTCGGGTGTGAGCGGCCTCGCTATCGGCACACAGGTACATAACGCCGGCGCCAACACGGTCGCCATGGGAGCTACCGCATCGGCGGATGCCAATTCCGCAAACAGCGTGGTCATCGGTAGCTCGTCCAAGGCGGTCGTTGCGCAGAACGCCGTCGCGCTTGGCACATCGGCGCAGGTGAACAACGGGCAAGCCACCGCATTGGGTGGCTTTACGATTGCAAACGGTGATGGCGCGACAGCGGTCGGCCTGTCGTCGCAAAGCACGACCTCCCACGCGACAGCCGTTGGCTGGCAAGCCTATGCGACGGCCCTCAATGCCATCTATCTGGGCGCTCGCACCACCGGGACTGGCGCGTCGGCCGAGTCGGCCGTCGCCATCGGCACCGATGTGAGCGCATCGGGTGCCGAGTCAATCGGTATCGGCTTGCAGGCAAATGCAAGCCAGGGCAACGCTATCGCCATCGGCAGGCAAGCCATTGCTACCGGCCAGAACTCCATGTACGTAGGAGCCCTCCCGGACGTGGCCGGCAGGGGCGCCACCGCGACCAACGCGATTGCCGTAGGCGTCGATGTCACCGCCAGTGGAGTGGGATCCGTCGCACTAGGCAACTTTACCGTCGCGTCGGGTGGGAACAGCCTCGCATTGGGCGCCAGTTCCGCATCGGCTAACAATGCCGTGTCGGCGGGACAGGGCAGTGTCGCGTCGGCCGCCAACAGCCTGGCGCTCGGTTTTACCTCGAAGGCACAGGCAGCTTCCACCATCGCGTTCGGCGATACCAACACCGTGGCCACGACCGCCGGTACGGGGTCCATTGCCGGCGGTCACAGCTCACAGGTGACCGGCGGTACCGGCGCCATCGCACTCGGCGAAGGGCAGACCGCCAATGGCAACGGCGCGGTCGCTATCGGTGATCCGAACAGCGCGAATGGCAACGGTGCGATCGCCATGGGGTCGAACAACACGGCGAATGGCGACGGTGCAGTAGCGCAGGGCAACGGCAACAATGCGCAAGGCGTCGGTTCGATTGCCGTCGGTAACACCAGCAGCGCACTCGGTGCGGGCTCGGTCGCGTTCGGGAACACCGCGACGGCGACCAACGCGAACGATGTCGCCCTGGGTTCCGGTTCGACCACCGCCACAGCGGTAGGCACGGCGGGTGTGACCATCAACGGTACCGCCTATACGTTCCAGGGAACCACGCCCGGAAGCACCGTCAGCGTCGGCGCGGCGGGCGCGGAGCGCACCGTCACCAATGTGGCCGCGGGACGCATCAGTGGCAGCAGCACCGATGCCATCAATGGCTCGCAGCTGTTCGCCACTAACCAGGCCGTCGGCACGTTGGGCACGAGCGTCACCAACCTGGGCAACACGGTTACCAACCTGGGCAACACCATCGCCACAAGCATCGGCGGCGGCACAACGTACGATCCGGGGACGGGCAACATCACGACCAGCGTGACCTACGGTGGCAATACCTACAATTCGCTACAACAGGTGTTCAACCAGATCGATGGTGCCGTGACCGCGGGTGCCGTGCACTACTACAGCGTCAACGACAACGGCACGCAGGGTGGCAACTTCGCCAACGACGGCGCGACCGGCCTGAATGCGCTCGCGGCAGGTGTCGGCGCTACCGCCGTTGCCGACAACGCGACGGCCTTGGGCCAGGGCACGGGCGTATCGGTGCTCGGTGGTGTGGCGCTCGGCTCGGGTGCCGTCTCCGATCGTGCGATCGCGCCAGCATCCGGCACGATCATCGCGGGCACGAACGTCATTCCGTTCAACACCACCGACCGCAACCTGCTGGGTGCGGTATCGGTGGGCAACACAACGGACTTCCGCCAGATCACCAATGTGGCCGATGGCACGGAAGACCAGGACGCTGTCACCATTCGCCAGTTGAAGGGTGCATTGAGCGCGTTCTCGGTCACGCCGATCAAGTACTTCCACGCCAACTCCGCCGCCACCGATTCGGCGGCGATCGGTGCGGAGTCGATTGCAGTCGGTCCGCAGACCACAGTGAACGGCGACAACGGCATCGGTATCGGCAACCACGCGATCGTCGCGCAGACCGCCCCGGGCGGCACGGCGATCGGTCAGAACGCCACGACCAACCTGGCTGACGGTGTGGCACTGGGCACGAATGCCACGTCCGACGGTATCCAGGCCATGGCGCTAGGTACGGGCGCACAGGCCGCGTTCGCGGGCAGCGTGGCGCTCGGTGCGGGTTCGGTCACGGAGGCAGCGGTGGGCACCGCGGGTACGACGATCAATGGAACGCCTTACGCTTTCGCGGGCACGACCCCGGGTTCGACGGTGAGCGTGGGCACCGCCGGCGCGGAGCGCACCATCACACACGTGGCCGCCGGCCGCGTAGATGGAGGTAGTACCGACGCCATCAACGGATCGCAGCTATTCGCCGCCAACCAGGCTATCGGCACGGTGGGTGCCAGCGTTACCAACCTGGGTAACACGGTGACGAACCTCGGCGACGCTATTGCCAACAGCTATGGCGGATCCACCACCTACGACCCGGCCACAGGCACGCTCAATACCAGCATCACTTACGGCGGTAACACATACAGCTCGCTGCAGCAGGTCTTCAACCAGATCGACACCGGCGGTATCAAGTACTTTCACGCCAACTCCAACCTGGCCGATTCGCTGGCCAATGGCCTCAACAGCGTGGCCATCGGTCCGGTATCGACGGCCAACACGGAGAACGCGGTATCGATCGGCAACGGCGCCACCGCTGGCAGCAACGTGGGGGACGTCGCGCTGGGTTCGGGCAGTGTCACTGGTGCGGTGGTGGCAACCGCTGGTGGCACCATCGCCGGCAATAACTACGCCTACGCCGGCACGACGCCGACCAGCACGGTCAGTGTCGGCGCGGTGGGTGCCGAGCGCACGGTCACCAACGTGGCGGCTGGCCAGGTGAACGGGGCAAGCACGGATGCGATCAACGGTTCGCAGTTGTTCGCGACCAATCAGGCGCTGGAGACGTTGAACAACACGGTGACCGCCACCGCCACGCACTACTACAGCGTGAACGATGGCGGCACGCAGGGAGGCAACTTCGCCAACGACGGTGCCAGCGGGCTCGATGCACTGGCGGCGGGCGTCAACGCCACCGCCGCGGCTGATAACGCCACGTCGCTGGGGCAGGGCACGAGCGTGTCGGTGCTGGGTGGCGTCGCCCTGGGTTCGGGCGCGCTGTCCGACCGGGCGATCGCACCGGCATCGGGGTCGATCCTCGTCGGCACGAATGTTATCCCGTACAACACCACCGATCGCACGCTGCTTGGTGCGGTCTCCGTGGGAAATGCCACGGACTTCCGCCAGATCACCAACCTGGCCGATGGTACGGAAGACCAGGACGCGGTGAGCTTGCGTCAGCTCAAGGGTGCGATGAGCTCGTTCTCCGTCACGCCGATCAAGTACTTCCACGCCAACTCCACCGCCTCGGATTCGGCGGCGATCGGTGCGGAGTCGGTCGCGGTCGGTCCGCAAACCACGGTAAACGGCGACAACGGCGTCGGTATCGGCAACCACGCGATCGTCGCGCAGACCGCCCCGGGCGGCACGGCGATCGGTCAGAACACCACGGTGAACCTGGCCGATGGCGTGGCGGTGGGCACGAACGCCACATCCAACGGCATCCAGGCGGTGGCACTTGGCGCTGGTACGCAAGCCGCCTTCGCCGGTAGCGTGGCGCTGGGTGCGGGTTCCACGACGGACGCGGCGGTCGGCACGGCCAATGCAACCCTCGCAGGCGTCACCTACAACTTCGCCGGCACGACACCAGGTTCGACGGTGAGCGTAGGTAGCGTGGGTGCCGAGCGCACCATTACCAACCTTGCCGCCGGAAGGATCAGTGGATCCAGCACGGACGCGATCAACGGGTCGCAGTTGTACGCGACCAACCAGACGCTGGAACTGCTCGGATCGCAGATCATCAACCTGTCCAACACCGTGAACAACTTCCCAACCGGCGGTGGCGGTGGCGGCGGTACGAACACCACGTATAACAACAGCGGTGACAACAGCACGGCGTCATCGGCCACGGGCAACAACTCGACGGCGGTCGGCGCGGGTTCCAGTGCCAGCGGTGACAACAGCGTCGCCATCGGCGCGGGCTCGGTCGCCAACACGTCGAACACGGTGTCGGTGGGCTCGACAGGTCACGAGCGCACGATCACCAATGTGGCCAACGGCGTGAACCCGACTGATGCCGCGAACGTAGGGCAGGTCAACCAGGCCCTCGAGGAAGCCAAGAACTGGTCGAAGGATTATGTCGACCAGCGCTTCCAGAGCGTCGACAACGACCTCAACCGGATCGGCAACCGCGCCAACGCAGGCGTCGCGTCGGCCATGGCCATGGCTAGCCTGCCGCAGGCCTACCAGCCGAACCAGAACTCGGCGGCCGTCGCGGTGGGCACCTTCCACGGCGAGACGGGTGTCGCCGTCGGCATGTCGACCATCACCGAGAGCGGCCGCTACGTGCTCAAGCTCAATGCCACGACCAACTCGCGCGGCGACGCGGGTGCGGGCGTCGGCGCCGGCGTGGTGTGGTGAGGACTGACCCATGAATGCTATCCAAGGAATCAACCGTATGCGTACTTCGCTCAAAGCCATCACCCTGGCGTCGCTCGCCCTGACCCTGGCCGCTTGCGGGAACATCAGCCACGACGTGGCGAAGGATGGTCATACCGCCGGTGAGTTGGTGTGGCCGGCGACGACCGACGTCACGCCCATGCACAAGGGCGGCACGTTTCCCAACCTGGCCAACTTGCGCCAGATGCGGGCCGGCCTGAACAAGCAACAGGTATCGGACCTGATTGGCTATCCCCATTTCAGTGAAGGCGTGTGGGGAGTGAGGGAATGGAATTACGTGTTCAATCTCCGCAAGCCGGGAAGCGACGCGATCACGGTCTGCCAATACAAGGTGCTTTTCGACGAAGACAAACTGGCGCAGAGTTTCTACTGGAAACCCCAGATGTGCGCCGGGCTGGTGACCGAGCCGTCCCCGGCGGCAGCCGCTCAGCCGACACCCGCCCCGATGGCGGCGGGCAAGCCGCGTATCTTGTCGGCCGACGCCCTGTTCGCGTTTGACAAGGCGGAACTGTCGCCATCGGGACAAGCGTCGCTGGACGACTTGGCGGGCACGCTACGTGAGCGGGGCGACAGGCTTCGTTCTGTGCGAATTGTCGGCTACACCGATCGCCTCGGCAGCGATGCCTATAATCGTGATCTATCACAGCGTCGTGCCGAGGCGGTAAAGGCCTATCTGGTCTCGCACGGGATTTCAGGTGACCGCGTGACCGCGGACGGCGCGGGTAACACCGATCCCGTCAAGTCATGTCATGACGCGAGCCGAGCGCAGCTGATCGCCTGCCTGGCGCCGAATCGGCGGGTGGAGATTTCGGTCGTTGAATCGGACTGACGAAGCCGCGTTCGCGCGTTAATCGTTGCTCGTTGTGACGACCGATACGGAGCCGCCTCTCTCGCGAGAGGCGGCTTTCTATTGATGGAGACCAATGGTGGTCAAGGCCGATCTGGTCAGCGGTCCCGCCGCTCATTTCAAGGAAGGCCGCGACGCTCAGATTGCAGTCGGGCTAGTGCGCGCTGGCCGATCTTGGCCTGGTACGCGAGCAGGCGGTCCTCCTATCACTGGATAAAATCCTCGCGACTTGCGCGCACAGCTGCATTTGCGTTTGTGTCGTTTTTTTGGTCGGAGCGTTGTGCGCGCCAGGCAAGTTCTTGAGCCGATGAGCCGTAGTGCCATCGGGGAGTTGTCTCGCCATGGCTTGAGGCGCGGAGCGAACCTAAGTCGCTTGAATTGTTTCTTTCGGCATGTTTCTCTTCCGCCCGGTCGTATCCGGAATCGTTCGATTCGCCTGCTGGAGAAGGTAACGACCCTACCGTATAGGCCTGACAAGGATTGAGAGCACATGACCGATAACAGCAGCTTGGCCCTTACGTTTCGCTCCGACGCCGAAAACCTCATCTTTACGGCCACCTTTCCATTCGTCGCAGAAGCTAGCTCGACGGATAGATTCGTATTCTTGAATGATGAGAGGATCCATCGGAAGGACCTGGACTTTCTCGTGGCGCTTGCCGAGCGAATGGGTATCACCACATCTGTCGCGTTGGAAGCCGTCTACCAACAAGCAACGGGTTGGAGTGCCGACTTCTTCCGCCGACTGGCGGCAAGCCTGGACTCCGAAGGTACCGACCATTGGCAGTCGGGCCCGAGCACGCCGTATCTTCTGGTGCTTCTAGCAGCGCATGCTCTTCAGTTGTCGCCTGAGGATATGGGCTCCTTGGGCTGGGACGAGGTCCAGGCACAGACGATCCTTCGCGTCGGAGCAGAAACGGTTTCGGGTGATGTAAAACAGTGCATTTACTGCAGTTGCTACAAGCCGGTCGGCGATTTTTCGCTCGAACACATCTTTCCCGACGCCATGGGTGGCAACGTATGCCCTGATCTTTTTAGGACTCGGTCCGTGTGTCGCCGCTGCAATTCCACAGCGGGGCTGTTTGTGGATGGGCCTGTCATCCGAAGCTGGATAGGAAAAAATGCCGAAGCGACCGCATACAGGGACTTTGTTGATCTGAACAGCTCCACATCGTGGCTGCCGTTCAACTACGTCGGTCCCGACCGCGCCGGGCGATTTGGCGATGATGAGGTGTGCGAAATCTGGGTAGGGCCTTTTGGTGAGCACGTCTACCATGTGCGCCAGAAAGACGATCCCCGATACGATAACTATGTGGGCGGCAACCCCATCAACAGACGCTCGGACCCAGGGAGGGCATATCTTTTTCTCACCGATCGCAACGAGAAAAAAATATCCTTGACGATTCGATCGTTCGAACGTCAGTTCAAGAAAGCTAGCCGGTATGCAGGCAATTTCGACTTGCAGGGCGACGAACATGTGCGGCGGAGAAAGTTTGTCGCTGCGTTGCCACCCGAGTTAGCCCAAGAGCACGCGATGCTTCATCGCGACGCCATGGCTGGCAGGGAGTGGTCCACACGAGTAGGCTTTCAAGTGGGATTCGAGGAGCGCTTTCTCGCCAAGGTTGCCAGGGGCCTAGGCTACCAACTGATGGGTGAGGCTTACTTGGCGACGCCGTATGCCAAGCGGGTCAGGCGCGCCATGTGGGAGCAAGATCCGATGGTTCGGAACGGGCTGTTCCGAAGCCTTCCCTTCTCTTCGCCGCGTCTTAAGTTGGTGAAGGATCATCTCGGGTTTTCCGGCGCCTATTGCCTTCTCCTATGGGCGTTGGCGGATGATTTCGTGCTTGCCTTGGCGCTGCCAGATGGATCCATTGCCTCCGTTGTAATATCGGATGAACCGAAGCTCTGGTCGGATAACGCGTTAGAGATGTATCGCGATGGCGTCATGTACATCGTTACCCCACAACTTCAGTCATGCCTTGGGCCACTGGCTTTCCCTGAGTTCCTGGCACACAAGCTAGGAAGTCTACGCCACGCCTCCATCAGCGCACTGGAGGAGTTGCGCGTCCGATGGGATACATGATTAGAACGTTGGCTGATCTTTAACTGGCGTGACGATCAGGGTGACTGTTGTCGGGAGAACAAGCCGTGTCACTCCGTTGCATCGCATGGAATTCGATCGAAAGGCCAAGGTCGTCCTGCGTGGGGGCAAGGAAGGATTCACCGGATAGGCCCTTGTAGGTCGTGAGCTTCCGCTCGTAACCGCGCTCGACCCAGCGTTGCGCACGCCCCAGGTCAGCGACGCCAAAGCTCACGCCCAGAACGCGTGGGCCGCCGCTGGTCATGGTCTGCTCGGCCAGGCCCGTGCCGTCGGGCTGAAGTGCTAGCAGCGCCGTCGGACCGACCGGCACGCAGAATCCCTTTGCGCCAACTGCCGGTAATTTCACAGGCACCGCGTTACCGAAGCCCATCTTTTCGAGCTGCCGGCGATCGGCATCGGCGTCGTCCGATACCAGCCATATCGACGAGAGCACGCGCGCGCCGTTGGGGTGCTCGCGCGTGACGCGATAGTCGTCGGTATTGGTGGGATCGAACTGGTCGGGTGCGTAGCCGGCCATGTAGTCGATGAAGAAGGTGTTGCTCGACAACGGTGCCTTGTCGAACGCAAACAGGCGCCAACCCGGCTTCTTGCTGTCGGGGCCGGAGAAGAAAGGCGTGACAGCGTAATGCAGCGCCTGCAGCGAGCTATGGATCGCATCGACGGATGAGGAGCGGAAACCAAAGGTTCGTGCGCCAGGGCCGCCCTTCAACGCTTGCTGATCTTCCTTCATGCCCGGGTCGAACGTGGGGTCGCTACGGGTGATGCCGAGCAGTTCGATGAAGCTGGTGTCCGAGAAACGGATGTAGCGATTGGCCACGCCGCCTGGGTCGTGCCCGGGCCGGACCTGGAAGCCCAGTTTGACGGCCATGGTCGAGGTGACCTCGTCGATCCCGCGGCCCCAGAGCAGGACATGGTCGAGCCGGGTGGGTGAAGCGGCCGGTGTCGGTGCAGGGCCCGGCGCAGGTGTCGAAGCCTGTGCCGTACCCAGACAAAAAAGGCATGCGGAAACGAACAGCGTCAGGCGCATAGGTACTCCAGGGCGTTCTGTTTGTGCCGCTTTTTTAGGGTGCGGGGGCCACTACCCGCAAGGACAATTTCCGTGCGAAAACAGCCAGCGCCAATCAGGCGCTCACGCTTCGACGCAGGGACTGAGGGGACATGCCGAAGGAGCGGACGAAAGCGCGTCGCATCCGGTTCGCATCGCCGAAGCCCGTCGACACGGCAATGTGGTCCAGGTTGAGATGACTGGTCTCGACCGCGATGCGGGCAGCCTCCAGCCGCAGACCTTCCACGACCTTTGCCGGTGTCGCGCCGATTTCGGT
>Ga0182007_10001230_pt1 | contig 13908 bp, 10 predicted proteins | sample Sormic07211113_1_FD_123023 | JGI IMG/M metagenome (GOLD analysis project Ga0182007, IMG submission 123023) | Rhizosphere microbial communities from Sorghum bicolor, Mead, Nebraska, USA - 072115-113_1 MetaG | ecosystem: Host-associated > Plants > Roots > Rhizosphere | place: USA: Nebraska... | reverse complement strand
CGGCGATCAGGCTGAGAACGGCGGCAGCGGGGGAGGTGTCGGCGGCGTGGACTGACAAAGGCGAGGGCGCTTGCGCGCTGCAGGGAATGCGACGATGGCGCTGGAGGCCGAAGCGGCCGGAAGCCGTCGATTATAGGGACGCCCGGCCAGCCCTCTGTCCGGCAGGGGCGTGCCGACCTTGTGGCTCTCGCCGTCGATGACGGCAAGCACCTGGTCGATCACGATTTCCTGGCCTACGTCCGCAGCAATCTGTTCTACTTTAATTTTTTCGCCGGAAGCAACGCGATACTGCTTGCCGCCGGTTTTTATGACCGCGTACATGTAAACCTCTTAGAAATGAGTCTCCGCAGCGAATTCCGCAGAGCCCAAGATTATAGCGCGGTTTGTGCTTGCTAACCACTTCCAGCCCAAGCGCTCCCGGCAAACCGTGGCGGCTCCCTATAATTTGCGCCTTCCGGCCCTTCCCCAGCCTGGGTCGCCCTCATCCTCCGCAGCGCTCCGCGCCTCCGCTTTGCCAGTTCCCGCCGCCGACACCTCCCCCACCGCCACCGTGCTGGACCTGATTGCTGGCGACATGGTCGAAGTCGACCGTGTGATCGCCCGCCGCCTCGACACGGGCGTGCCGCTGGTCAGCCAAGTTTCAAGATACATCATCTCGGCTGGCGGCAAGCGCCTGCGGCCGGCGCTCCTGCTGCTGATGTCGGGCGCCTTGGGCTATACGGGCGAGCAGCGCTTCAATCTGGCGGCCGTCGTGGAGTTCATCCACACGGCCACCCTGCTGCACGACGACGTGGTCGATGAATCGACCCTTCGGCGCGGCCGGGCGACTGCCAACGAATCGTTCGGCAACCCGGCCAGCGTGCTGGTCGGCGACTTTCTCTATTCGCGCGCGTTCCAGATGATGTTGGATGCCAACAACATGCGCGTCATGCAGATCCTGGCTGAAGCAACCAACGTGATCGCCGAGGGCGAGGTGCTCCAGCTGATGAACATGCACGACGCATCGCTGGATGAGGCCGCCTATCTGCGCGTGATCCGCTCCAAGACCGCGAAGCTGTTTGAAGCCAGCACCCGCCTGGCGGCCGTGCTGGCGGGCGCCACCGCCGAAGTGGAGGAAGCCTGCGCCACTTACGGACAGGCGCTCGGCACCGCCTTCCAGGTGATCGACGACGTACTGGACTACGCGGGCGATGCCAACGAGACAGGAAAGAACGTCGGCGACGACCTGCGCGAAGGCAAGACCACGCTGCCGCTCATCTTTGCGATGCAGCACGGAACCCCGGCGCAGAGCGAACTGGTGCGCGCCGCCATCGAAGCGGGCGACACCGCCCAGTTGGGCAAGGTCGTCGAGATCGTGCGCGAAACCGGCGCCCTTGCTGCCTCGCGCGCCGCCGCCGCCGCCGAGGCACAGCGAGCAATTCATGCATTGAAGGGCCTCCCGTCCAATTTGCATGCTTCAGGTTTGCTACAATTGGCGGCTCAGTTGCTTGAGCGACGTGCCTGAACACCTCACCTGAGTTGGCATCTAGGACGATCTCTCTTTTTTCTTGCAACCATCGGGGTGTAGCTTAGCCTGGTAGAGCGCTACGTTCGGGACGTAGAGGCCGGAGGTTCGAATCCTCTCACCCCGACCAGCCATTGGCTGGCATAAATAAATGGCCATGCCTGTTGCTGTGTAGCGATTTACAGCAAAGGACTGTTCAGCGATGATCGTGAAGCATTTTTTCACATCTTTTTCATCCGTTGAATGGCCGCAGCCGAACTTCCAGTTAAAGAAACCTCGCAGATTGCCCTCCCAGGGCTTGCACGCGCCCTGGTGTCGGCAGGCAAGCTTCCTGCCAGGGTGGCCGAGGACATCTACCAGAAGTCCCTGAGCGGCCGCACCAGCTTCATCGCGGAGCTGACCGGCTCTGGCGCCGTCTCGGCCGCCGATCTCGCCCACACCCTTTCCACCGCCTTCGGCGCCCCGCTGCTCGACCTCGACGCAATCGATCCCCAGCGCCTGCCCAAGGACCTGCTCGACCCGAAGCTGTGCCATGCGTACCGCATCGTCGTCCTCAGCAAGCGCAACAACCGTCTGATTGTTGCAACAGCCGACCCCTCGGACCAACAGGCGGCAGAGAAGATCAAGTTCGCTTCCCAGATGGGCGTCGACTGGGTCATCGCGGAATACGACAAGCTGTCGCGAATGATCGAAGCCGCCGCCGTCAGTGCAGCGGAAACGATCAACAACATCGTCGGCAGCGAGTTCGAGTTCGACGACGTCACGGCCGACACCTCGGGCGACAGCAACGAGCAGGCGGTCGCCGAAGTCGAAGACGCGCCGGTCGTGCGCTTTCTCCACAAGATGCTGCTCGACGCGATCGGCATGCGCGCATCGGACATCCATTTCGAGCCCTACGAGCACCAGTACCGCGTACGGTTCCGGATCGACGGCGAGCTGCGCGAAATCGCCAGCCCGCCCACCGTCATCAAGGACAAGCTGGCGTCGCGCATCAAGGTCATCTCGCGGCTCGACATCTCGGAGAAGCGCGTGCCGCAGGACGGCCGCATGAAGCTCAAGATCGGGCCCGATCGCGTCATCGACTTCCGCGTGAGCACTTTGCCCACGCTGTTCGGCGAGAAGATCGTCATTCGTGTCCTTGACCCCAGCAGCGCGCGCCTGGGCATCGACGCTCTGGGCTACGACGCAGACGAAAAGGAACGGCTCCTTCACGCCATCGGCCGGCCCTACGGCATGGTCCTGGTGACCGGTCCCACGGGCTCTGGCAAGACGGTGTCGCTCTACACCTGCCTGAACCTGCTGAACCAGCCGGGCGTCAACATCGCGACGGCGGAAGATCCGTCGGAAATCAACCTGCCCGGCGTCAACCAGGTCAACGTCAACGAACGGGCGGGACTGACCTTCGCGGCCGCGCTGCGCGCCTTCCTGCGGCAGGATCCGGACATCATCATGGTCGGCGAAATCCGCGACCTCGAAACCGCCGACATCTCGATCAAGGCCGCGCAAACGGGCCACCTGGTGCTCTCCACGCTGCACACCAACGACGCGCCGACGACGCTCACGCGGATGCGCAACATGGGTATCGCGCCGTTCAACATCGCATCGAGCGTGATCCTGATTACCGCGCAGCGCCTGACCCGGCGGCTGTGCACCCTCTGCCGCATGCCGGCCGACGTTCCGCGCGAAACGCTGCTCGACGCAGGGTTCAGGGAAGAAGATCTGGACGGCACCTGGAAACCCTACCGCCCCGTCGGCTGCTCCGCCTGCAACGGCGGCTACAAGGGCCGCGTGGGCATCTACCAGGTGATGCCGATCTCGGAAGCCATCCAGGAAATCATCCTGCGCGACGGCAGCGCGCTCGACATCGCTCAGCAGTCCGAAAAAGAAGGCGTGCGTTCGCTGCGCCAGTCGGGTCTGCGAAAAGTCATGCAAGGTCTCACTTCGCTGGAAGAAGTGGTGGCCTGCACCAACGAATAACGAACACACACTGAGAACCGGAGATCGAATGGCAACAGTGGCATCCACCCGCTCCCAGCCCACGCACAAGGAATTTGTCTTCGAATGGGAAGGCAAGGACCGCAACGGCAAGGCGGTGCGCGGCGAACTTCGGGCCGCCGGCGAAAACCAGGTACAGGCTGCACTGCGCCGCCAGGGCGTGCTCGCCTCCAAGATCAAGAAACGCCGCATGCGCTCCGGCAAGGCAATCAAGCCCAAGGACATCGCCATCTTCACGCGCCAGCTGGCGACCATGATGAAGGCCGGCGTGCCCTTGATGCAGTCCTTCGACATCGTCGGGCGCGGCAATGCGAACGCGAGCGTGGCCAAGCTGCTCAACGACATCCGCAGCGACGTGGAAACCGGCACCTCGCTGTCGGCCGCCTTCCGCAAGTTCCCGAAGTATTTCGACAACCTCTACTGCAACCTGGTGGAGGCCGGCGAAGCGGCCGGTATTCTGGAAGACCTGCTGGACCGCCTTGCCACGTACATGGAGAAGACCGAGGCGATCAAATCCAAGATCAAGTCGGCGTTGATGTACCCGACCTCGGTGGTGGTCGTGGCCTTTGTGGTGGTCGCGATCATCATGATCTTCGTGATTCCTGCGTTCAAGCAGGTGTTCACCTCGTTCGGGGCCGACCTTCCCGCACCAACGCTGTTCGTGATGGCCATGAGCGAATTCTTCGTCTCGTACTGGTGGCTGATCTTCGGCGGCATCGGCGGCGGCCTCTACTTCTTCATGCAGGCGTGGAAGCGCAACGAGCGCGTGCAGAAGGTCATGGACCGCCTGCTGCTTCGCATTCCGATCTTCGGCACCTTGATCGAGAAATCCTGCGTTGCACGCTGGACACGAACGCTTGCGACGATGTTCGCGGCGGGCGTCCCCCTCGTCGAAGCCCTCGACTCGGTGGGCGGCGCCTCGGGCAACAGTGTCTATGGCGACGCCACGGCGAAGATCCAGCAGGAGGTTTCCACGGGCACCAGCCTGACCTCGGCCATGACCAACGCCAACCTGTTCCCGTCGATGGTGATCCAGATGACCGCGATTGGCGAGGAATCGGGCTCCATCGACCACATGCTGGGCAAGGCCGCCGACTTCTACGAATCGGAAGTGGACGACATGGTCGCGGGCCTCTCGAGCCTGATGGAACCCATCATCATCGTGTTCCTCGGCACCATCATCGGCGGCATCGTGGTGTCGATGTACCTGCCCATCTTCAAGCTCGGCCAGGTCGTCTGATGCTCGTTTCGAGGGAGTTCGACACCGCGTTCGCCGGTGTGCTGGGGCTATTGATCGGCAGTTTCATGAACGTCGTCATCTACCGCACACCGGTGATGATGTATCGCGACTGGCTCGCCGATGCCGTTGCCAACCTCATGCCGTCGAAGGATGCGCCCTCGCTGTGGTCGCTGGCCTTCGGTCCAAAGGTGTCGCCTCCCGCGGGGCTGGAAGCGGCTGCCGACAAGGCCGCCGCAGTCCTCGAAGCGCAGCCCCCTTTCGACCTGACCCGCCCCGCATCGCGCTGCGGAAACTGCGGGCACAAGATCCGCTGGTACGAAAACATCCCCGTGCTGAGCTATCTCGTGCTGCGCGGGCGCTGCGCGTCTTGCAAGACTTCGATCAGTCCTCGCTACCCGCTGGTCGAACTGGTCACGGGCGCGCTGTTCGCGCTCTGCGCCTGGCGTTTCGGCATCACACCGGCCGGGGTGCTCTGGGCCGCATTCGGCGCCCTGCTGATCTGCCAGTTCCTGATCGATTTCGACACCCAGTTCCTGCCCGACTCGCTCAACTACCCCCTGCTCTGGCTCGGCCTGGTCGGTGCGGCCATGGGCTGGACCGGCGTGCCGCTGAGCTCCGCCGTCTGGGGTGCCGTGTTCGGCTACCTGAGCCTCTGGCTTGTGTACCATGGCTTTCGCCTGGTTACGGGCAAGGAAGGCATGGGCTATGGAGACTTCAAACTGCTCGCCGCGCTGGGCGCCTGGCTCGGCGCCGACTACCTCATCGCGATCATCCTCGTCTCTTCTCTGGTGGGCGCGGTGATCGGTGTGACGCTGCGCGTCGCCGGCAAACTGGCGCACAAGGACATTCCCATCGCCTTCGGCCCCTTCCTGGCCGGCGCGGGCCTCGTCTGCCTCGTGGCGGGCCCCGAAATCGTGAGGCAATGGATTCCGTTCGCCTTTCCCCTCGGCGCACTGATCCATTGACACACCGCATGGTGCGGCGCATCGGCCTGACGGGCGGTATCGGAAGCGGCAAGAGTACCGTCGCGGGGCTGTTGGTCGCCCAGGGGGCGGTGCTGGTGGACACCGACGCCATCGCGCGAGCCATCGCGCTCCCGGGCGGCATTGCCATGCCGGCCCTCGAAGCCGCTTTCGGCGCCGAAATCATTGCCCCCGACGGTGGCCTGGACAGGGCCGCCATGCGGCAGATCGTGTTCGCGGATGCAGGCGCCAAGGCCCGCCTCGAATCCATCCTCCACCCCTTGATCGGCGCCGAAACCCAGCGCCTGGCCGCGGCGGCCGGCGAGGACGCGGTCGTCGTGTTCGATGTTCCCCTGCTCGTTGAATCCGGCCGCTGGCGCGCCCTCGTCGACCGGGTGCTGGTGGTCGACGCCACCGAGGAAACGCAGCTGAAACGCGTCGTCGCACGCTCGGGCTGGGCACCCGAAGCGGTCAAGGCGGTGATTGCCCAGCAGGCCACGCGCCCGGCACGCCGGGCCGCCGCCGATGCGGTCATTTTCAACGAGTCCCTGACACTGGAGGAACTCGGCCAGCAGGTTCAAGGTCTCTGGGAACGGTGGATTCGGGCAGGCACGCGATAATTTGGCGTTGACGCCGCGACGGCTACACGACGACCACGTCAAACGGCGCACGCCTCAGCGCCCCTCACGATGCTTTTCAATTCGTATTCCTTCATCTTCGTTTTCTTCCCGCTGGTCCTGATCGGCTTCTTCCTGATCGGTACGCGCAGCCCCCGGTCGGCGGCGGGTTTCCTGGCACTGGCGTCACTGTTCTTCTACGGGTGGTGGAGCGTCAAGGCACTGCCCCTCCTGCTGGGGTCGATCTGCATCAACTACTGGTTCGGGCTGCGGCTGACGCCTTCTCCGGGCCGCGAGGACAAGCATCGCAAGGCCTTGCTGATCATCGCGCTGGTGGTCAACCTCGGGGTGCTGGCCGTCTTCAAGTACGCCAACTTCTTCCTGGAAAACGTCGATGCCGGCTTGGCGGCTGCGGGCTTCTCGCAGATCGATCTGGTGCACATCGTGCTGCCGATCGGCATCTCGTTCTACACGTTCACGCAGATCGCCTTTCTGGTCGACTGCTGGCAGGGCAAGGTGCACGAGCGCAGCTTTGTCCACTACGCGCTGTTCGTGACCTACTTCCCGCACCTGATCGCGGGCCCGGTGCTGCATCACGCGCAGATGATGCCGCAGTTCAACAATCCGGCCACCTACCGGTTCAACGCCAACAACGTGGCGCTCGGACTGGGCATCTTCGTCTTCGGCCTGGCCAAGAAGATGCTGATCGCCGACCCGCTCGGGCAGTACGCCGACATGATGTTCAAGGGCGTGCACGAAGGCGTGATGCCCTCGCTGTACACGGCCTGGTTCGGGGTGCTGGCCTACACGCTGCAGATCTATTTCGACTTCTCGGGCTACTCCGACATGGCGGTGGGCCTGTCGCTGTGCGTGGGCGTGCAGCTGCCGCTCAACTTCAGGTCGCCCTACAAGTCGACCAACATGATCGAGTTCTGGCGGCGCTGGCACATCTCGCTGTCGACTTTCCTGCGCGATTATCTCTACGTGCCGCTCGGCGGCAACCGCAAGGGCCCGGCGCGGCGCTACATCAATCTCTTTCTCACGATGCTGCTGGGCGGCCTGTGGCACGGCGCGGCCTGGACCTTCGTCATCTGGGGTGCACTGCACGGCGCGTACCTGATGGTCAACCACTTCTGGAACGCGAAGGTCCGGCGCGGCAAGACCGGAAGCACGGTGCTCGGCCGCGTGGCCGGCTGGTTCATCACCTTCCTGTGCGTCATGATCGCCTGGGTTGTGTTCCGGGCCGACAGCATGACGGCCGCCGTCGAGATCTATAAGGGCATGCTGGGCCTGCACGGCGCGCCCGTGTCGGCCTTCAGCGAATTCCGCGTGCCGTTCCGCAAGCCCGAGTTCTTCCAGACCGTCTTCGCCGGCCTGGTGATCTGCCTGGCGCTGCCGCCCACCATCACGCTCGACCGCTGGATTCCCAACGTCGCGGGCCTGGCCGGACGCCCCCGCCTCCAGCGCCTGGCCACCTGGGTCACGGGCCTGGGCTGCGTCTATCTTTTTGGCCTGTGCGTGTCGAAGTTCGGCAGCTACAGCCCGTTCCTCTATTTCCAGTTCTGAAATGAATCTCCCCCAGGCTTCGCGCACTTCGTGTCGCTTCTCCTACCCCCTCGCCGGGGGCGACGCCGGTGGCCCGGCAAAGCCGGTTCCACGGCGTCCCGCGAATGGAGCATGCCCGGTTCATGCGCTGGAGACCATTCGGAGTGCAGTGGAGAGCTGAGATGGAAGACACGAAATCGGCCAGGACCTGGCTTCGCATCTTCGCCGCGGGCTACCTGGTGTGCTGCGCGCTGCTGGTCGCCAGCCTCTTCACCCCCGTTCCCTACGGCGACCTGACCCGCATCGGCCGCATCTCGGAGCACGAATTCGGCTGGCAAGTGCCACCGCCGCCGATTCCCGACGCCGACGTCAAGACCTGGCCAATCAACGAATCCGACATCCTGGTGATCGGCGACAGCTTCTCCGTGCGCTACGCCTGGCAGGCGTCCCTCGTGGGCGCAGGCTACAAGATGACGACCACCCACTGGGACAATCTCGGCGGCACGCTGTGCGACGACTTCCCGGGCTGGCTCGAGAAGTCGGGCTTCAAGGGCAAGGTCGTGATCGTCGAGAGCATCGAGCGCCTGCTGCAGGACCGCATCGAGAAGTCCGAGAGCTGCAAGGCGATGAAGCACGCCTTCAAGCCGACGCCGCCGCCGTTCGAGAACCCGGCCAGGCCCGCGCCCGGCTTCCAGCTCAACTGGGACGCCCAGCTGCTCAGCGGCTGGTTCACGTACCACAACACCAAGGCCATCCTGGCCTCCGACAGCTGGACCAACACGCCCGAGCGCTGGGGCCCGCTGATCGACGCGCGCGTGGTGCCCGATGGCTGCAAGCAGTTCAGCCACCGCGCCTGCGACAAACTGCTGATGACCGCCGAAGACCGCGTCAACGCGGCGCTGACAGCCGAGTCCGCGCAGTTCATGAAGCGCTTCGAGCGCACGGCCGCCCCCTACAAGGTGATGTGGATGGTCGTGCCCAACAAGACCACCGTGTATTTGCAACAAAACCATGCCGATGCATTCCGCGCCGCATTCAACCCGCAAAATATCGGGCCGGACCTGTTTGCGCTGGCCGAGCAGAACCGATTCAAGGTGAAGGATCTTTTCCCCGCCAACGAGACCCACGTTTCGACCCGGGGTTACATTCTTTTTGGGCAGCGTATGCTGGAGGCTGTGCGCGAGGTGTTCCCGCCACCGGTCGCCAAATCGCAATGAGCTCGAACCCGACGTGAAAAACCGATACGCGTGATCCTCTACGAGTACCCCTTCAACGAGCGCATCCGCACGTACCTGCGGCTCGAGCACCTGTTTCGCCGCCTCGGCGAGCTGGTGCCCGCTGAATCGCCGCTGTCCCATCACTACGCCCTGGTCACGATCTTCGAGATCATGGACGTCGCCGCGCGCGCCGACCTCAAGGCCGACGTGTTGCGCGACCTCGACAAGCACAAGAACGTCTTCAACAGCTACCGGGGTAATCCGGCCATCGCCGAGGCCGTGCTCGACCAGGTCGTCGGCCAGCTCGAAGGCAACTTCACCGCCCTCAACAGCGTGGCCGGCAAAGCCGGCCAGGCGCTGACCGAGAACGAGTGGCTCATGAGCATTCGCAGCCGCGCCGGCATTCCGGGCGGCACCTGCGAGTTCGACCTGCCCGCCTACTACGCCTGGCAGCACCGCCCCGCCGCCAGCCGCCGCGCCGATCTCGAACGCTGGTCGAACACCCTCTCACCGCTGGCCTCGTCGATCTACCTGCTGCTCAAGCTGCTGCGCGACGCCGACGTGCCCTACAAGGTGATCGCCAGCAACGGCCAGTTCCAGCAGAACCTGCCGCAGGGCCGCAGCTTCCAGCTGCTGCGCCTGCGCATCGACCCCAAGCTCGGCCTGATCCCTGAAATCAGCGGCAACCGCCTCATGGTCTCGGTGCGCCTGATGCACCACGACGCGGACGACCGCCTTCATCAAAGCTCGGACGACGCGCCCTTCGAGCTGACCCTCTGCGCATGACAACGCGGTTGAACAGCAAGGGCGAGCGGATCGTCCGCTGCCCCACATGCGGCGGCGACAGCATCTACGCGCCGAGCAACGCCTACAGGCCCTTCTGCAGCGCGCGCTGCAAGGGCGTCGACCTGGGCGCCTGGGCCAGCGAAGAATTCCGCATGCCGGCCGAAGCGCCACCGGACGACGAGCCTTTCGGCGACCCGAAGATCCAGTAGGCGGCCGCAGGACTACTTGCCGCCGGCGTCCTCGTCGAGCAATGCAGGGTCGATGTACTTCGCAAAGCTGCGTGCGTACCTGGGCCGGAGGTGGCCGATGTCCTTGTAGGCCGGCGACCCGTCGTCGGGCATGCTGCGAATGCACTGGCCATCGGCGCACAGGCTCGCAAAAGGCTCGATGACCCGTGCGCCGTTGGCCTCGGCCACCTGCTTCAGCCGCGCGTTGAGCAAGGCCTGGTCTTGCGGCATCGGGGCCTTGAGCTGTCCGCCGGCGGCCGTCATGCCCCCGAGCCGGCTGCCCTGGATCTGCTTGAGCGGATCGAAATCCATCCCGACCGGATTGCCGAGCACGAGGTAGACCGTCTTGTGCGCCGACAGGCGCTTCAGCACCTCGCCCAGCGACTTCAGCGACAGCTCGATGCCGTCCCCGTTGAGGAACGGGTGCACGGCCTTCCTGTCGTCCAGGAAGTAGTTCACTGTGGGCCCGGCGCCGGTGAAATAGCAGCTCCAGCAGCCCCCGATCACCACCGAATCGATGTCCGGCTTGAGCGCCAGGTCGAGCACGGCCTGGCGCCGCTCCTCGCATCCCGTGTCGGCGCTGCTGAACAGGCCGGGCACGGGCGGGCACGAGCCCTTGGTCGCAAAGTACACCGTGCGGGCCTTGCCGGGCTGCGTGCGCACCAGCTCGAGCGCGCGCGGTGCGTATTGCTCGACGTGGCTGTCGCCGATCAGCAGCACGTTGTGCCTGCCGCTGCCGGTGCGGTAGACGAACTGCCCGCCCAACGCGGTCTCCTCGAAGCCGCCGTAGTAGTTGTCTTCGCGCGTCGCGTCGGCCACCGCCTGCAGGGCCTGGCTGTCGTTGCGCGGAGGAGGCATGCCCAGGAAGACCAGCGCGCCGGCCAGCGCCAGCGCCGCGCCGCCGCCCGCCAGTCCGCGCAGCATGCCTTGCGAGAGATGAAGCTTGACGAAGCGCTCCAGGAAACGATAAGTGGCCCAGGCCAGCACCACCGCCGCCACCACCAGCACGACGCGCACCTGCAGCGGCGGCTCCCCGCCCGCCACGATGCGCGCATACGAAAGCAGCGGCCAGTGCCAGAGGTACAGCGGATAGCTGATCAGCCCGATCCACACCATGACGCGGTTCGACAGCAGATACCGGTTGAGCACGCCGTTGGGACCGGCGGCGATGCAGCTCACCGCGCCCAGCACCGGCAGCAGCGCCCACCAGCCCGGAAACGCCTTGGTGCTGCGCGTCATGAAGAGGCCGAGCACGATCAGGCCCATGCCGACGACGGACTGCACATGCTTCGTCCACGGACGCGGTTGCGCCGAACCATTGCTGGCGGCCTGCAGCCGCATCGCCGCCAGCAGGCCGCCGGCCATCAGCTCCCACGCACGCGACAGCGGCGAATAGAACGCCGCCGCGCGGTGCGGCTGCACGGTCAGCACGTTGACCAGGAACGAGATCACCGCCACCGCCAGCGTCACGCGCAGCATTGGCCAGCGCCTGCGCCAGGCCAGCCCCAGCAGCAGGGGCCAGAAGATGTAGAACTGCTCCTCGATGCCCAGCGACCACAGATGCAACAGCGGCTTGGTCTCGGCCGTCGCATCGAAGTAGCCCGCCTCACCCAGGAAGACGAGGTTGGCAAAGAAGGCGGCCCCGCCGGTGGTCTGCTTGCCGAGCTGCGAGAACTCGCCCGGCAGCAGCACGTACCAGCCGAAAGCCAGCGTCGCGAGCAGCACCAGCACCAGCGCAGGAAAGATGCGCCGGATGCGCCGCGCATAGAAATCGCGGTAGCTGAAATCGCCCGCGGCCAGGCTCTGCAGAAGAATGGTCGTGATCAGGAAGCCCGAGATCACGAAGAAGATGTCGACCCCGATGAAGCCGCCCGGCAGCAGGCTCGGAAAGGCGTGGTACGCCAGCACCGAGCCCACCGCGATGGCACGCAGGCCGTCGATGTCGGGGCGGTACTTGGGATGCATGGTTGGCGAAGGCCCGCTCAGCGCGACGGCTGCTGCGCGGCAGGCGCGGTGCGCACCGTGCGGTCGAAGTAGCTCGCCTCTTCCCGGGTGTAGCGCGGGCGCAGGTGGTCGGCGTCCTTGTAGGCGGGCGAACCGTCGGGCATCGTGCGGATGCACTGGTCGTCCTTGCACAGCACCGCCATCGCATCGATGGCCTCGGCTCCGCTCGCCTGCGCGATCGCGCGCAGCCGGTCATTGAGCTGCTTCTGGTCGGCCGGCAGCGGCGCCGTCGGCGTCGAGGTCATGACCTCCATGTGCGTCAGGCGGCTGCCCTCGATCAGGCGCTTCGGCGAAAACTCCGTGCCGGCGGGGTTGTCGAGCAGCAGGTAGACCTTCTTGCGGCGCGCCAGCTCGCGCAGCGTGAACTCCATCGAAGCCAGCGAACGCTCGATGCCGTCGCCGTTCTGGAACGGGTGTACCTTGTTGCTGCTGTCGCGGAAGTAATAGTCGGTGGCGCCCTGGCCGACGAAGTAGCAGTTCCAGCAACCGCCGATCACCACCGAGTCGACCTCGGGGCCCAGCGCATAGGCCAGCATCGCGTCGCGCCGCTCGGCGCAGCCGATGTTCTTGTCCGCGTACACGCCGGGCACCGCGGGGCAGGCGCCCTGGGTCGCAAACCAGGCCGACTTGCCTTCCATCGCCAGCGTGCGTGCGAGTTCCATCACGCGCGGCGCGTACTGCTGCACGTGGCTGTCGCCCAGGAACAGCACCCGCCTGGGCCCGCCACCGACCTTGTAGATCAGTTGCTCGCCGATCTGGTCGAGCTTGAAGCCCCCGTAGTAATCGGCGTCCAGCGTGGCGTTGGCCACGGTCTGCAGCTTGGGGCTGCTGTTGCGCGGCTCGGGCACGCCCAGGAAGATGGCGGCGCCCGCCACGGCCACCAGCACCATGCCGGCGCCCAGCGCCTTCAACGTGCCTGCACCCGGGCGATTCCTCGCGAAGCGCTCCACGAAGCGGTACGTCGCCCAGGCCAGCAGCACGCTCGCCACCAACGCGGCGGCGCGGTAGGCCGGCACCGGATGCAGCGGATCGGCTTCCACGATGCGCACGAACGCCAGCAGCGGCCAGTGCCACAGGTACAGCGGATAGCTGATGAGGCCGACCCACACCATCACGCGGTTCGACAGCAGGTATCTGTTCAGCACGCCGGCCGGCCCCGCGGCGATGCAGCTCACCGCGCCCAGCGTGGGCAGCAGCGCCCACCAGCCCGGGAACGCCTTGTTGCTGCGGATCATCACCAGCCCGAGCACGATCAGCCCGACGCCCAGCACCGATTGCACATGGCTGCGCCATGCACTCGGCGCTGGCGGCTTCAGCCGCATGCAGGCCAGGATGCCGCCCACCATCAGCTCCCAGAAGCGGGAGGCCGGCGAGTAGAACGACGCCGCCGGCAGCGGGTGCACCGTCGCCACGTTCACCACGAACGAGACCGCCGCCACCGCCAGCACCACGCGCACGATCGGCCAGCGCTTGCGCCATGCGAGCCCAAGCAGCAGTGGCCAGAAGATGTAGAACTGTTCCTCGATGCCCAGCGACCACAGGTGCAGCAGCGGCTTGGTTTCGGCGGCCGTGTCGAAGTAGCCCGATTCCCCCCAGAACACCAGGTTGGCGACGAACGCCGTGCCGCCCACGGTCTGCCTGCCCAGCTCGCCGAACTCGTCGGACAGCAGCAGGTTCGACACGAACGCGGCGCCTGCCGTCGCGTGCGTCCCGAGCCGTGCGTATTCCATCGCGAGCAGCGAGATCCAGCCGAAGGCGAGCGACGCGGCCATCACCAGCGCCAGCGCCGGGAAGATGCGCCGGATGCGGCG
>Ga0182007_10001228_pt1 | contig 13930 bp, 8 predicted proteins | sample Sormic07211113_1_FD_123023 | JGI IMG/M metagenome (GOLD analysis project Ga0182007, IMG submission 123023) | Rhizosphere microbial communities from Sorghum bicolor, Mead, Nebraska, USA - 072115-113_1 MetaG | ecosystem: Host-associated > Plants > Roots > Rhizosphere | place: USA: Nebraska... | reverse complement strand
CCTGGGGCAGCGGCGGCTTGTGGACGGTGAGGGGCTTGTCGTCGTTGAGGTCGCGGAAGAGCGCGTCGGCCTTGGCGGTGTCCCATTTCAGGGTCGAGCCGATGCCCTTGACGACGTATCCCATCTGGCCGATCGGGACCGTGGTGAACTCCGAGGAGGAGGGCGAGAAGTCGCGCATCGCCCGCCCCAGATCGAGGAGTTCGTCCGTGCCGAAGCCCTTGTCGGCGCGGACCGAGCCGAGCACCGCGTGCGTCACGTCACGGAACTTCATCGGGTTGAGGAGGATTCCGGAGGAGGTGGCGCGCTCCACGAGGGCGGCCAGGAAGCGCTGTTGGCGCTTCATACGGCCTAGGTCGGAGGCGCCGTCGACATGGCGGGCGCGGACGTACTGGAGCGCCTCGCCGCCCATCAGGGTGTGCGTGCCGGCCGGGAGGTCCAGGCCGGTGTAGTTGTCCTTCAGGGGTTCGGCGGTGCAGATCTTGACGCCGCCCAGCACGTCGACCGTCTTCATGAAGCTGATGAAGTCGACCTCCAGATAGTGGTCGATCTTCACATGGGTCATCTTCTCGACCGTGCGCACGGTGAGGTTCGGGCCGCCCTCCGCGTACGCCGCGTTGATCTTGATGGGGTGGCTGCCCCTGCCGTCGGCGTTCGGCACCTCGGCGTAGGAGTCGCGCGGCAGGCTCACCACGCTCGCCCGCTCCCGGTCCTCCGAGATGTGGACGATCATGATGGTGTCGGTGCAGTGGCAGGGCGCGCCGCCCAGGTGGAAGCGGTGACGTTCCTGCTCGGTGATCCGGTCGCGGCCGTCCGTGCCGACCAGCAGGACGTTCATGCCGTGGCCGGCCCGCGGGCGGTTCTTCATGTCCTTGAAGGGGTCGACGCGGGTGATGTCCGCGTCGAGGCTGGTGACCACCGCGTGCCCGATCCCCGCCGAGGCCAGGACGACCACGGAGAGCGTCGTCACCGCCCGCATCGCCCAACGGGGTCTGCGGGGCCTGCGGACGGGCGGCCGCGGTCCGCCGCCCCGCTGCTGCGGGGTGCGCGGTGGCTGGGAGCGGCGCTGCGGGCGGGCGGGGGCGGCGGACCGGGGCTGCGTGGGCAAGGGGGACACCTCCGGGCGACGGCCGTACGTGGGATCGTGAGCACCGTAGGTCCATACGATCTGTGGCCCGGTCCGCCGCCCCGGTGGGGCGCGGAGCTGTCCCCCGTTCGCGGTAACGTGAGCACCGATGAACGCCAATTCCGATGTGCGGCTCCCCGCCGTTTCTGTGATCATGCCCGTCCTCGACGAGGAGCGGCATCTGCGCGAGGCCGTCCAGGCGATCCTCGCGCAGGAGTACGCCGGCGAGCTGGAGGTCGTGATCGCCCTCGGTCCGTCCAAGGACCGCACGGACGAGATCGCCGCCCAGCTCGTCGCGGAAACCGCGTCCGACCCGGACAAGCGCGTGTACACGGTGCCGAATCCGACCGGCCGTACACCCGCCGCCCTCAACGCCGCGATCAAGGCCTCCCGGCATCCGATCGTCGTCCGCGTCGACGGCCACGGCATGCTCTCGCCGAACTACATCGCCACCGCCGTACGGCTCCTGGAGGAGACCGGCGCGCAGAACGTCGGCGGCATCATGCACGCCGAGGGCGAGAACGACTGGGAGCACGCGGTCGCCGCCGCCATGACCTCGAAGATCGGGGTCGGCAACGCGTCCTTCCACACCGGAGGTGCCGCGGGCGAGGCCGAGACCGTCTATCTGGGCGTCTTCAGGCGTGAGGCGCTGGAGCGGCAGGGCGGCTACAACGAGGAGTTCATCCGCGCCCAGGACTGGGAGCTGAACTTCCGCATCCGCGAGTCCGGCGGGCTGATCTGGTTCTCGCCTGAGCTCAGGGTGTCGTACCGGCCGCGGCCGAACGTGCGGGCGCTGGCCAAGCAGTACAAGGACTACGGGCGTTGGCGGCACGTCGTCGCCCGCTACCACGAGGGCTCCATCAACCTGCGCTACCTCGCCCCGCCGACGGCGCTGCTGGCCATCACGGCGGGTGTGCTGCTCGGCGCGCTGGTCACTCCGCTGGGCTTCGTGATCCCCGGCGGCTATCTCGCGGCGATCCTCCTCGGTTCGATCCCGGCCGGCAAGGGGCTGCCCCTGAAGGCCAGGCTGCAGATCCCGGTCGCCCTCGCCACCATGCACATGTGCTGGGGCTGGGGCTTTCTGACCAGCCCGAAGTCGCTGGCCGAGCGGGTCATCGCCTCGCGCAAGCCGGCGGTGCCCGCCGCCAACTGAGCACCGCCGGGCCCCTGTCGACGGCCCCGGACCGGCCGTGACCGACCCGGACCGACCCGGACCGACCCGGATCGGCTCAGATCGGCTCAGATCGACCCGGACTACCAGGTGTAGTCCGGGTCGACGTGCATGCACGCCTCGGTGTCCGCGCCGTTGAGGGCGCTCGCCGACTTCGGCGTCGTGTCGTCGTCGTCCGCCGGGGTGTACGTGGTGCCGGAGCGCCAGTCCGCGCCGACGACCAGGGTGACGCCGTCGACGTCGGCCGACTTCTTCACCTGGCCGGTCGGGATGCCGAGTGCCTTGGCGACCCGCCGGGCGTCGCCCTCCAGGTCGGCGCTCGGGTAGCGGATCACCGTCTCGTCCTCGCCGAGCAGGGCCGAGGAGTCCGTCCCGGCCTTGTCGAAGCCCTTGCCGACGAGCAGCCGGGCGATCGCGCTCGCCCGACCGCTCACCGGGCCCAGGGCGCTGCTCCTGGTGCCGTTCTGCACCCGTACGGCGATCCTGTCGTCGGCCGCCGCCGGATCGCTCGACGTGTCCGGCCTCGCCGTCTTCCTCCTGCCCTTGCCGTCCAGCGCGATGTCCTCGCGGACCAGCCGGAACAGCTTCGCCGCGTCGGTCGGCTTCGGCAGCACCCGGTTGCCGTCGGAGGTGTACACCCACGGCATCGTCGTCATGGTGATGCGCCGGGTGGGGACCTTCTTCAGCTCCTTGCTCAGGTCGTAGAGCCTGGTCACCGTGCCGAGCCCCTTGTCGACCGTCAGCGCCTCGGTCGCCGTCTCGGCCAGCGCGCGCAGCCTGCCCGGATTGCCGAGCGTGGCGTTCTCGCGCAGCTGACGGACCATCGAGTTCATGTACATGTGCTGGGCCTTGGTGCGCGCGATGTCGCTGCCGTCCTCGAAGCCGTAGCGGGTGCGCAGCCACTGCAGGGCCTGCTTGCCCTTGACCGAGGTGGTGCCCTTCCTCAGCTTCAGCCCGGAGCCGTGGCCGCTGCCGGTGTGCGAGTAGACGTTGGCGTCCACACAGACGGGGACGCCGCCGATCGCGTCGGCCATGGACACCACGCCGGCGAAGTCGACCATCATGAAGTGGTCGATGTGGATGTCGGTGAGCTTCTCCCAGGTGGCCACCGTGCAGCCGGGGCCGCCGCGCTCCAGGGAGGCGTTGGTCATCGTCGAGGTGGTCGCCGCGTACGTCTTCCCGGTGTCCGGGTCGGTGCACTCGGGGATGTCGACCAGGGTGTCGCGGGGCATGCTGACGACCGACATGTCGGTGCGGTCGGCGGAGACGTGCAGCAGCATCTGGACGTCGGCGCGCGGAGGGGTGTTGTAGGTGTCCTTGGCCCCGCCGAGCTTCTGGTTCTCCTTGGAGTTCCGGGCGTCGGAGCCGATCAGGAGGATGTTCAACGGGGTCTGGCCGGCCGAGTTCGCCTTCGGCTTCGCCGCCCGGTCCTTGGCGTCCCCGATGTTGAGGTCGTCCTTCTTGATGTTGTCGTCGAGGTGCCGGAGGTAGAGGTAGCCGGCACCGGCCACGCCGACCAGGACGACCGCCATGGCCATCGCCGACCAGAACACTGTTCGGTGCCTGCGGCGCCTCCGGTCGCGCGGGCGGCCACGGCGCCGGTCGGGGCGTACACGATCGTCCTGCGGGGTGAGGGACATCGTGTCCTCGACCGCGGGCACACTGCTCTGCGCCACCTCATGGTCCTTTCAAACCCTTGCGCCCCGGGCTGTCGGACGTGAGCGCGCCTCATCATTCTGCAGGCAGTCAGGAGTCAGCTGTGGGTCGCCATGGAAAACCCCGAGCAACATGCGTGCAGGCCCGTCGTACGCCATGGAGACATACGACGGGCCCGTGAGGTTGCCCTTGCGGCCTCGACCGACTTCGCGGCCGGGGAGCGTCACTACCAGACGTAGGGCCCGTACACGTCCATGCACGTGCTCTTGTCCGCGCCGTTGATGGCGTCGCTCCCGCTGGGCAGTTCGCCCGCCCTGGGCCCGGACTGCTTCGGATAGGCCGTCCCGGTACGCCAGTCGGCGCCCACGACGACCGTGACTCCGGAGACATCGGTGGACCGTTTCACCGAACTCAGCGGAATCCCCAGGGACTTGGCGATCCGCTGGGCGTCGCCCTCCAGTTCGGCGCTCGGGTAGCGCACGACCGTCTTGTCCTCGGACAGACCGGCCGTGGCGTCCTTGGACGCCCTCGTGAAACCTTTCGCCACCAGCTCCTCGGCGATGGTGCCCGCGCGTCCGGGGACCGGGCCGAGCGTGGCGGACCGGGTGGCGTTCTGCACCACGACACCGATCTGGCCGTCGGGCGCGGACGGGGCCCGGGTGGCCTCCTGCTCGGCGGTCGTCTGCTTCGCGCCCGACGCCTTGCCCTTGTCGTCGAGCGGGATGTCGTCACGGAGCATCTGCCACAGCTGGTCGGCCGCGGCCCCGTTCGGCACGAGGTGGTCCTTGTTCTGCGGGTCCGTGACGTTCGGCATCGTCACCGAGGTGATGCGGTCCGCCGGCACCGACTTGAGCTGCATGCCCAGGTCGTACAGCTTCTTGGGGCTGCCGATCTCCTCGGAGACCGACAGCGACTTGGTGGCCGCCTCCGCCAGGTCCATCAGCCGCCCGGTGTCGGTGAACACGTTCTGGCTCTTGAGCTCGCGGATCATCGAGTTCAGGTACATGTGCTGGGCGCGGGCCCGCATCAGGTCGCTGCCCCAGGCGTGCCGGGTGCGCAGCCACTGCAGGGCCTGCTTGCCCTCGACCTTGTGGGTGCCGGCCGTCAGCTTCAGCCCGGAGCCACCGGGCACCCTGGCCGTGGGGTGGTCCCACACGTTCTGCTTGACGCACACGTCGACGCCGCCGACGGCGTCCGCCATGCGCACCACGCCCGAGAAGTCGATCGTCAGCCAGTGGTCGATGTAGATCCCGGTGAGGTTCTCCCAGGTGGCCAGCGTGCAGCCGGCGCCGCCGCGGGCCAGCGACTCGTTGATGATCGTGTTGGTCGCCGGGTACGTCTTGCCGGTCTTGGGGTCCGTGCACTTGGGGATGTCGACCCGGGTGTCCCGGGGGATGCTCACCATCGCCGCGCTCTTGCGGTCGGCGGAGAGGTGGATCAGCATCTGCACATCGCCGAGCGGCGGGCTGCCGCGGTCGTACTTGGCGCCGCCCAGCCGCACGTTCTCGTCGGAGTTACGGCTGTCGGAGCCGATCAGCAGGATGTTCAGCGGTGTCTGCCCGGCCGCGTTGGCCGCGGTCCTGCGGGCCTTCGCGTCACCGCTGCTGCGCTCGCCCTTGTGGATGTTGCCGCTGAGATGCTGGTAGTACAGGTATCCGGCGCCGGCCGTCCCGAGTATCACCACGGACAGCACGATCGCGGACCATCTCAGCACCCGTCGTCCCCGCCGGGGCCCACCCCGGCGATGACCACCGCCCCCCGACTCCTCCGTACCGGATCTGCCGGAGCCGTCGCTCGCCTCCCGCACCCCTCGCTCATCGTCGGAAGCCTTCAGGACGCCCCCTAGCGTCCCCTCCCCACGCACACTGCTCTGTGTCATTCCCCGTCCTCCCCACCCTTGCGCCAAGTCCACGGGCCTGCCGTGCGTCCTGTCAGACGCACGGCAGGCCCGTCAGGTCACTTCGCGCACTCGACCTTGTCGGCCGTGGTCTTGTCGACGTCCGGCGCCTTGCTCGACGCGGAGAACGACTCTCCCGCCCCCGGGAAGTCCTTGCCCAAGGTCAGTGTCATCGTCGGCAGACCCTGGTCGTTGGTCACGCTCTTGCCGGGCTTCAGCTGCGCCCCGGACAGGCCCAGGATCGCGGCGAGGCGGCGGGCCTGGTCGGCCTGGGCGGGGGCGTACTCGAGTGTGGTCTTCGCCAGCGGGGCGGGCGCGTTGCCCGCGTTCGACGACTTCAGCACACCCGCGTCGTTCTGCAGGTAGTTGAGCTCGGCCTGCGCGCTGCCGGGCGCCGCACCCCCGTTGAAGATCTGCACCCGCACCTCGGAGGCGGCCGACTTGGGGCCCTTGAGCCGGGCCGCGACGGCCGCGGCCTCCTTCTTCTTCTCCGCCTTGACCGCGGTGAAGGAGACATCGTTCTTGATCGCGTCGAAGACCGGCTGGGCGGTGTTCGGGTTGAGCACGACGGTCACCTTCACCTTCTCGGCCGGGTTGTCGATCACCGGAACCGTGGTGAAGGTCAGGTTCTTCGGATTGAGCTTGCCCAGCTCCAGCCCGAGGTCCTTCAGCTTGCCGATGTTGTCCAGGTTGGAGTCGACGGTCAGCGCCTTGGTGCCCGCCTCGGCGATCTTCAGCATCTTCGACGGGTTGGTGAGCGTGTCGTTGGACTTCAGCTTCCGCATCAGCGCGCTGAGGAACTGCTGCTGCAGGGTGATCCGGCTCAGGTCACCGCCGAAGCCCACCGCGTGCCGGGTGCGCACGAAGGCGAGGGCGGTCTCGCCCTGGATGTGCTGCATGCCCTTCTTCAGGTTCAGATGCGAGTCCGGGTCGTCGATGTCCTTGCCGAGACAGACGTCGACCCCGCCCACCGCCGTGGTCAGCGTCTTCACCGCGTTGAAGTCGGCCACCATGAAGTTGTCCGGGGTGATCCCGGTCAGCTCGGTCACCGTGCGCGCGGTGCAGCTGGGCGTGCGCTCGTCCTGCCCGAGGCTGGTGTTGAAGCGGACGTTGTCCGTGCCCGGGATGACCTTCTCGGTGCCGTCGGCCAGCTTGGTCGGGCAGTCCGGGATGTCGGTGATCAGGTCGCGCGGGATGCTCAACGCGGTCGCGTTCGAGCGGTCCTTGGAGACGTGCAGCAGGATCGTCGTGTCCGCGTGGCCGACGCTGCCGGCGTCGCCGTACTTGGTGTTGCCCTTGCCGGTGCGCTTGTCGGTGCCGATCAGCAGGATGTTGATGGCCTTGCCCTTGCTGAAGCCACCCGTGCTCGCGCCGTCGTCGGAGACCGCGGTGATGTTGTCGTTGAGGTGCTTGATGTACAGGTAGGCGCCACCGGCGGCGGCGACCAGTACGAAGGCCATGGTCCCGCCGGTCCACAGCAGGATCTTCTTGGCCTTGCCCTTCTTCTTCGCCGGCCGACGTCCGCGCCGCCCCGGAAGGGGCTCCTCGGGCACACCTCGCCGACGCCGCGGCGCGGGAACGTCCCGCCCGGGCGCCCGCTCCGGGGTCACCGTACGACTGCGCACGGCGCCCTCCGCCGCCCGCGGCGCCGATCTACGGGGACCGGGCACGGCCGACTGCGGTGCGGAAGGAGTCAGTCGCAGTTCGTATTCACCGGTGTTCGGATTGAGCACCCACTGATCTGCGGGATCGATGTCATCCGCCCGCCCACGGCCTGTCGCGTCCACGATTGTCCGAATCCTCCGTCGGGGCGCGGCGCCTTCCCCCCTAGGCGCTCGGGTCTCGGTCTCACAGTGCTCGACGCCAGGACGGACCTCGCGGCGGGGTGCACCGGATCGCTCACGCTATCCGACCTGTTCAGCTCCCAGTGACGGCGGTGAGAAATTCCACGCCCAAGGGCAGCCCAATTCGCCCTTTTTCTCGGACATAAGTGCGGCGATTTGGTGATTGCTTTACCTGCAGCCGTCCTCGGCGGCCGTGTTGCCGCGGAAGGTGGGTGCGGGTGAATTGCTGTTCGACGGTTCCCTGCTCCCCCCATTTCCCGACTTTCCGTCGTCACCGCCGTACTCCGCGTGACCATTCGCCACCGAAACCGACTCATCCGCCCGCAGTCGCGCGAACAGCCGCTGCGCCTCCGGCTCCACGAGCTGGTCACGATTGGCGTCGTAGGCGTACGACTCCCTCGGAACCGTCAGGAACTGCACCCGTTCCGTGGGGATGTCGCGCAGTCCGCGCACAAGGTCGTACAACCCGCGCAGACTGGCCAGATCCGGATCGGTGGTCAGGGACGAGGTGGCGGCGTCGAGCACCGGGTAGAGCTTCACCGGATTGAGCAGTACGTCATTGCTCTGCACCTTGTTGACCAGGGCGCCCAGGAACCGCTGCTGACGGTCCATCCGCTCCGTGTCGCTCCCGTCGCCCAGCGACTTCCGCGCCCGCACATACCCCAGGGCCTGCTCCCCGTCGAGCGTCACCCGCCCCGCGGGCAGCCTCAGCTTCGCGGCCTTGTCGTCGATGGGCTCCCGCAGACAGACCCGCACCCCGTCCACGGCGTCGACCATCTCCTTGAACCCCTGGAAGTCGACGACGACATGGTGGTCGATGCGAACGTCCGTCAACTGCTCGACGGTCCGGATCGTGCAGGCCGAACCCCCGGTCTCGAAGGCGGAGTTGAACATCACGAACGCCGGTTCGGACCGCGTCCCGTCCGGCCGCAGACACGCCGGTACGTCCACCATCAGATCCCGCGGCAGGGAGATCGCCGTGGCCGCCCGGCGTCCGGCGGAGAGATGCAGCAGGATCGTCGTGTCGGACCGCTCGGTCCCCGAGTCCCTGCCGTACCGGGAGTTCCCGTCCCCGGACCGCGAGTCGGACCCGATCAGCAGAATGTTCTGCGCGTCCTTGACCAGTGACGTGGGCCGCTCCTTCTCGTACCGGGCGAGTTCGGCGGCGGCGGCCTCGTCGGCGGTGATGTTCCCGTCGAGCTTGACGTACACGGCCCACCCGCCGACCCCGGCCCCCACGACGACCAGCACGGCAGCGAGCCCGCCCCACCGCCCCCACTTCCGCCGGCGCCGCCGCACCAGCCCCTTGCCGGTGGCGGACGAACCGGCCCCGGGCCCGAGGGTGCCTGAACTCTCGCTCACGGACCGGCCCACCCCTCATGGCATACGGACGTAGTCGTGTAACCACCGTGGCCTGAAAGGGGTCAAGGGGGCGTGCGGTGCTGCTCCGATCGGGCGAACCGCACGTTCTTCAGGGGCGCGGGGGCGCGGGGGCGCAGGAGCGCGGGGGTGCAGGGGGCGCGGCGCCGTATCAGCGGCGCACCACACCCACCCGCTCGCTCTCCACCCGCTTGGCGAGAGCCTCCTCGTCCAGCCGCTCCAGATGCCGGCACAGCACCACGGAACCCCCGGTCGCCAGCGGCCCGTACAGCCCGGCCTTCAGTCCCTCCCAGCTGTCGTACGACAGCCCGGACAGCACCCTCGCCCCGGCCTCCGTCGTCTCCGCCCGCGCCCGCTCCACGACCTCCGCCCCGCTGAACTCCCGCCCGGCCACGATCAGCGCCGGCTCCTCGGGGTCCACCGGCGCGAACGCGGCGAACCGGTCCCCCTGGCTCGGCACCTCGACGGCGTAGTCCACGAACCCGTCCGGAACCTGCGGGAACCGCCCACCGAGCGGCCGCAACGCCAGCGCGACCCGCTCCCCGCGACAGGCCCGGGCCTCCTCCAGGGAGTCCGGACCGCTCACCACGACATCGGCGGCGGACGGATTTCCGCCCATGTCCGCGACGGCCCCCACCGAAGCGCAGGCGAGCAGCCACACGGCCGTCTGCCAGTGCGCGGGAAGCAGCAGCGCCACCCGGTCCCCGGGCCCCGCGGCCAGGTCGCCCTGCAGCAGATTCGCCGTCTTGGCCACCCAATTGGCGAAGGTCGCCACGGAGAGTTCGACCCGTTCGCCCGTGGCGTCGTCGTAGAACGTCACCAGGGGGCGTCCGGGATCCGTGGCCAGCGCGGAAGACAGCAGGTCGGCGGGGGTGCGATCAGTGGCATTCACCCGCGCAAGCGTACGCGGCCACCCTCCGCCGCACCCACCGCCGACGCCACCGGTTCGGCGCAACGGGAACCGACGATCCGTCAGTTCCCGAATGGACAGACAAATATGATGATGTCCAACATCAGGGACATGCGTGGATTCCTTGCCTCCCCGACCGCGACGACGATCGGCGTCACCTGCGCGGCCGCCCTCGTCCTCCCGCTCACCCCGTCCGCCGTCGCGGCGACGACGAGCCCGGCGCAGAGCGGAGCGAGATCCGCGCCGACGCTCGTCCATCCCGACGCCCTCAACGTCCCCGGCGCCCTCAATGCCTCCGACGCTCTCAATGCCCCGGGCGCGCTCAACGCCCCCGGCTTCCCGGACGCGTCCGGCATCCCGGGCAGCACCCAGTCCCTTCCTCTGGTCCCCCTCACCCCCTCCACCCGCGACCGCGCGCTCGGCCCCGTCGCCCCCGATCAGGGCCTGACCCGGGACGACGTACACCACTTCTCGATGGTCGGTGTGATCTGGGACGACCCGGACCTCGAACTCCACGGCCGGGTCCAGGTCCGCACCCGTGAGGCCGGCACCGGTGCCTGGTCCGGCTGGCAGGACCTGCAGACGCACAACGACGACGGCGCGGACCCGGGCGCCCCCGAGCGCGCCTCGGGCCATGTCCGCGGCGCCACGGCACCGCTGTGGGTGGGTGACTCGGACGGCGTCGACGTACGGGTCCGGGCCGAGGGGGAACGCCGTACGGACGACGGCGACCGCGGCACCCGCGCCGTGGCGGCCGCCGGCTCCCTCCCCTCCGGGCTCCGTCTCGAACTCGTGGACCCCGGCCAGGAGCCGGCCCCCCGCGCCGCCCTTCCGCCCGCCCTGCACGGCATCCCGGCCGGCGCGCCCCGCGTCCGGGCGGTGACCGCCGAGTCGGCCGAGTCCGCCGCCTCCCTGGCCGCCGCCGCGGCCGACGCGGACCTCGCGCCCCTCGGGGCCACGGTGATCCCGGCCCTGACGCGATCCGCGACCCTGCGCGAGGTGCGCACCCTGGGGCTGGGCGAGTCGACGGTGGTTCAGCGGGCGAATCCCTACATCGGCCCCCGTCCCCGCATCATCACCCGCCGCGGCTGGGGCGCGAACGAGTCGCTGCGCGAGAAGGGGTTCGTCTACACGAAGAAGGTCAAGGCGGCCTTCGTGCACCACACCGCGTCCGGCAACGGATACAGCTGCTCGCAGGCGCCCTCCGTCATCCGCGGTATCTACCGGTACCACGTCAGGAGCATGGGCTGGCGCGACATCGGCTACAACTTCCTCGTCGACAAGTGCGGGAACATCTACGAGGGCCGGGCCGGTGGGGTGGCGAAGCCGGTCCTGGGCGCGCACACGCTCGGGTTCAACACCAACAGCATGGGGATCGCGGTCCTCGGCAGTTTCGGTTCGAGCAAACCCCCCGCGGCCGTGCTCAAGGCCATCGCCCGCCTCACGGCCTGGAAACTCGGTCTCTACGGGGCGAATCCGCGCGGCAAGACATATCTCACGTCGGGCGGTGGCAATCTCTACCGAAAGGGAAAGAACGTCCGTCTGAATGTGATCTCCGGCCATCGTGACGGATTCGCCACGGAGTGCCCGGGCGTGCAGCTCTACCGCAAGCTCGGCACGGCCCGCTCGACCGCGGCCCACTACCAAGGCCGCTGAATCCAACAGGAGTTCGCATTCACCGCCGTCGGAGGACAGGGGTGGAACCGCCCGTCGCCACCATGCCGTCGAAGGCGTCGCACGACGATCTGCATAAACTGGCCGGCCGAAAGAGAGTTTTTCGGCCGGTCCCGGCAGGAAGCAGAGACGACAGGTGACAGAAGCGATCCTCCTGGTCGGCGGCAAGGGCACGAGGCTGCGCCCGCTCACCGTGCACACCCCGAAGCCCATGGTCCGGGCGGCCGGTGTCCCCTTCCTGGAGCACCAGATCGCGAGAGCGAGAGCCGCGGGGGTCCGGCACATCGTCCTGGCCACCTCGTATCTGGCCGAGGACTTCGAGCCGTACTTCGGCGACGGCTCGTCCTTCGGGGTGCACATCGAGTACGTGCCGGAGAAGTCGCCCCTCGGCACGGGGGGCGCCATCCGCAACGCCGCGTCCTACCTCCACTCCGCCCCCGAGGACCCGGTCCTGGTCTTCAACGGCGACATCCTGAGCGGACTCGACATCCGCCGGCTCGTCGACACCCATGAGTCCTCCGGCGCGGACGTCTCCCTCCACCTCACCAAGGTCACGGACCCGCGCGCCTACGGTCTGGTCCCCACCGACGAGACGGGCAGGGTCCTGGCCTTCCTGGAGAAGCCGCAGACCCCGGAGGAGATCGTCACCGACCAGATCAACGCGGGGGCGTACGTCTTCCGCCGCTCGGTCATCGACACGATCCCGGCGGGCCGAGCGGTCTCGGTGGAACGCGAGACGTTCCCGGACCTCCTGTCGGCCGGCGCCCACCTCCAGGGCATGGTCGACTCCACGTACTGGCTGGACCTGGGCACCCCGGCCGCCTTCGTACGGGGCTCCGCGGACCTGGTCCTGGGCCGCGCCCCCTCCCCGGCGGTCCCCGGCCGCTGCGGCGACCGTCTGATCCTGCCGACGGCGAGGGTCGCCCCGGACGCCAAGCTCACGGGCGGCACGGTGGTGGGGGAGGGCGCCTTCGTCGCGGAGGGCGCCCGTGTGTTCGGCTCGACGATCCTTCCGGGCGCAGTCATCGAACCCGGCGCCGTCATCACCGACTCCCTCATCGGCACCCGGGCCCGCGTCGGCGAACGCTCCGTCCTCACCGGCACGTTCATCGGCGACGGCGCGATCATCGGCCCGGACAACGAACTGCGGGACGGCATGAGGGTGTGGTGCGACGCCCGGATCCCGGCGGGCGCGGTGCGCTTCTCCTCGGACCAGTAGCCACCACATCCCAGGGCCGGACCAGGTGCACTCAGCCCGTCCGGCGTTCCAGGACGAGGCCCCCTTCAGGGCCGATCGGGGGTCTGGGGGCGGAGCCCAGGTACCCCAACCCCGGGACGGCGGCCCGGTCACAACGTGCCGATGTCGCCGCGAGGCATCTTCGGCGCCCGCCGCGCAGGCGTCCGCCCGCTCAGCAGGATCAGCCGTGCCGCCCGATGCCGCTGCCCCGCATAAGGCTCCAGCAGCTCCAGCATCGCCGCGTCATCGGCATCCCGGTCCCCGGCGAGCGCCCACCCCACGATCCCCGGCAGATGCAGATCGCCCACGGTCACCGCATCCGCGGCACCATGACTCCGCTGCACCACCTCCGCGGACGTCCAGGGCCCGATCCCCGGCACGACCTCCAACCGGGCCTGAGCGGCGGCGGGTTCCATACCCACCGCCTCCTCCAGCCGCCCGGCCACCCGCACCGCCCGCAGAATCGTCGACGCCCGCTTGTTGTCGACACCGGCCCGATGCCACTCCCACGACGGAATCAACGCCCACGTCCGAGGCCCCGGCATCACCCACAACCGCCCCCCGGCCGCGGGCCCGGGCGCCGGCTCCCCGAACTTCCGCACCAGGATCCGCCAGGCCCGATAGGCCTCGTCGGTCGTGACCTTCTGCTCCAACACGGACGGAATCAAAGACTCCAGCACCAGCCCGGTCCGCGTCAGCCGAAGCCCCGGCCGCCGATGCCAGGCGCTGGCCACCAGCCGATGCCGTGGCACGAACGCCTCCGGCTCGTCCATCCCCCCGAGCAGCCGGGGGAACTGCTCCAACAGCCACTCGGCCCCCGCCCCCCAGGCCTCACCCCGCACCGCACCCCCCTGCACGGACACCCGCAGCGTCCCGGGCCCGGCCGGCGTCAGAGACGCCCGCCACACCGACCCGTCGGGCATCGCCCGAAAAGTCGGGTCCGCGGGCCCCCGTCTGAGCGGCCCCAGCACCAGCCCAAGATCCAACGGCCCCTCGGGTACGACGGTCCGCACCCGCCCGCCGGTCCGGGCCTGCCGG
>Ga0182007_10001225_pt1 | contig 13942 bp, 15 predicted proteins | sample Sormic07211113_1_FD_123023 | JGI IMG/M metagenome (GOLD analysis project Ga0182007, IMG submission 123023) | Rhizosphere microbial communities from Sorghum bicolor, Mead, Nebraska, USA - 072115-113_1 MetaG | ecosystem: Host-associated > Plants > Roots > Rhizosphere | place: USA: Nebraska... | reverse complement strand
TTTTTTCAACGATGAGGCAGGTACTCCGTGGCCCGCTAATTGGGGTCAGAGTGAACTTTCTGCAAAAAAAAGCGCAGAAAGTTCACTCTGACCCCAATTAGCTGCGTTTGTTGATCGCGCAGAAAAACAGGGTAACGGCATTGTCATGTTTCATGAAACTCTCAATCCCCCCTGCCAAGCTGTCCCCATGACCGGCCGCCATCCCGGTTGTCGATTAAAATACCGGTCCGGCAGGAACCCGTCCTGCGGCCGGCATTTCCCTTGCTTTTCCCATACGGTAAATTGATGACCACTTCAACAGCGAACGCAGCAGCCGCCGGCACGATAGCCAAGGAGGCGATCGATGCTGCGGAAAAGCACCTGCGCGACATCCTTTCCCTGGCCATCCAGTACGCGCCGCCGCGCGCCGCCGTGGTGGTGTCGGACACACGCTGCGCGCTCGCCGTCGCGCTCACCGAAGCCTACCGGCGCTGCCTGCCGGCAGCCACCTTCATCGACTTTGACGCCGTCGCGCCGGAGGCCGTGCTCGCTGCCTTTGCGACGCTCGAGGCCGACGACCTGGTGATCCTGGTCCAGTCCACCAATTTCCGCCTTGAGGCGTTCCGCATCCGCGTCGAGCTGTTCAAGCGCGGGCTCAAGGTAATTGAACATCCGCACCTGTCGCGCATGCCGGGCGCGCAGGCGCTCCACTATATCGAAGCGCTAGCCTACGACCCGGGCTACTATCGCGGCGTCGGCCATGCATTGAAGGCCCGCATCGACAAGGCCGGCATGGGCGTTGTCGACAGCGGCGGCGAACGCCTGGTGTTTGCCTCGCCGTTCGAGCCGGCCAAGCTGAACATCGGCGACTACAGCGAGATGAACAATGTCGGCGGCCAGTTCCCCATAGGCGAAGTGTTCACCGAAGCGCAAGACCTGGAAGCCGTGAACGGGCGCGTGCGCATTTTTGTTTTCGGCGATACCTCGTTCCGGGTCAACCAGCCGGAGCATCCCATCACGCTGGTCGTCAGCAAGGGCCGGGTCAGCGACGTGCTGGACTCCACGCCCGATTTCGACCAGGTGCTGGCCAATATCCGTGCCGATGAAGGCGAAGTCTGGCTGCGGGAACTGGGTTTCGGCATGAACCGCGCGTTTTCGCGGGAGCGGATGGTGAGCGACATCGGCACCTACGAGCGCATGTGCGGCATCCACCTGTCGCTGGGCGCCAAGCATGGCGTCTACAGCAAACCCGGCATCAAGCGCACCAGTGCCCGCTATCACATCGATGTTTTTGCCGTGACCGAAGCGGTCTACCTGGATGACGAACTGGTCTACCGCAACGGCGCCTGGCAAGTCTGAGCACAGTCGGCAGGCCGGCAGGGGTTCAGAACGATGCGCACAGGCGCGACACCAGCAAACCCACCGCATCCTGATGGAACCGGCTGGTATAAGCGCTGCGTATCTGCGCCAGCCGCTCCAGCGTTTCCGGCGTTTCCGAGGCGACGATGCGGATCACGAAACTATCCTCGCGGATAGTCTGGCCGGTGGCCGCATCGCGCCATTGGCCGTGCGTGTCCCAGGTGGTCAGGCCGTCCGGGAAACGCGGCGTCACGACCTCCGCCATGAAGGCGCTTTGCTCCGCATCGGTGACCTGCCCTCGCCCCTGGATGTCGCGCCCGAACAGCAGCTCGGCCTGCAGCTGCGTGCTGCCGTGCACCTGCCGGCATACACCGGCGCTGCCGCCGTCAGGGGAAGCAGCGCAAGCGGAAAGCGCTACGGTGCAGGCCAGGCTGCAGATCAGTTGAAGGCGCATGGCGGCATCCTCGATGGCTGGGAATGCCACATGCTATCTTAAATATTGCCGTTAGGAATCAATACCAATCGCCAGCATTCAACAACAGCCGCCGGCACCGTATAATTTCCATGCGGCGCCTCGACCAACCATTCCAGACAAGAACCCATGAGCCTCATCGACAAACTGCTAGCGGGCACGGTGAAATCCGCGCCGGCCTCGACAGACAAGGTGCTGGTGCGCGTTTACCTGGACACCGGCGGCCACGTCACCAATGTCACGATCAGGAAAAGCTGCGGCGACCCGGAGCGCGATGCGCATGCGCAGCGGGAAATCATGGGCATGCGTTTCGCGAGCAAGAGCAAAGGTGCAAAAACGTCGCACAACTGGCATGACCTGACCTATACCTTTCACGAATAAACAGTGCGCCGGCGCGCCCTGTCCGCCTTGTTCCAGTAGGTTTCCCGCAAGCAGCTCCGCGGCTGCGCCGCCCATTCCCCGCATATGGAAATGCAAATGGCGGCTATTAAACTCCCATGATGGGTTCGCTGCCGTCCATACCCTAAGCTGTCTTCGCCGAGCTCACTTTCCTTTCACATGACGAGCAGCCCAGCGGCCCGGGTTCGGCATTCGGTTGCTGGCTATTCAAAAACATAACACGAGACACCTTGATGACGGTCGAGTGACGGCCGCTTCAAGGACATATAAGGAGCAGCTCGATCATGATGGAACAACAACTCCAACCCGCCGCGGGTCTGGGAGAACCTATCGCCGTCGCCGAAGGAAAAATCGACCAGTACTTCCAGATCACCGCGCGCGGCAGCACCCAGCGCCGCGAGGTGGTCGCCGGCATCACCACTTTCCTGGCCATGGTCTATTCGGTGTTTGTCGTCCCCGGCATGCTGGGCAAGGCCGGCTTCGATGTCAGCGCGGTGTTTGTCGCGGTCTGCCTGACTACCGCTTTCGGTTCCCTGCTGATGGGTTTGTGGGCGCGTTTGCCGATCGCCGTGGGATGCGCTATTTCGCTGACCGCGTTCACCGCCTTCGGCCTGGTGCTCGGCAAAGGCCTGTCGCCTGCGGTCGCCCTCGGCGCGGTGTTCCTGATGGGCCTGGTGTTCACCGCCATCTCCGTCACCGGCGTGCGCTCCTGGATCCTGCAAAACTTGCCGTCCGGCGTGGCGCACGGCACCGGCGTCGGCATCGGCCTGTTCCTGCTGCTGATCGCCTCCAATGACGTCGGCCTGGTGGTGAAAAACGCCGGCCCCGGCCTGCCGGTAGCGCTCGGCCACATTACCGCGTTTCCGGTAGTGATGAGCATCGTCGGCCTGGCCGCCATTTTCGGCCTTGAGCGGCGCCGGGTTCCGGGCGGCATCCTGCTGGTGGTCGTGGTCCTGTCGATCATCGGCCTGATCTTCGATCCTGCCGTCAAGTTCACCGGCATATTTGCGATGCCGGCGCTGAGCGCTCCCGGCCATGCTTCGCTGATCGGTGCGATGGACATCAAGGGTGCACTCAGCATGGCGGTGTTGCCGAGCGTGCTGGCGCTGGTAATGACCGCGGTGTTCGACGCCACCGGCACGATCCGCGCGGTGGCCGGACAAGCCGGACAGGTCAATGAAAAAGGTTATATCAACAACGGCGGCAAGGCGCTGACGGCCGATTCGCTCAGCTCGATTTTCGCCGGCCTGGTCGGCGGCGCACCCGCTGCTGCTTACATTGAATCGACGGTAGGCACCGCCGCCGGCGCACGCACCGGCCTGACCGCGGTCGTGGTCGGCCTGCTGTTCCTGGCGGTCATCTTCTTCTCGCCGCTGGCCGGCCTGGTGCCGTCCTACGCCACCGCACCGGCGCTGATGTACGTCGGCTTGCTGATGCTGGGCAGCGTCAGCCGCATGCACATGGACGATACGGTCGATGCGCTGGCCGGTTTGCTGTGCGCGGTATTCATCGTCCTCACATGCAATATCGTGACCGGCATCATGCTTGGTTTCTGCACGCTGGTGATCGGCCGGGTTGTCTCCGGCGAATTCCGCAAGCTGAACTTCGGCACCGTCGCCATCGCTGCCGCATTGGCCGTCTTCTATGCAGGCGGCTGGGCGATTTAAGACCGTACATCCATCCGGGTAATCCCGGCTGTCTGGATCTCCTAGGACAGCCGATTCATGGCGGCGCCCGCGGGCGCTGCCTTTTTGTTTTTAGGCTCCCCTATTTGTGCCGCCGGCGACGGCTGGCCATGCGCGCCCGGCGCCAGCGTTGTTTTTTGGCACTGTTTCACCCGCTTATGTGCAATAACGGACATTCCGCATCGTCCAGGCACAATCAGTCCGGGCTGGACCATCAGGTATGTTACCTTGGCTAACGCGGCCATTCTTTCGACTGCGCCTTGACAATCAGCTGGCTAAAGACCGGGAGCAGGAAGAAGGCCATGTTCAGCGCACCTGACCCAAACCAGAACCACCTGCTGGCAGCCCTGCTCGATGCTGAATTCGACCGCCTGGCGCCGCACCTGGAACTGATCCCGATGCGGCTCGGCGACCTGCTCTACGATTCCGGCGGCAAGCTGCAGCATGTCTACTTTCCCACCACATCGATTGTCTCGCTGCTCTACGTGCTGGAAAACGGCGGATCTTCCGAAATTGCCGGGGTCGGCAATGAAGGCATATTGGGGATTTCTCTTTTCATGGGCGGCAATACCACGCCCAGCCGCGCAGTGGTGCAGACCGGCGGCCACGGCTACCGGCTCAAGTCGCAGATATTGATGGAAGAATTCAATCGCGCCGGGCCTGTAATGCGCCTGCTGCTGCGCTACACCCAGGCCCTGATCACGCAAATGAGCCAGACCGCCGTGTGCAACCGCCATCATTCGCTGGAGCAGCAATTGTGCCGCTGGCTGCTGCTGACGCTGGACCGCCTGCCCTCGAACGAATTGACGATGACCCAGGAATTGATCGCCAGCATGCTGGGCGTGCGCCGCGAAGGGGTCACCGAAGCCGCGGGAAAACTGCAGAACCTCGGCTTCATACGTTATCGGCGCGGCCATATCACGGTGCTGGACCGGGCTGGCCTGAACAGCAACGTCTGCGAATGTTATGACGTCGTCAAGAAAGAATTTGCGCGCCTGCTGTCCGATGTGCGCCAGCGGCAAGGCTAACCGGCACCAGTCCCGCCGGGCCGAGAAGCCAGGTACTTGCAGCATTACAGATTCGCAACCACCTTGTTTGAGCCGAGGCTAGCGCTCAGTTGTCTGCCCATCACATCTGGATTTATGCCCGCCATGGAAAACACATCTGCCGAACATGCATCGCAAGCCGTACGGCAACCGCTGCTGAAAGCCGGCGCATTGCAAAACGCCATTTTCAACAGCGCCAATTTTTCCTGCATCGCCACCGACGCCCAAGGCGTGATCCAGATTTTCAACGTCGGCGCCGAACGCATGCTAGGCTACAAGGCCGAGGATGTGGTCGACAAGATCACGCCGGCCGGGATCTCGGATGCGCAGGAACTGATCGCGCGGGCCGCATCCCTCAGCCTCGAGCTGGACACCAAGATCACTCCGGGCTTCGAAGCGCTGGTGTTCAAGGCATCGCGCGGCATTGAAGATATCTATGAACTGACCTACATCCGCAAGGACGGCAGCCGCTTCCCGGCGATGGTGTCGGTCACGGCACTGCGCGATGCGCAAGACAAGGTGATCGGTTATCTCTTGATCGGCACCGACAACACGGCGCGCAAACGGGTCGAAGCGGAGCAGGCATTGCTCGACCAGCGCCTGCGCGACCAGCAGTTCTACACGCGTTCACTGATCGAATCGAACATCGACGCATTGATGACCACCGATCCGCGCGGCATCATCAGCGACGTCAACCAGCAGATGGAAGCCCTGACCGGCTGCACGCGCGATGAATTGATCGGGGCGCCGTTCAAGAATTACTTTACCGATCCGGAACGTGCCGAGGCCGCCATCACACGGGTGCTGCGCGAAGGCAAGGTAACCAACTATGAGCTGACCGCCCATGCCAGCGACGGCGCGGAGACGGTCGTCTCGTACAACGCGACGACTTTCCATAACCGCGACAACCAGCTGCAAGGCGTGTTCGCGGCGGCCCGCGACGTCACCGAACGCAAGCAATTCGAGCATACGCTGCAAGAAAACAATATCGAACTGGAAAATGCCAAGGCGGCCGCGGAAAAAGCCAACCTGGCGAAATCGGATTTCCTGTCCAGCATGAGCCATGAGCTGCGCACCCCGCTCAACGCCGTTCTCGGATTCGCGCAGCTGATGGCGTCCGATACGCCGCCGCCGTCGTCGGCGCAGAAACTGTCGATCGACCAGATTTTGCAAGCCGGATGGTATCTGCTGCGCCTGATCAACGAGATCCTCGACCTGGCGATGATCGAATCGGGCAAAGTAACCCTGTCGCAAGAATCGATGTCGCTCACCGAGGTGATACAGGATTGCCAGGCAATGATCGAGCCGCAGGCGCAAAAGCGCGGGGTGCAGCTGACCTTCCCTTTGCTGGACGATCTCTTTTATGTGCATGCCGACCGCACCAGGGTCAAGCAAGTGATGGTCAACCTGCTATCGAACGCGATCAAATATAACCGGGTTGGAGGCAACGTCGTTGTCAAGTGCGCGATGCACGGCAGCGACGGGGTCCGCGTAAGCGTGGCAGATACCGGGGCCGGCCTGACGCCGGAACAGCTGGCGCAGCTATTCCAGCCATTCAACCGGCTCGGGCAAGAGAGCAGCATCGAAGAAGGCACCGGCATCGGCCTGGTGGTGACCAAGCAGCTGGTCGAGCTGATGGGCGGCGTCATCGGCGTCGAAAGCAGTGTCGGCAGCTGCAGCGTATTCTGGGTGGAATTGCCGGCGGCAAGCGCGCCGGAACTGATGTTTGACGACATGCACAAGGCCGCCGCGGATAAGCCAGGAGATGCCGCGGCAAACCCGTTGCAGTCCCGGCGCACGCTGCTCTATGTCGAGGACAATCCGGCAAACCTGGTGCTGGTTGAGCAGTTGATCGCCCGGCGCGGCGATTTGACGCTGCTGACCGCCGTCAACGGCCACCTGGGGATCCAGATGGCGCGCGCGCATCAGCCGGACGTGATCCTGATGGATATCAACCTGCCCGGCATCAGCGGCTACGGCGTCTTGAAAGTCCTGCATGAAGATTCGGCAACGGCCCACATCCCGATCATGGCGCTGTCAGCCAATGCCGTCCCGCGCGATATCCAGAAGGGCATCGATGCCGGCTTCTTCCGCTACCTGACAAAACCGATCGAGGTCGTCGAATTCATGGATGCCCTCGACGTCGCGTTGCGCCACGCAGAAAAAAACGGCTTGCCGAGCGGCGTATAGATAACGACGCAATACGGCCTGGCTTACTGGCAGGTGAACGACTTTTTTGGGAACAACGCAATGCTTGAAGCAACTGAAATTCTAAAGGCCAGCATCTTGATCGTGGATGACCAGGAAGCCAATGTCATGCTGCTGGAGCAAATGCTGCGCAACGCCGGTTACGCACACATCACATCGACGATGGATCCGCGCGCCGTGGTTGCTTTGCACCTTGCGCATCGCTACGACCTGATCCTGCTCGATCTGCAAATGCCGGAAATGGATGGATTCCAGGTCATGGAAGGATTGAAGGAAATCGAAACGGCGGGATATCTGCCGGTGCTGGTCATCACGGCGCAACCGGCCCACAAGCTGCGCGCGCTGCAGGCCGGCGCCAAGGATTTCGTCAGCAAGCCGTTCGACCTGGTTGAGGTCCAGACGCGCATCCACAACATGCTGGAAGTGCGGCTGCTGTACCAGAAACTGGAGCACTACAACAAGGTGCTGGAACAGACAGTGCTGGAACGCACGGCAGAACTGCGCGAGAGCGAAGCCCGCTTCAAGAGTTTGACGGAACTGTCTTCAGACTGGTACTGGGAACAGGATCAGCAAGGGAAATTCACCAAGGTCTCGGGCCCGGTTTTTGACATGCTCGGAATCGATGCCGACAGCGCCGGCGGCGCGGTCAACATCGCGCCGACCGCACACTGGAACGAGGCCGAGCGGGCGCAGCTGGAGGACAACATTGCAAACCGCCGTCCCTTCCTCGATTTCATCTACAGCCGCAGCAACGCCGACGGCAGCCTGCAATACCTTCAGGTCAGCGGCGAACCGATGTTCGATTCAGCCAGCCTTTTCATCGGCTACCGCGGAATCGGCATGGATGTCACCGACCGCATGCGTCGCGACCAGGAAAAATAGTCCTGGCGCAGCGGCATCGGCCAGGCGGATATTCGTAAGAGCCGGCCTGGATAAGCCGGCGCGTCGGATGGCGCAGCCGGAGCAAAACCCTTATTTCTGGGCAGGCACGACGACAACCGTTCCGCCGGTTTTTCCTGTATCGCCTTTGCTGCCGTCAGCGCCCATGGCGCCATCACTTCCCGTCGCCCCAGTGGCGCCGGTAGCGCCAGCCGGGCCAGGAACAGCCACCCCGGCGCCGGTCGCACCTGTCGCGCCAGCCACGCCTTCGGAACCGGTCGCCCCGGTCGCACCAGGCGCGCCCGCCGGGCCAGGAACCACCACTATGGATGGCGTGGGGCTAGTGCTTGCAGGCTTGTCGCAAGCGGCAAGGCCAAACGTGACGACCAGCGTCGTCAATAGCAATGCATGTTTCATATCGATCCTTTTAGGTAGCAAGAGAAAAAACGCACGGTAATGCACTATTCGAATCCCATTATAAAAATTGGCTCTGAGATTCGCCTGTTCGCAGCTTAAGCGAAAGCACCAGGCTTCTCTGTGTGTTGGCGCACGGATGACCGTATTTTTCAGGATGCATGAAACAGGCATCTCAATGCCATCTGCCCGCTCGCCGGCGCTATGTGCGCGGCCGCACGGATCGTGGCCGGAATCAAGCCTATAACGTGCCATGTCACGCTACAAAACCGACCGACTTTTATTTCCACTCACCGAGAACCGATATGAAAACATTCGTGCATTTGTACCGTTATTACCGACGCGGCGGCTACCATATTGTTCCAGCGATGAAACGAGCCAGCCGCACCTGGAGCCATAGATTCTGAATTATTGAGAGCTTCATAATTCACGACACCGCCACGGCAAGAGTCATGTGGGGTCAGAGTCAACTTTCGCAGTGCTTCATCGCGAAACTTGACTCTGACCCCACATGACGGATTCGGAGAAAGGCACAGCGCACAGCACGGTTTTGTTCTTTTCCAACGATGAGGCAAATACTCCGTGGCCCGCTAAGTGGGGTCGGAGTGAAGTTTCTGCAAAAAAGCGCGCAGAAAGTTCACTCCGACCCCAGTTAGCTGCGTTCGTTAATCACACAGAAAAACCGGACAAGGGCATTGGGTTATATATGGCACGCGGACAGTTTCGCGTTGCGATTCAAGCTGTCCGCCCGCGCAGCCGTCCCGTTGCGGTCATCGAGGATTGTGCGATCCACGGGTAAAATAAAAGCTGCTCAACGAATGGAAACCGTGACCGATGACTGCCCCCATCATCCGCGCTCTCGAACCTGCCGATTATCAATTCGTCTCCTCCGCAGTCGATGACTGGTGGGGCGGCCGTCCTGTCCGGGCGCTGGTCCATCGCATATTTTTCGACCACCTGAACGCGACCAGTTATGCCATAGGACCGTCGGACGCCGTCCAGGCATTCCTGATCGGCTTCGTATCGCAAGCCGATCCCAAAATCGCCTACATCCATTTCGTTGGCGTAAGCCCTGCCGCACGCGCCGGCGGCCTGGCACGCATGCTCTATGAGCATTTCTTCAACGTGGTCAGCGCCAAGGGCTGCACAGAAGTGCGAAGCATCACCTCCGTGGTCAATACCGGCTCGATCAAATTCCATCGCAGACTGGGATTTACGCTTCTTCCCGGATCCGGCGAAATCGACGGCATCCCGGTTGCGCTCGATTATGCCGGCGAAGGACAGCATCGCGTCCTGTTCCATAAATCGCTGTTGGCCGACGTCAAGGAAGGCCGGCAGGCGTCTTGATAAAATCGATGAACGCACGCAAAGGCGCCGGCACCAGGCGGCGCCCGGGATAATAGAGGAACGGCCCGGAAAAGCGCGGCCACCATGGTTCGAGCACGGGCTCCAGCGCACCGCTATCAAGATGCGGGCGCAGCCAGTCCTCGAAGAGATAGATGATGCCGCTGCCCGCGATCGCTACCTGGACGGCGAGATCGGCGCCCCCGCCCGCCTGCACGATCAACGGCCCCGTCGGCTCTACCCGCACCACCTCGCCGTTCCGCTCAAACTCCCACGGCGGCATCGAGCCGCTGGAAAAGCGGCCGCGCAGGCAGGCATGGCCAAGCAGCTCGCGCGGGTGTCCTGGCCGGCCACGGCGATCAAGATAGGCAGGAGAAGCGGCGGCGGCAAAGCGCTGGACACGCGGCCCGATCGGCACCGCGATCATGTCCTGTTCCAGCCGCTCGTCGTAGCGGATGCCGGCGTCGCAGCCGGCCGCGATGACGTCGACAAAGCTGTCTTCGGTGAAGATCTCCAGCTGAATATCGGGATAGGCGGCGAGAAACGGCGGCACGATGCTGCCCAGCACCAGCCGCGCCGCGCTGACCGGTACGTTGAGGCGCAATGTGCCGGCAGGCCGGTCGCGAAAACCGTTGACCACATCAAGTGCCGCCTCCATCTCGCTCAAGGCTGGACTGAGCCGCGCCAGCAAACCCTCGCCCGCTTCGGTCGGCACCACGCTGCGGGTGGTGCGGTTGAACAGCCTCACGCCCAGCTGCGCCTCCAGCCGGCGCACCGCTTCGCTCAGCGCAGACGCGCTGCTGCCGCTGGCACGCGCGCCTTCGCGGAAGCCCTTGGCGCGCGCCACCGCCACAAAAGCGTTCAGATCTTCCAGATTGACCTTCATTGCCGGCACCTCCACTGTTCGCCAATCCGCACAACCCGTACCGATTGTACCCAATTATCACGAAGGCGGAAGGCGCCTACCATGGATCGTCTCTCACCTAAAGGAAGCAATCATGTCCAGCATCGAACAATCCGGCACATTCACACTAGGCCACCGCAGCGTAAAGCGGCTCGGCTACGGCGCCATGCAACTCGCAGGGCCAGGCGTGTTCGGCCCGCCCAAGGATCGCGACGCAGCACTGGCCGTGTTGCGCGAAGCCGTCGCGCGCGGGGTCAACCACATCGACACCAGCGACTTCTACGGCCCGCACATCACCAACCAGCTGATCCGCGAGGCGCTGCATCCTTACCGGGACGATCTCACCATCGTCACCAAGATCAGCGCCCGGCGCGGCGACGACGGATCGTGGATCCCCGCCATGTCGCGCCAAGAACTGACCCAGGCGGTCCACGACAACCTGCGCAACCTGGGCCTGGATGTGCTCGATGTGGTTAACCTGCGCAGCATGTTCGACATCCACGGACCTGCCGAAGGCTCGATCGAAGAACCGCTCACGGTAGTGGCCGAGCTGCAGCGGCAAGGGCTGGTGCGCCACATCGGGCTGAGCAACGTCACCCCGGCGCAGGTCGCGGAAGGACGCAAGATCTGCGAGATCGTCTGCGTGCAAAACCACTACAACGTCGCGCATCGGGACGACGACGCCCTGATCGACCAGCTGGCACGGGACGGCATCGCCTACGTGCCCTTCTTTCCGCTCGGCGGCTTCAGCCCGCTGCAATCCTCGACCTTGTCCGGCGTCGCCGCACGCCTCGGCGCCACGCCCATGCAGGTCGCGCTCGCCTGGCTGCTACGCCGCTCGCCCAACATCCTGCTGATCCCGGGCACCTCGTCTATCGCCCACTTGCACGAGAACCTGGCCGCGGCCGAACTGGCGCTGCCGGACGATGCAGTCAAAGAATTGGACAGCGTGGCGAATATCAGCGCCACTTGAGGCGTACCAAATGCGCGCCTGGAAAATGCAAACGGCGCGCATTTGGCGGTCTCCCGTGTGCGATGACGAAATCCGGGATATTCTGCAAGCGGATCAAGAATCCTCCCATGCAAATAATCCCGCCCCCAACCATGTCAACCATGACCACATTCAGCCGCTACGCACTTGTCATCGCCCTCTTCGCACTTTCGCCGCTTGGCCATCCGGCAATGGCGGAAGAACAGCCGTCGTTGAACGGAAAAACCGGTCACATGTCGAGCGAAGATAGCCGAAAACAAATCCAGGAAGTTTTGGCTAACTATGCCAAGAGCGTGACGACTGGAGACCGCGCGCTTTTCGAATCTCAGCTGTTAGACGAAAAAATACCTTTCTTCGGACTCGGGGAAAAATTAAGCCCGTCATTCAAGCCCATTTCGCAGAGTTTGCAAGGTTATGCCGGATTTCGGAAGGCGGTCTTCGAGAGCGGTAAAAAATATAGTCAAAAAATTTCGAATATCAGAATTGAACAAGACGGCGATCTGGCTCAAGTGTCTTTAGACTTTGAAACGACTCTCGTCGAATCCGGCGAGAGTGCGCAAGGCTGGAAAATCCTGCAGTTGCTGAAGGTCCAGGGGCGCTGGAAAATTGTCAGCGAACTGTATGCCGTGAAGTGAAAAATGTTGGGAAACTGCAAGGATTGGCCTATCGAGAATTAACTGCGCTGGCTTTTGACGATTCCCCAGTTCTTTAGCATTAACGGGCGTATCATTATCGTCACTAGGGTTGGCGGCAGACTCGAGCAATTGCCGCCGGATTTCAGGCGTTGCCAGCCCTACTCTCATCTGCCGCAACGGGAGGAAAATAAAATGATCAAGATCATGGCCCGGATTTCATCGCAATCAGGCGCGGAATCGTCAATGAGAGACATATTGCAGGATCTGGTCGGCCCCAGCCGCAACGAGGCAGGATGCCAGAGCTACGAGCTGTTCCAGGATGAAGAAAATCCGCTCGAATTCGTGACCATCGAGCACTGGGCAGAGCAGGCAGCGGCCGACGCGCACATGGCTACGCCCCATGTTGCCGCGGCAATCGCCAAAGCTGCTCCGTTGCTGGCGCAGCCGCCTGTCATCCACCGCTACACGCAACTCGCCTGAGAACATACCGGAGGTATCAGCGATGTACGCGCATAACGCCGAAAACGCAGGGCAAACCCTCTCTCTGCATAGCATCAGAATCGATACGGAGATCGACATCAACCGGCCGCAGCACGAAGTCTTCGACTACGTGACCACGCCGGCGCTCTGGCGCACCTGGCATCCGGCCACGGTGGAAGTGCGCGATGTCCCGAATCGTCCATTGGTTACCGGCGAGACCATGCTGGAACTGATCGCGGTTGCAGGCCGCCGCGACCAGGCGCTGTGGACGGTGACGGCCTGCTTGCCGCCCCGGTCCTGGGAAATTGCCACCGACACCAGGAATGGCGCAGCGCACATCACCTACACGATCATGCCCACAAACGGCGGCTGCCGCTTCCATCGCACCCTGGAATTCCGTTCAAAGCGCTGGCCGTGGCGTATGCTGGACTCGACCTTCACGCGCTGGATACTGGTCCGCCAGTCAGCCCAGGCGCTGCGCAATATCAAGGCCGTGCTTGAAGAAAAGCAGATGTCCCTCTAGAAGCCACATTACATTTATATTTTTTGACCGAGAAGAATGAAACTATCACCAACCATCATCGTGCTATCGATTGTAGGGCTGTTGGCGTTCACCAACCCCAAGCTGGACAGCTATGAACAACACATTCATCAAATAATCACCCAGGAAGCCGACAAACGGGATGACGTGACGCGGACACTGGGAACGATATTTGGCGGGGTGGCTAGCAGCTTCATAGCCAGCAGCACCGTGAGGAACAATTATGTTCTGTTTAGCACTTACGACTCGAACCTGGGGACTCGGCATGTGAAATTTTTAGGCATCCTTGGCAATTTCTTTCAGACATCTTCAACAAATCGCTGATTGTCGCCACGAAAAATCCCCCTATGAAATTGATGCACATCGGCATGAAGCTCATTTCTGATCGAATCACTTCGGTCCCACTCCGTAATGGGATAGGTTTTTCACCTGCCACCACGTAGACGGACAGTGAAATAAGCCATGGCGATGAAGCAGGCGCTATTTCAACCTAGACTTTCGATGGCCGGGGTCATGCACTGACCTACTCGGTGCGCCACAAGAAAAACAAGATGAATTTGTACTGCATCACCCACTGAGCTCGCAATCCTCTTTGCTCGCATGCAT